>Ga0209400_1001251_pt1 | contig 20833 bp, 19 predicted proteins | sample M_130807_EF_Meta_FD_187313 | JGI IMG/M metagenome (GOLD analysis project Ga0209400, IMG submission 187313) | Freshwater microbial communities from Lake Montjoie, Canada to study carbon cycling - M_130807_EF_MetaG (SPAdes) (version 2) | ecosystem: Environmental > Aquatic > Freshwater > Lake... | reverse complement strand
AAAAGCTGAAAGAGCTCTACGAATCCGCGACCGCCCAGAAACTAAAACCCTTTTGCAAGAATGGTTTCTTGAACCAGAAGCAGCAGCAGGTCCAAGGCGACCCTCATGTCTTTCAGTCGGGAACGAGACCCGTGTGCCCGATGACTATGGAAAAAATAAAGAGAAAAGACCTCTACGTGGCAGACTGCCTCCATTGCTTTGACAAGGAGAGCATCCGGTCATGGGTTGAAGTCGGAAAGAAATTGACCTGTCCGGTGTGTCGCCAGCACACGGTGGGGTTCAAGGTGGACGATAATTTCTACCTCGGTAATCGTCACCTCAATTATTTTTCGTCAGGGACTGTTGTCCTCGGGGGATGGGTGGCGCACACGGCGCGCGTCGGGAAAGAGGTTGTCGTGGGAAGTAACGCGCTGGTGTATGGGAACGCCCGGGTGTCAGGGGGTGCAAGGGTCACTGGCCGCGCCAGGGTGTACGGGACCGCCAGGGTGATGGGCAACGCCGAGGTGATTGACGATGCCCGGGTTTATGACGACGCCAACATCAAGGGTACCTCCCAGGTCGCGGACAAGGCCAGCGTATTCGGTTCGGCAACGGTCGAGAACTCGGCGGTCTTTGACACGGCCATGGTGTCGGGTCACGCATCAATCGAGAGCGGCTCCGAGGTCCAGGACGACGCCAGGGTGATGGACAACGCCAGTGTTTCTTTTGGTGGCATCGTCCGGGGCAACGCCGTGGTGCGCGGAAACGCGGTCATCAGGAAAGGCGCCTTGGTCAGCGGCAGCGCCAGGGTCGGAGGAAAAACAAAAATTATCGGAGACATCGAGGTGAGCGGTGATGTGTCCATTTCTCAAGAGGTAAAGCTAGAAAACATGATGGCGGGCACCAAAGTCGCCACCAAAGCAGAGATGAGGCAGGTGGTTCAGGCCCTCAACAAAAAGTAAATTTTTATCTCAAGTAAAAATAGATAATGACGATTTTCGGTACTGATTTTGATGACTGTCTCTTGATTGGGGATGTGGCCGATGGGTCTTCCAATTTTGTTGGTATGATTGAATACCTGTATTCCAAGACGGGAGAAGAGACACCCGAGAACCTGCGCATGGTCCCTTCTCCTTTATATCCAACGCTGGACGCGTTCAAGGCGGTGTACGACAAACAGCTGGCCCTCAATAATACGAATGGTTATCTGCTTCCTTTGGAAGCGTTTGAAAACCAAGACGAAAACGTTTCTTATTGGGCCAAGCAGCAATGGAAAGACGCTTTCCAGTACTATCTCAATCCCCCGATTGTGAATCTTCTCAAGAAGAAGAGCGTACATAACGACATTTATATTATATCGGGTTCCCCGACCATTTATATCGAACCAGTCAAGGACTACCTTCCTTTTCCGGTCGTTGTACTAAGCGTGGAACAGGGAGAAATCATCACGTCTCAAATCGGAAAGACGAACCGACTGAAAACAATAGACCCTACTCTTGAGCAAGTGACGGGCTACATAGGGCAAACATGGAAAAACGACGGTTCCCTCCTTTCCACCCTGGCCAACACCAACGGGAGCCAGAATCTTTATTTTGTTTGTCATAACAGCTCGCTGTGTGATAAAAACACTAGAAAGAATCTGTGTCGCTACAACATTACCAAATTGCGGCTACCGGATTATTAGTAAAGCGGTTTATTAATCTTGTGGAGGACGCCGTTGACCCGCCACAGGTCGAAATGCGTCACGTACGTGTCCGCGTTGAGGAGCAGCCTACGGGGTCCCTGAATCACGGCGCGTATCGTCTGTCCCTTGATGGCCGTCTGGAGCTCCTGGTAAGGGGATGTAAAGAGCACGTTTTTGGGAAAAAAGCCAATCATGAGGTGGTACTTGACAATCCTCCTCGCCGTATCAATATCAGCGTTCATGACCATGTTCTCGTCCAGTCCCGAGGTGGGCAGGAACACGGTTCCCCGAAAGCTGGGGTCGGCAAACTGCCAGTCCAGGCGCGCTGTCTTGACAAGAAACGCAAAGAGCGGAGACTCTTGTTGGATGGCCGCCATGAGAGAGTCCTTGGGGTATGTTTTCGGGCATGGCCCGATGCCGAGGACACGAGAGGGCTCGGCGAAATCATAATCAAAAAAGGGGTACACCCCTTGCATCGACACCATTTCTGTTTAATTTCTTTCTCCACAAGAAAAGAAAAACTGAATGAAAAAAAAATACTCTGATTTAAGGATACCCAAACAAGAATCAAACAAACTATCAACATGACGAGCATCCAGCTTACAGACACCCAGGGCTTTGACCCTAGCAGCATCGTATTTTCCAAGCCCGACACTGGCAACATCGACAAGATCAAGTTCAAGAGGGTCCGCATCGGCACCCGCTACCCGGACGGCGGCATCGGAGACCTCATCATCGCCACCCCTCCCAACCTCCACTGCTTTGGCCTTCAGGAGTCCAGGGACATGGGAAGCAACGCCATTAACGGCTACTCGATGCCCCTCTGTCTCTGGGGCCGCAACGGCCCCACTGACGAGGAGAAGCGCTTTACTGATGTCTTTAACGCCATCGCGGAGCGCTGTAAGACCCACCTGTTGGACCACAAGGACGAGATTGAAAAGTACGACCTCGACGCTTCAGACCTGAAGAAGTTCAATCCCTTGTTTTGGAAGATGGAGAAGGGCAAGGTTGTCGAGGGACGTGGCCCGATGCTCTATGCCAAGGTCATCCACAACAAGAAGACCAACAAGATTAATACGATTTTTGTGAATGAGGAGACCAACCAGGAGATTGACCCGTTCGACATGCTCAACAAGGTGTGTAGCGTCACGGCGGCCGTTAAAATCGAGAGCATCTTTATCGGGAACAAGGTGTCCCTACAGGTGAAGCTGTTTGAGGTGGTATACAAGGTGAGGGACACGACGGTTCGTGGGCTGTTGAGACCCAACGCCCTCAAGAGCGACACCAAGGCGGCCCTCACTGGCAGTTATACCCCGGAGCCCGATGTGGAGGACGACGATTTTGACGAGGAGGGTTCGATTGTGATGGAGACGGAATCACTACCGGTGAGCGGGGTGGTGGTGGCTCCTCTGGAAGAAGAAGAGGAGGAAGAAGAGGAAGAGGCAGCACCACCAGAACCGGTGGCCACACCGGTCAAGACGGTGGAGGAGGCGGTGGATAGCAAGGCCAAGAAGGGGAGGGCGACCAAGGCCAAGAAGTAGTACGCTAGCATAAGAATAGTTTTAGAATTATAACACACAATTGTGTGTTATAAAGAAGTTTGTGATTTTTTACGAGTATAATTTAATAATTTAATATTCTGTTAAAAATAAACGGAAATGGACATCGTTCTCCAGCCATCTAGCATGTCCAAGACCTTGTTCCCTCATCAGCTTAACGCCATCGCCATGCTCGAGAATCGAGAAGGAAACCCTGTGATTGCTTCTGAAAACTTTTCCATCCACACCAATATCGGCATCTTTGGCGACACGGCGGGCTACGGGAAAACCATAACCCTCGTCGCGGTCATTCTCCGGGATAAGATGCAGTGGGACATTCGTGAGCCTTTCATCGTATCCAATATCTGTAATATTTATGGGAACGGGAGCATCATCAAGAAATCCCTCTTGCGTTTCCAGAAAATCAACACCACGCTGATTGTCGCGAGCACGTCCATCCTCAAGCAGTGGGGTGACGAGATGAGCACCACACCGCTGACCCACGTCATCGTGACAACGCGCAAAAAGCTGGACAGCCTCGAACCCACCCTTTATGACGTGGTCCTGTGCAGTCCGAGCCTGTACAACTACCTGGTGAACAAGTACCCCAATTTTGCGTGGAAGCGATTCATCTATGATGAACCGACGCAGACCAAGGTCCCGGCCATGAGATGCATCGTGTCAGGGTTCATCTGGTTCGTGACAGCGACGCCGATGCAGTTGCTTTATCAGAACCACAACAATCACAATTTTTTGCAGAGCCTGTTTTCCAACTGCATGGACTATCACATCTTTCAGAACTTGATTGTCAAAAATCCAGACGAATACGTGAAACAATCATTCATGCTGCCCCCGATGCACCATCACCACCACAAATGCTACCAGCCCCTGTACAATATCGTCCAAAACATCCTCTCGGAACCAGTGTGCAACATGATTGATGCGGGGAATATCGAAAAGGCCATACAGCACCTCGGGGGGACGAGCACCTCGAACATTTTTACCCTCATCAAGAACGAAAAGGAAGAATCGATCCGCGAGGCTGAATACAAGCTGGATAAATTCAAGCGCCTAAACGACCAGGCTCGTATCAAAAAATGGACTGATAAAAAAACACAGCTCGAGAGGGAGCTCGAAGAACTCCAGCGGCGTTACGACGAGTACATTCTCAACGAGACGTGCCAGATATGTCTTCAGAAGAATGAGCACCCGACGTTGGTGGCGTGCTGTCAGAATGCGTACTGCGGCAAGTGTATCTTTGAGTGGTTAAAGCACAATAACTCGTGCCCCAACTGCCGGTCGTTTGTCACCGTAGACATGGTCCTGTACCTGACGACCGCCCAGGACAGTCCAGAGACCAAGGAAGAGGTGTCTGACCCACCACCTACTCATAAGAAAAAAACCAAGCCGAGCGCGGTCTTGGACATTATTGAATCCAAGCCTCGTGGGAAATTCATCATCTTTTCGAATTACGACGAAACGTTTGCGTTTATACGGCGCGCTCTCCATGACGACGACATTCGTTTTGCTGAAATTTCAGGGACCATGGAATCTCGTGATAAGAAAATCAACGAATTCAAGAATGGGGACGTGAATGTGCTCTTTATCAACAGCATCGCCAACGGCGCGGGCATCAACCTGCAAGAAGCCACCGACATTATCCTGTATCATCGGATGTGCGACGACACACAGGCCCAGATTATCGGAAGGGCCTACCGCATCGGTCGCACGCTTCCCTTGGATGTTCATCATCTCTTGTAAAAAAAAAAGATGGCTTGGTAATACGCTAGAATTTTTACAAAAGTTTTTATTTTTTTGAAAAAAATAAAATTATACAAAATCTTAATCGTCCTCCTCGAGGGCTACTGAATACGCATCCTCCTCCTCTTCCCCAAAATCAAATTCCTGTTCTTCATCCGATAGTACCGTGTCCTCCTCCTCGATATCTGTCCTCTTGAGGTTCTTGGCAACCACCACTTCGACGTCGTCCTCGTTGAGAACCACACCAGGCTTTTTAGGCGGTGGTGGTTTTTCCGCAACGGGAGGATGGGACCCGAGGAGGCTCCGGATGAGAAACGTCTTGTTCCCAGTTCTTCGGAGGCCTCTCTGCTCGCAAAGAAGTTTCAGCTCGTCCATTCGTTTTCCGTTGAGCACATCATAGGTGAATTCTGTGGTGGGTGTAGGGGGAACCTCGGTGGTGGTGGGTGCGGTAGCATACTGTTTCTGGTCGTCTTTGGTCATGTTATTCCACAGCGTGGAGACGTGGGTCGAAATGTCCCCGAAACTCATCCCGGGGTTCTGTTCCTTGAGCTCGCTGCATTTCTGTGTAAAAAAATTCTGGTACATGGACTTTTTACCGGGAGGGGCCTTTTTTTTAGCGCCATCCGTACTAGAGGCAGGGGTTGGGACCGCGTCCTCACCATCGAGATAGAGGCGCCAGTTTTCCTTGAGCCTGATGATAGGGAGGTCGAATTCTTTGGCAGTCTGTTCCAGGAACCTCTCCACGCCCGTGCGGATATGCGTCTCAATTTCACGAATCATCGTTTTTGGTGGGTGATTGGATTTTATATTTCGGGTTCAATTTTTTGATTCATTTCTCACCAGGGCGCGTGGGCCAGCACCTCTTTGAAATAGCCAACGACGCGTTCCCTGAACCACGCCCTACAGGTCCGTGCGTCTTCTCGATGACGGTGCGCCTCGGCGAGTTGCCGGGGGAACCCGGTCTTGAACGCCAAGAGGAAAGATGGCATAAACACCCACAGGGTCGCATAGTCTTCGTTAAAGATATTGGTGGTGCTGAGGACCCACCGAAAAGTGGAGGAAGACGAGTGGGAGATGTAAGAAATGGTGTTCCAGTAGCTATAGATATGACTGTTGACACCGGGGCAGACCATGCAAACCCTGGGGTCCGTCATGAAAAAGGCGCGGATGGTGTCCTTGTCTGTTTCCTCAAGGAGGGAGGGCAACGAGACTTTCCCTTTAGGAAACACAAGCCTCGCGGCGTGCTCAAAATGCAAACAAAACTTTCGGCTCGTTTTCTCGACATCGATAAAGTCCATCGGGAGGAGTGGGGAGTTGGAAAGAAGGAGGACCGCGATGCGCATCTGGATAAACAATTCATCGTCGTTTCCGTAAATATGCTGAAGCTCCATGAATCCTTTCCGTGAAACCAGGAATCGGTGATGGTTCTCGAACCAATTCACGAGGGTAATGGCGAGCGCGACCCACACCTTTTGTTCGTTGTGAATGTGCTTGGTTTTCCGGCATCGTTCCAGCATCAGATGGCTTCGAACCGAGAACGGGTATTGGAGGAATGTTTTGAGGCGTTTGGTGGTGCTCTGTTCAAGGGACAGCCCCCATTCTGAAAAAAGAGAATAGTCAGAGGAGGAGACCGGCAGGATATCACGGTAGGGGAGCCGGAGAGAGGCGAGGAACACTGCACCCCATATCCAGGAAATCGAGTCTTGGTAAAATTCATCGCGCTGGTTGTAGTGTGATGGGCTCATCACGCGGACGACGGTCGTTCCAGGGGTGGTGGCACGCAACGCCTTTCGCCGCATGCTATTCTTTGGTGATTCGATAATCTCATAGGGATAGAACCGTTTCTTCTTTTGCTCCATCCCGAAATCCACCACCAGGTCTGGGAACTCGCGTGGGATATTCATCCCGTACCCGGTAGTAATGACCATCACCTTTTCGTGGTTCAAGGAGGATAAGAGTGGCTCGTTATCGCTAGTAAGGACAATTACATATTCGGGGTCGATGGTTCTCCAATAAAACCGCAGCATCTCGCGTTGATTGCTCGAGGCCACAAAACATAGGATTCGCTTGTGTGATTGACGCTCGATAAAGAACCACTCGCACAGTTTTATTTTCTGATGATGAAAGGTAAGAGAAATGTACGCGTCCTCGTCGTGAATCAGATATTCGACGAGAGGTTCGGGTCTCTCCTGGTGGACCATGACCATGTCAGGGAAGAACCGATGAAGAAAATCCAGGGGCGGCAAGACGCCGCACATGAGGAGGATACGATGATTCCAACCGGAAAGCACACGAAAAAGGACCTCGTATTCATGACACATTCTGTCCGCGTCTTGGATAATGATGGTATCGATAGAATCCTTGTGCACCGCAAGGATGGTCATCGCATAGACCGGGGTGGCGTATTTGACGTCTTTTATCTTGGATGTCGTTGTTCGGGTAGAAACACACAGCGTCCTCCCCAAGAGACAACGTTTCGTCCTCCATATTTCTGTTTCCGTCTCCACCGCGAGACGACATACGCCGTTGTTTAAATGTCTTTCCAAAACCGTCTCCATTTTTTCCATATTATTGTTTATCCCGTGATAAACAATACTCATTTTTTCCTTTAAATATACATGCTGTCGTGGTGGTCGTTTATGGCGGCGTCTTTCTTGATATTTTGGATATCCTCGAGGATGCTCTTATCAGGGTACTTCTGGAACAGGTATTTTTGAAGGATGCAGGTGGTGAGACGTGTATGTTTTACTTCCTGGTAAAACGTTTCAAAATCAGCTTGCTGGGAAGGAAAAAACTTTTCAAGCATTTGAAAGATTTGGGACCGGGTCGTGAATTGGAATCCGAGGACGTAATCAATCCTCCCTGGGCGGCAAAACGCCGGGTCGAGTTTCATGAAATAATTGGTGGTGATAAAAATGACGAGGCCGTTGCGTGACTGTACACCGTCCAGTAGATTGAGCAGCGCGCTAAACGTGACCTGGGACGTCTTGTCATTCCTCTCCCCGAGCAGGCAATCAATATCCTCTAGAAGGAGCACCGTGTTTTTGGGAATGGTATTGACCGCGCGGACAAAGCTGAGGTCATCAGTCTTGCGGGAGAGGGACAGCACCCCCACGTTTTTCTGGCATTCCGAGACCAGAGACATGATGAGGGACGATTTTCCCGTCCCAGGGGGTCCGTGTAGGCAATAGGTCCGGTGGTAGGGGATGCCGAATTCCGAGTACAATTTTTTGGTGTCGGCCGAGAGAAACCGATTCAAGTCCTTGAGAACGTCGTCCCGTTGGCCCTGGGGGAGATAGATGGTCTGGATATCACGTTTCTCGACGGTGTGGAGCTTGTCCCAGAAATCATCGCACCAGTGGTACACCACGATGTCTCGATGCGACGTGTTTTGGTTGTCCCATCTCGACACGTACTGCAGAGACCTCAGTATCAGGTCATCGATGGGCTGCGTCGATGACGGATCAGCAATTTCAATCTCCATGCTAAAGACGGGCTCAAAGACACCTGGATTGTCAATCGACTTGTAGAGGTGGTTTCCCTCGAGATTTTTCACTCGGACCGTAAACTCGGTGCTGCGCCACGTAAATACATACTCGGGCACCATCGGGTCAAGGATGTAGAGCGGCGTTGCAATCACATCGGCCTTGACGTCCGCGCACATGTTTTTCCATTTATCCTCAAAGCTATAAAGACAACGCCTGTGAGGTATTTGGTGTTTGGTAAAATAATATTCCAGATAAATCAGGACAGCGCTAAACGTATTGAAATTCCGGTAGCTAATCTCCACCAATACCATTTTATTTCTTTTTTTAAATTCGAATCCATGACTTTAGATGTAAAAATAAAAAAAATTGTGGATAGATAGACAAGAGAATGCAACCAATAGCAAGACCATCTGAAATACCTGTCAAGACCCAAGCCGCCTTGTGGGACCTAATGGCCATCAGCATCAACACCAGCAACAGCTGTAGCACCAACAACGGGCCCCGACCCGACACCCTGACCCGCTTCCTGGTCGCCCTCGCAGAAGCCAGGCGCTTGGAAAAAAAATGAAAGGCGATAAGTGTCTATATTTATCTTATCAATATAGACGATGATGACGATTGTTCGAGAACATCCACCGACAGAAACTTATACGGGCGACCCGCCCACCGATTACTACCCGTTTCAATACCCGCTGGACCATTTCCAGCGACATGGGTGCAAGGCCATCGAAGAAAATCACAACCTCTTGGTGTGCGCACACACCGGGAGCGGCAAGACCGTCCTGGCGCTGTACGCCATCGCGCGCTGCCTGGCGCTCGGAAAGCGCTGCCTCTACATCTCTCCCATCAAGACGCTGTCGAATCAGAAATACAAGGAGTTTGGCGAGGCCTTTGGGGGCCGTGTCGGCATCCTCACCGGGGACATCAAGATTGCCCCAGACGCGCCGTGTCTCATTATGACGGCCGAGATTTTGAGGAATTTCCTGGTGACGGGGGAGAATCCCCTTTTTTCCATGGACAACGTATCGTGCGTCGTCCTGGACGAGGTTCATTTCATCAACAACGAGGACCGTGGGCATGTGTGGGAAGAGGTCATCGTCCGTCTCGACCGGGCGGTCCAGCTCGTGATGCTGTCCGCAACCCTTTCGGGGCCCCGTGCGTTTGTGGAATGGGTCGCAGACCTCAAGCAGGTGCCGTGCCATCTCGTGTCTACCGTCAAGAGACCTGTCCCCCTCCGGCATTCCATTTATTGGGACCAGCGACTGCACACCTTTCTGGAAGGAGACACTGACTGGAAACACGGCGTCATCGAAGAGGTCTCCAAGGACATTTATAAATACCACAAGAAGCATCCCTGGACGACGCATACGTTTCTCGAATGTGTCTACCATTTAGAAAAAAGGTCACTCCTCCCCGCCACCGTCTTTCTCCTGAACCGATCGCTGGTCGAAAAACAGGCCAAGGCGATACGGCCGATGCAGACCGACCAATACGCCCTCGCGCGTATCGAGCACCTGTGGGACAAACACCTCCACAAGTACGCGAAACATTACGAGACCCTCGAGCAGTGGCATCTCGTTCGCGACCTCTTGTTCAAGGGTGTCGGCATCCATCACTCGGGGATGATTCCCGTTTTGAAAGAAATCGTCGAGATTACGTACACCGAAGGCCTTATCCCTGTCCTTTTGGCCACCGAAACGTTTGCGCTGGGTGTCAACGCACCCACCAAGACGACGATATTCACCAACCTGAGCAAATTCGACGGGAGGACGAAGCGCGACCTGTACAGCAACGAGTACCTCCAGATGGCGGGCCGTGCAGGGCGCCGTGGGCTGGACGACAAGGGGACTATCGTCATCCTCCCCCACCCCTTTATGCCGTCCGAAGAGTCTCTCCGGCAGATGGTCATGGCGCCTCCCCAGGCCTTTACGAGCCGCCTGGCGCTAGACTTTTCCACCATTCTCCAGGGAACAGACCACGTCAAGGGAACGCTGTTTTACCGGCAGCAGGGGACCGCTCCTACGCCTCCTTCTCCACCCCTTTCTGCCTTGGAAATGGTCGAGGACGAAACACCTGAAAGGGCCCTGTTTGAGGAGCTGATGCGGTGTGAGCAGTCCCTCATTCCCGATGGCTACCTCCGTCTCGACAAGAAGAAGGAAAAGGCGGTCCGCAAGCGCATTACTCAACTCCGGAAACTCCTTCCCAATCTCCCTCTACTCGTGGCGAAAGAAGAAGTCCGGAAGCGCCAAGAAAACGCTGAAAAGGAGGCCCTTTTCCACGAGGCGCGGTGGGGCCTCCAGTCGGAAACGCTCACAGCCTTTCTCAAAAAGGAAGGGTTCATGGACGAGGCGGGGAGTCTCACAAAACGAGGCGTGGTCTTCCGGTCGGTCCATGACGGGAATGCGTTCCTTCTCTCCCGGTTGTTGGATTCTGACCTTTTAGACGACCTCGAGCCCTCGTCCATGGTCGCCGTCTTTTCGATGTTTGTGGCCGAGAAGGAGAAGGAAGACCTCTTGTGGGAAGAGGTCGGATGCCCATCTCCCGTCGAAAAGGCGTGTGCCGAAGAAATCTACCGATGGGCCGCCGAGTACAAGGACAAGGAACTGGTGCTGGTTCAGGACCTGCCGTTTGTGTTTGCACAGGACTGGGCGTTGTCGAGGATGATGATGAGGGCCGCAAAGGATTGGTACGAGGGCAAGCCGTGGTACCACATCCGGCAGTACTGCAAAGATTTTGAGGGGAATTTTATCAAGAATGTCCTCCGTCTCACCAATTTCATCCAGTCGCTCTACCAGACCGCCAAGCTCGTCCATCACGCGCCCATCCTTCAGCATATGGAGGACATTCAGACCCGTATGGTCCGGGACATGGTCATGAACGTTTCCCTGTACGTCGTGCCTTTGGTGTAAAAAAAAAAAAGTATTTTATTTCATGTAAAAAGTATTTTTAAAAAATACTTTTTTATCCGGTTCTTTTGCAAGAAATAAGGCTGTGAAGGCCTTCCATCGCGGCGATAAAATCAGGCCTCTTTTGTTTTCGCAAAAAGTCTCGGACCTTGGCCTTGTCAAAGAACAAGGGCTCCACCGGTGTCGTGATTGTTTTCATCGTCCTGGGGTCGATATCATATAGCCGAAAGAGCTTTGTTCCTGCATTTGCCCACAGGACCTCCTTGAGGACAAGAAAGAGGTGATGGTCTCTGGGGCTCATGTGGAACTGTTCCATCCTGTTTGGGACATAAAAGAGCTTGTGCATCAAGAATCCCGCCAGGAGGCATTCGGGGCGGACGACCATCTCGGGCATGCCCACAAACTGGAAACCAATCTTCCATGCCGCGGCAACCGGGTGCTTGTTCTTGAACTCACGGATAACCTCCATCATGTTAGGGAGGCTCTTGTCTGGCATCGTCAGCATCCGGTAGCTCGTTTCCAATACCTTGTACCCCAACGGGTCATACACCAGATGGAACAGCGCGGGGGCTGCGGTTTCAAGACGATGGTTCCCGTCCCTGACGTTTTCCACCTCCCATCGGAACAAGAGCTGGTCGCACACCGCACGGATTTCTTCCGGTGTGAAATACCGGTTGTACAGGTCCTTGGGGAAGGAAGGGATGAGCGCAACGTCGTTGGCGTCATAGTTCTCAAGCTGCTTGGACCACATAATGACGAGGTACTCGGGGTCAAACACGTCCTTGAGTCGTGTATTGACGTACCTTCTCAGAGGAGAGACGTCTTTCCACGTGGGATTCCCCTGGAGGACGGTATTTATGACCTGTTCGGGGTCCTCGGGGTAGAATTCAGGTGTCACCTTGGTCCCGTCCATCACCAAGAGCAGGCACCGGAAAACACGTACACCGACCTTTCTGGCCGCCTCGGTAGAGACGCCCTTGAAAGAGAGGGGTGTCGAGACGGTCATGTCCTTGGGGATGCCGGACAAGGACTCGAGAAAGACGTCTATCCACGCATCCACCGTTTTTGTACTCTTGGGAATATCTGTAATCTCATACCCGTTTGATTGTTTGACAAATCTCATGTTTTTTTAAATGAATTAAAAAAAACATTTAGTGTTGAGATCGAGCGTATATAAAAAATTTTATTGTTAGCACATGTTTTTAATATCCTCTAGGACCTGCTGCGTGATAAACCCACGGACCCTCGGCATCATAAATCCCGGGACGGCGCGCAGGGAATCCTTAAACAGGACGTCCCCGATGCGAACGTTAACCATGACTTTTTCATTATCCTTCTTTTCAAACCCGAGGGTCCCCTCCACCCGGTAGTGCTTCTTGGACGAGGGCTCGACCACAAAGGTGATTTGTTCCTGTTGGAAATCAAAGTAGGTGTCGTTCTGGATGCACAGCATCTCCCGCGATACCGGGAGAAAGTTTAATAGAGCTAAAAAAAAGTCTTTTTTATAGCGGAAACAGTAGCGACGATGGATAAAGTCCTGAGTCTGCAACGGGGTTTCGATACGGACCTCTTCGTACTTGGGATGATCTCGTACCTCGAGGAATTTAAGCATCGCTCCTTGTATTGAATCACAGCCGCTAACAACAAACATTTTTTTCTTTCTTTTCCTTGTTTCTTCTTTAGATTCCTTCTTCCAGCGCCTACAGGTTGCTGCGGCCCCTCAAGGCCTCGGACAAAAATTCAGGGATAAATACGAGCCTTTCGACCGGTAGGAACCCGCTCTTCTTATGATACACCGTAAAGGGGAGTGCCTGTCCTCGGGTAAAGGCTTCGTCTTCTGGAAAGAGGTGAAGCATCTCCTTGGCGACGACGCGCACCTTGACAAACCCATCCAGTTCTTTGAAATAGAGGCGCCAAAAGCCCCGTTCCATCTTTTCATACAGGTAGCCCGTCATTAGTAATTCGTCGCTGTCCGCAAAGAGCGCGTCAACGGCACGCACCAGACGACAGGCTCTATGGAATCTCTTGGTTCCCTGATCCAGCTGGTTGATTCCCTCGATAAAAGAAGGCCAGTCCCACACGTCGCCGTACGTGATTTGGTCATGAACCATGGCGTCCATCATCCGGCGGATGGGTGAGGTGAAATGGACGTACCGGTTCACACCCAGGGACGCGTGGTGGTCGTCACCAGGAGCGACCGAGTAGGACGCCCTCTCCACCGAGAGCCGATGAAAAGCCTCCTCCACGACGGTATCCTTGACCTCGATAGTGTCCTCGATGGCGGTAGTGGTGGGTGCTCGTGATGATTGGACACGGCAGGGGAGGCCCTCCATCACGGAACCAATATGCTTGTTGGTCTCGAGCATCCAAAATGCGACGGCCTCGTGGGTATCTCCTTGGGCCGTTGGAGTCGTGTCCAAGAGCTCCCGGACCATGAGGCTTTCCATATCATCATAGTGAGTGGCGAGACGGTTGATGACCCGTGTAGGGCCCCACCAGGTCGCCATGGGGACCCCTTGTTTTTTCGAGAGGGTAAAAAACACGGAATAGGCGGGCCTTTTTTCACCTTGTAAGAGGGACGACGCGTGTTCTATCTCTGGTCCCCAGAGGGGTTGTGCGGCCGAGGGGTCAAAATCACAGTAGAGTGTCGAAAACGCCCGTTGCGCCCTATCCCGAATGTCGTCCCTGGAGAGGAACGCCACGGGCTGAGCGATATGAACACCGAATCGGACGGTTCCCTCCGGTAGGTGCTCGATAGAAAAGGCGTCATCGATATCGATGCAACCAAGAGGGTCGACTGAAAACACCGACAAGTGGGTGCAATCCAGACGCGGGACACTTCTTTCTTCCTTCTTTAACGAGGGCCTAAACGTTTTCCGATTCACTCCGTACATGTATTGGAGCGACGGCAGCAGCGCCTTGCGGTCCGCAACGCCAATCACATGCACAATCTCCACCACCACTTCTTTTTCTTCTTGACCGGTGAGAGGACACCGGCATACGACGAGGAGGCGCCCCCTCTGTTCACCACCATAGACAACCCTACAGGGCGGCAGCGGTAGCGAGGGACAGAGGGGACGGAACCGGTAGAGGGGCTTCCCAGTCCGGGAAATACCCAGCTTGGTACCGGTAGTAATGATGCTTCCAACGACAAAAATATCCATGCTTACTTTTTATTGTATTTTTCCAAACGCAACCCTCAATTTTTATTTTTTTTTTTCGAGAAAAAAATATGTTTATGGGATTTTTTTTATTTACTTTACAAATTTCCGGACCTTGGTGCTGACGATGTTGCGTGCCTGGTCTTTGGGAGAAAGCTGTGTCTCCAGCAACCGAACGTGCCTCAGAAACGACTCCTCCTCGGTGTTTTCAGGGAGGATAGCCTCGCTGTAAATGTACTTGTTGCCAGCGAGCGCGTCCACTTCGAATTCCCGGGGGTACAAGAAGGACCACTTTGACGAAGTGGGAATGGTCCTCAGGTTGGCGGGAAGCATGGTCACGCTATCCGGTGGGAGAATCATGAGGAGCTGTTGGAAAGGGGTGTAAGGAGACCCCTTTTCAAACACGATGCGGTTCATCGTATCCACCGAGGCAGAGGTTTCGAGGACGGTGTGCACGTCTGAAGGGAGGGGGGCCACACGGTACTTGTAGCACCAGTTCCATGAGGGGCATCCCTGGGTGTAGTATCGCAACGTAAACATGAGGGATTCCAGGTAGTTGGTGACAAGCGCAGTCCTCTCGCTATTGTACCTCTTGAAATCCTCGGGATGAAAGTCGCAAAAATACTTGTAGTACTGGCCCTTCCAGACGTGCTTGTCCTTGCGGTAGTCCACCGCGTCGTGGTGTTTCCGGTAGGTCGAGGCGAGGGGATGGTCCGGGTGGAACATCGACAGGTGGTAGTACCTTGATTCGAGCCTCTCCTTGGGCGTCATCAACGCCTCGCGCGACTTTCGTCGCTGGTTCTCTGAGCCATGGTACTCGCGCATGAGCATCGAATACTCCTTTCTCATCTCAGCGTTCTCCATCTTGCTGAGCTCCAGGAGAATGGCCTTGAAAAAACCGGGATGGACCGTACACGGGAGCCCCACGAGATAGTCGTTAAAGGACGGTCGGAGACGGTTGTACACCTCGAGGAGAAGGTCGAGACCTCCTGAACGAATCTTGAGGAACGGGAGCGACGGAACGAAATCGTTGCCAACCATGGCCAGCAAGAAATTATAGTCCAAAAGAATCCTCTCGGGGTCCGCGCGGTCGCTGTAGGTGCGCGTCATCTGCCTGAAAAAGTCGCTCCGGACCATGTCCATCGAGCAGTACAAGAGCTCAAACCCCTTTTCCAAAAGGCCGCTCTCGTGCTCAGACATCGGGTCTGCAAACCGTAAAATGTAGATACGGGATTTCTGGGTCATGAGCGCCAACGAAATCATGTCCCCGTCAGGGCTGTAGATGACCACCGTCGTATCCGGTTCCTGTTCACGAAGCGCACGGACCCGGGGAAGAATCTTGTGCTCACCCTCTCCCGGGTTGTTGCCGTCACTCAGCGTCACCGAGCACGAGAACCTCCCGGTGGCCATGGCCTTTTGGAGCGACCGGCTGAGGCGTTCCATAAACGGCGTTCCCGGGCATATGTGACATGACGGGTCCCATGCGGGGGTGGTGGTCTCGCCTTCTGAGGCCTCAGACGACCGAGGGTCGAGCCTCTGTTTTTCCCGGGTGAGAAACGCGGCGCTATGGACAGACTTGAACCGCCTCGAGCGCTGTTGGACCATCTTGGCACGTGGTGCCGGGCCGTCCATCGAGAGGTAGGCAAGAACGGATGGCTTGACGACCTGATTGACGACCTGGACAGTCCGGTCCACGACCCTGGAAATCAGAATCTTTTCGACCGCGGCTTGTGATGAGGCGCGCTTCACGTCTGATGGAATGTCCCCCCACTCCTTGTAAATGACCGAGTTGTAGTCCATAAAAAAATAGTCCACGCTCAGGACGTCAGCGGCGGCTCCCTGGATGACACGCTTGTTTCCATTCAGGATAGACCTGAAAAACGTGGGGATGCCCATGTTCTGTGTATTTTAAACAAAGATATTTTCCAAGAGATAATCATCAATTTTTTCATAAAATTCTTGAACGGTTCCGTTGTTGTCGAGGGGAAAGAGCGTGTCAAAGAAACTGTCCGTCCCCGTCTCTGATTCGTGAGTGTCTTGATGACGGCGGAAGCGATGGACACCGCACACAAAGCCGTTTTTTTCCTGCAAGAGGTCCTTTTCGTTCTCAAACCGTACATCGCTGACCACGATGCGTACCGAGGGGTCCTTTCGGATTTCCTCTTCCAGATGGACCCGCATCCTCTGAACCCAGAAATCCCGGCGGAACTGTTTTCGCACCCAGTCCGTGCCCACCATCTGGAATGCCGTCCGGGGGGAGATGCCCCATCGAGGGTCCGTCACCTCTTTCAACCGGGGATTGCTGCACTGCTCCTCTGAAAACATAAACAACTCTCGGCACGCCTTTTTCAATCCGTCCGCGTACGCCATCTTTTTAAACCCGTATCGGGAGACGAGGTAGTCTGCCATCGTGTCCTTGCCCGAGAATTTCTTACCACATATACCAATAATCACCATGATGTTTCTTGATTTTCTTTTAAAAATCTGAAAAAAGCCATCAATTTTTACAACCCACAGTAATATAAACGTTTGATTTTTTAAAAAAAATCTAGAAAATGTTTCCTCTGGCGTTCTTGTTTTCGTTGCCTGATTATCAGACGGGGTGCATACAGTCTCTTCATTACATCTTTTCTTTCATGGTGCAGCACCAGATGGTGTTTCCTTCACTCGATGCGTTTTCTCTTGTGCATAGTCCTCATAAGCAGGAAGCCGTGTTTTTGGGGGGCAACAACGCCTATACGTACTGTGACCTGCCGAGCGGGTTCCACATCCGATGTGTGCAACAGGCGCCTGACGTGGCGTGCCCTCACACCGACGAGCACTACCTCTACCGTCTGTTCCACGAGGTCCGAACACTAAGCGCGGGACGGCATCCCACGTTGTCGCGTATGTTTGACCTGCTTCTCCGAGAGGAACTGGACGAGCCCTCAGAGTGCGCTTTTTGTTTGCACCGCACCCAGGCCATCGATGCTGTCTGTGCGTCCTACCAGAAAACCTTTCCCCTCTTGACGCGGTCCAGTATCGAAATGTTTTATCGTTTCCCAGTCAAGAGAGGGACGGACGTCACGTCCGTCCTCGAGACCCACGCCGTCTCGATGCAGAACCTGTTTTCCCAGGTCCGGAACCCTGCGACCCGTGAGAAGCTCGTCGAGGAGACCTATCACATCGTCCAGGACCTGCTCCCCAGCGTCCAGGAAGCCCTGGACCACAACGACGATGACATGGTACGGGCCGCGACCTTGCAATTCAAGAACCGGCTCCTTGACGCGGTGGACCAGGCGTGCCCCTTTGTCGCCGTGCGAAAGGTTGATTTTAAACGGTGGCTCCTCACCCTCTTTTACTTTTTTTCTCTCCAACAGGAAGCCCCTCCCATCGACACCAAACCCTTCCGAGTCCTCAAAAAGGCTGTCATGCTCCTCCACCTCTATTTTCACACCCATGTTCCTCTCGGAGAAAACACGGTGTTTTATGTCGAAGACGAGAACGAGTCCAGACGCGTCCACATCAACACCACACAATTCAACAAGGTCCATCCGTGCCTCCGTGGAGACTATTTATCTGAACAATCCGAGTGAGCCACAAAACAAAAAATTTAAAAATGGTTTTTAAATTTTCCACCGGGTGTGAATTGAACACACGACCGCCCGATGACGACTTTTGTGGGAACCAACCTCTACAGTCGGGAGCTCTACCAATTGAGCTACCGGTGGCTTTTTTATTTCTTTTATACGTCTTTAAATCATGAAAAAAAATGAGGAATCCATGGGAATCATTAGAGGGACCCTAGAGAACATTATAATGAAGGCGGTACGCAGGATGATTGATGACGCCGTGCAACTCTTCATTACGAGATTGCACGAGAAGCACGCTTTTATCGACACGGACGAGGCGTGGAAAATGTGGAAAAAATCAAAAAAAAGCAAGAAGAAAACGATGAATTGCTACAATCTGTTCACCAAGGAAGAGCACGGACGCATCACCCACGAGCGCCCCGGGATCGGTTTTGCCGAAGTCTCCAGGGAGACGGGAAGGCGGTGGAAAAACCTCCCTGAATCCAAAAAGGACGAGTACAGGCGACGGGTTGCGCTTCAGAAACAGTATGCCGGGAATGAAGGATGGGACCATTACATCGATAGACCGCACCCGTACATTTTACGCATCGCACGGAATTGGTTCGAGGACCGACCCGAGGTCCGTATCGAGGACGGTATGTCCAAGGAGGAGATGATTGCGCTGATACTGGAGAACCCGGACGTTCCGGTCGCCGCCGAGGAGGAACCGGTCAAGAGCCCTGATGACGAGGACGTTGATGAGAAACGACGACAAGAGTACCAGGCCAAGCCCTACCATGAGCTCCTGGAACTCCTCAAGGAGGCGTACCCGGCCTTTTCGGATGGGTCGTTTACCAGCAAGGACGACCTGGTCGGCATCCTGATGGAGCGCACCTCGGAATCCCAGGAAATGATTCCTATCGAGGCGCACCCGTATTACTACCAGCTCTTGTCGAAAACGACAGACGCTCTCTGCGTCCTCTGTGAAAAGAACTTTCCAGGTGAGGAGTGGCGACACCAGGACAGGCGTAGGCTCACCGAGCTCCTCGTTCGCAACTTTGACAATCTCCGACTCGATGACGAAAACGAAAACGAGTGTGGATAATAAAAAAAAAAGGATTGTAATAAAAATGAAATTATCATGCGATTTGGTCCGTCATTTCTTCCGGTTCCAGAACGAGCTCAAGCTCTATCACTGGAGGACCGGGTCCTATGCGAGGCACAGGGCTTCGGACAAGCTTGGCCAGGACTTTCTTTCCCTCACAGACCGGTTCATCGAAGCCTACATGGGCACGCACGACCGTGTCTCTATCGGAAACGAGGGGCTCGTCATCCGGCGGTTTACCGACAAGAACGCTCCCTCTCTCCTCCGCGAGATGATGGAATTCCTGACGACCCTCGACAAGCCCCTCAAGAACAATCCCTCTCTTCTCAATATAAGGGACGAGATGGTGTCGGCCCTTCAACAGACCCTCTTTTTGTTTGAGCTGGCTTGAGCTGGCTTGAGCTGGCTTGATTACCACGGGCTCTTGAACAGTAGCCGGGTGCTGACGTCGGTGAGCCGCACCGTCGGATAGTCGAGAGGGTCCGTGAGTATACCGCTTTTGGGTGCGAAATAAGGGCCTTGGATGGCTTCCTTGGAGAGCTCGACAAGCCGCAGTTTGGGTTGCTTGTATGCGAAGCGGCCGTTGTTGGTGTCGCTGGCGACCCCGCCGTACCTCCAGATGGTTCCTCGCACGGGGTAGGTCGCGTGCTTTCCCTTGGAAGAATAGATGGGGACCATCCCACCCGTTTTCTGGAGAAGGGTGCGCGTGTCTTGTTCGGAAAGCCAAAAGTGTTCGTTGCGGCCGTGTGGTGTGTAGCAGAGACGCCGGGGGGTGCCACGTTCCATCTCGACCACCACGACCTCCCAGTCCATCGTGTGAGCATCTACATGGAAATAGCCGAGGCCGTCATCCCGTAAAAAAAACATGATGTAATAGATCCATGTCTTGCCATTCTCGAGGGGGCGTACGTGGTAATTGATGGTGAGCATATCAGGCGCCTTTTCGGGGCGTGAATCGGAATCCTTAAAGGACGCCTGTTGGTTCAGGTCCTTGGGAAAATACCGTTCGTCGCTGTCGAAATACACGGTGGGTAATGACATCGTTCTATCTATCTATCTTTCAACAAGAGAAAAAGAAAAATTGACCATCCTCTCTAAATACCCCCAGACCTACAAATCAAAACATGGGAACCCAACAGTCACGAACGCAAACCTCTCACCAAGAACCGTCTTCTGCCTATTATTATTTCGACCCATCATCAGGGCCGCGACGGCCGTGGTGCCTCTGGTTTCCGTCACGACCACGGGGGTACAACAACACACCGCCACCCACGCCACCCACCACCACAAGGAATGTTGTCCTCTCCTGCTGAAAAGATGTTTATTTTTTTAATAAAAAATAAATCATTTATAGTTTCTGGAGTTGGCGTGAGACCTGCTTGGCACCCTTGGCGGCCTTCATCTCGAGCGAGGTGATGCCTTTCCAGACGCCAAAAAAGCTGACGAGGACGAGGAAGATGCCCCCGACGAGGGAGAGGATGACGAGGATGTAGGCGTTGTTGATTTTTTTCCGGATGATGGACTGGCTCTGTTCCGAGGAGGGCTCGATGGATTCGATGGGGATGCAAAAGGTTTTTCCGTATTGGTTTGGGATATCAGCGATGTTTGTGGGTGCGGGGGAGATGGCGATGTTGAGTGTGGAATAAACAAGAAGTAGAAC
>Ga0209400_1001247_pt1 | contig 20905 bp, 10 predicted proteins | sample M_130807_EF_Meta_FD_187313 | JGI IMG/M metagenome (GOLD analysis project Ga0209400, IMG submission 187313) | Freshwater microbial communities from Lake Montjoie, Canada to study carbon cycling - M_130807_EF_MetaG (SPAdes) (version 2) | ecosystem: Environmental > Aquatic > Freshwater > Lake... | reverse complement strand
ATTGATAAGAGCCCACAGGGCCCCCCCAATTTGAAAATATTCTTTTAACACTAGCAGTAGAGGTAGTATTAATATATACCCAACATTCTACAGTAAAATCAAGAGCATTTAATTGATATTCTGTAGAAGCTGCAGCCAATGTTAAATAATCGTTTGTTCCATTAAATTTAACACTATAGGATCTATTGGGATTTTTTCTTGTATCTAATGGTATTTGTTTCGCATTTAATGGTCTTCGTTGGGGTTCAAAATCTGAAGTATAAAGTGCAGTGCCCTTAATTGCTCTAACATTAGAAATAACACCAGTAAAGTATTGTGTACCTGTATTTCTACCACCTATACCTAAACCGGTACTGGTATAATTAGTAGTATCTGTTGCAGATGCCCGCAGATCTCCATTGATATACACATTGGTAAGATTACTTGCCACTCTTGATATTGCTATGTGTCCCCAAGTATTTCCAAAGAATGCAGCGGATTCGGCAGGAGTTGCAATAGTAATTGCACTGCCGCCATATTCCCCAACTTTTAATCCTCCCGATCCTGTTTGGAAGTACAACTGCCAATTACCTGCAGCAGGATTTCCCTCTACAATATCATGTTCTCCCTGTGTTCCTCCTCTATTATACATCCATAATTCAACAGTATATGGTGCTGTACCAAAAGCCAATGCAGTTGTGTTTGTATTTGCTGCATAAGTTAGACCGTTGAAGTATGTAACAGGTGTATTGAAAGGTTGATCTACATTTACCGTATAACCTTTAACTATTCTAAGATTGGTTAAATAACCAATAAAAGGTACATCTGTAACACGATTTAGTCCTATATCAAGAGTATTGGTTACATTATATGATCCGTTTACGTGTTGTACAGAACCAATATTAACACCATTTTGATAAACTGTCCAAAGTTCATATGATGTTTTTACGATTCTAATAAAACTCCAGACGCCTACAGGAGTTTCTGCATTTGCGGTGAATCTTATGCCTGCTACTATGGCGGAACCATCGCCTGTATCTATTGTAATTCTGTTATTTAATATTCGTATTTGCCATCCGGTAAAATACGTTAAAGCATCTGCGTGATTGATAAGACCTCTGCTTGTACTATCGCCTTGACTGGGATTAATCCAAAACTCTATAAGAGTATCAAATCCATAAATGTTATACTGTTCAAGGTGAGGATATTTTACATAGTCAAAGCCACCAAAATAGTGGCTCCAATTATCGCCAAAAGGATTATATGACCCTTGAGAAGGAGTACCGTTTCTTTCAATTCTTTGATTTATTGCCGAACCGTCATAGAATGTATTATTACTCGCAGGAGTATTATATCTAAATGTCAATAAATTAGTACCAGGTATTGCAGATAATGGCGTCGTTGGTGGAGTAAATGCTGTTGTATATACTGCAGTTCCTGTCACAACTCTAAAATCTGAAACATATCCTGATATATCTCCAGTACCTTTATTACCAATTTGCCAATCACCTAATGAAAAATTATATGCAACGGTTGCTGTACCAGCAGAAACACCGTCTATCCACATTGTCATTAAATTTGACGAGTTTCTTGTAACTGCAACATGAGTCCATTTTCCTATAGTAATTGCTGTGGACGTAGTTAAAATATCACCTACACCATACTTATTCACTACCCAATTACCAGTAATGTCTTGGGAATATAGCATGAACCCATTATTGGACACAACTCCCATTATACTATTATTTAGAGCAGGGAGAGTTGTAAAATAAAACCAAGCCTCAACTGTAAATACTTGAGTAAGTGTAGACCATATCGGTGCAGATAATGCAAAATAATTTGCGTTATCTATAAATGCGCTGCCATACTTATTGTAAGGTTCGGTAAAATTGATAAACTGAGTAGGGATAAATTGAGTAACAACAGGAATGCTTTCCAGCGTAAATACAAGGTTACTAGCTTTTTCTATAAATCTATTATCAGAACAAGCCAACAAAATGGTAGATGCCCCAGACAGAGATGAAACTATAACTGTCGGCGAATTAGTAGCTGTTATTGTAAAATTATTAGGACTATTGTCAATAATTGTAGAACCTTGGCATGTTAGTAGAGCCACTGTACCCGTAAGTGATGTTGCTACGTTTGCTCCGGAATGACCCACTGTAGTATTTGTCAAAAGAGTTGAACTTGGTGTAAATGTTCCGCTAAATAAAGCTTGTCCTTTAACTATGCGAAGATTATAGATATAACCAGGGAAATAATCAGCAGGACCAGTATTATTTGCAATAGTTAGATCTCCGCTGTTATTTCCCATAGTAATGGATAACGCAGTTGGACCAGCAATAATTGCACCGTTTAAAAATACTGTTATATTACTACCATTTCGAACTGCCGCAACATGATACCAAGTATTTGTTGATATACTTCCGCCAATAAAGTTTTGATTCCCTGATCCACCAGACGCAGGACTCAATGTCAAATTTATTTGATTGTCGGTCTGAATCATAATACTATATTGAGGCTGCCTTGATCCACTTATTCCATCTTTTTGTATAATGGATCTTTGAGTACCGTTTGTAGTTGTATAAAACCAACATTCAATAGTCCAATCAGGAGCACTTGTTGCCAAATCAATCGTTGAATTGGTAGTAACACTTAAATTTTGATCAAATCCATTAAAAGAAACTACCTTAGGAGAATTTTCGGGGACTGATGCAATATTTGTGCCACTTACACTAGGAATATTTGAATTAAAAGGGCGTGTTGGAGGAGTAAAAGTATCAGTATAAATTGCACTATTAACCAAGCGAAAGTTGGAAATATAACCAGTAAAGTATTGTGTACCTACATCTGTTGCACCTATATTAGCTGTCCCGCTGCTAAAACTTGCAGTAGTAATTTGCCCTGTTGCAACCAATACCCCATCTTGATATATTTTTGTTCCAGTCGTGCCTGTGTCTGTTCTTACAACTGCAACATGGAACCATCTACCAGTTGGGACAATATTATTTGCACTAGTAACTCCAAATGTAGATCGATTACCAATACTCCAACCAAAATTTGAATTAATTGTTATTAATGGTCCGCTTGTAGCAGCTGAGCCAGTATATAGATAAGGGTTGCTGTTGACAAATTGCGCTCGCAGTGGAAGATATAGCCACATTTCAATAGTAAATGCTGTAAATATACGAGGTACAGTTAAGCTTAAAGATGACGAACCATCAAAATATGTGGAATAAGATCCCGATGGTTGATATGGATTTTGTTTAGCTGCTCTAGGTGAACCGGTAAGTGCAACTGAAGTTTTACCGGTATATGATGAACTTTCGTCTGAAACCCAAGAAGGGGTTGCATTTTCCCCAGTTAATAATACAGTTGTATCTCTTGCATTTACATCTGTAATTTGTGCATCTTTTCTACTTGTTTTGCTAGAAACTCTACTCAACAGCGGCATAATATTTCCTTAAGCAAACTTCGATTGACTACCTAATACTGTGTATGTAGCATTTGCAGTTTTAATTATAGTATAGTTGTATACATCTATGGCCGATGCATTCCCTGCTACAGGTGCTATACCATCTTGCCATCTAGGTGTTACTACAACTCCATCTATTTGTGTTAGGTTGGCATAATAAGGAGCAGTACCTTGTGTTGCCAGTACAACTGCAGATAAGCTTTCATTATTTCCCATTCCAGAATTTAAGAATGTTGTCGAACTCATTCTAAAATTAACAGTCCAATTATTTGTGGCGCTTTGCGTAAAATAATATACTGCAGAATTTGCCAAATCTATTTGTAATGTAGTATTACCAGTTGATCCCGGCGTAGTACCAGAAACAGTCATTTGTTCTGTAGCGTTCCAAAATTTTACTGCTGTTGCTGTAGTATTACCTGTATAATTTTGCCTTGCAGTAAATGTATTTTCATTAGTAGTCGATATTATATTTAAGGATGTTGCTAAGGATGTTACATTTGCACTTATTTGACCATTTGAAGCAAGTATAATTGCTTGGCCTGCAGATAATGCAGCAAGAACACTTGCCGACGTTGCAGAAGCAGTGCCGCCAGAAGTGCCGCTGATAATATTGCCGCCGTCCTGCCAAGAAACATTGGTACCACCCAACGCAACTAACTTAAAAAGTTTATTGGTAGATGGGTTGAACCATTCATCTCCCAGCGCACCGTAAGGTGGCTGAGTATTAGATACAATGTGTGCCATTAATATCCCTAATTATGCTTGTGCTTCAGTCCAACTAACGCGAGCATTAATATTTGATACAAGTTGCAAAGGCGTAGCGCAAAGTGTTATAACATCCGGACCGTCCGGAAATCTACCAAATGCAACATTTGCCAATGCGCTTTGTCCTCCACCCAAAATACTAGTACCCAAGTCACGAACCAATGTCATATCTTGTTGCGTAACACCGCCAGTGTTTGTAAAGAATGAGAAAATATTCTCACCACCCACAACCGGTGTTGCGTTTGCATGCAAAGAATATTGAGCTAAACTAGAACCACCGATGCTAGACCAGAATCCAGATGCAGGAGTACCGTTTAAGATAACATCCATTCTAAATGGCCCTGTAGTTAATACATCCATTTGTCGCAAAATTAATTGCATACGATTAACAACTTCTCTAACTCCCAACAATCCAGCAATACCGTTATCAACTGACGGTGATATACGAAGACTAATTATAGCATAACGCTGGTTAATTGGTAAGTTTGTAATAGTATTATTTTGTCCAATATTAAATACTAATGATTTATCATCATCATAACGTCCGTCCATAATAACAGAAGAACCCCAATGGCTAATTGTAACAGCATTTTGAGGTGCAACTAATGATACTGCTATCGGCACATTTGCTTGATATGTAAATGTGTTTGCAGAAGCTACACCGCCGTAAACTCCTCGAGCACTTATGGTAAATGTATTTGCAGATTTAGAACTATAATTAATAAATTCGATTGGTGCATTTTGTACACCGCCTGTTCCAAAACCACCAAATGCCGATGTATTTGCAACCATCACCGTTCCGCTAGGAGGAAATTGCGATGCATCTACAACAGAAAATGTAGAGGAACCCGTAGTAATAGAACCAGTTAATGCGGTGTATGGTGGTATGGTATTTGTCTCATATCTTGCACACATATTACCAGAACGCATATAAGCTTCTGTGTTTATGTTATTATTTGTTAGACGATGACAATACATCACTTCGCCTCTATTATTTTTAAATCCCCATCTAATAGTACCTGCACCATACCAAGAATAATCAATATAGAACATTTGCATCTTTGTTAAATCCAGAGCAAATCTACTTGCACCAAGTCCATCGCAAGTATCAATATTCCATTGACTTTGTGGAATTTTTGTATCAATAGTTTTACTTATTAGACATCGTGATGCACTAACACCTCTATATTCTGGAGTAATTGTCATGATAGTATCATTTTGTATAGCAGACACCAAATAACTCATACCTCGTATTACTACGTAGTCTCCTGGAATTAGTTGACGTCCAAATTGAGTATTCAATCCAATTACAGTAGGCGAACCTTGCGTAACAGTAACAAGGCCAGATATTTGTGTTGTACTAGATCTCTTAACAACGTATATAGTTTGACCATCAAATTCAAAAAAGAAACCATTTTGAGTATCAAACATACCCACTCTAGATTTGGATCCATACCATGAATTTGGAGAAACTGTTATAGGAAATCCAGTTGCCGGTGTGTTGGTAGGCGATGTTAAAGCATTATATGTAAATTGTACTGGATTTAAAGTTGTATTTGCAATAAAATAACCGTTGTATGCAGATTCGACTGCACCGGAAACCAATATATTAGTTCCAGGATTAATACCGTGAGGTTGTCTTGAATTTACTGTAACTACAGTGCCTACAGATGTAAGTGAATCAATTTCAATTTTTGGTTTCAATATTGAACCTGTACTAAATTGAATGCCTTTACCTGACTGGTATCTAAAATATCTTCTTGTCTGTCTAATTACTTGAGCACCATGAGATTGATTTTGTACTGTAAATTGCACACCACCGTCAAATGCTCTATGTGCATTATAACTAGTTGGTCTCATGTATAAAATATTAGAGAAGAATGAAGTTGCACCCTTACCTTGCGCTGCTAAAGCACTAACGGTTGGACCAGCATTCGCAAATTCATATCCATTTGCAGTAAATGTATTACTTGTCGGAATAGTTGCAACTGTCCAAGGTCCATCTAATTTTGCCACACCCGTTGTACCATTCAACCAAATACCATTACCCGGTAAAAGATTATGCGCATTAGTAGTTGATACATAAATTATGTTAGATTGCACAAAAACATTATTAACTGCTATAGCAGCATTTGAATAAAATTGAGAAACATAAACTATTGTTTTAGGTGGATCCCATGCTGCCCAAGTAGGAATACCTGTTGTTCTAAATGTAAATGATGAATTTGCATTTAATGTTTCAATCGTCCACCATCCGTCGACGTTAGATACATCAGTTGATCCCTGTAAAAATATAGGAGTGCCTACTGCTAAACCTGTTGTAACAGTGTCAGTTGTTGCAACTAATACTGAATTATTACCTTGATAAGAACCAGTTACGTTTGATATTGGGATTGATCCTGTTGCAGGATAGAAAAATGCACTAGGACGATTGGACATCAATGTAATGGTTTCCCATTTAGTCGGTTGTGTTCCGTATTCAAAGTCAGTATCAATCAATGACTGAGGTTCAGAAACTCTCATTTTACCAACAGGATCCATTATAACTTCTGCAGGAATTATTTCCTGATAAGTTTCTTCCACCAAGATATTTAACACATCTGAACTTGACATTGAGCTAGTATTATAATTTAATATAATAGTAGTTGTTTCAAGTATACCTCCAGCAATGCCGGTAGTAGATGTACCATTTGTATATGATGTAGCTGTTAAATTGGGGTCACTGAAATTATAGATAACAGTATTTCTAGTTACGTTTGTAATCAGTAATAACTGCTCTCTTCTAATATTCTTACCATTTACCACAATCGTTCTTGTTGACGGGGTAAATGTGTAACTTTCTAATATCGTGTGTTTTGCCATTTTGGTTTAATCTCCTAGGGCTATGCTACCAGGGGTAAAAGGGTAACGTCTTTGTTGTGCTGATTTGCTTGTGTTGCGAAGTATAATTGAACATTGAAATCCTGAGCTTGGGGCAATATAAAAATATATACTATCCCCCACAACTCTAAACCCCCTAAAAGCATCATAAGGGGTTATCCAAGGCCAAGTTAATTGTTGCACGTACGGCATTAAAACCGAACCATTAATCGCAACGTCTATATCTTTTGAATCTACTATTGTAGTATTTATTACCGTCGAAATATTTGCAGTATCAAGTGTCAATCCAAAAACTGTTTTTGCACCGTCAAATTGATATGAAATATCATCTAATGCATACGTAGGTGCGACATATCTAAATATGGTATTTAGATTGGCATCTACGGTTAATACGCTATCAACCGAACTACTTCTGCCGCTTATTTGAGCACTACTTATTTTACGCATTATTTTCTCTTAGTTATCCTTATATTTATTAAATCTCACATCTTGTCTTATATCCACGTAATCGACCCAGAACTATAGAATTGATATATTATATTGGAATTTAGAGTTGAAACTAAAACATTTGCTCCAGTAACAGTACCTTGTTTAAAGTTAATGGGGTGCGAAAGAATAGCAATCCCAGAGCCTCCGTTATATCCGCTGACCGCTGGCGCAGGCGCTGGCCCTGTACCTCCTCCTCCACCCCCACCAGAATTCTTTCTTCCAGGTCCATACGTGTTAGGATATGCATAATCGCTGTATACCCCAGTTGGGGATCCTCCACCACTTATAGGCGTTCCTCCATATATACCACCACCTCCGCCGCCAGCGCCACCTGCGCCGCCGCCTGTATCATATCCAGCTACGCCTCCGCCACCACCACCACCACCAAGAATTATATTTGCCCCAGTAATTAATGTGGGTGCACCGTCCCCACCTTTGCCGCCACGTGGTGCGCCAGTTGAACCAGCTTGAGTGGCACCGCCTCCGCCTCCGCCGCCACCGACTGTTGGTGCAAAAGAACCTGCTCCACCTGGAAATCCTTGTCCAGGATATGCGGTACCTCCGCTAGTACCAGGTGTCGTTGCGCCTGCGCCGCCACCAGATCCACCATTTGGTAAAACTGCGGGCACATCTCGAGAATTTCCTGAGCCTCCATATACTGCAATAATACTTGAACCTATTGACGAATTTGACCCTGCTGCATTAGGTGTTCCAGGATTACCCCCGGCGCCGCCACCGCCTACCGTAATTACATATGTGGTATTTGTAAGAACAGTTAAATTACTAGCTGCCAAAAATCCGCCGCCTCCGCCACCCCCGCCTTGGCCGCCACCGGCACCGCCACCTGCAACTAGAACATACTGAACAAAATTAGGAATACTATAAAATATGCGGTTTTGATTATATTTTGTATTTAATATGTTATCTTGTAACGATCCTACTATACTATATCCTGATTCTTTAGATAAACCAAATAAATTACTCAAATCCACAGAAGTATAATTCAAATTGGCGGTAATAATTCCACCTCTAAATCTTTTTACCATACGAACGTTCCAGGTGAATAAAATGTATAACAAACATTCGAACCTGAGTTTGTTATAACTACATTAGATCCTGTTGCAATTGGAGTTATTGCTGCATTATATACTTTAAATATTACGCAGCCATTACCACCTCTACCACCACTTCCGTCAGCACCGCCACCACCGCCGGCTCCACCGCCTATACCATTTACACCAGGATTGCCAAGACCACCTGAAGCTAGGCCGCCATCGCCACCACCGCCGGCGCCGCCGCGTCCAGGGTTCGTTGGATTTCCTGGACCAGAATGAGATCCGCCACCACCGCCACCCGCATATAACACATTTGCGCCAGTAATAAAATATGGGGCACCATCTCCCCCTTTACCGCCTTGATTTGCGCCAGGATTCGATCCTCCTGCTTGAGATGCGCCGCCACCGCCGCCTCCGCCTCGGGTGCCACCCGTGCCGCCGCCCTGAGAACCTGGAAATCCTTGTTGTGTAGATCCTGCAATACCCGGATAACCATACCCTGACCCCGCCGCTCCTATGGCAGGCGATGGCGAATCTATAGGGGCACCACCACCACCGCCCGAACCACCATCGCTACCCTTAACGCTATTACTTGTTGAACCACCGCCACCTCCCAATGAAGTTATAGAGCTACCAAGAGGGTAATTATTAAAACCAGTAACACCTGAGGACCCGCCATTTGTTCCTGCAACTGGATAAGCCGTTGCGCCTGCACCACCTGTTCCTACAGTAATAGTAAGAGTTTCATTTTTTGTAACAGTAATACCTGCTATATAAAGTACACCTCCCCCTCCACCACCGGCACCAGCATTCATACCGCCACCGCCACCTCCGCCTACCGACAAAACATCATAATATCCTAAAATTGTGTTCCATCCTTGAGGTGGCCAAATATTACTATATATGTATTGCATCGCCTCAGTTGCACTATACATTTTTGAGACTACGCCTGTGTTTATATTACTAATTTTAGAACCTGTTAGTATATTCGAGTCATTTCCAACGCTCACTAATCCTGACAAATAACGTTTAACCACAATTAACTTATATCCTCATAACTAATGGTTACAATAATTGAATTTGGTGCACTTGCAGTACCGCCTACGCTCGTATTTTCTTCTACATAATATTGAGTGCCTTTATCAACAAGTGTAAGTGTTGATGTGGGTGGAACTGCTAAATTTGCAGCAATTGGATACGCAATTCCACCAAGTGATGCTGCGGTATAATATTGAACAACTGCTGTTTGAGTTGTCGTTGTTTGATTGGCTAAATTTATTGTATTAACTTTAAAAGTTTTGCCGGAACCCGATGCATTATTTAAAATTGATGTTGCAGAGGTAGCCAATAAAACTCCTGACGTTTTTCCTAATATAATATTAGCTGTTAGTAAATTTGGTGATGCCATTAAGGATTATCCTCCGAATATTAAAGCAAGGCCATACAATCTAGAAGATTGTAATGGACCAGAAATTGTTGCTGTAGTATTACCAGAAACAAGTGTTAAACTCGATCCTGTTGTACTTATAGTTGTTCCGTTAAGTATCAGTACATTTGTAACATACGATTGATTGACATAAGAATTGTTCCACTTATATGTACTTGAACCTAAATTTTTCGTTACATCTATCGTTGGTATTAAATTACCGGTTGTTTGATCTAAACCTCGTATAGATGCTACTACATTGGCGCCTGATATTCCAGTAACACCTAATTCTCTAATTTGTACAACAATATTTGCTGCTGGCGCTGTTGCAAGATAAACAATATTTCCTATAACCGTGTAATCTGTACCTGGAACTTGCGTAATGCCATTTTCAAATACTAAAATAGTATCTTGAGTAAATCCATCTGTTATTACAAATGTGTTAGATGTCCCGTTCGCTGTATATCTTCTTGTATTATACGATGTTCCAGCAATGCCGCTTATTATTCTTATGTCTACGTTTGCACCTACTGCTGGGGCGACATTGAATGTTACTACCTTATTGTCTATTGTATATTGATCAGATTGGCGATAAACACCATTAACTATAACTGTTATCGAATCCTTGCTCGGAGGATTTATAGATAATGTATATATATTTGCACCTGTTCCAATAAAACTATCAACTTTAGTTGTAATTGAACTAGATGAATATATCGTATCTGCTCCATAGTATCTAACTTCTATATTGGAATTTAATATAGGATAATCAGATAATGTTAGTGTAGTACCAGATACAGTATAATCAACTGCCGGTATTTGTACTAGACCTTCAACTATAACTAATATGCTTTCAGGAGTAGATATAGGAGCATTTAGTGTATAAGTATTTGCACCTGTAGATTGTATTCTTTGTGTTGCATTAAGTGTTAGTGTAGATCCACTTGTAGAAATTATACCATTCGCAGAATCAATAGCAATACCTGTACCGGCGGTAAATGCTGTTCTGGCTCTAGCATTAGTGTAATATAAATTACCGCTAGTTTCAATTACATTTGCTGTATATAATCCGTTCCACGTATTAGATGTAATACTATCTGCAATAATAATATTGGAAGTAGATGTACCTGCGACAACATTACCTGCTAAAACGGTATTGGTAACATCTATACTACGAATAACCAAACCATTTGCAGCTAAATTTCCCGTAACTGCAATACTACCCGGAATAATTCCAATAGTAATTGCGTTAAATACTTTTGTATTTGTAAAATATAAATTGCCTGCTGTTTCTACAACATTTGCAGTCGTTAAAAACGGTTGTACTGTGGCGTTGACTCTAGCAATCGTAAAATACAAATTACCACTTGTTTCAACAACATTTGCTGTGGTTAAGAACGGTTGAACTGTGGCGTTGACTCTACCAACCGTAAAGTACAAATTACCACTTGTTTCTATCACATTAGCTGTGGTTAAAAATGGCTGTACTGTTGCATTAACTGTGCTAATAAAATTCGCAATATTCGCAGCAGTTAAACTAGGATAGATTGCAGCATTGGCTCTTGCAGTTGTAAAATATAAATTAGCATTAGTTTCAATTACATTAGCTGTGGTTAAGCTAGGATAGATTACAGCATTGGCTCTTGCAGCTGTAAAATATAAATTTGAAGATACTTCTAAAACGTCAGATGTTGTAGTTACCTGAGCCGTAGGCCAGTCATTACCCGTTTGGCGGATATAAACTAAATCTCCTTCGAATATACCTTTATTGATTATTGGCATCTTTTTATTTTTCTAATACTTTATATTTATTAATAAGGATATGGATACTTATATCGAATAATTACTATACCTGAGCCACCTTTACCACCGATGCCACTATTAAGGGCCGACGACCCACCGCCACCACCTCCAGTATTGATACCTCCTGCAGTTGCAATATCATCTGGAGTAAATGAAGGATTAGGTGCACCTGCTCCGCCACCACCAGCTCCACCTTCGCCTTTTAAAGCACCTTGGCCTGGTTGTGTCCCATCTCCTCCACCACCTCCACCAAACCATCTGCCAGGAGCAGGACCAGAAACACCATATGAACTTGGTATCCATGAAACAGGTATGCCATTTCCACCAGTACCACCCATGGGTATGCCGGGCGCGTTGGACGCGGCGGCGCCTTGTCCTCCAGCAGCTCCAGCTCCACCGCCTCCGCCTGCACCGTAAATACCACCTAAACCACCATTATTGCCCTGTCCAACTGTGCCGCTTGGAGTACTAGAATTATTATAACCGGAATTTCCTCCACCAGAACCGCCAGGGTTTCCTGTTGAATATCCTCTAGGTACTGTGCTAAATCCACCGCCTCCGCCACCCACTGTGGTTATTGTACTAAATCCAGGAGCAGTTATAGAAGAACTTAAACCGTCACCACCTCTTCCTCCAGGACTAGTGTTGGCTTGTGCCGCTCCTGCGCCAACTGTCACAGTATATGTGTTTACACTAACTGCAGTATTTCCTAATAATACTCCACCTGCGCCGCCGCCGCCTCCAAAATACCCAAAGCCGCCCGGAACAGTGGGAGAACCTCCGCCTGAACCTCCACCTGCGACCACAAAGTATTCTATTGGAACTAACGGATTTTTTGTAATTGTAAATGTTCCAGATGTTGTGAACGTGTGCATTTTATAAGTATTAGCACCATCTGTTATAGATTGTACTGTGCCGCCTGTTGCCTGTAAATTATAGAAGTTTAGATCATAGATATATGCGCTATTACTTATGGCGTTTGGCGTACTAGAAGGATAATCAGAAATTGCAAATTGAACTGTTCGTTCTTCGTCTGTTGGAATATTATTTGCTAATTGTAAAACAAATATATTAGATCCGCCATTTGCAGTAAAGTTTATTGTTCCCGTATTACCACTAACAAAATTAGATGCTGTAACATTTCCTATAGTATAATAATACTTAGTTTTTCCTAAACCTCTATAATTATTTAAACTTGCAGTAAATGTAATTACGCCTTGTTCTGAGTAAGCATTTGCATTTATAACAGAAGCATAATATTCAGTTTTAAATAAATCTATTATTGTTACATTTGCAGATGTACCTATGACAGGGCCTGTTGTTGAAAATGATCTTAATTGTAAAGCAAATGCTTCGCCGTCTTCGTTAACAGTGCTCGAATCTGTATTTGCTTGTAATGTTATATTTGCTTGATTATTTAGTATGTAAACAACACCGGTATTGCTCTTATTATAAAAATCATTTACTGTTAAGTTTGCTGCTTTAGGTTCAACAGAATAGTAAACAGGATAACCATTTGCTACACCTGTTGTGGCAATATCAAATTTTACAATACCGCCCTCATTTACGCTAGCAACGTTTGCTGTTATACCATCGAGAGAAGTACTATCTTGTAAAGTAATTGTAGGAGAAACGCATGCTACTGTGCCTACAATACTACCGCGTCTTAATTTTACAATGAACGTTTTATTTCCCTCTAATGCATAAAAATTTGTAGGAAGATACACCCTTACCTGTCCATTCGTAACGGTGGCCGCACCTGAAAGAGAATTTGATTGAAAGTAACTTGATGCTATTGCCATTTTTTTACTCTATTGTGTAGTAGAATGTTGTACCTTCGGGGTCAGTTGCAGTAAATACTACTTCAGCTGCACCACCAGGAACAGCGGTTGGTGTGTAAGTATATAATCCAGTTACGGATCCTACTCTAGCAGAAACAAAAACAGATACTGCAGCATTAGGTGCATTTGAATAGCTTGCATATATTTTATCGTACTGTTCAATTCTTTTAATAGATTGTAATATTTCTACAGTAGAATTTGGCGGTATAGATAAATTATAAACAAAAAATGCTTTAGGTATTCCATTCGCATCAGCATACCATGCTTTAACTGGGGCATATGCAGATTGCAAATTAACAAACTTAATACTTTCTATAACACTATACGCCTGTCCTGAATCATATACTTGAATAGTAGAATCAACATTTGAAAGAACTTTTCCTGTACCTATGTAGGTTTCATCATTTTGTAATGTATCATATGCCAAGCTTACGCACATTAAATTTGCGGTTGCTGTACCTGCAGCATTGAATCCTTGTAAATTTATAGTGTCGCCAGGTTGGAATAATTGATAAGAGGATGAACGTTTAAAAAATTCTAATATACCACCTTGAGAAACAGGTATTTGATTTGCAAACGGTACAGTGTTTCCTGTAGAATATAAAATATTGCCAGAAACTAATGCGGTGCCACCAGACATATTTACCACATGTATAGAACGTACCATAAATCTATCTGTACTAGTACTGGTAGGAAATGTAATTATATTAGACATCGTAGATGATATATTGCCAAATACACCTGCGGTTTGAATCGTATATAATGGTACTAGACCTCTAGCGCTAATAATACCATTTTGCGAGATTTCTATACCATTGCCTGCACCAAATGATGCAATAGCACGTGCATTAGAAAAATACAAATTACTCGAAACTTCTCTTACATCTGCAGTTGTCAACCCCAAAGAATTTGCAGTTGTTAGAGAAATATTTGAGCTAATCGTTCCATTTGCCCAATCAACAATGATACCATTTCCTGCGGTAAATGCCGTTCTTGCTCTGGCATTTGTATAGTATAGATTGCCAGAAGTCTCAATTACGTTTGCTGTTGTAAGGAATGGCTGTACTGTTGCGTTGACTGTGGATACAAAATTAGCAATATTGGCTGCTGTTAAACTAGGCCATATTGTTGCATTAGCTCTAGCATAAGTAAAATACAAATTGCTATTAGTTTCAATTACATTTGCAGTTGTCAAACTTGGATATATCGTAGCATTTGCTCTTGCAGCAGTAAAATATAAATTGCCGCTTGTTTCAACTACATTTGCAGTCGTTAAGAATGGTTGAACTATAGCATTAACGGTCGATATAAAATTAGCAATATTCGCAGCAGTTAAACTAGGATATATTGCAGCATTTGCTCTAGCATTAGTGAAATATAAATTACCACTTGTTTCAACAACGTTTGCTGTTGTTAAGAATGGCTGTACCGTTGCGTTAACTCTTTCAACTGTAAAGTAAAGATTGCTTGCTACCTCTCTTACATCTGCAGTAGTTAGAGCTAAAGAATTTGCAGTAATAGCCGAAACATTTGCTTTAATTGTGCCAGCAGTCCAATCAATAATAATAGTAGGATCACCGGCGGTAAACGCTGTTCGGGCTCTTGCATTTGTAAAATATAAATTGCCACTTGTCTCAACGACATTTGCCGTAGTTAAGAATGGCTGAACTGTTGCATTGACTCTTGCAACTGTAAAGTATAAATTGCTTGTCGTTTCTACAACATTGGCAGTAGTCAATAAAGGATTAACTGCTTGTAAAACTCTTACATTTGTAAAATATTGATTACTTGATGCTTCAATTAAATTAGCAGTAGTAAAATTACTTAAAGTTAATACAGTATTAGCTTGATCCGCTGTTGTTGATGTTGTTGTCCATTGAACGCCTGTTACTGTAGATGTAAGTACTTGTCCAGTTGAACCTACACCGCCACCTGCAGTTAATGTGCCAACAATAACAGAATTTGAAAGAGTTTTATTTGTTAATGTATCGGTAGTTGCTTTACCGACTAACGTATCCGTTGCAGCAGGTAATGTTAATGTAGTGCTTCCTGCTACTCCAGTTGCATTAAGTATAGTACTGCCAGATGTTGAACCATTTAGGATTAATCTGTCAGCGTTAATATATTGATCATATACAACTGAATTTAATGATACGCCGCCAAATGTAGAGTTCGCTCTATCATAAACACTGCTTAGGATAGAATAATATCCACCAAAACTATTTCTTGATACATTCGTTAAATCTGGTATCAGTGTCTGAGAATTGTTTAATGTTAATACCGATCCTGCACTTTGTGTTATAGCATTAGCTGTATTAGTAGCAGAATAAACAAGCGTATCGGAAAGTTGTAGTGTTCCTGCTGCAAGGGTTATTGGACCCATACTAATAACTGCTTTAGCCAAAACTGCAGCAGACGCATTATTTACCGTAAGGGTATAATAATTACCACCATTCAACACAACTGTACCAGCGCCAGTAATGCTTAGTGTAGATGTGGATAAGTCGCATCCTCTAAAATTTGTATATGCTGTTGATGTTTTTGTTGCTGTGCCTGTTACTGTACAACCAATAATATCAACCGAACCATCTGCAGATGCTGCACTAATAACAAGATTGGTCATTTTTAGACCATCAATTGTACAACCTTTCGTAATCGTTAACGTGCCAGATAGTGTAGTATTTTTGCCAATCAACTCGTGTGTGGTTAAAACAGTATATTGAGTATCAATGGTTACATTTTCTGTATAATCCCCAGGGTGTAAAATAATTGATCTTCTAAACCCGGCACCAGTTGTTTCAAACGCAGCTGCTAATAATTGTTTTGCTTTAGCAATTGTTTTTACTGGATCACCAATCGTTCCGTTACCACTATCATTAAATGCAACAGGACTTACATGAATTTCTGAACTATATCCTGTGATATAAGGATTAGATGCATCTGGTGTGCTAGAATAACTAATTACTTTTGTACTTGGATTATATTCTACAATATACTTTGATGCATATGCAGATACATTTCCATTTGGTGTAAATAGAGCAACAACATTGGATGCAACTCTCGCATTTGTAAAGTATAGATAGCTAGATGATTCTATTACATTTGCCGTATATAATCCAAGCCAACTATTTGCAGTAATTTGTGTAACTGTTAGATTTGAACCTTGTTCGCCGGTGAACAATTCATTTCCATTAATAACAAGATTATTTGCTGTTATTTTGTTGGCAATGATGTTGCTGGTAAATACAATATTACCGTTATTACCAGCGGATAATGTAAGCGTACCAATGGAAGCGATTACCGGCTGACCTCCATTCGCTCCTGTAAATGTGTTGGCAAATATTGTGTCGGTTACAGTTAGATTACCTGTAATTGTAGCATTTGAAAGAGCTGCAATGACTCTAGCGTTGGTATAATATAGATTGCCCGCAACTTCTCTTACATCTGCGGTGGTTAAATTTAAGGATTGCGCAGTAGTAGCTGCAATATTTGCACTAATTCTACCATTAGCCTCAATAATAATGTTTTGTCCTGCGATTAAAGCAGAAACTACTCTAGCGTTAGTAAAGTATAAATTGCCGCTTGTCTCAATTACATTTGATGTATATAATCCATTCCAAATATTAGCAGTAATTTGTGTAACTGTTAAATTTGCGCCAGACTCACCTGAAAATAATTCATTACCATTAATAACAAGATTGTTTGCAGTTATCTTGTTAGCAATAATATTACTTGTAAATACAATATTACCGTTATTACCAGCAGATAATGTAAGACTGCCAATAGAGGCAATAACAGGTTGTCCGCCATTCGCTCCAGTAAAGGTATTAGCAAATATCGTATCCGTAACAGTTAAATTGCCAGTAATCGTAGCATTTGAAAGTGCTGCGACAACTCTCGCGTTTGTAAAATATAAATTAGAACTAACTTCTCGAACATCTGCAGTGGTTAGACCTGCTACAATACCGCCAGAATTTGCTGTAATTGTTCCAGCTGCCCAATCAATGACGATACCGGTACCTGCAGTAAATGCTGTTCTGGCCCTAGCATTCGTATAATATAAATTACTACTAGATTCAATTAAATTGGCAGTAGTAAAATTATTTAAAGTTAATACAGTATTAGCAACATTTGCAACATATGAGAATAGAGCAGTATTAGCGACCGCACCTGTAGTAATAGTACCTGCTATAAACTTAGTACCGTCCCATGTCAAAATACCATTTGGAACAATACCTGTTATGTCAACATCTGCCAATACGTTGACGCTCATCTGGGAAACATTTGCTAATACTCTGGCATCAGTATAGTATAGATTTGAACCTTCTCGTAAATTTGTTGTAGTAAAATTATCAATACGGTTAACAGTATTGGCAACGTTTGCTTGAAAAGAAACATTGGCGACTAAAGACGTATTTGCAAAAAATGGAATTCCGCCTGCTGCCTGTACAGGATCAACCCAAGCTCTATTACCAGTTACATCTGAAGATAATACCCAACCGGATTGCGTAGGTAGCCCTAAGTCCGGCTCTGTTTCCGAAAGATCTATAAATTCGTAGCGATCTGCACTAACATTAGCACTAGGTACTTTTGCTACTCTGCCGGATAGTAGTTTAGTCATTTGCTGATTCTAATATGCTCATTACTAGTTGAACGGAATTATTTGAACTGGCTGAAGCATATACTTTTTGGCCTGTTTCCAAAACTAATTTAGAACCTGCACTAATAATTGCCATAGCATCGTTTGCTGGTACTTTAAAATTTTTAGCAAGTGCAGTTTTAACATTTGCATTCGATCCATGATAAAAAGATGTTCTTATTGTAGCATTTGTTAAATTTGCTGCTTGTACCGATAGAAAAATACCTGTTTTTCTAGCAGGTGCGGTATACAAAACTGTATCACTTGTTGTTAAATCTGCAGTTATTGTTCTAAATACATTTAATGCGGTTGCCATTTTATTTTTATCCTTCGATTGCTAATATATATGGTGTCATAGTTGCGAACAATGCTTTGGTAAATGTTCTACCACTAATGGTACCATCTACTCTATTAAATACTAAGTTCTCACCAATTCTAAAATCACCTTGTTGATCGGTACTTGTGAAATAAACTCTACCGCCTTTTTCTTCAGTAACTTCATTTTCCTGTATTGGTATACCTCCGGCATATGGTAAAGCTTGTGCTAATACTGTACCAGAACCTATATATTCAAATGTATATCCTAATGCAGAAATATAACTTGGTTGATGGAAACTAACTGATGCATTGGATAATATAGTTTCAGCGGTAACTGTTTCTAACAATTTTACATATGATACATTACCTGCGGTTAACGGACTGGCATTTGCAACAGTATAAAATGCAACTGATCCATTACTAATATTTGACCAGTTTCTATCTACATATTTACTTACTTCTGCAACAATATAATCTCTATTTGCTAGAATAATTTTAGCAGCATTAATTACGTTTGGAGTGGTGCTTGGAGTATAACTAATTGGTCGTTTAGGTGGTGCAACAGATGGACCATTTGCTATAATATTTGTAATTAGATTTATATTATTTATTACCAAATTGGCTTCGGCATATGTTGCTGCAGGGAAAGCTGTTGTATTTTGTCTAACAGTTATTTGATATGGTGGGTCAAATAAGACATCATTAATATACGCAATCGTTTCTGCTTTAATGAATTCTTTATTCGCTAAAATTAATTTTGTTGCATTTATAATATTAATATTAGATGATGCATTTCCACTAATAGGAGTTTTTGCTACAGAAACATTCGGGCCATATGTAATAATATTAGTAATCAGATTTATTTTCTGTAATATAATATTTGCTTCTGCTAATGTAGCTGCAGAAGCTGCTGTCGTATTTTGTACTACTAGTGTTTGTCTTACATTCGCTACGGGTACACCTGTTATAATTTCATCTATTATACTACCAATAAAATTATAAGCTGCGCCCGTTTGCACAATCTGATTATTAATTTGTGTCACATTCGCAGTGTAATTATAGTAATAAGTTCCTGCTTGAACTGCTTGTTTGTTACCATCGTGTCTTAAATCAAATGTAATACTATCTAAAATATACCCAACATCTCTTGAACAAGTTGCTTGTGCATTTGCTGCATCAACAAAATTATTTGCATTAGCAAAAAATCCAGGATATGTTTGATTTATAAATGCAACAACTTCTGCTTGAACAAATCCTTTGTTAGCAATAATTAAATTTGCACCATTATTAACATTTATGCTAGTATTTGCAGGATATTGATTTGGTATTATTCTATCAGTAACGCCGACTGTTCCACTATCAATGATGTTTGCAACTAAATCAAAATCTGTATCTACTCTCGCTCTTTCAATAGTAGTTCCGCCCGTGCCTGTAACTTGAATAACATTTGCCTGTTTTGGGGAGGTTATGGTAGTATTAGTAATAATATTAGATACTAATCTTTTCGCATAATTTATTGCTGCGATTGTCTGAGTCTGTTGGTTTTGTATATCAGAAGTACTTTGTGACCAGTATTGTAATCCTGCAAAATTGGATTGGCTATTACCAGTATAAGCTAAGTCAAACGCTAAGGAGTCTACAATTAAACCAGTATCTCTTTCACATTTTTCTTGATTATAAAATGCGTTCTTTTTGTTTCTTACTACATCAGTAATTATACTACCGATATAGTTATAAGCTGCACCTGTTTGTACAACCTGATTATTAATTTGAGTAGCACCATTATTATAGTTATAATAATATGTTCCTGCCATAATAGCTTGTCTATTGCCACCATGTAATACATCAAATGCTACACTGTTAATTATATAACCAACATCCCTAGTACAAGTTGCCTCAGAGTTCGCAGCATCAATAAAATACGTAGCATTGCCAAAGAAATATGGATAAGTTTGTCTTATATATGCAACTGTTTCTGCAGCAATAAAATTGCTATTTAAGAATAATAAATTAGCAGTTCTTTGCGCACCGACATTTGTATTTGCAGGATATTGATTAGATACTATTTTATCAGTAACACCAACTGTTCCGCTTTCAATAATATTTGCAATTAATTCAAAATCTGTTGCAACTGTTGCCGGTTGATCTCCAGCAGTAGCAGAAACTTGGGTAACGTTTGCTTGTTTTACTGGAGTTATAGTTATATTTTGTACAATATTTGATGCTAAATTTTTA
>Ga0209400_1001246_pt1 | contig 20906 bp, 28 predicted proteins | sample M_130807_EF_Meta_FD_187313 | JGI IMG/M metagenome (GOLD analysis project Ga0209400, IMG submission 187313) | Freshwater microbial communities from Lake Montjoie, Canada to study carbon cycling - M_130807_EF_MetaG (SPAdes) (version 2) | ecosystem: Environmental > Aquatic > Freshwater > Lake... | reverse complement strand
CCATAACCCATAACCTTATCTACATTTTATTTATGCAGCGTATAATATCTTATTCTTATGCTCTGTAAATCCAATAATCCAAATACTATGAAAGAAGACTTTAGAGCCAGCCTTCCCCATATAATTTACTCTGTTAGGAAGGTTGAGAACTGACAGTCCGTGGTCTCTGAAAAGGTCAAAGCGTTTCTTGGTCTCCATGATAGTGATAGGGCAGATGAAGATAAACGGCTTTCCAATCTCACACGCGCGCTTGAGAAACTCTGTCTTGAGACTGAAAGGCGGATTGAAGATAATCATATCACACTCTGGCACAGGGCATGTCAAGAAGTCTGCAGTCGTTGTATCTTCTGTCTTTGGATACAAGTCTGTCTTAATGACCTTGTATCCCCATGTCTCAAGAAGTTTTCCAATAGCACCCTTGCCATAAGTGCACTCCCAGATAGTCTTGACATTTACCGGAATATAAGGACGAATTGGCTCTGTGGCATGTTGGGGCGTTTCAAAGAAATCCTCACCTATCTCGCGCCTATTACCCTTCCACTTATTGACTTCCATCTTCTTAAGGGCTACAATCTTTACTGTGCCGTCAGGAGAGCGCACCGTGATAGTCATTTTGCTGCTTGGATTTTTGGCGTGCAGCGCGTCAATTTTTACCCGGGTCAAATTTACTCATCCTCACCCTCACTATCTGAAAGGACGCTCAGACCGTCATCACTCTCTTCATCAGCATTCAGAGACTCCTCATTATCATCAGGTTGCGATGCGCCCCTGTATCTGTCCTTAAGATTTGAGTAGCAGTCTCCACAATACCACATATCCTCTTTGTCAATCATGAACCCGTCATCAACCGTTCCAACCTGGCGACACCTACACTTGCAACTGGAGCGATGGCTACACGGCTTAGCGCTACACCTGTGCTTGCGGAGACGCTTTTTAGTCTCTGCAGCAACCTTTACCTCAACCTCCACTGTGTTTCTCAAAGCGGCATTCAAAGACTCCCTGAACGCAACATACTTTGCCTCTACAGCCGCATACTCTGTGGGATTCATCTTCCACAGCAGGTCGAGAAACTCAGACACCTTATTATTGAGATCGCTTGAAAGGATGTTAGAGGTAGTAGACATCTTGATAGTATCTAAGAGTAATTTGACTGACTACCTTGGGCTCGCCAGCGCCGTCAATTTTTACCCGGGCGTTCAATTTGACCCGGGTAAAAATTGACGCGCGCCGCCGCCCCAAGTCCAGCAGTCAAAAAAATGCCAATTACTATCAGGAACGCAGACGGCTCTATTAAGATTGTCTCGCTCAGGAAGACCGCTGCAACGCCACGCCCCGTTCTCAGACCGCCCCCTTCCCCTCCTACAACTCGTGATAGTGTCAAGTTTGAACGGCATGATACTATGCTGTCTCTCTTACACAAGGAGCACATGCGCCGCGTATATTGGGGAGAGCCAACACTTTCAATAGACGAGCAGATTAGTCTCATTAGGCGATCCTCAGCAAATGCTATGCTGTCCTATGAAGCGGCATCAGCCCTATGAACCACCCTGTCATATATCACCTTAGTTGTGTTGTCCGCGCCCTTTGTAAAGGTATAGGCTACAGCCATGCCATACCATGAGAACACCTTACACATATACATGCCTGTGAGTCCATAGCCAGCCTTATTCATAAACTCCATGCGCTTAGGGGTCATCTTCCCCTCAAGCAGCAGGTATGATATTATACGCGGCTTCAACTCCACAGACTTTTTTAGCACAGCATCCATACATGAGTAAGGAGGGTTAGAGCAGATGATGTCAGCATCCGACTCCTCTATCTCAAAGAAGTCCTCACCCTCTGAAATTTCAGTCCAGGCTTTGTTGTCAGTTGGAAAGTTGTTGTAATATACACCCTTGCCTTTGAAAGGGTCATACCACATGTCATCAGGCTTCGCGTCTATGCTCTTGATATGGGTCTGGGCTACTAGGGTAGGCGTGTAGACTACATCATTCGGAACGCCCCTATGCTTGATAGTATGACTCGTAGTAGGATTCATTTTCTTTCTAACTTACCTTTTCAAAAAATCCCGATTCAAATTTTGACCCGGGATTTTTTTTTTTTTTGAAGTTTTAGCACGGGTCATTTACCCTACAATCCCTAGGAGGCAAATCAGGCACAGGTTCAAGAGGATCTTTCACATCTTCCTCCTCTTCCTCCTCTTCCTCCTCTTCCTCATCCCGCCAGTTGGTATGCTTATCCGTGAGCCAGTCTGCGAGATGGTCTTGGTCAATATCACGGTATATGGCGTGTTGCATCGCCACAGGCAAATTATCAAATCCGCCCATAATCTCAAGACTCTCTTTTATCCAACTCTTAATCTCTTCATACTTCCATGTTGGCTTGTCATCATACAACTGACCGTCATAACAGAACCGCTCAAAGAACTGAGGGATTTCTCCATCGCTCTCACGATGGTCATACTCATCGTTAAGGCACATCACCATGAAGTCAGTCATGTAGGTAGTAGTATCACTCATCTTATCTTTCTGGTTGTAATTTGGATTTTTTTGCGATTCAAATTTTGACCCGGGGTTCATTCGAATTTTTTTTTTGCCTTACCCTCTGCCCTGTATGATGGCTCTCTTGTTAGACTCGCACTTCCATATAGCCTTATTCAACAGTTCCACGGTCCTCTTGTTGTGCAGCATCCAGACCTCTGTCAGTTCCATCAACTTGCCCTCATACTCCTTCGTCTGCTCTAGTGTAGCCTCCCTTGTTAGATTCTTACACATCACACGGCACTCCTCAAAAAGTTTATCAACTAACGGCTGCAACTCTGACATCCTATTTATAGTAGACAAATTCAATAGATGGATCCTTACGCCTCAGGTGGTGTGGGCGCGACAGTAGTGGTAGTCTTGGGATTACTCTATAAGTTTCTTGACCACAAACGCCTCCGTAGTCGCTGTTGTGGGTGGACTGCCTCTGTAGACCTAGAAGATACAACTCCGAAAATTGAGCCGATCAAAAAAATTGATTCGCACCCGGCGCAAGACCTTAAGCAAAAAGAACAAGAATAACTAGAATGCCACCCAGAATCCCCCATATCTTTGTAACCTCGCTTGACGACTTCGTTGAGAAGATGAAGAAGCCTGAGAACCATCAGTCCTTCTATGCTGAAATCATCAGGGCGCAGAAAGAGACTAAGCGCCTCAAGGCTAAGGATCTACGCCGCCGTGCACGCAAAGCCAGCGACGGCTCTGGTTCTAGCACGGATGGTGCTGAGACGACCCAGGTAGTAGATGCATAAATACTCTATTGAAAACTCACCTCTGTTGGCTCTGCCACCAGAGACGATTTTTTTTGAAACTCCCGGCGGCGTCCAAAATTTGAACGGTTCCCGGGCGTAAGTCTAAAGATAAAAAAATAGGTATAGTAGAATGACTGAATCATCCGTGTCTGCCCTGCTAAATAGAAGCCTGAAGATTGTCAAGACAGAGATTACTGACCCAGATGTGCTAGATGGCTTGCTCCGCTCGCAAGGAATCTTCTCACAGCGAGACCTGAAGATGCTGACCCGATACAAGCGTGGGCGCAAGCATGGCTGCGAGGTCGAGGTAGTGTATCACTTGGGGTCTGGCTGTGAGGAGTTGCAGATAGGTCGCCTCTATGCTAAGGACGGGCAAGGCATACAAGCCTTTCCCTTTGACATCCGCAACCCCCTTTGTGCCGAGAGATACTTTGATGTCGACTTCGACAACTGCCATTACAGACTCATGAGCGAGTTATGTAAGCGCTGGGAGCAGAAGCATGAGTCTGTTGATGTCTATATCAACACAAGAGAAGAGTCTTTGAAGAAGGTCTCCTCTAACCGTGGCGTGGCTAAGGTCGCCTTCTTGAAGGTTGCCTATGGCGGTCAAATGGATTTGTGCTATGACAATTTCAAGGAGGATGGGATCATGCCTGAAGGTGATAAGACTCTATTGGTTGATATTACAGTAGAAATAGCAAATATCATAACCTACTTGAAGGGCAAGTTTCCTGCCATCCATAAGTTCGCCATCAAGAAGGCTAAGCAGAAGAAGCCTCCTGGTAATCCTGATTTCACTCTACTCGCCTTAGTGCTACAGACTGAGGAGCGCAAGTGTATTCTAGCGCTAGATGAATATCTGCAAAGTAAAGGGCGTTCAGTTGATGTTCTAATCCATGACGGTTGTTATGTCAGGAAATTGCCTGGTGAGGTTGTGTTTCCTGACGATATTATCAACGGGGCAGAGGAGTATGTGTTTCAGAAGACTGGCTTTCGCATTCCCACAAAGGTCAAGCCCATAGAGCACAACTACGCTGCCCCTACATCGGATAAGAGCCTGATTCTGCCTGCAGATGTCTTAGCCAATGATGACTTTGCTGCTAAGCGATTCTATGCGCTCGCCAAGGAGTTTCTAGGAAAGCAGAATGGTGCGGTGTATGCCTTTGACAAGACAGATGGTCTGTGGAAGGATGACCTGTCTCATCTCGTCCATCAATACAGGGATAAGTTGGTTTGGAAGCAATATACCCTTACAGGTCAGAATGTAATCGACTATGGTGGTAATGTTCGCCATAGGAACGAGATGCTGAAGTTGCTTCCCAACTATGTTGAGGAAAAGAGTTTCAGCGCAAAGTCTGCAATTGGGAAATTGCTCTTTAAGAATGGAATCTATAACTTTGATACAGGCATCTTTACAGAAGGCTTTGACCCTACGCTCTTCTTCAAGGGTCGAATTGATAGGGACTTTTCACCTGTGCGAGATTCAGAGTTGGAGGCTCAGATTTACAAGTATCTGTTTGTGGATCCATACCTCACAGACCAACTGCCTCAGGCAAAGTTTTACTTGACTGCTATAGCCAGAGCCATCTATGGTGATTACAACGCAAAGAGGTGCTACATTACTGTTGGCAGACCTAACTGCGGTCGTGGTCTACTGACTCTTGCTTTGACATCTGCCTTTGGAAGTTTCATCAGCATATTCAATCCAGGCTGTTTGCTTCACACCAGTAATACTGGAGAAGACAATCCAAAGGCTAATAGTTGGCTAGTGCCTCTTGTTGAGAAGCGTATTATTATTGGGAATGAGATTGAGTTGTCTGGGCGATTCATAGATGGCAACCGCCTCAAGTCCTTGGCTTCTGGTGGCGATGATGTAATCGCTAGGCAGAACTATGAGAAGGATACTAAGTTCTCTATCATCTGCACTGCTTTCATCCTGCTGAATGATTTGCCGAAAATCAAACCAGCGGATGAGGGATTGATGAATCGTGTCTGTGTAAATGAGTTGAGGAAGACTTGTAAGGCTGTGCCTACCCATGAGACTGAAATTCTTGAGGACCGAACACTCAAGGATAAGTTCCAAGACCCAAAGTGGTTGGATGCATTCTTCTGGATTATAGCGGATGCCTGGACTGCCTTTGCCACAACAGACCGCGCTGCTCCTAAGCCGCTCGCCATGATTGAAGATACTAAGGAGTGGATTGAGGCTGAGACCTCGATTAAGAGTCTCCTAGAGCAGGGCTATGAGATTACCAAGAAGGAGGAGGACTTTGTAGTCTCTGCTGCTGTGTATAAGTTCTTGAAGGAAAGGGGTTGTAAGGAGAGCATTACCAAGATGGGAAGGGAGGTAGGGATCATTACTGGCTTTCTAGTAGGAGTCAAGAAGTTGGGAGGTAAGGCTTGTCGTGTATTGAAGGGGTTGAAGAGGGTTGATGATACTGAAAGTATCATAGAGTCTATAGTAGAGTAGTATTCTACTCTATCTCATTATAGGTTATGGGTTATGGGTTACGGGTTGTAAAAATAAAGTATTTTCGTAGGAAGAAAAAAAAAAAAAATTTTTTTTATAAAAAATTCTATAGGGTATTTTGTTCGGCTGGAAACCCATAACCGCATACCCATAACCTCCCCTTTTCACCCGGCTAATCAACCTCGATCTGCTTTCCATCAACCATCGACTCAACGAAATCAGCCTGATCATCATAGTAGGCTTTATTCACAATAAGCAATTGTCCCCCATTCATTCTTTTGGCATAGTCCATAAACTCCAAGTAGGTAGAGAGAACCCATTTTTCATTAGTGAGAGCAACGGTTCTCTTCAAATCTGCAAAAGTGTCAAAGTAGAGTTTGTTTCGACTTGATACTATCTCATGACTGGAGTCTATTACCATACCACCTAGTTCTACAACTAGATGGACGCAGACAACCTCGTCATTTACTACGATGACAGCCTTCGCTTTTGGTTTGAGTTCTGGATGATTCTGTTTTACACAATCAAGGAAGAACTGAGTATTGGATATGCACATTCTAGTGATGTTATGCTTCTGCTGATACACCATCATGGCATCAAGGATGGGCTTACAAACTAGCATTTTTTCTACCGTGGATTTTCGTAATTCACCCGGTTCAAATTTTGACCCGACCATTATCGTAGCATTTATCGAATCCTTTCGTTGACTACGATTTATGCAGCCGATATAGGTCAAGGTATTCTCTGAATGCACGATAATCTGGGTGGTCTATCTCATGTTTCAGAGTTAGTTGCTGTAATTTCTCAATCATAACAACCTCCTCAAACCGCCTACCATACCAGGGACTTGTGCCTGTGTCTTTGAAATAGCCTCGAAACTCCAGCCTACCCATCTGCCTTAGAAGCCGCTGCCGCGCCTCTGCCTTAAGGATCGCTTCATTCTTCTTGACCGTCTTACAGGTCTTACAGAGCCAATCATTCTGCTTCCTACGCCTTGTAATCGCCCCCAGGGGCTTATTACAGCATTCACACAGCGGAGCCAACTCCCACTTCTTCGCGCACTCGCTTCCTATTTCAAGAATCAATCCAGTTTTCTTATTTTGAATCAAGTGGATATTCTTGATAGGCGTAGTGCAGATACAATACTTCCTTTCATGAGATTCTTTAACTGTGTCAGTTAAATACTGCCATTCAGAAATAGGGTCATCCTTATCATCAGTATGCTCCTTTAGCGCATTATAAAACCTCTGAACCTTCTCCTCTAGGGGCAACTCAATCACATCAACAAGTAGATCCATCTACTTCTTGGTGTAGTTTTCTTTTAAGCAGGTTCCCGGGTGTTATTTGAAACTGACTACAAACGGAGCGGTAGTATTGAGTTTTAAGCGTTCTATGGCTAGGCGCTCGGCTTCCTCCCATTCTTTAGCCCTTTTCGCGTTCTTCATCTCTTGATACATATTGCCACATGGATTACACCAATAGTTACGCCTATCTCTATCTTTCTTACCTACCGGTCTTGTCTGCCCACAGATCCTACATGCAATCATTTCTTTTCTTTTCTAACCAGCGATTCTAATAGGCGAACTTGAGCCTCAGCCTTGGGCTTGGTTGTCTTCTTGGCGGTCAATCGCCCGGTGTCTTTGTTTTTTACGGCAAAAGAACCATCGGAGTTGCGGACAATCTTAAACGGCATATTATCTATACTATATATAGAATGAACAAAGATTTGACCGTAATGCCTGAGAGGACGCTTACTGATGAGGAACTCTTTGAGATGATGAAGAATCACCCTGAGTTTGAAAATCTACCCAAGCCTGCGAGTTGGTTCAAGAAGTTTAATCTTGAGCCTGTCAAAGCCAGGAATTTTAAGGAGTTCATAGATGATAAGGCGTGGGAGAAGGCTAGAGAGATGCAAGTTGATGAAAAGGAAATCCGTAAAGATCCGGTGCCTGGTGGCGTGCGACCTGTATTGCCGTCAGAGGTGATTCCAATGGAGATAATCTCCCGTCGCATTAGCGCAGACGAAGTGTGGGGTCTTGTTGAGGAGCAGAAGAAGGCGAAACAAGACTTCTATGAGAAACTTGAAGCGAACCTCTCAGTAGAGGATAAAGATTTGATTGCTCAGGTGGAATCAAAGACTGAACCTACTTCTGAAACTGCGAATGTTCTCAGCCATTGATGTGCTGTCGCCCCATAGTATGTAATAACTCAAGAAGCCTGCTCGAGTAGGATCTTTGGTGGCTAGGTCTTTCTTATGCCTTGTCCTATACCTCTCGCGCTGCTCCTTGTCATGCTTAAGAGTGTAATCATCCATCCCTTTACTGCCAAAATTTGTCGTCTTAGTTCTTCCATTATCTTTGAGGAACTGAGCCGTATACTTATGCTTGCCATCTGTGGCAGGTTTTACAGAGACCAATTTCATCTACCTTACGCCATTAAAATTGTTGGGTCTTGCTCCATTGGTCTCTTATAGTCACGCTTTACCATTGTCTCAAGAGCATTCTTGATGGTCATTTTAGCAAGAGGAGTGGGCTTAGAAATCTCAGCGGCGAGATGCTCCTTGCGCTTGGCAGCCATCGCCTCATCAACCTCTGCCTTAGAGTATCCCTGGGTCATCAGATGTTCAACCTTGCGATCATAGTTCGCTTGCTTCATAGTGTCGCGGTATGATGAGATGGCATCATAGACTTCATCACGAACCTCACCAGCAATCGGCTTAACCATATTATCGAGTTTGCCTTGAAGGGCAAGTTCAAAGCCGTTAAGAAGTCTGGGAGGCATGATGATTTCGCCTGCAGGTGTGATGGTCTCACCATAAAGAGAGTTCTGGACTGTGGGCACAAAGCCAGGACCTTTGTATTCGCAAGGTGCTTCAGGACCAACAATGAAGGGCTTTCTGCGCTTAGTGCCATTCGGGTTCATGTAGATGACTTTCTCAAAGTTGCCCTCTAAAAACAGTCCCTCAGGCTGGAATGCCGTATTGACGACATTCTGCGTAGAAGGTCCATTTGCAGGGTTGTAGAGAGGTGCGACATTGATAGGTTGACCCGTAAGCATAGCGATTAAGACGGAGTCTTTCATTCTACTGGTGTATAGGTTTTTAGCGGAAGAAGATTGAATCAATCAATTCATTTCCAGTTATTTTCTTGACTGCGGGCACTTGTATGACCTTTTCTTTTACTGTCTCAATCGGAACGGTTATGACCTTCGGGACGATTCGGTCCACAGGAACTTCTTTATAGATTGTCTTTGGCATTTGACCTAGGAGTGAATTCTTGAAGTCTTCAAGGTCAGCCATAGTTACATAAGAGGAGACGGGTGGAGTTCTGCGTGCCTTGGCAGCCAGATACTGCTTCTGCAACTTGGCTTGCTTCTTCTCGGCTTTTGCCTCTGCTGTTTCCTTCTCTTGCTCTGCTTTGCGTTCCTCGCGCTTCTTCTTGAGACCATCAAACATAGCCTGAATCGACCTCTTCTTGCCTTCTGTCAGTTCCTTCTTGGGAGGGGGTCGCCACATTCTGTCCTCCTTGGCGGGCTCTTCGCCATTGATCGGGGCTACTTCTAAGACTTCCTTTACTGGCTCTGGCTGGACATCAGGTTCAACAGAATCTTTCTTCGGGGGCATTCTACGAAAGCATCGTATTTTTATCGTAGCGTAAATCCTTACCCTACGCGTTGATAAAAGGGATTTGATAAATAAGCAGTCTTACCTGATGGAGTAGTGAAGGCGCAGACGACTTGCCATGACACAGTTGTTGCTGTAACCAGAACAAGAATACCAGTTACAGTCGCCGCCATAGCGGCAGTAGAACTTCCCTGCTGAGAGTATCCTGACAGCAAAGTCTGAGGAAAGAGAGTCAAGCCTCCACCTGTGTCTGTTATTCTAAAATAAATAGTATCTGTATTAGTGAAAGTTCCGAGTGCTAATACTATGAAGTTGCCGCCTACAAGATATGTTCCAGCCGGAAGAGTGACGGATGTATAGATATTTGTCGTTCCATTACCTGAGGTTGCTACAGATGAACCTGTTGTCGGTGTAACTAGACTAAAAGGTGGCGAAGCGCCTAGCCAGTTGGGGTATACAAGAGACATTCTACTAGTATTTATGTTTTAATCAACTGGTGTGCATCAACCCGCGCAGCCTTCCCATGCATAACAGCGCTATATAATCTGGCTTTCGCCCATTGGTCAGGTCCTGATACATTAGGGCGAACTGATTGGGGATTGCTGTAATACGCCCCCTTGCCTTTTGAGATAATGGTCTCAAGCCCAGACTTCTTGTAACCCGTAAGTTTGGCAATCTCCGCAACGCTATGGGCTGTGCCTTTCGGGAAACCAAACTTGGTATTGAATTTGTCTTTATAAGTGACAACCATTCTACTTAGCCAAGCGATTTTGGAAAGAAAGTAGCACTCACAATCCATTGAACATTCTGATTGGTGCCATAGATGCCTGGACTGTAAGCCTTCGCATCAGCATCAACTGACCAATATGTCCCAGTAGAGTTTGGCTGTATGCGCTGGTCTGTTAAATAGAAGTCAGTAGAATTCAGATTGTTAAATGATAAGAGCGACATACTCGCATGATAGTCTGCTACTGGAAATCCAAGGGGGTTGTCTGCGTTAGAGAAAGTCGTTGCGCCAGAAGCAGTTACATTACCAACGGCATTTGGATTCCAGAACCCATAAGCGACTGAAAAGGTAGTTCCTATAGGCTTGAGGTTCTGTCCTATGAGTTTCCCTGAGATGATTGTAGATATTCCATCAAAGGCTGCTTGTCCTGTTGTAGTGATAGTAACAGAGTTGATATTAGTCACGGTTGTTGCTTGAATATTTGTATTACCCAAGATAGTTAAGTCAGCCCCTACTGTCACTAACGAACTACTAAGATACATTTGATTCAGCGTTCCAATAGTAAATTGGGGCAAGATAGTAGTATAAGAGATGATGACTACTCCAGAACCTCCTGCTGCTCCAGCAAATCCTGCGCTGTCACTCTCGCCACCTCCACCGCCTCCACCTGTATTGGCTACACCTGCTGCAGCCTGTGTTCCTGAAGCGCCCTGAGAGCCATTTCCGCCACTTGTAGAAGGGGATGTGCCGCCGCCTCTGCCTTTATGAGGTGTGCCATAAGTGCCTGAAGGAGCAGCAGCGCCACCTCCACCACCGCCATAGTAAGTTCCATAATACAAAGTCGCCAAGCCTCCGTCGCCTCCATCAGATGGCGCTGCTGCATTAACAGCACCACCAGCACTGAATGAGCCCCCTCCACCGCAACCAGCAGATCCCGCATTACCTGGTCCAGGATTCGTGCCACCAGCATAAGCAGAGTTTGAAACGACCGTCATACCAGTTGTAACACCTGTGCCAGCAGCCCCGCCATTGCTTTCTGTTAAACCAGAACCTCCTCCACCGCTGCCTCCAGTCCCACCTACAGCCACTCCCTGTGTTGAACCGCCACCTCCTCCAAGGGCGCGAATATTGATTCCTGTGGCTGAAAATCTTGATTGACCGCCAGCACCTCCATTCGTGGCATTTGTTCCAGCGACACCTCCGTTTCCAACTGTGACAGTATAACTTCCAGGTGATAAATTAGAGGTGACTATAATCATATTACCCGAGCCGCCTCCACCACCACTTACGCTGCCTCCACCGCCGCCGCCTCCAATTAACATGACTTCAACCGTTCCAACAGAAACATTAAGAGTAAAAGTTCCTCCTGTTGTAAAGGTGTGGAATGTTCTGCCACCAGATGTCGTCATAGTTCCACCACTCGCTTCTGCGGTGTCTGGAGATGGTAGGAAAATAAAGTTCTCATCATTCTTAATCATGATATTGCTTCCAACAGGACCTGACATAGTGGAAACATTAGTAAGTCCGCCATTGCTCATATTGAGAAGCCCATTGTTACTCATTGTGATTGATGCGACATTGGTAATATTTCCATTAGTCATATCCAAGTTGTCATTGATAGTAACATTACCTGTTATGTAAATATTAGCGCCAGAGTTAATAGTAAGATTATTTGTTCTACTATCAATATTCAAAGAGCCACCATATTTATTATAGATTGAATCAACATATAGACCATTTTGTATAACTGTTCCGCTATAGCCATAAATAAAGTTCTCACCTGGTGTATTAGGAAGACCTCCGCCTGGGAGACCTGCAGTGATAGAATTTCCATATTGCCCATAGATGTAATTGTTTCCAAAGATGCCTGTAAGAGGACTGATTGACCCAGCATACATAGCATTCGCACCAGAGGTCAGTTTGATAAGACCAGGCACTACACCATACGAATAAGCGGTCAAGTCTATTTCTCCATTCCCAAATAACTCTGATGTAACTGTAGCGGGTGGCGTAGGTGTCAGACCTTGTCTTGCTATGATTGATACAAGACCGCCGCGTGGAACATACCCAAGATAAGGGTCAGGAGGCGATAGGACGAAATTGCCATAGTTGCCCTTTGACTCAAGTGTCATTTGAGAAACAGTAAATGCTGGATTCAGTGGTGTAGCGACATCTGCAGTGATATTGACTATACCACCAAGACCTCCTTTTGCTGATATATTCACAGTGCCATAGTTTGCATAATCTGCCACAGCGCTTCCTACATCAGCCGTCTCTGTGATACTGTATTTACCATTAACATTCAGATTAGTGTTATAGATGTCGCCAGTTACATTACCACTTACATTTCCGTTCTGCTGACCAGTATGCGTTCCACTTGAATTACCTGTTAATGTCCCAGCAATATTAGTAGCATTTACTGAAGTCGCATTCACTGTTGTTGCTCCAATAGTAGCAGCATTGGTAATGTTCTGATTGTTCATGTTGAGAGTATTTGACAGTGATGTAGTTCCAGAGACACCTAACTGATTTAGCGAGGTCACTCCTGCCTTGAGTGTGCCTGTAGAAACAGTAAAAGATGATAGACCACCAGCATAGACTACTCCAGTGCTGATTGCCAAAGAAGAAATCCCACCAGCATAGAGTAGTCCAGTGCTGATTGACATAGAAGAAATACTATCAGCATAGACTGTGCCTGTGCTTACAGTCAATGAGGAAAGACCATCAATATAAGCCAGAGGACCAGCATAACTACCAGAGTATAGACTAGTGAATGTGCCGACAGGATTGATGGGTGCCCATGGAGATCCATTGAACGCAATCCCACCACCACCCCAGCCTATTGTTGTTTTGTAAGCATCAATAATAAACTCTCCTGTTGCTTGAACTGCTGTATTTCTTATTTGATATTTTGAGGCGATTTGTATGGTTCCGCCTTGATTAGCGTCGCCAATCACCATTGACCCTAAGTAGCCTGACGCGGTTATTAATGCCGTTGAAACCTGATCAATATGAGCAAAGCCTGCTCTCAGAGTCCCTGTGCTTATGGTTAATGCGTTGATATAGTCATTATTGTGTATGATTTCGTTTTCTAAACCTGCGGAGGTTGATAGTAACTGTCGGGTGGTTGCTAGTGTTTGATTGCCCTGCCATAGAGCACCCCCTAATGCGGGTTGGGGATTCCAAGCCATACTCTTCTAACTAATAATGAAATAGTTAAAAAGTATTTATAAATAAGGCGGCAGTCCATAATCTACTGCGATTTCCACATTCACATTTGCAGACTGCGGAAGAGTAAAGGGCTGGTTATTATCATCGCGCATCTCAATAGTAACGCCATAAATCTCGTCAGGGATAGGGTGAGCCTCACCGCCGTTGTAAGAACCAATAAACTGGATGACACCAAAAGACGCTACATCAACTGCGATTATCGCCATCAGATTCTTGCGCCCATAATTGCCAAGACCACCGTTGCTGACGACATTAGAATACAGATAGATATTTTGCGTGTAGACAAGAATGGGATAAGAGTCTGCGGGAACAACGCCAGTCGAGCCAGTAATCTTTGCGACGCCTCCAAGGTTGGCAATACTATTTGCGATTGCTGCTCCAAAACTCTGCGGAGGGACGCAAGTGCCAGATAGAGCATATCCACAACGCTGGTTAAGAGTTGTGCCCAGAACAAAAGGCTGGATGCTTGTAGAACCTCCAAAGTTATATGTAGTAATCTTAGTGGCATCAGCCTGAGAGGCTTGGACAATAGGATCATTCCATCCAGCGTTGGCGTAATACTTGGAGGCTGTATTGCCATACCAAGTAATCTGCCTCGTTGTCGTGCTATAGGCAAATGTAACACCACCAGAGACCCATAGCGTATTGTAGGTCACGCTGTCTCCACCAGCACTAGCAGCCAAGTTCAGTTGAGTAACCAGCGCAGCGGGGTCGGTGTAGAAGACATTGCGTGTAAAAGCAGTAAAACTTGCAGGAGGCAGGTAATCAGATGGGTAAAGACGGACAGCCTTCAAGTGTGTTGCCGTAGGCACGGTGGTTGCGTCAGGGAGTTCATAATAATAGAAGACGAGTTGGTAATCTGGGATTTGAAGTTTGGCATTCGGAATGGTGGCACGAAGCAAGTGTAATTGCTTAGCATTCAGAACAGCAACTCCTAGATTGTTATTGAAACTGGAATATGTTGCTGCTGAGCCACGGTTTGGATCAGCGTATGCGTCTAGGGATAGACGGTCTGGCGTATTCACAGTGTTCATAGTTGACAGGGGCATTCTATAAAGATAAAATATTTTAGTAAGTCAAAGCCAACTCAAGCGAGACGATTGCAGAATTTGGAATGGCATAGGGTGCGCCAGTATCCGTAAGCATGCGAATCTCTATTTCATAGATTTGGTCAGAAATCTTCGTCAAGGGACAATAGAGTGTAGTATTGTAAAAAGTAACACCTAGATTGGAAGCGTTCATAGGCACGCACGCGAGCAACTGAGTATTTGACATACTGTCATAAGTCGAGCCGCCTGTAAAGTCTGCGTAGAGGCTTACAGTATTTGTGAAGACAAGACAAGCATAACTGTCTGCGGTATAGATTGCGGATGTATAGGGTGATGCAGCCAATCCAGAGTCTAAGGCAGAAAAAGTGTAATAGAATGGAACTGGTCTTAAGCGATTTAAGAAAGATGAAAGCACAGATGTTTTAACGGACTGTGCTGTTAGTGTTGTAATATTTAGAGGGAAGACATTTAATATGACACTTATAAGTCCGTTCCAAGTAAACCCAAGTCTAAGATTTAATGTCCTATATATTTGAAATGGTTGACCACCTACACCAAAAATAAGAGTGTGATCATAATTTGCTAAATCAAATTGACCCGATGTTATAGCAGCAAGAAAGGTAGGTCCATAAGGTAGAGCCCTCCAAGATGTGCTTTTATAATTAGTATTAGATACTGCAGAAGCGGGTGGAAAAGCATCAATAACAGTGAATGTTGTTGATGTAAATGAAGAAATATAATAGGTTCCATTATAGCCAGAATCATTTACAGAAAATCCAGATATGACTACAATCATTCCAGCATAAAGTGCTGATGTTGAAGATGTTGTTGTATAAATAATTGTGTTCTCAGATACAACTGCTGATGTAATGTTTCCTGTTGGTATACTCCAGAGATTTGAATCCTCATACCCAGCGGATAAATAAGAAGCGTATTTTATACTTCCAGAAGAAGAGTTATTTCCTGTTAAAACAAATTTATTTAGAGTGCTGTTATATGTAATTGAAATATCATTCGGAATAAAAAGAGAAAAAGTTACTCCTTGATTAGCAGCAAAATCGTAAGCAGGATCTGAAGCACAACTCTTAGCAAGTTCAGATGCTAAATCAGGATAATCTGTAAAGGTTCTATTCCAACCATAAGGACTTGCAGGAGGAGGAGAAACATTTTGTCCTCGATCTGTATCAAATAGTTCTGGTTTGTAATAAGAAGGCAAAAGGCGAACCATATGTAAGAATCTGCTAGATGGCACTGGTAGATATAAATCACTTGATCTTGATATTGTTCCTACTGTTCCTCCAGTCAATGAAGAAGATGAATAAATACTTATTTGATTCGCCTGAGTTGGTGGAAAAGTAAAATATCCTCTAACTGTTCCTGTAGAACTCCTTACAGAATAAGGAACTGTCGACCAATCAATATAGTCTGTTACAACTTGAGTCCAAGTAGCGGCAGGAAGAGTTGCGCTCCCTGTTGTAGCATTCACTACAGTAAAAGAACCATTAACTACGCTTATAGCAGTTATAACAAAAGTTCCATTATAACCAGCGGGACTTACACCTGATATTCTTACGCTTGAGCCAACACTCAATCCAGTTAAACTGACAGTATAATAAGTCACCAATCCAGCATTTGGAAAGCCTGCCGAAATACTAAGGAGTCCATAACTTGTAGATGGATATGTTATTACTCCTGATGAAGCATTTGTAAAGGTTGCGTTTGTAAATGCTGATACACCAGAAATAGACACAGAGATTGTTCCAGCAAATATAGAAGTCGGCAATCTGTAATACCAGAAAGTGCATTCTTCATCTGGGATATTTGTCACCGCGTTTGGAATCGACGCACGCAGAAGTTGGATAGATTTTACATCTAAGAATGGTCTTGCGATTGCTACTCTGAATGAGTTAAATGTCTGTTCGTCAACGGCGTTCTGGGTTTGGCTAGTAGATGTATCATTCTCAGAAGAAATACAAACTCTTTCTGGCTGGTTGGTAAAAGAATGTAGTTTATCTTTCTTTTGAGTGTTTGTTGTTTCAAGATGTTCCATAAGAGAATCAAGGCGATTCCAAAAAGTTTGCACATCTCTGGTAGGTTCTTCAACAGGAGCAGGATCTGCTTCTAACCTGTCCGTAAGGGTATTTATTTCTGTATTTGCGGAAGTAACCTCTTCATTTGGTTGAGGGTCAGACTCCATCTAATAAGATTTAATAAAATCTATAAGATGAATTACGCTTACGCACCCTGGACACGCACGCTGCCAGCCTGCGCCTGGATAAAACGGAGGGCAACAAGTCCAAGCGTGGGCGTTGTTGTAAGAGCAGGGGCATTCGTGACAACGCAGACTAACTGAGAGCCAGATGCTCCACTGAGGCTGATGCCATCAACAGCCAGCGGCTCTGCATCTCCCTTGACATTCTGGAAGCCATACGCAGGAATGAAGGAGTCAGAGAAGTTGTAGCGGTAAGGACCTTCAAATCCACTTGAGTTGACACTTGCCGTCGCCGGCGGGAAAGCCGTCGTCTGAGCCCATGAAACGCGGTTGATGACAGAGGTCGCCGTGTTGAGGGCGGCAGAGCCATAGGCAAGAGCCGTCATGTTCCAGATTGACGCATCACCCTCCGCAGGGATCTGCGGGTAATACATCGAGCCTACGCGCCACTGCACCTTGTTTGTCTGGTTGTGCTGGAAGCAAGACTGGCAAGGATACGCCGTTGAAGCAAGAGCAGTCGTCGGCTGCTGGAGGAGGAAGGTGCGGACAAGGTGGTTCGTCGCACGCGAGACCACGATGGAGTTCTCAACCAGAGCAGATGTAGACTGAGCGATTGTGCCGCTGCTCGTCATGATTGTGCTCTCGAACGGGAGGACAAGTCCCTGCTCGCTCGGGTCATTCGCGACACGGGCAATGAGGTTCATGTATTCAGGGTGACCAACAACGATGTCATACTCAATGTAGACTCCGCCAAGCGAGAAGTCAGCATCTGTGGAAGTTCCTAACTGAAACATCACTTCTGCCTTTGAGCCCGTGTAGAGGGTCAGGTTAAGTTCGCCTAATACGGATAGGGGTAGGTATTGCTTCATGCGCCCAACACCGCTGATGAGACCAAGAGGGAGCGAGCGCTGCTCACCACCGAGAGGATTGCTGACGGGGTAAGTTGTTCCCGTGGCTGTGCGAGCAGTCTGAGATATACAGTTGCCAGACACATCGCACCACGCGCCACTATACGCCTGCTGTTGGGCAGCCGTCGGCGTAGCAGTAGCAGTGCCCGTTGACAACTCGTTATTCAGAAGTTCAAATCCACAGAATGAACCGCTTGTCTTATACCAAGACTGCGTAGAGGCAAGTTTGACCTCAGCGTTGGTCGCCTTCGCAGCCTGCGCATTATCCTCAAGCATTTGACCGTTGAGGGAAATCTGCATACGAGTGAAGGGATGACCATCATCTGGGACTTCGTTATTTGTGCCAGATGTGCGGATGTTGTAGACAAGAGCGATGGAAGCCGGGTCTAATAGACCGCCCTGGTCAGCGATTACGAACTGAATCTGAGCCGAAGCACCGCCAGTGCCGGCGCTAGGTGTGCCATAAGAGACGCCGGTCTGAGGTGCAGCGCGCACACGACGCCTTGCAGTTAAAATTGAGGAGCGGGTAAGCCCCTGAACGGACGCCGCGCGGGGAACAACCTCTTCCATCGGCATCGAGAAACTTGAGTTCACAAGGGAAGACATTTATACAAGGAGCAAACATTTATTTTTGTTCTGACGCTGCTTCCAGTTTATCAATTCTCTCCTTTGACCTTTCAGCATCCGTAGGCTTCTTTGGGCGTTGTATTTGTCGCCCTGTGTATTTTAAAATAGAAGAAACCGACATTCCACTAGACGAAACAACATTCTTGAAAACAGCCGGATTATTAAGTGGCGAGGCTTCCTTAGAGTTTAGAAGTCTCTCAAGTCCAAGTTGCATAGCATTCTTAGGCATTCTACTTAACTCATTATTTTATTCTGACTCAGAGGAACTTGACAACTCTGAATCCGATGAATCCATCTTCTCCACTTTTTGTGTTTCAGCAGTTGCGTCTAGTTCTTGTAGTCGTCGTGGTCTTGGAATAGGTGTGCTAAACTGCTCAGTCCACCTGGCGTTCAAAGGGCGTCTAGAATCCATAACCATAAAGTTATAAGGTCTCTTAGCCATAATCCTATCATAGATAGTTATGAACTCATCCTTTGTCATATCACCAGAATACTCTTCAGAGATCTTCTCAAGTTCAATACGAGACATCTGAGCCAGAATGATAGTGGTCAGATTGTTTCTTACAGTAGGATTGGAGAATCCACTATTGCGATAGACTTGACTACAGAACATAATGGTTGCGTTTGCTTCATGTCGACTTGTTAGAACCAGTTTTTCAAGCGGACTAGGTTTGTTATTGATCCGCTTCATAAGTGCAGCGCCTACAAAGTCATCAAAGCAGATGAGGGTATTCATAGGTGGCTTCTTTTTCTCCAACTTTTCTAACTGATGGGTTCTAAGGTCATCCAAATAGTTGCTAAAATCCATAGGGTCAAACTCTTCCAGAACTAATGAGTTTTTTATAGGTAGATTCTCAAAGATATGCTTTGCATCCAGAGTGCCGATATAGAAGACTGCCTCATCAAAAAGACTTTTGTGTTTAGGACCGTATGTGAATCCCTTAGTCAAGAGACTATATAATATACTAGATTTTCCAGAGCCGCATCGCCCAAGGAGCAGTATATTAGCCGGAATCTTAGGAAGATCTTTAAAGTTAATCTTGTCTATTCTCCGGTCCTTCGGTTTTTTCTCAGCAGGCATGACTTCTATTTTTAATTCCTTCTGTGCCATCTACTAACCTGGCTAAATAAAAATATAGAGAACTATATATGCTTAAGAACCTAGGCAGGTTTGTGTGGAGTCAGACAAGAGATATGCAGGTCTATAACTATCCAAAGGCTATACTTTATGAAGTAAGAACTTGTGATGGAGGCGTCTGGCTGAAGTATTGTAAGCAAACAGAGGCTTGGACTGTAGGCAAGCAGAAGCAGGGTGATGTTGCTGAATTGTTTACGGACTCTCTTAAGCAACCTTCGCCTTCAGGAAAGCCTTATGATATAGAGTTTTCTCATCATTAGGCACATCCTCAAGAGCGTAGAAGATTGCGGAGTAATACTTCCTCTTCTCAGCATTTGCTAGTTCTCCTTCAGCATCAATAATAATATCCAGAAGATCTATTACATATTGCTGCTCCTCCAGTAAATCTTTCTTTGTAGCAATCCCAGCCTTTGCAAGTCGATTTAGAAGGCTTTTGTAAATCTTGATAGACACCTTTGATAAGGGTTTTCCTGTCCTCTTACTTATCTTAATGTGCGTAATAGGTTCAAAGGTCTGAGGGGGTTCCATTTGTTTCTGGGTATAATGGAGATTTTTTTTTGATTCAAATTTACTACCGGGGTATTGAGAAAACTATAAGAATAAATATTGAATTAGTTGCTCTGGTATTCTGTATGCTGTTTCACCAGCGGGGCATGTTTCATAAACATGTTCTTTGGGTCTTCCTTGTCCTCCAAATGAGACTCTGTGAAAGCGACCTATCATGTTGGGGCAGATGCCTTCTCCTTGACATAGAATAGAACGCTTCTCTGTATTAGTCCAAATGCGCGTTCTTTTCCTGTAACCCCAATTTGAAAAGGAACAATAGTCAAAGTCATAATAAGGTATATCTGACATGAATGGTCGATTCTTTAAAATACTTGTTTGTGGATTCTCTATAAAATATCTGTAAGGTTCATAGTAAGCAATAATGTCTAGTGTTCTTAATACAATTCTATCTGCAAGTTCTAAGTTTGTAGGTAATCCAGTATTTTGTTTGAGGATACTATATTCAACACAGGGTGGAGAAGCCCATATAGCGTCAAAGTATCCAACTGGATATTTCTCATAATTCCATTCTAATATGTCAATAACCTCTGTAGGATTAAACTTTTCTAGAATATCAATAGATATGACTTCATCATACTGATGTCCTATGGCTTTTCTTACAGATCCTGTTCCACTAAATAGTTCAAGTAATCTCATCTGTCTATTCCAAGAAGAGATTTTTATGTAGGATAAGTAAAGGTTACTGGTTACTGGTTACGGGTTGTAAAAGAAAAGTATATTCGTAGAACTAAATGAAACTAAAAAAAAGTATAAAGAAGACTATACAGTAGAAAGATGTCTGGCGCGAACCAGTAACCGCAGAACCAGTAACCTTTTGCGGCTTGCATGGGCTTATGATATATTTTTTTATTGTCGTGCGCGATGATGACGGTAATTATGATAGAAGCGGTATAATGAGATTTAATGTAAGGTAGGAGTCTTATGGGGGGTATAATAGTGTCATATCGTAGAGGTATAATGAGATTTTACGATATAATAAGTATCACGATAAATTACGATAAAATTATTCTACCGGAAATAAAATTATTGAGAATAAAAGGCGGTATAACTTAAGTTATACCGC
>Ga0209400_1001242_pt1 | contig 20930 bp, 22 predicted proteins | sample M_130807_EF_Meta_FD_187313 | JGI IMG/M metagenome (GOLD analysis project Ga0209400, IMG submission 187313) | Freshwater microbial communities from Lake Montjoie, Canada to study carbon cycling - M_130807_EF_MetaG (SPAdes) (version 2) | ecosystem: Environmental > Aquatic > Freshwater > Lake... | reverse complement strand
GTTCGACATAAATGCCGAGCGTGACCTTGCGGTCTGACTGCGTGGTAAAACTGTCTTCGACGAGTGCGAGATTGCCCCCGACGAGTGCGAAGAGATAGGCGGGTTTGGGCCAGGGATCATGCCAGATTGCATAGTGGCGATTGGTGCCATCCACTGTGCCCGTCTCCGTGCAATTGCCATTGCCGAGCAGAATAGGGGCTTCATCGCGATCAGCTTCGATACGTGTCGTATAGACTGACAGCACATCGGGGCGATCAAGGAAGTAAGTGATACGGCGGAAACCTTCTGCCTCGCATTGTGTGCAATAGGCCGAACCCGAGCGGTAGAGGCCCATGAGTTTGGTATTGCTGGCTGGATCGAGTTCCGTCACCGTGACAAGCGTGAAAGCATCCGGCACTTGGTCAATCTGCAAGCGCTGCGGTGTGGCAATGCCATCAAGCGCCAAAGCCTTGTCATTCAGCGTGAACGCGACGACATCCAGCTCATCGCCATCGAGCACGAGCGGGGCGTTGGCGCGGCCTTGCGGATTGCGGCGTATAGTAAGTGTGGCTGTGACGCGTGTCTGCGCGCCTGCCAGCTGCACATCGAGTTGCACAGTATCGATCAAAAAGTCCGGCGCGCGGTAATCGGCAAGGCGAACGGGCTGGGCAATATCGGTGCGCATAGGGCTTTTGTTCCGGGGTCTGATATGGACGCAGAGAATAGCCTTCAGCGCGCCTCAGGTCAGCTCTTTTTACACCAATCAGATTGGCAGGGGGTCAGCATGGCCCACCACACGCACAATGCCGGTTACGCGGGCACGCAAATGGCGGTCCAAGCTGTCTACAGCCTCATGGACGGCATGGACGGTGAGTGCCGCATCAACGCGGCAATGATAATTGACGACAGTGCCTGAGGCTGTCCGGCGCGCGCGCACGAAATGAACATCTTCCAAAATACCGTCTTTGGCAGCGCCCGCCACCAGCACGCGCTTGATCTCGGCTGTGGCTTCGAAAGCGAGATCCTCGCCCGCCAGCTCTTCCGATTCCAGTGGTTCGATATGGGTTTCGATTTCCACCTCGGCGCCGATTTCATCTGAAATGGCGGTTTCGAATTCGCTGGCAATGTCGTGAGCGGCGCCATGCGACATTTGCGCATCGAGTTCGAGATCAAGGCTGATGGCAATCTTCTCGCCGATGCGCTGGATGGTGATGTGGTGCACGGCGAGGCGGCGGCGTGCGGCGATCAGCAATACGCGCTCCAGCAAGCTCTCGTCATCCAAGGCGCGCGGATTGGCGGCAATGGTGAGTTCCACTTCCGGCATATCTTGCGCAACGGCTTCCAAAATCGCGTGTTTGACTTGCGCGACTTTTTCGAGCGGCATGGTGCGCGGCACTGCGACTGCAATCTCGCCGATCACTTGTGGCCCTGCAGGGCGCAGACGCAGCACTTCAATGGCCACCACACCCGGAATAGCTTCAACCGTTTGGCGCAGACGCTCCGAGAGGCCGGCTGGTGCTGCATCAACCAGAGTGTCGATCGTACGGCGGCCCAATTTCCAGCCTGCAATGGCGATGAACAGCGAGACGCCGATCGCAGCGAGTGTATCGCCTTGTTTGAAGCCATATTCGGTCGCGACAAGGCCGATGAGCACCAGGGTCGAGGCGACAAGGTCCGACGAGAAATGCAAAGCATCTGCGGCGAGTGCATCGCTCTTGGTGCGCTTGGCGATGGAGGTGAGTGAACGCCAGCGGACAAAATCCACGACGATGGAAATGATCAGCACACCGAAGGTGAGCCAATTGGCATCAACAGCGCCCGGGTCTTTGGTGGCAAGACGATGGATGGCCTCATAGAGCACGCCAGCGGCGAGCACCATGAGCAGGCCCGTCTCGGCGAGCGCTGCAACGGCTTCAATTTTGCCGTGACCATATTGATGTTCATCGTCCGCAGGCTTGTCGGCGGCGCGCACGGCAAAATAAGTCAGAATGGTTGCGCCCGTATCGAGCAGGCCGTGGGCTGCTTCAGATATCAAAGCGAGCGAACCCGACAGAAGCCCCGCCACAAGCTTTCCAATCGTCAGCAAGGCGCTCGCAAAAATCGAGGCGAGCGCGGCGGTGCGTTTGAGATCTGAGTCTTCAGCTTTACTGTGGGCGGCGCTCATGGGACGTCTCGATTCGGGGCGCTGGTCCTTGCGGCTACCGTGTCCTAACGGATCGCGCGCCATTTGGCCAGAATGGTGCTGGAAAGAGGGAGTGAAGGGCCTATATGTCACTCTGGTGACTTAAGGTGGAGCCTTCTCCCGATGATGGAATATCTGCACACAATGGTTCGCGTGACCGATCTTGAGGTCTCGCTGGATTTTTATTGCAAGAAATTCGGCCTGATCGAAATGCGCCGCGTCGATAATGAGAAGGGCCGCTTCACGCTGGTCTTTCTGGCGGCACCCGGTGATGAGCAACGCGCAGGTGAGAGCAAAGCGCCGCTAGTGGAGCTCACATATAATTGGGATCCGGAAGTCTATACGGGCGGGCGCAATTTCGGCCATCTCGCTTATCGCGTCGACAATATTTACGAGACATGCCAGCGCTTGATGGATGCCGGTGTGACGATCAATCGCCCGCCGCGTGATGGCTATATGGCTTTCATCCGCTCGCCCGACAATATCTCAATTGAATTGCTTCAGCGTGGCGAGCCGCTGGCGCCGGCCGAGCCTTGGGCTTCCATGCCCAACACCGGCGTCTGGTAATCTTAAAAGAAAATGCGCCGTCCCGTTGCGGGGACGGCGCAGATTTTTTTAGCCAGCGTCGGCGACAAGGCCTGCGGCTTCAATGCCAGCAATGCCAGCCAGTTCATCATTGTCGGATGTGTCGCCCGACACGCCGACGGCCCCCAGAACTTCGCCATCCTTATTGCGGATCAGCACGCCGCCGGGCACAGGCATCAGGCCCATTTCTGCGAGCGGTGTGGCGCCGGCCACGAATGCAGGGCGATCAGCGGCAAGGCCCATCAATTTGCGTGTGCCCATGCCCATGTTGATGGCGCCGCTGGCTTTTGCAAAAGCGACTTTCCAGCGCATGAGCGTGGACTTGTCTTCAATGGCCGAAGCCTTGAGCGCGCCGCGCGCATCGACAATGATAATGCCGAGCGGCGAGAAATTCTTGGAATGGGCGAAAGCCAGCGCCGATGAGATGATCTTCTGGGCGGCTTCGAGCGTGAGCGTATTCATGCTATCCTCCGGTCAAGTTTATGGCCCTGTCTGACAAGAGTGGGCGGGCAGGTCAAGGAAGGTCTGATGCAAGTACCGCAACAAGTCCAAATTATCCGCGCCCAGATGGTGGCCGCCTGTCAGGAGATGAACCGCACGGGGCTCAATCAGGGCACGTCAGGCAATCTTTCAGTGCGCGTGGATGGGTCCATGCTCATCACGCCGACCGCGACGCCTTATGATCAGCTCGCGCCGGATATGATGGCTTCTGTGCGGATCGGCGATGAAGAGGGGCTTTTTACCGGCCCCCGCGCGCCGTCGAGCGAATGGCGTTTTCACCGCGATATTTATCGCGCTCGGGCGGATGTGGGTGCGATTGTCCATGCGCATGCGCCTTATGCAACGGCTTTGTCGATGCTGCGCAAATCTCTGCCCGCCGCGCATTACATGATTGCCGCTTTCAACACACACGAAATCATCTGCGCAGATTATGCGCCTTATGGCACAGCGGAATTATCGGCGCTGGCGGTTGCAGGATTGGGCAAGGCGCATGGTGTGCTGTTGGGCTCGCATGGCCTGATTGCAGTGGGCGAGACGCTGGAGCGCGCCATGTGGCGCGCGCATGAACTCGAAACAATCGTGCGCCAATATATGCTGGCTTGCCAGTTGGGCGAGCCGGTGATTTTGCCGAAGACCGAGATTGAGGCTCTGATCCCGCGTTTTGCTGCTTATGGGGTGACCATCTAGCTCCGTCATTGCGAGGAGGCCGTAGGCCGACGTGGCAATCCATAGCGCTAACGTTGATAGATTGGTGCTATGGATTGCCGCGTCGCTTCGCTCCTCGCAATGACGGGGCGGGGTTATTTCTTCCAGCTTGCGAGCGCGCTTTCGATAAAGTCTTGCGTGGCACCGAGCTGGTTCAGCGGATCGAGAATTTTGTCGATCTCGCTTGCGCTCAAAGCTTTCGCTGTTGGATCAGCTTTCACCACATCCGCCAGACTTTTTCCCGAAGCGCTCACTTCGCGCGCGGCTTTTTCGACCAATGCAAAAGCTTCCGTACGGCCGAGATGCGGTGCGAGCGCGAGCGCCAGCATTTCTGTCATGGGCAGGCCATGCAGCTCATCGAAATTGGCGCGCATGCGTTGCGCATCGACATTCAATCCTTCGAGCGTCTGCGCCATATTGTCGAGCGCGCCCGCACAAAGTTTGACGAGTTCGGGAAGCGCACCCCATTCGCTCTGCCAGCCACCGAGCGCGCGTTCATGCTCTTGCACCATGCCAGACAAAAGCGTGGCCATCAGGCCCGGCGTACGCAATGAGGCAGAGACGGTCAACATGCAGCGCACTGGATTGCGCTTGTGCGGCATGGCCGACGAGCCGCCGCGTCCGGCTTCCGCGGGTTCAAAAGTTTCGCCAATTTCGAATTGCATCATCAACGCGACATCGCGTGCGATTTTTCCGGCAAGGCCCGTGGCAATGGCAAGCTCGCTGGCGAGTGCAATCAGCGCACCGCGGCGCGTGTGCCATGGCAAAGGCGTGCCTTCAACGCGTGCAAGACGTGCGGGTTCATAAGTATTGAGCGCAGCAAGACGTGTGAAGAGATGGCGCGCGGTGGCCGCACCATGCGTGCCGAGCGAGCCGAGCGTGCCGGCGGCACCGCCCAATTGCGCGACCAAGGCTTCCTGAGCGCGTGCACGCAAGCGGGCGCGTGATTCCGATGCGGCCAAAAGCCATTGTGCGGCTTTGAGACCGAAGGTGATGGGTGTTGCCGGCTGCATCAAGGTGCGGCCGAGCATGGCGCTTTTGGCGTGCGTGCGGGCAAGCTTGGCCGCAGCATCAGCAAGGCGCGTCAGATCACGATCAATCAGAACCAGGGCTTCGCCCAATTGCAGAACGAGTGCGCTGTCGATGACGTCTTGGCTTGTCGCGCCGAAATGGACGTTCGCCGCGGCGGTTGCATCTTTGGCGCGCACTTCGGCGGTGAGCTGTTTGACGAAAGGAATGGCCAGCGTGCCGCCTTTGAGAGCCTCGGCGAAAAGGGCGGGCTCATCAAAGGAGAGGGCTGCTGCGACAGCTGAAATGGTCTCGGCCACTTTGCGATCGATCAGGCCGGCATCCGCCTGTGCCTGCGCCAATGCGCCCTCGAAAGTCGCCATATGGCGCAAGAGCCTGCCATCGGACAGGATTTCGGCCATTTCCGGAGTGGTGGAATAAGTGTCGTTCAAGGTTCCCATAAAATCAGCCATAGCAATATTTTTCCTCGGCGTAATCGACTATTCTTGAGTCCATAAATCAAGGAACCCGAAGTGAGTCCCGCGGATTGAGCAAGTGTCCCCGAACGGGTCGCCGCTGGGAGAGAGCCAAAATGGACCGTCGTTTTTTCATCAAATCCGTCCTCAGCATTGCAGGCGCGGGTGCTGCCACGGCTCTCTTGGCCCCTGAGGCTCAGGCGCTCCCCTTGTTAGAGGAGCTCCAGGCTCTGGATGCCACGGGCGCCAATCCGCTGATGGCCAGCGAATCTGATCTGCCCGCGCAAGGGGCTTCCGAGGCACAATATTACTACGGCCAACAGCCAAGACGCCATCGCCGTCGCCCGCGCCGCCATTACAGCCCCTTGCCGCCACCTCGTGTGCGTCGCTGCCGCACTTTTTATGATCGCATGGGTCGCTTGCGGCGCCGCTGCTGGTGGGCGTGGTCTTCGGGTCTGGTGCACTCGCGGGACTTGTGGGGCCGGGCTTGTTGATGGCTGGCGAACGGCTGATGCCGCTCACGCCATTTGTGCCTGCGGCCTTGGCTGCAGCTTTTGTGCAAGTTGGCGTGCTGGCTCTTGCGATGGTTTGGGGCCCGCATGAGGCCGCCGCTGCGCCTGTGCAAGAGGCACATGTGTTTCATTGGCGCGATGCGCTGGCGCCCACCGTGATTGCCGCGGCCGCTTGGTTTGGCATGACTGCGCTGATGTTGGCATCACCGTCGGCCATGATTTCTTGCGGCATATCTGCGGCGGGTGTGACGGGACTTCTGGCCTGGCATGTGGTGGCCATGTATGCGCCGGGCTTTGGCATCGGCGTTTTGACAAAAATTTTGGGTGAAGCGGGTGCGGCGCTGCTGGGCCTCGTGCTCGTGATTGTCGCGCGTCTTCTATTGGTGCAGGCTAGTGATGCAACCGGTTTTGCGCTGGGCTTGATCACTTTGGCTGTCGGCTGGTGTCTGGCCACAGCGGCAGCAACATTGTGGTTGCAAAAAACAGCGCCGCCACGCTGGGCGTTGGCGGCGCATGATGCTTGTCTTTTGCTTTCGGCTCTCGCCGGAGCTTGGTTGGCTCCGGTGCTCGCCTGATTTAATGCGACATGAAAATCGGCACCGTCATGGATTGCATGATCGTGCGCGTTGTCCCGCCCAGTACAATTTCGCGCAGTCGCGAATGTCCATAGCCGCCCATGACGAGAAGGTCTGCGCCCGCATCAGCGGCATAAGACAGCAGCGTCTCGCCGACATCGCCTGACATGGGCAGCCGTTTCAATTCTGCATTGAGCCCGTGACGCGACAGATGGCGGGTGATGTTGAAACCCGGCAGCTCTTTATAACCAAGGCGTGGATCTGAAATGCTGACCACATCAATGACATCCGCTTTATCGAGCACGGGCTGCGCATCGGCCAGCGCGCGGGCCGCGGTGCGGCTGCCATCCCAAGCCACCACAACGCGGCTCAGTTTCGGCGCATGTGTGTGGATGCGCGGCACAAAGAGTACAGGCCGCCCGCTTTCAAACAAAGCAGCTTCAGCCATCAAAGCATCATCGCCACTGCGCTCGCGGGATTGGCCGATGATGGTCAGATCGAAATGGCGTGCAAGGCGGGCCAGTTCATATCGCGCTTCGCCGGGGATGGCATCGATCTCGACAAGTTCTGTGCGCAGGCTTGCCGGGGCAGCCTTGCACAAAAGTGCATAGGCGGCTGCATTTCGCTCGCGCGATTGGTCGGTCAATGCGGCCGTAATTTCGGCGGGATAATCCCCCGTGAAGCCGGAGGGGATGAGCATTTCATAGATCACGCCTGCGGCGGTGAAATGCGCGTCCAGTAACTCCGCAAAGGCTGTCGCATATGGGGCGGCAGTCTGGGCCTCAGCCTCCGGGTTGAGCAAGAAAAGAATGTCCTTGATCGCCATCTTTCGTCTCCTCCGTGCCCAGCCAGCGCGGTCCCTCACGTGACTTCGGGCCATGTTCGTTCTATGTGAGGCGAGATGCCTCGGCCTTGACCTCGGACAAAGAGGGCTGGCCTTTGATAATTCTTTTGCCCCGCTCATGGTTCATCTGGTTGCGCGGGCTTTGGAGGAAAATATGTCGGACGAAGCCGCCCGTATTGCTGCGCTCGAACAGCGTGTCGAAGCCTTGAGCCATACGATCAAGACCGTCATGACGACGTTCATGCTGCGTGGTCTTCTCACCCGTGAGACTGTGAATGCCGTTCTGGCGGAAGCGGAGCGGGGCATGGCTGGCCAATCGCAGGCCATGGCCGAGATTGCCCATATCAAAGAAGACATGCCCGCCTATATGCGCCATGCGATGGGCCCGACATCTGAAGATGACGACCACGGACATTGAGCGCGTGACCAAGCTTCCCTACAGCATGCGCTTTTCTGTTGCGCCGATGATGGATTGGACGGACCGGCATTGCCGCGTTCTGCACCGCCTCATGTCGCGCCATGCGCTGCTCTATACGGAAATGGTGACGACAGGCGCGATCATTCATGGGGATCGCAATCGCCTGCTTGGTTTTTCGGATGTCGAGCATCCGGTCGCAGTGCAGCTTGGTGGGTCGGACCCGCAAGCAATCGCGACTTCCGCGCGCATTTGCGAAGAATTCGGCTATGACGAGATCAATCTCAATTGTGGTTGTCCGTCAGACCGTGTGCAGAATGGTTCTTTCGGCGCCTGTCTGATGCGCGAGCCGCAATTGGTTGCTGATAGTGTGGCGGCGATGAAAGCGGCGGTGAAGATTCCCGTCACCGTCAAATGCCGCATCGGCGTGGATGATCAAGAGCCGCGCGAAGCTCTCTGGGCGATGACGGAAGCACTCACGCAAGCCGGTGTCGATGCGCTGATCGTCCATGCGCGCAAGGCGTGGTTGCAGGGGCTCTCGCCGAAAGAGAACCGCGACATTCCTCCGCTTGATTATGATCTTGTCCATCAGTTGAAAGTGGCTTTTCCGCATCTGCCTATAGCGATCAATGGCGGCATTGCGACGATCGAAGAGGGGTTGTCGCATCTCGACACACTCGATGGCATTATGCTTGGGCGTGCGGCCTATCAGACGCCAGACCTTCTGCTGAAGGTTGATCCGTTTGTCTTTGGTCAGCCCGCGCCTTTTGCTGACAGTTTTGAAGTGGTGGAAGCATACTTCCCCTATGTCGAAGCGCGTTTGAACGATGGCTATCGTCTGCATGATATGACGCGTCATATGCTCGGCCTGTTCACAGGCATGCCCGGCGCGCGCTTGTGGCGGCGCACGATTGCGACCAAAGCGCCGCTGCGTGGATCAGGTGTTGAAGTCTTGCGCGAGGCGATGAGCCATGTCGCGCGCACGACAGATGCGCTTTACGGCTCGGCTACGGCCTCTCTCTGAGAGGCCTCGCGCATCGTCTGCGGACTTGCAGCCGATGGGTTTATGCCCCATGAAGCGGGATCATTGTCTCATCCCGCAGGGGCACCATGCTGGCCGGTTACGATCTCAACGAAATTCTCTTTCTTGTCGGCTCACTGGCGGCTGCGGGTGCAGTGACGGGTGTTTTGGCGGGCGTCTTTGGCGTTGGCGGTGGGGCACTGATCGTGCCGGTGCTGTATGAACTGTTCCGCGTGCTGAATGTGCCGGAAGAGATCCGCATGCCTTTGTCGGTGGGCACGTCACTCGCGATCATCATTCCAACGTCCATTCGTTCGTTCCGCGGGCATCGTGAACGCGGGGCTGTGGATATGGATGTGTTGAAGGCTTGGGCGATCCCGACAGTGATCGGTGTGCTGATTGGCAGTGTGATTGCCCGTTATGCGCCGCCTTATGTTTTCAAATTCGTTTTTGTCGCCATTGCGAGCGTCAGTTCTGCGCGCCTGCTGTTCAATCTGAAATGGAATCTCGGGGACGATGTGCCCAAGGGTGCATCGCTGCGCTTTTTTGGTTTCATCAATGCCGTCTTGTCTGCGCTGATGGGCATTGGTGGCGGACAGCTCTCGACCATGTTCCTCACCTTTTACGGGCGCACGATCCATCAAGCGGTGGCGACATCTTCCGGTGTGGGTGTGTTGATCTCTATTCCCGGTGCGATTGGCTACGTGCTGGCGGGGCTCGATAAACCCGATTTGCCGCCCTTGTCGCTGGGTTTTGTCTCGCTGATTGGTATTGCCGCTTTTGCGCCTGTGAGCGTGATGACGGCGCCCCTCGGCGTGAAGCTCGCGCATGCTTTGTCGAAGCGGCATCTGGAATTGGCCTTTGGCACATTCCTCCTGCTCGTCTCGCTGCGCTTTATCGCGTCTATTTTGGGCTATTGAGCATTTCTTTGCGCGCGGCGAGCTGATCCATCACGGCGGCGCGCTCATCATCAGACAGGCTCATCCAATCGCCGACCTCTTGGCGCGTGCGATAGCAGCCCATGCAATATTGCCCTTGCAAATCCAGCATGCAGATATTTTTGCAGGGTGTTTCGATCTCGCTCATGGATCGTCATATAGAGCCGAAATGGCTGGCAAGCACGGCAAAAAACAGGATTTCCGCAACCTGTTGTGTGGCGCCCGCAATATCGCCCGTCATGCCCTTGATCTGGCGATGGGCAATGGCCGCCATAGTGAAGGCCGAAAGCGCCATCAGGCCGAGGCCGATTGCGAGGCGTTCTGGCGCAAGACCCAGCGCCATGGGTGACAGGCCCACGGCGACCGCGAGAACTGTGGACAGAATGAGGGTTGAGGGCAGGGGTTTGGCCGCCGCCCAAGCCGCGCCATCATTGCGGGCCGAGGGCAGGAGCGCGTGCAGCATGAGAGCTGCGACCCGCGAGGCCCCGCCCGAGGCCGCCATCACAAGGGCGGCTGCCGGTGCGCCGAAGCGCTGCGTGAGTTCGGCGATCAGAAGTGTACGCAAAAGCAGCGACATAATGAGGGCAGCCCCGCCGAATGTGCCGATGCGGCTGTCCTTCATGATTTCGAGTTTGCGCTCCACCGTCATGCCGCCACCCAGACCGTCAGCCGTATCGGCCAGACCGTCTTCGTGAAAAGCGCCGGTGGCGAGCAGCAGAAAAGCCAGCGCGAAGGCAGCCGCAATCAGTGGCGGCAGGCCAAGGAGTGAGGCCCCCCAGAGAACCAGCCCACCAAGCCCGCTGATGAAAAAGCCTGCAAAGGGCAGCACCCGCACAGAGGTTGCGAAATCCAGCATCGCATAGGGCTCCGCCTCGTAAGGCAGAACGGGGACGGGCAACCGCGAATAAAACCGCAGGCAGGCGAGGAAATCGGCCAGAAGCCGCAAGGGGAGCGAGATCATGGTTTCAGTGATGGCATGAGTCGGGGGCCTGAGGGGAGTTTGAGTTCTCGCCCCAAAGCCCCTAAACAGCGGCCATCCTTTTCAAAACGGGTTTCTCATGTCCGCCACTGGCCTGCCTTTCGACGACATCCGCAATCTCTTCCCCCAGATGCCGCAAGCCGCGACCCCCATGGTCGAGGATGTGCGGGCGCGTGATGCGCAATTGACCAAGCCGGCAGGCGCGCTCGGCCGTCTGGAAGAAATGGTCGAATTTCTGGCTGCCTGGCAGGGCAAAGCCAAGCCGACGATTCTGCGCCCTATGGTGGCGGTGTTTGCAGCCAATCATGGTGTGGTCGCGCAAGGTGTTTCGGCGTTTCCGCCTGAAGTGACGCGCGCCATGATGGAAAATTTTGCGGCTGGTGGTGCGGCGATCAACCAGATCTGCGCGACTTATGACATTGGTCTGAAGGTGTTTGAACTGGCGCTAGATTTCCCCACGCCCGACATCACGCAAGAGCCCGCTTTTGATGAAGCCGCATGTGCGGCGACTTTCGCTTTCGGCATGGAAGCGATTGCAGGCGGCACGGATTTGCTGTGTCTGGGTGAAATGGGCATTGGCAATACGACCATAGCGGCCGCGATCTATAACGCGCTTTATGGCGGCACGGCTGAAGATTGGGTCGGGCGCGGCACCGGCATTGATGAGGCCGGTTACAAGCGCAAAGTCGATGCTGTTGCACGTGCAGTGAAGCTCAATGCTGGACACTTGTCTGATCCGCTCGAAGTCTTGCGCCGCTTGGGTGGCCGCGAGATTGCCGCTATGGCGGGCGCGATTATGGCGGCGCGTTTGGAGCGCATTCCGGTTGTGCTGGATGGTTATGTCGTCACGGCGGCGGCGGCTATTTTGCACGCCCTCAATCCCGCTTCGATTGATCATTGCATCGCGGGGCATTTGTCAGCTGAAGGCGCGCATGCAGACGTGCTGAAGCGTCTTGGCAAGAAGCCGCTTCTCGATTTGGGTCTGCGCCTTGGTGAAGGCACCGGCGCAGCGCTTGCTGTTGGTGTGATGAAGGCGGCACTCGCCTGTCATCGCGATATGGCGACTTTCGATCAGGCGAAAGTGCCTTCAAAGGCTTGAATGATCAGGCTGCTTTGCGCGTCTGCGTGCGGGCATCGCGCGGGCGCGCGGGTTTGACCTGTGCTGCGGCTTCAATCACGCGTTCTGTCGGCAGGATCACGGTGACTTCCGTGCCTTGGCGCAATTCCGATTGAATGTGGAATGTGCCGCCATGCAAATCGACAAGGCCCTTCACAATCGGCAGGCCGAGGCCTGAGCCTTCTTCGGCATTTTTCTGTGCCAGCGAACCGCGCCCGAAAGAAGAGAGAACCACGGGGATTTCATCTTCCGGAATGCCCGGTCCCGTGTCGCGGATCGAAATATATTGACCACCCGACTGCGTCCAACCGCATTTCAGCGTCACGTGCCCGCCGGACGGCGTGAATTTGATTGCATTGGTGAGCAGGTTCAGCGTGATCTGGCGCAGAGCGCGCTCGTCACCCCAAATGCGCGGCAATTGCGTTTCAATGGCGCGTGTGATGGTGATCTCGCGCTGTTCGGCGCGCAGTGACAGAAGATGCAGACATTCCTCGACCACATGGGGGAGAGACACAGGTTCTTCGCGCAATTCATAGCGGCCAGCTTCGACGCGCGAGAGATCGAGAATTTCATTGATCAGCATCAGGAGGTGCTGGCCGCTCGAGTGAATGTCGCTCGAATAATCCTTGTAAGCGGCGACACCATGTTTGCCGAACAATTCGTTCTTCATGACTTCGGAGAAGCCGAGAATGGCATTCAGCGGCGTGCGCAATTCATGGCTCATTGTGGCCAGAAAACTCGACTTGGCCACATTGGCTTCTTCGGCTCGCCGGCGCGCTTCATCCGAATTGGCTTTGGCCTGTTCGAGCTCGGCAATCAGCATGTCTTTCTCCAGACGGAAGGAGAGAGACGAGAGGCTGGTGGCATAAAGGCGCTGGGCCAGAACAAGGAAGAAGAATTGCGCGCCGCAAGCCATGAGGGCCACGGGCCAGGCTTGCTCTTGCCAAACGGGGTGCATGTAAAAGACGACGGCAATGGTCGTGGGCATCAGGCCCGCATAGACGGCCATCGGCACAGTGGCGGAAATCAGCGAGGTCAGGGCCGAGATCAGCAGCAAAACAAACAGCACAAAAACACGCGCTGTTGAATCCGGCTCATTGAGGAACAGCACGGTGAGCATGGCCCAGGCGAGGCCATGGCAAAGTTCGGTGGCCACAAAGCGTCGGCGCCAAGCTTGCACTTGAAGCCCGGCTTCTGGCTGCTCCAACAAACTGCGTGCTGTCTTGTAGGACACGAGATGGCAAGACCAGACGATGCCGAGCCAGACGACAACATCCACCTCGGGCGTCCACATGAAGGACATGACCGCGGCCGAGAGCGCGATAAAGGCGAGGGCAGGAACAGAGGTCATGCGGCTTTGCGCGAACAAGCGCAAAAGCTCGACATCAAAAGAGCGGTTGCCGGTACCCGAGGCGATGAATTTTTCGCGCACATGCCGCCAGTTGGCGGACAGAGCAGAGCGACGCGCGAAAGCAGCGGGATTCTTCCCGCTGTTCGGCTCGATCATATCTTTGAACGCTTCACTCATGAGGCACGCTTTTGACCGGAATCCCGGCTTGGACAGAACCTCAGAATGACGGGTAAAGCTTAACGCGCTTTTGGCTTGAAAACGGGCCTTTTAACTTTTGGCTTTTCCCTGTTGCAGGGGAGGCGAGAGAGGGTTTCTGGTGGAAAGCCCTTGAAAAGGGCGTTTTCTCAACGCCTTTGGTGGCTTAAGGCCGCGTCTTATCAGGGCCGGGCGCGCTTTGGCCAAGGTCTGCGCGTTAACCCTCACCTGTAAAACTTTTCCTCAGTGCCCCAAAAACTACTTGTTGAGCCGTTTGATCAGGCTCGACGTGTCATAGCGAGCGCCGCCCATTTTCTGCACTTCGGAATAGAATTGGTCGACAAGGGCGGTCACCGGCAGATGGGCGCCATTGCGCCGTGCTTCGCTCAGGCAAATGCCGAGATCTTTGCGCATCCAATCAACCGCGAAACCGAAATCGAATTTGTCGGCAACCATTGTGGCTGAGCGGTTTTCCATCTGCCAGCTTTGCGCGGCACCTTTTGAAATCACGTCCACAACGGCGAGCGGATCAAGCCCCGCTTTCTGTGCAAAGTGCAAACCTTCGGCGAGACCCTCGACCAAGCCTGCGATGCAGATCTGATTGACCATTTTGGTGAGCTGGCCTGCGCCTGAGCCGCCCATCAAACGGCAGGCGCGGGCGAAAGCGGCGATCACCGGTTCTGCCTTTGCGTAAGGCGCTGGATCGCCGCCGCACATGACGGTGAGCACGCCGTTTTCCGCGCCCGCCTGTCCGCCCGATACGGGTGCATCGATGAAGGAAACGCCAAGTGCTGCCGCCTTGGCGTGCAATTCACGCGCGACATCGGCCGAAGCCGTGGTGTGGTCGACGAAGATCGCGCCTTTGGCCATGGTGGCGAAAGCCCCATCCGGGCCGAGGGTCACCGCGCGCAAATCATCATCATTGCCCACACAGGCGAACACGATCTCGGCGTCTCTGGCGGCGGCTGCTGGGGTCGGCGCGGCGCTATGGCCATGTTTTTTGACCCATTCCTGCGCCTTGGCCGGCGTGCGGTTATAGACGGTCAGCTCATGGCCTTTGGCTGCGAGGTGGCCTCCCATGGGGAAGCCCATGACACCGAGGCCGATGAAAGCAAGTTTCGCCATAAGTCATTCCTTCCATTCGATTCTCGACGCTGCGGTTGCGCCCAAATTATCAGGTCCGGATCAGGGCGGGCTCTCACCACAGCGTGATCGGCTTTCCTGATCTCTACGTAAGCTGAAGGCTGGCGGTTTTGAGGCCGCTATCCATATGACTAAAGGGGCATTGATAAGCGCTGCACCTATGCTCTTTTGCGTTGCAAGGAGTAGAGCCTCTGGTGCTTGATGCTCCCCAATCGTCGGCGCGACGCGCCGGTGATGATTTTTGGAGGAAACTAATGAAACGTCGTCAGTTTTTGAAGACAGCGAGTCTCGCCGCTGCAGGTACGGCAGCCATTGCGGCTCCCGCCATTGCCCAGTCCGCGCCGGAAGTGAAATGGCGCGTCACGACCAGCTTCCCGCGTTCGCTCGACACGATCCATGGTGCGGCTGAAACAGTCGCTAAATATGTGTCTGATGCGACCGACGGCAAGTTCCAGATGCAGGTTTTTGCGGGCGGCGAAATTGTTCCCCCGCTGCAGGCGCTTGATGCTGTGTCCAACGGCACGGTCGAAGCTTGCCACACCTGCCTCTATTATTATTGGGGCAAGGATCCGACCTTTGCTTTCGGCACGGCGGTTCCTTTCGGTCTCAACTCGCGCCAGCAAAATGCTTGGATGTTGTTTGGCGGCGGCGAGCAGCTGATCAATGAATTCCTTGAGCCCTATAAGGTGAATAATTTCACCGCCGGTAACACGGGCACGCAGATGGGTGGCTGGTTCCGCAAGGAAGTCACCAAGCCGTCTGATCTCGAAGGCCTGAAAATGCGTATCGGCGGCTTCGGTGGCGCGGTGTTGCAGAAGCTCGGCGTTGTGCCCCAGCAGATTGCGGGCGGCGATATTTATCCGTCTCTCGAAAAGGGCACAATCGACGCGGCTGAATGGATCGGCCCGTATGATGACGAGAAGCTCGGCTTCAACAAGGTTGCACCCTTCTACTATTATCCCGGCTGGTGGGAAGGTGGCGCGATGATCAACTTCTGCTCCAACCTCGACAAGTTCAACGCTCTGCCGAAGAACTACCAGTCGATCCTGCGCGCTGCGACCGCTTATGCCAATGTCGAAATGCAGGCCAAGTATGATGCTGGCAATGTGCCGGCTCTGAAGCGCCTCAATGCAGCTGGCACGAAGTTCCGTCCCTTCTCGCCGGAAATTCTGGAAGCTTGCTGGAAGTCGGCCAATGAAGTTTATGCGGATCTCTCTTCCAAGAACGCCAAGTTCAAGAAGATGCATGATTCCTACATGGGCTTCCGTGGCGATGAATATCTCTGGTGGAACTTCGCAGAATATAACTACGACACATTCATGATCCGTCAGCGCGCCAAGGGCTGATCGGACATCTCCTTAAAAAGAAGCCCCGGAGGAACTCCGGGGCTTTTTTATTTTTGGTGATGCAGCCAGATCAGAATTTGATTTCTGGCGGTGGCGCATCGCTGATCACGGGCATTTCGATCTTCACCGAATTGGGATCAATATTGGAGGGGCCGTCCAGCCAGTAGGTCACGGATTCCGGCCAGCCTATGACAATCGCCACCAGAATAAGCTGCATGATCACCCAGGGAATCGCGCCCAGATAAATGTCGGAGCTTTTCACCTGCGGTGGGGCAATGCCGCGCAGATAGAAGAGGGCGAAACCAAAAGGCGGATGCATGAAACTTGTCTGCATGTTCACGCAGATCAAAACACCAAACCAGATGAGATCAATGCCGAGTTTGGCCGCCACAGGAGCCAGTAGCGGAATGACGATGAAGGCGATCTCGAAGAAGTCGAGGAAGAAGGCCAGGAAGAACACAAAGATGTTCACGAAGATCAGGAAGCCGACCTTGCCACCTGGCAATTGCGCCATCATGTGCTCGATCCAGCGCCCGCCATCCATGCCTTGAAAGACGAGACTGAAAACAGTCGAGCCGATCAGAATGAAAATCACCATGGCGGTGAGTGTCGAGGTCGAGGTCATCGCCTGTTTGACGAGATCCCATGTCAGGCGCTTGTGCATCGCTGCCAAAACCATCGCGCCGACGGCGCCGAGCGCACCCGCTTCTGTGGGTGTGGCAAGGCCGACAAAGATTGTGCCGAGCACCAAGAAGATCAGCGCGATCGAGGGGATCATGCCCCACAGAATGCGGCTGATGAGTTTCCAGCCCATTGGCTCGCGCGCTTCTTTTGGAATCGGCGGCATGAGATGGGGCTTCCATGTCGCGACGAAAGCAATATAGCCCAGAAAAATGGCGACTTGCAGGAGCGAGGGGCCAATGGCACCCGCATACATGTCACCCACCGATTTGCCGAGCTGGTCTGCGAGCACGACAAGCACAAGCGATGGCGGGATCAATTGCGTGATCGTGCCAGAGGCTGCGATCACACCTGTCGCGAGCTTCATGTCATAGCCATAGCGCATCATGATCGGCAGTGAGATCACGCCCATGGCGATGACGGATGCTGCAACCGTGCCGGTGATGGCGCCCAGAATGGCGCCGACAATAATGACAGCAACAGCCAAGCCACCGGGAAGCGGGCCAAACAATTGACCCGTGCCTTCCAAAATATCTTCAGCCAGACCGCAGCGCTCCAGAATGGCGCCCATCAAAGTGAAGAAGGGAATGGCCAGCAGCAGATCATTCGAGATGATGCCGAAGGTGCGCAGTGGCAGAGCCTGCAAGAAGCTCACATCGAAATGGCCTGTGACAATTCCCAAAAAGCCAAAAAACAGACCTACAGCTGCGAGTGAAAAGGCCACCGGAAAACCGATCAGCATGAACAAGATCATGCCGCCGAACATCAGGGGTGGCATTACGCCATGTGAAAACATCGAAACTGTCTCCCTGAGCGCCGCTTATTGCAGCGGCTTTTCATATTTGGTGTCGAGGGTGATCACGCCCTGCAAAGCTGCAATGCGCTTGATCAGTTCCGAAACGGCTTGCAACAGCAAAAGTGTGAAGCCTACGGGCAGCAAAAGTTTGGCCGGCCAGAGAATAAGGCCACCCGCATTCATCGACACTTCGCCACTGCGAAACGAGGTGAGGAAAAAGGGCCAAGACATCCAGGACAGAATGGCCGCTGCCGGCATCAGAAAACAAATAATGCCGAACAGATCGACGAACAGGCGCCCGCGATCAGACAGATGCGAATAGAGCACGTCGACGCGCACATGTTCGTTGCGCAAAAAGGTGAAAGCACCACCCAGCAGCACGATGGCGCCAAACATATACCATTGAATTTCGAGATAGGCGTTGGAGCTGTAATTGAAGAGATAGCGCATGAGCGCATTGCCTGCGCTGATGAAGCAGACAAGCAGAACCAGATATTCGCAAATGCGGCCGAAGACCGAATTCACCGCATCAATCGCGCGACTGATCGCCAACAAGGCGTTCATGGGATTTTCCTCCTCAGAGCTGCGCCATCTCTGGGCGCCGAGCCTGCATGGTTCACAAACAGCACTAGCATTGCGGCCAAGGCTCGACCAGCCATGCCGCGTTAGACTTTAGGGAAAGCATTTATGGAGTGGTGCCAAGGGATTGAGCCTTGGCGCGGCGCGCTTCATCGCGCATGGCAAAGATTCCAGCGCCAATCACCAGAATGATCCCAATGGTGGCAAGGAGATCGGGCGCCTCTCCCCAGATCATGACTCCGATGATCAGCGCCACGGGCACACCCACATAGCGGAATGGGGAAATGGCCGAGACTTCTGTGCCGCGAAACGACATGGTGATCAGGTAAGTGGCTGCCAGCACAAAGAGGGCGGCGCCCACAATGAGCCCTGTCTCAAACAGCGAGGGCATGCGCCAGCTTTCTTGCGCCGCCAGACCATAGAGGCCCGCGCCGACAATATTGGCGATTGAAGCGGCCAGCACGATGAGAAACGTCGGCACATGAGGCGGCACGAGGCGATTGGAGAGATCGCGCACGGCCACAAAAAAGGCGGTGAGGATGGCAAGTCCCATGGCCCATGAAATGCCCGAGGAATCGGGCTGCACGATCAGCAGCACACCGACAAAGCCCACAAGCACAGCCATCCAGCGCGCAAAGCCAACGGTTTCTGTGCCAGAGAAAGCGGCAAAGGCTGTGATCATTAGGGGGGTTGCTTGCAAAATGGCTGTGGCAAGGCCCAGCGGCATGAGACGCAAGGCCTGCATGTATGTGACCACAACAGCGGCTTCAAACACAGCGCGGATGAGAACCGGGCGGCTCCACATGGCGGGCAGAAAAGATAATTGTCGCGCCTGCCAGAGAATGACCAAGGCTGCCAAGACAGCAATCACACCGCGCAAGATAACAGCTTCCGACACGGCCATATCTTCGACGAGATATTTCATCGCCGCATCATTGATGGCAAAGGCGGAGGTCGCGCCGGTCATGGCGGCCATGCCGCGGCGGTTGAGGCGGGTCTGTTCCATGAAAAAGATCAGCCGCCCGTGACGCTCATATGGCGGCCAACTGCCGGCATGCTGGTGGTGCGGTCAATGACGAAATCATGGCCCTTGGGTTTGCGCGCAATGGCGTCTTCCATCGCTGCCATCAGAGGGCCGTTGGATTCAGAGGCGCGCAAAGGTGTCCGCAGATCAGCTGCATCTTCTTGCCCCAGGCACATATAGAGTGTGCCCGTGCAGGTGATACGCACGCGGTTGCAGCCCTCGCAAAAATTATGCGTGAGTGGCGTGATGAAGCCCAAGCGCCCGCCAGTTTCTTTCACAGTCACATAGCGGGCTGGGCCGCCCGTCTTGTAGCTTGAGTCTTCCAGCGTGAACTGATCAAGCAACGAGGCGCGCAATTGTGTGAGCGGCAAATATTGGTCGACACGCGCGCTTTCAATTTCGCCGAGCGGCATGACTTCGATAAAGGTCATATCCATGCCGCGCCCATGCGCCCAGCGGATCATGTCGGGCGCTTCGAGATCATTCACGCCCTTGAGCGCAACAGCATTGATCTTGATCGACAGCCCAGCCTTCTGCGCTTCGTCGATGCCGTCCATCACTTTGGCGAAATCCCCCCATCGGGTGATGGCGCGGAATTTGTCAGCATCCAGAGTGTCGAGCGAGACATTGATGCGCTTGACGCCGCAATCAGCCAATTCGCGCGCATAGCGGGCGAGCTGCGAGCCGTTGGTGGTGACGGTGACTTCCTCCAGCGCGCCGGAATCGAGATGGCGCGAGAGCGAGCGGAAGAGCGTCATGATGCCACGACGCACCAGCGGCTCCCCGCCCGTGATGCGGATTTGTTTCGTGCCGCGTGTGACGAAAGCGGTGCAGAGCCGGTCGAGTTCTTCCAGCGTCAGGAGGTCGCCTTTGGGCAGGAAGTTCATGTCTTCCGACATGCAATAGACACAGCGGAAATCGCAGCGGTCGGTGACGGAGACGCGAATATAGCTGATGGCCCGGCCGAACGGATCGACCAAGGGGGCGGCGGCAGCAGGCGTTTCCAGTCCTGTATGAATGTTCATCATGACAATATCGCCCATGGGGCGGGCGGTTTCAATGGCGCGGCCAGCCGTTCAAGGGGGATTGATCTGGCGGGGCATGGCTTTGCCCATAAAAAAGGCCGGGCATGACGGCCCGGCCTGATTTCAACGGCGATAAGGGCCGTGGTTAGCGCATCACCACCACTTTGGCGCCGACCTTGGCGCGCTCATAAAGGTCCATCACATCATCATTGGTCATGCGGATGCAGCCCGAGGAGACGGCCTGGCCGATCGTATCGGGCTCATTCGAGCCATGGATGCGGTAGAGCGAGGAGCCCAGATACATGGCGCGCGCACCCATCGGATTTTCCGGACCGCCAGCCATATAGCGGGGCAGGTCGGGGCGGCGCTTGATCATCTGGGCAGGGGGCGTCCAAGACGGCCATTCGCGCTTGCTGGAAATGGCATGGGCACCAGCCCATTCAAAGCCCGGACGGCCCACACCCACGCCATAGCGGATGGCTTTGCCTTCGGGGAGGACGAAATAGAGGCGACGCTCTTTGGCGCTCACAATGATTGTGCCGGGTGCGTGTTTCTCGTCGAAAGAGACGATCTCGCGCGGGATGGCGCTGGCCTGCGGGCGGCCATCGAATTTGAGGTTCATTTTGATGAAATCGACAGCGGAGCCGCCAACCATGTCATCACCCGCATGGGCTTGGCCGCAGGACAGAGCCAATACAGCGGCGGCCAGCATGGCCTTGATCTCTTTGATCATCGTCGTCTTCCTAATTTTGCCGATTTTGGCCCCTTCGGGGGGCCAGATGCTGTGAAGGGTTTTGCACTCAGCCGCTTTTCCCCAAAGCAAAGCAGCATTGCAATGGGGGAAGCCTAAGCCGGACCTTTATAAAAATGCTTAACGAGCCAGAGTGGCCTCAGTGCCACACGTTCCCCACCGCGCTGGCACGGGCTGGGGCAAAAAGCGGCCCGGTGGGGGG
>Ga0209400_1001238_pt1 | contig 20962 bp, 21 predicted proteins | sample M_130807_EF_Meta_FD_187313 | JGI IMG/M metagenome (GOLD analysis project Ga0209400, IMG submission 187313) | Freshwater microbial communities from Lake Montjoie, Canada to study carbon cycling - M_130807_EF_MetaG (SPAdes) (version 2) | ecosystem: Environmental > Aquatic > Freshwater > Lake... | reverse complement strand
AGCATCCCTACAGGGTGTGTTTGATTTGATTGACAACCCTTCTGTAAGGTCTTTTTAAGCTGTTTTCGAGCATCCCTACAGGGTGGGTTTGATTTGATTGACAACCCTTCTGTAAGGTCTTTTTAAGCTGTTTTCGAGCATCCCTACAGGGTGGGTTTGATTTATATTTCACACCCCTCTGTAAGGTCTTTTTAAGCTGTTTTCGAGCATCCCTACAGGGTGGGTTTGATTTATATTTCAAACCCCTCTGTAAGGTCTTTTTAAGCTGTTTTAGAGCATCCCTACAGGGTGGGTTTGATTTGATTGACAACCCTTCTGTAAGGTCTTTTCAAGCTGTTTTCGACAGAGTGGATTGAAACCAATAATTTATGTTGTATATATTAGAATGTACAAGAGTGATAGAAAAAAAAAGAAAAGTAGAAAGTTTGCATCCTGTGGTAAGTTTGCACCCTGTGGTAAGTTTGCACCCTGTGGTAAGTTTGCATCCTGTACACGAAAATCTAAATGTAAAAAAAGAGGTGGTGCAACAGTACAAGAAGAAGAAGAAGAAGAAAATTTAGAATGCACTATCTGTTTCGAACCTTTGCTATCTGGTAATGTACTATCGGAAGAACAACAACAACAATTATTAATTCAACCTGAACATACAACAGAATGGAAAAAAAATTATTACGGTTGTTATTTTCACAAAAAATGTTTCTACAGTTATGTAGTCATGAATTCCGATGAAAATGTAAAGTGTCCAAAATGTTTAAGATTGTTTGATAAAAGTGTTAGGAATTCACAAATTAAATATTTTGTAAATCAACTAAATAGATTTCCAACTCTTTACAATGTGAAATTACTAATGAATTATTTAAGAAATCATGACATTGAATTGGAAAATTTGTCTAGTCTACAGATAGAAGGATTACAGGTTGTTGACAGAAACAAAAAAGTTTATCATGAAATAATACGTAAATTGTCGATGATTCAATACATAGATTATTTTTTGGGTGAAAATTGGAGAGAAAAGAAAAGTGAAATAATTGCAATTTTGAAAAAGTCCGTACCTGATTGGGAACGTTTGAAAGCCTACATCCCTCAATGGGATTCATTGAAAGGCTACTTAGCAACACATTATTATTCAAGAGAGAGTCGTGCCGACTTAAAAGAATATTTAGAATATTTGATGGGAATAGAACCTGAAGAAGTCGACAAAATACTTGACAAAATAAGTAAAAGCAAATATTAAAAGGGATAAAGGGGTGGTTATGAGCCTGTCTTAGTGAATGAAATCCAAATTGCCGACGGTGACGGTATGTACACCGACGTTCAACCGACGTCCTTTTTTGGCTACCATGATGCAAAATTTCCGAGCGCAGACGTATCCGCGCGACCGCATTGTGCAGTGGATTATTTTGGACGATGGTACGGACAAAATCGGTGATACGATGGAGTTGTCGAGGTTAGAATTTCCGCAAATGGAGTATGTGGCGTTGTTGAGCAAGACGCCGTTGGGCAAGAAGCGTAATATGATGCACGATATGGCGCGGGGGGATATTTTGGTGTATATGGACGACGATGATTATTATCCGCCGGAGCGGATAGAGCATGCGGTCCAATCCTTGATGGCGAATCCTGCGGCTTTGTGTGCGGGTGCGAGTGAGATTTATTGTTATTTCAAGCATATACAGAAGATGGTGCAATTTGGGCCGTATGGTCCGAATCATGCGACGGCGGGTACGTTTGCGTTTCGGCGTGAGTTGTTGTTGATGACGCGGTATGATGACGAGGCATGTTTGGCGGAGGAAAAGGCATTTTTGAAGGGTTATACGATTCCGTTTGTACAGTTGGACCCACGACGTACGATTTTGGTGTTTAGTCATGAGCACAATACGTATGACAAGCGTAAAATGTTGAAACAAATGGGTCCGCAGAATCCGTTTGTGAAGGAGTCGACGTGGACAGTGGATGACTTTATACGTTTGTCCAGCGAAGCGGCTACGAAACAGTTTTTCCTGCATGACATTGACCCCTTGTTGGATGCTTACGAACCGGGCAAACCGGAGCACAAACCGGATGTATTGAAACAGACCAAGGAGTTGGAGGAGCAGAGGGCGACCATGATGCAACAGCAACAATTGCAACAGCAACAGCAACAATTGCAACAACGTACGCCGATTCATGTGACGAACCAGGAAACGGGGGAGCAACAATTTCTAACCATGGACCAGGTGGTGCAGTTGATACGAGAGTTAGAAGGAAGATTGGCATCCATGCACAACACGGTCATGCAACAGCGTCAATATATTGACCAACAAGCAGAATGTATACAGATGTGGGAGAAAAGGGGAAAAGAAAAAAATTGAAACCAAGAGTAGAGACAAGGGTACGATACAAGAATGCAAATCCGTATTTCGCATCACCAGGCCGACATGTTTCAAACGATTTTTCAAAACATTCGTGCTTTTTCGCCAACGATTGTTTTGCTATGGGAAGAGCATCGTCTTTTCATGCAGACGATGGATTCCTCACATGTATCTGTGGTGGAAATGGTATTGCCTTCGACATGGTTTGCCGAGTATGTGGTATCAAAGGCAACGCGTGTGGCGTTTGATGTGACCTTGTTTGCCAAGATTTTGTCGACACGCGACAAGGTGGCGAAGCAGGATATTGTGATAGGATTGGAGGAGGATATAATGACGGTGACCATGTATAGTGACACGGAGAGGGGGAGTTCGGTGTTGGTGGAAAAGCATTTTACGTTGCCGTTGATGGAGATGGACCAGGATTTGTTGGGGATACCGGAAACGGATTACGATGCGGAGTTTAGCCTGTTGTCGACAGATTTTGCGGAATGGGTGGGACAATTGCGGTTGTTTGGTGACCAACTGAATTTGAAATGTTCCGAAGAGGCGATTTGGATGAAATCGACGTCGGTGGAGAAAGGAGGTATGGAGGCAAAAATCGACATTGACAAACTGGTGTCGTATGCCATCAACGAAGGTGAAACCGTTCAGCTATCTTATTCGTTGACATACATGGCACATATTGCCGCGTTTCACAAACTGGCCACCCATGCTTCCTTACGTGTCAAAACGGCGTCGCCTCTCTTGGTGGAATACGACCTGGGCGAAGGAGGGGCGTATATGCGGTTCTATCTAGCGCCCAAATACAATGATGACGATGAGGAGTAAGACATATTATATACACTGTAATGTATAGAATATGGCTCGAAAAACAAGAAACAAACGACGCAAACGAGTAGGAGCAGGAGTAGGATTACAACGGCATTCTTTACGCAAAGCTAATATTACTACTTCTAGTGGTTTATTTCCAACTCCAAAAGTTAATAATAGTGACGTCGGTCCTATAAAACAGATAGCATTATCCATTGCAAAAAAAAATACTACTACTGAAGAATTCAACACATTGTCCCAAGAAATCAAAAAATTACAAATAGAAGATTTTAACAGAATATTAAAAAATATCAATCGTACACAATATGAAAAAATGTATGATTTGGTAAATGCCAGTGTATCAACAGACGATACAGGATATCTTAATGATTTATTTAGAAATTTCTCACTTCAACCACTTACACCTACCATAAATCCAACCTCATCGTCTAGACAAGTAAATACAGAAACATCATCTACTAACCTTATAGTATATGGTGGCCCTATTGGTTTTTTTTTAGTAATAGCTGTTGTATGGTATTATATAAAGGAAGGACAAAGACGAGTACATAATGACACAGGAGATAGGCCATATAGGTCAGCACGACGTAGGTCAGCACTAGCACCAGCACAAGCACAATCACCTACAATACAACATACAAGAGTAAATAATGTCGAAGATGAAGATAGAACAATTTATAAAATGTAGTTTATAATATTATTATTTTTGAATAGTGAATTAGTATTAAAAATTCACTATGCAAATTTTACAGAGCCCCATACACCACATCCCCTGTCAACATCCTTTCCTCTTGCAATTTCACAGCCAGATTCACCCATTTTTCTTTGAATAGCTGCAACCGTTCCACCGCTTCTTCGTACGACAACTGCACCAACATCTGTACTTCGCGGTCCACTTGTTCCTTGGTGGCTTCACTTTGTCGTATTTCATCGCCCCCCGAAGAAAAGGTTTCCAACGACGGTCCCATCCCAAATGTCTCCACCATTTGCCGCGCCAAAGCATTCGCTTGTTTCAAATCTTGCGAGGCCCCCACCGACACATGGTCGAACCCATAAAATACGGTTTCGGCCGCTTTGCCTCCCAAAAGAACGACCAACCTCTTTTGCAACAGGTCACGTGTATAGAGCCCTCCCTCGGTCCACTCCGGCTTGGTACCAAACAGGGTGTAACCACCGGCTCCGCCGTAGGTGCTGTCCAGTGTGGTTTTTTTCAGTTCGAAATACTTGGGAAACAGGGCGGCCAGAAAGGCGTGTCCGATTTCGTGGATGGCCACGCGTTCCAGTACGGCGGTACCTCGTTCATCTTGTTCCTTGACAACTCCCACCAATGCCTTTTCTAGGGCCTTTTCCAAGTCGGTGGGTAAGAGGGCAGAGCGGCCTTGTCGTGCCGCCAGAATCGCGGCTTCGTTGACCACATTTTTGATTTGTGCCCCCGACAATCCATCCGTCTCTTCTGCCAAAACATCCAACAGTTTGGTACCTTGCAAAAAAAGGTCGGAAAACGATTTCTTCTCCTGCAAATACCTTCTGAAAATCAACCGACGAGAAGCACGGTCCGGCAACGGCACATTCACAATGCGGTCAAACCGTCCCGGACGCAACAAGGCCGCATCCAAAATATCACGCCGGTTCGTCGCCGCCAACACAAACACCCCCTCGTTCGACTGAAATCCATCCATCTCATACAACAACTGGTTCAACGTCTGTTCCCTCTCATCATTGCTACCCGGCATCGACCCAGAACCCCTCTTTCGACCCACCGCATCAATCTCGTCAATAAACACAATGCACGGCTTCAAAGCACGCGCCTCTGCAAACAAATTACGCACCTTTAATGCACCCAAACCCACATACATCTCCACAAATTCACTCGCCGACAACGACACGAAACTCGCATTGGCCTCCGTCGCAATCGCCTTCGCAATCAACGTCTTTCCCGTACCCGGCGGCCCCTCTAACAAAATACCCCTAGGCACCTCTGCACCTACTGCTTCATACAAGGACGCATTCCGTACAAACGACACGATTTCGGTACATTCGCGCAACACTTCGGGACTGCCAGCCCAATCCGCAAAGGTGACATTGGGCGACCCTCCTTTGTTCCTCTCCAACGTCTGACCCGCACGCATGTTTGGCAACCCCATGAAACCATTCGACATACCCCCTGTAGGGCCTTTTCCAAACATGCGAAAGAGTGTGATGAACAAAGAGGTAAACAGTGTCAATTGAAATGCACTGGATGCAATGGAACCCGCTTCTTGCAACCATCCATTGAAAGGAGTCGGGTCCTGCAGAATCATGTCGACACCATTTCGTGTGGCCTTGTCTACCAACGGACCTACCAACAGAGGATGAATGTCGGAAACAAACTCCAGTTCCCCTTCTTTCACAAAGACCTGCGTCAACTGCTTGTTAATAAACAATGTGTCCACCTGTTTGGCCTCCATATCATGCATAAGTGAACCATAGGATTTCGTCAAACGGGGAAGAAATCCTCCGTATCCAGAAACAAGGAAGGGTGTCCACCAAAATAATACTATCCATGATGTCTTCATGTACATTTGTATAGACAGAACCATTTAATCTATTTTTCAAAGAAATAGAATAGGTAAATTTTTTCTTATATTTATGATTTTTTATTTATTTTTCTTATCATTCATACACCATAAGAAAACCGTTTGTACAAACGCGGCTTCACAAGTAATCGCTGCAATAAACCACCTCTGTAAGGCCTTTTTCAAACCGTTTACAAACCGTTTACAAACAGTTTCAAGAAATTCCTTACAGAGGTGGTTTGTGAGGCCGTAGGCCGAACAATGTAAAGAAAATTTAGTCTGTTCTGTTCTGTTCTTCTTCTTGCGGGAGGGTCCCTCATAAAAGATTTACGAGGGCTATTACAATGAAGTCAACAAAGAAATTCCCAAAAAGAAGGCAGAAGTCGCGACGGAGGGTGGGTGGTTTCTATAATTTTCTGGGTATTCCAATAAATGAAATTACAGAACGTATGATAGATACATCTACAGTAAATTTTGTGATTCCGGATTCCGTGAAAAAGATAGGAAAAAATGCCTTCAAAAATTGTCGACATCTCACATCCATCGTGATTCCGGCTTCCGTGACGAGTATTGGACCAAACGCCTTCTCTGGTTGCAGTGGTCTCTTGTCCATCGTCATTCCGGATTCCGTCATGAGTATTGGACATGAAGCCTTTGAAAATTGCAGTGGTCTCAATAACGTCGTGATTTCGAATTCCGTGACAAAATTAGATAGAGGCTTATTCTTTGGATGCACTGGTCTCATTTCCATTGTGATTCCTGATTCCGTGACCAGTATTGAAAGTTATAGTTTCAAAAATTGTCAACATCTCACTTCCATCGTAATTCCGGATTCCGTAACGAGTATTGGACCAGAAGCCTTTAAAAATTGTATTGGTCTCTTGTCCATCGTGATTCCGGATTCCGTAACGAGTATTGGACATGGAGCCTTTCGAGAATGCAGCGGACTCACATCGATAAATATTCCTGACTCAGTCACTAGTATTGATATTGGAGCCTTCTGGAGCTGCGAAAATCTCACTTCCATCCAATTCAATGAACCATGTTCCGTGAAAAGTATTGAAAATTATACCTTTAAAGATTGCACCAGTCTCACTTCCATCGCGATTCCCGTTGGTGTGACGAGTATTGGAGAAGAAGCTTTCTCTCAATGTAATAGACTCACTTCCATCCAATTCAATGAACCATGTTCGGTGAAGAATATTGGAGAACAAGCCTTTTATGCTTGTACCAGTCTCTTATCCATCGTGATTCCCGATGGTGTGACGAGTATTGGAGGAGAAGCCTTTGGAAATTGTCATGGTCTGAAATCTATCGTTATTCCGAATTCCGTCATTAAGATGCACAAGAAAGCATTTGACAATTGTACTGGATTAGTACAAGTCATTGCTCCCGAGAAATTTCAAAATTCATTTGTAAACGTTCCAAATACATGGTTCAGGGAACCTTGGACAGAAAAGCAGCCAGTTTCCTTGTTTAGAAAATCCTTACAGGGATGGTTTGTGAGGCCGTAGGCCGAACAAAGAAATTTTATTACAGGTTATTTTTTATTCGTTCTTAAAAATTAATTTAAAGTAGAATAAAAAATAATAAAATAATAAAATTGATTGGTAAAAATTATTATTGTTAATAATTATTTGATAAATCGATACATGGATTCCATTTGCAAGGTAGGTGATTGTATTTTCAAAAAGTCGGTCAATGAATCTTCTACGGTCAATGAATCTTCTTATAGAATTGTTTACTTGGTGATTGCAATAAAAGAAATTCATGACGGCAACTGGCACGACGGATACACCATGTCCTATATAGCCACAATAAGACCATCAAATCAGAATGAGGAATATTCGGACGAGGAATATTTGGTGGCATATTGGGTCATGGGTATGGTAGAACCCATTTTGAATTTTGAACCTGTGTCGATGGCGCCCCTCTTCAAATAAAAAACAAGTGTAATAAACAAGCACAATATGTGGAGTTGGAACTGGTTATTAAGCATGTACGATGTCCACCTGGAAGATGCCTGCCCAATTTGTCTACAAATAATGACCACCGTTTCCCACACCGATTGTGGTCATACCTTTTGTACTCCTTGTTTGTTGCGTTCGTACGAAACCCGTTCGACCTGCCCCTGTTGCCGTGCCGAACTCGTCGAAAAAGAAGAAGAAGACGATGGAGAAGAAGAAGAAGAAGAAGAAGACGAAGAAGACGATGGAGAAGGAGAAGCTCCTTTGGGTTACATTGTGGATAGGATGAAGGGGTCCTCATATACGTATGAGGATGTGGTGTCTTTTTTGTTGCAACGAGTACCGGAGAATGTGTTGCATGAGGTGATGTTTCAGAGGCATATGACGTTGTTTGATGACATCGAGGGATGGGACGATGAGTGGTTGGCCAAGGACCGTTTTCGGCCGGTGTTGGAGCAGATTCCGATGGTGGCGATGCTGATACAGTATGGGTAGAACAGGTGTTTTCTCCCATCATTACAACGATACAAAAGATGAAAGTCCCTTTGTTTCTTTTTTTTGTATTTGTCTTTGTGGTCGTCGTTATGGTTGGAGTTTGTTGGGAAACATACAAGGAAGGTATGTTTAGCAATCCCGACGAAGATGACGACACGACTTCGCAATATCAACGTATTCTGAGGTATTTGATAGGAGTGTCTCCTAGCACCAAATATCCAGGACCGGAAGCCACTCCATCTGCCGCCACAAAAAAAACACCGTCGTCTTGTGAAAACACTTTGTTGACTTCAGTATTGGACAATGCCAATGGAGTCATGGCAGTTAGTTATTTCGATGTAGTGAACGATATTTCTCTGTTTCTCTCCAATATGCGTACGTACTTGACACGTACATTTATTGACACTTTAGGCGACTATTTCAAATCGACAGCTTTGATTCAGGGATTTGACCAATTCCCGCCTTTTTTCCAATTGCAAATTACCGAAATCGACATCAACCTACCCATCCTCCTCGATAACCACTTCGATTTCGTATTGAGCCAAATCAAAATGCTCCAACCCAACCATTGGATATCCCTCCGCTACCTCACTGTAGAAGATATTACTACCCTCTTGAGCCAGTGGGAACAACAACTACAAAGTCGTTTCATGAAACCAGCACCCTTTGTCGTTTCCAACGCACAAGACATTCAAATACAAAACAATGCCGACTTGACCAACTATCTGAAATATAGCATGATGAAACTGAAATCCACCACCGCCATCGTCTACGTCAGCGCCCTCGAAAAATATACCAACATCGTCTTCCCTCGACCCGGACCTGGACCTGGACCTGGACCCGGACCTGGACCTGGACCTGGACCTGGACCTGGACCCGGACCTGGACCCGGACCTGGACCCGGACCTGGACCTGGACCTGGACCTGGACCCTCTCCTACCAAACCAATGACAACAACACCCAAACAAACAACTAAATCAATGACAACAACACCTAAAATGACAACTAAATCAATGACAACAACACCTAAAATGACTACAAACAACCAGATTTCTTTGCCCAATCAGACTACATTGCCCAATCAGACTACATTGCCTAATCAGACAACAAACAATCCAACAACAATGTTCTATCAAACAACGACGCCATTAGTATAAAAAGAGTAAAAGAGGGTAGGATAAAATGAATGAGATAGCGGCTTCGGATATATCTTCGGTATCGACTGCGGCGACGGGTTCAACAAAGGGGGATATAGATTTACGTGGCAAGGTGAAGGTGTTGTTGGAGTTGGACAATGCGATTTTGGACTTGAAGAAGAAGACGGCGGTATTGAACAAGGAGAAAAAGGTATTGACGGGTCAGCTCTTGGAGTGGATGAATACGGTAGAAATTGGAGAATTTGGCGTGGCGAATCAAGTCTTTACGAGGAGGGTGGCGATTACGAAACCACTTGGCAAAAAGTCGCTCATACAAGTGCTCAAAGACTATTACAAAGAAGAACCGGAAAAAGGCATCGCTGTCAAAGACTACATTTTCGAACACTTGCCAGAAAAGAAAACGGAAAAATTGTTGCATTTCGAAAAAGAAGAGGAAGATTAAACCCAACAAACCACCCTGTAGGGCCTTTTCAAAACCGTTTTTCAAAACCGTTCAAAGAACACCTTACAGAGGGGATAAAATAAAAAACAAACCACCCTGTAGGGCCTTTTCAAAACCGTTTTTCAAAACCGTTTGTAGAATACCTTACAGGGGTTATATTATATTATCGCTCTGAAAAACAAAATTTATTTCATTGTTATTTATTCAAAAATTGATTTTTTTTGAATAAAGAAAGGAATTGCATCAATATATTATTATTTCGTGAAATCTATTCAAAATATGTCTGTCGTTGTTATTTTCCGTGCGAGTCCGATGCCGAATACGAAGGAGGACCAACAGGAAATTTTGCGATTTTACACATTGCATGCACCAAGTATGGAGGAAGTATTGGGTGTCAAGGATATTCAGATTACCTTGGTTGAAAAACCTGGTATGATTATGGTGACCGAATACCGTCTTTCGTTTACCATTCTGGATGAAAATGTGGAAGGGGCGAAAGAGGACAAGGAGACGGCCATTTCGTTGGCGGAATCCATTGTCAATTTGGACGAAGACGGCAACTATCCTTTGCGCAATCGTGAATTCGTTTCCGGAAGAATTATGGAAAATACGCTGGTTTTGGATTTGTAAAAAAATATAAAAATGTATGTATTTGTAAAAATGTATGTATTTGTAAAAATATATGTAATTATAAAAATGTATTGTTTTCATTAATGTAATTAATTATTGTATCCTTTTTTTTGTCGAGTCTTGTTGTATACTATGGAATCCAACATTGTTTTTGAAGGTGGCAAGGCCATTGTTTCTGCCGAAGCCATTTTGAAAGATGGTCCCATGGTGGGTGGTGGTAGTAGACGACGCTTTCCTCGTTCCCAAGGCATTCCTCTCGGCTTGTACAAATCATCCAAGGGTCGAACCGCTGCCACGACATGGCAAGGCGGCTCCGTGAACATCGCCACCTGCCCCGATGACGTGTTTCAAGGGTTTTTTTAATGTATTCAATACTAAATATACACTTTTTGTATTGAATAAGAAGCGATAAACTGTTTTTCCTACTCAAAAGATAAAAAAACAAGGGTTCCAACACTATGTCGCACCATAGTATGGAGTCATTCAAAGAGGTCTATGAATGGTTTACCATAGACAAAGATGTACAAAGATGGATGGACATACAGACGACGTATCCTGAGGTGGACGATGACACAGTAGGAGAGAATGTGGAAGTGACGTATTTTGTGAAAGGGGATATTGAGGTGGATACTGAGATGTTGCGGGGTTATGCGTTTGCTTCGAATACGGGTCTAGAAAACATTTTCAGTTTGACGAGGCCGAGTGTGTGTATTGTGGGGGGAGGTCCGGTGGGTTTGTATACGGCTGTGATATTTCAGAAGAAGTTTCCGGAGTGGTTTGTCTATGTGTTGGAGAAACGACACGACGAAGAGAATCGGCGGATATTGACACGGTCCCAGGTGTTGTTTCTTGAAAAGATAAAGAACCGAGGGCTGCTGTTGTGGTTGCCCGAGTTGGCGAACCAGACGACGGTCCCCATCAACGTGTTGGAATATCATTTGGCTCGTTATGCCCAGACCAAGGGGGTGCGTATTTTCCATACCGAGGCCATAACACAGACAAATCTAGGTGAGTATTGTGTGCCAGGTTCGACGCAATATGTATTGGATGCGACAGGGGGTCATTTGTTGGGTTGTGTGTTTGACAACCAACGCATTTTGCCAGAAAAATATGTATGTGTCACGGGGAAACAAATTGTTTGGAGTCCGATACCACTACCCTATGGATGTACATATATAGGAGATGACGAGTATATTATGCGGAGCGCACAAGGAGATGCTTATTATGTCAAGGAATCTTCAGTAAAAAAGGGACTTGTTGCTCGGCGGTTGCTAGATGGCAACCAGGTCATTTTGGTCGCTCCTCATTTGTTGTCGCGACACCAAGTGTCGGAACCCTTTCCCATCCTTTTTGGCAACCTTCGCCCAGAACAGGCCATGCAGAATTTGACAGTTGGTGTGCATTCCATTCCCATTTTGGCAGTGGGGGACACTTACATGAAAACGAACTTCATGTACGGAAATGGTCTGTATGGGGGTTTTCTCCTGTCACTCTTTCTTCTGAAAACAATAAGTCGAAAGTTGTAAAAAGAACATGGCGATTTTGTAATTGGATTTCATTTCAATTATACAATCCCCCTGTAGGGTTGTTTTGGGAAAGGTTTCCACACACTGTTTTGGAAAGGTCTTACAGGGTTAGGGTTTGGTATTTATGGTACAAATATACAATCCCCTGTAGGGTTGTTTGGAAAGGTCTTACAGGGGGGTTATTACAGGGTGAGGGTTAGGTGTTGGAAGTGAGTGAGGGGTTGGCTTCGGGTCGTGGGGAGTGGTTAGAGGGTACAAAGGCTGGAAAGAGTGATTTCCAGTTGGTGGAGATGGATGAAAAGAGGGAGGCGGGGAAGGAAAGGGGGGGTGTGGTGGCAAAGTTATTTTTTTTGGTTTGGTTGGAGGATTGGCTGCCGGGTACAATGGGTGGGTTGAAGAAGCGAAGGAGGTTGTATTCGGTAGCAATTTGCATTTTGGTGGCGGGTTGGGGTGCGTAGGTGATGTTACAGATGGAACCGAAGATGCCACCGCGGTTGTCTCCGACGATGACGAGGTCTTTGTTCGAGTGGGTAGGGAAGTTTTCGCCATGGAGTGTGATGGTATCGATGAGGCTGCCGTTGACAAAGACGTCGATTTGATGGAAGCGGTAATTGAAGACGAGGTGGTTCCATTTTTGTGAGGGCAGGTCGATGGGGAGGCGGGTTTGTTGACGGTTGGTGTTGGAGAGAGAGACGTAGACTTGGCCGGATTGGACATAGACACAGGGATTGCCATTCAGGGGCTGCGAACCGTAATTGAAGATTTGCCATTCGTGTTCTTGTAGGGTGGTGTCGTACCGGTTCAGATAAATCCACATACTCATGCAGTAATTCTGGTTGTAAGACTTTTGGATGGTTTTGTCTTTGATGATGGTGGATTCAAAGACACTGCTGTCGGCCAAGGTGGTGGCAGTGCCGAGGGGGACGGCGCCGGCGAGTAGGACTTTTCTGTCTAGGTTGGCAAAGTATTGAATGAGGGAAGGAAGAGTAAAGAGGAGGACGAGTACGAGTATTTCCATGAAAAAGAGGACGAGGAGGGGACTGGATGTCATTTTGAATTGTTGGACGAGGTAAGCAGCCATGTCTTCAAACAAACAGGGGATGAATAGGAGGAGCTGCAAGAAAAAGTTTTCCCAGGTGGCGTCGTCGGTGATGCGGAACGAAGTCGTAAAACGCACGATTTGCAGCACGATGGCGGCAGCGATGGCCAGGACCAAGAGGCCCAAGAAGACGTAAAAGGTGCCGGTGGAAAAGATATGGCCCCATTGGGTCATGGTGGCCCATGTGACGGCGACAACGAGGAGGGCCATGGTGAAGGAAACGTAGAAGGAAGTGGTGAAAAAAGGTCCGCCTTTGAAAAGGAAGACGGAAATAGCGAGGCCAATGAGGAGGGGGGAAAGGGAGTAAAAGGATTGGTAGATACTTTGGCCGTAATTGCTGGGAGGAAAGGAGACACTGCTGACGGAAAAGACGATGGCGACCACGAGGGAAAACAACAAAATCATGTACCTGTAACTACATGTTTCACCACGGAGGAGAGATTTATTTACACTACTGAGGTCGAAATTCATCACGACACAATTATAGTATCCCTGTAAAATATTTCATCATCATCAAGAATTTCACTCCACATAACCCTGTAAAGATACATTACAAATACATTTTAATCCTTACCATAATCAGTATGGATTTTATTCATCTAAAAAATTTTGGTGTCATTCTTCCACCATCGAAATAAAGAATTCATGAATAAGGAATTCCGGAGAATACCAAGTGTCTTATTTATTCTCAAAGGTATATATTAAAAAGGTAACCACTAGATTCCTATGTCATCTGAAACGGATGGAATCATATCATATTTATCCAACAATTTTGTGGCAGTCTTTGTCATTTTGCATGTATTCATGTTCATCTTTTGGTTCGTATGGGAACCCGGTTTCTGGATTATTTTTTGGTTTCTGACTGTGTACTGTGTGGTGGAATTTTTCTACAAAGCGCCCTACAAATCCATGGACTTTTTCCAACATCCTCTCGATTCTTTAGTCAACCCCATCACCTTGTTCAACCTTGTCGCCATCATCCTCTTTTTCTACGTCGTCGTCTTTATTTTTGGCATCCCCATGAACGAAGGCTCCAAACAATGGTACATCACCGCCATCGAAGCCGCCTTGTGGACCGCCTTTACCTTTGTACTCTTTCTCGACTTTTTCAAATACGTCATGAATACCAATCTGCTAAGCAACGTCCTCGGCAAAGATGACAACCTCGGCCACATTGGCACCTACATCGTGAATATTTTCAATGGCACCACCTCCGTAACCACCAAACCAGGGTCTATAGGTGGAGCTGCTGGAGCTGGTGGAGCTGCTGGAGCTGCTGGAGCTGCTGGAGCTGCTGGAGCTGCTGGAACTGGTGCCGGAGCTGCTGGAGCTAAAGCTGGAGCTGCTGGAATTGGTGGAGCTGCTGGAACTGGTGGAACTGGTGTGAGTGGACCGCCTAAGAAGGCAGCGCCCAAAAAGGCGGCGCTCAAAAAGCCGGTGGTTACAACGGCTCCTTTTATGAAACCGTTGCCAAATGGTTCCAATGCGCGATTTCAATTATATACGGTCAACAAGTATGGATATGATGATTTGTACTGTAGTGTGACAGGTACACCGACAGGGGTAGAAACGTTTGACAACAACAATGAGCCATTCTTGATTCAGTATGTGCCGGGGTTGGCAGGATATAAAGAACCCAATCCGATGGGTTTGGGTGCGTTTTTGAGCAACATTTTGGTGATGGAATATGTTTCTTCGACCAATCCTTATGGAAACCAACCCATCCTTGAAATCATTATGAATTCTAGTAATTCGCCGGGTAAATTAGTCAAACTAAAGGTACTTACAAAATCTTATGGTAATTACGCTGCTGGAACGGTGTATTCATTGACTCCATTGAAGCCTGAAGAACCCTGGAACCCTGTTTGGAACCAATATCTCGTGGTGAATCCACAATCATTATTGAATCATATGACTGGTGCGAATACACGTACGACCTCGCCACAAACTCCTTTGCCTAGAGCATTGGGGTATGGTACAGAAATATTGGGGACGACTTTGCCGGGGGGTACGAATTTGCCAGGAGGTACGACTTTGCCAGGAGGTACGACTTTGCCAGAGGCTATAAATTTGCCAGTTTCACCGCAAAGTTTTTCAAAAGAAAACACAAACCAAACTTTTACAGCGGCTCCTACGACACCGTTAAAAACGACACCGTTGAAAACGACACCGAGTCCACCTTTTCTGATGACGGAAATAATTATTGTCAATACAGATTTGTATGCAAAAAGTAAGAATGATGGAAAATATTATAGCTCCAGTAGTAGTAATGGTCCTTGGGTTATTAATAATTATTTTATGAATAGTCAGGAATTGATTAGTATAACTTATCAGCAAGGGACGAACAAATTTTGTTTCATAAGCCCAACAAAACAAAGTTTGGTTACTTACAGTGCGGGTAAATATGAACAAACAATATTCAATACAACTACAATTATACCAAACTCCTCTTCTTCTTCTGTCCAGACACCTCTGAAACAAGTTTCCATGAACAATCCATTTACTGCTCCAAATTTAGTTGCTATTATTGATGCGAATAACAGATTGTTTGTTTCCAATACACCATGGTTTACTCAAACAACAACAGTACAATCCGACAAAATGGTTTGGTTGGATTCCGGTTGGAATCCTAGGTCAGTTTGTGTTTATGATAACAAAGTCTATTTTGTAGGAGGTGGAGGTGGAGCTGTATGGCAGTACACCTATAATAATAGTACACCTTTAATAGGAATAGCTAATACTGTTGATGCTACTGCTCTTGCTAAATTTTCCAAAGTAAACACGATTGATGGCATCAATTTTGCTGTACTAGATGAAGACGGGAATCATTACTATGGTCAAATTTCTAATTCAGTACTTACATTAAAACCTACCAATCCTCCTGTGAAAGCGTACATTGAAACAAGTCAAATTGCTAGTACGGTAAATACCATTTATGGAACTTATATGATTGGAAATGACAACAAGTTGTACAACTACAATCCCACTACGAAAGTATGGACACCTAATACTTCAACAAGTCCTCCTACGACTACACCAAAACATACAAATGGATTTCAAAACATGGTAGAACCCTTTGCATCAAGTCCTTCTTTCCATCCAACACCTACTTACACTACTACACCCATACAGAATTTCAACAATACCACCGTCCCCACTCGCTCCCTCGTTGAAATAAAAACACCTTTCGTCAAAAAGCCGTCATCCATACCTTCTACCCCTTCAGAATCGTCTTTATGGAACGACTTCAAAGCTTTTTGGGACTATGCAACATCACCCTATAGCATTTCAAGACAACCCCGCTACAGTCCTTCCCAAGAAGGTTTGACAGCAGCACCCTTTGATACAACACCTCCCTTTGCAACAACACCGTTTGGTCTAACAACACCGTTTGGTCTAACAACACCCTTTGGTCCAACAACACCGTTTGGTCCAACAACACCCTTTGGTCTAACAACACCGTTTGGTCCAACAACACCGTTTGGTGCGACAACACCGTTTGGTGCGACAACGCCTTATGGTACAACCATGCCCTTTACTGATGTGTTCCCTTTTGATTACAATACATATGCACAAGATGAAGCATCGCCACAATATATATCAGCTTCAACAGATATATCAACTGATGAATCAACTGATGAATCAACAGACAAGCAGGTGTTTCATGTGTCTAATAATTTGTACACGTATCCGGAGGCGCAGGCGGTATGTCGTGCGTTTGGTGGTCAGTTGGCGACCTACGAACAGATAGAGGAGGCGTATGCAGGGGGCGCGGATTGGGCGCAGTATGGATGGAGTGAGGGTCAATATGCCTATTTCCCATTGCAGGTGGATACATGGAACAAGGTACAAAAGGCCATCAAGCAAAACGGGGGGGTTTGTAAAAATCCGCAGTTGGCGAACCTGCGACCGGGGATTTCCGGTGGCTACTTTGGCAACCCCAATCTGCGTTTCGGCGTCAATTGCTATGGTGTTAAACCACCGATGCGCAGTATTGACCGTATCAGTTCCATGGAATTGCCTGCCGGCGTGGCACCCGCAGAAGCCACACCCGACCCGTTGACTTCCTATTACAGCAAATTGACCAACCAAATTCCTTTGGATTCCTTTAACGAATACCAGTGGTAAAGGTAAAGGAACCTACGGTTCCTTTAAAACCTCCCTATATAGAATCGCTCGGACTGCGTCCTCGCGAGCGAAGCGAGCGATATACAAGAATTGTATCAGCAAAAGAAAAGAATTGTATCAGCGTTGTGAAAACAGCTTAAAGAATACCTTACAGGATGTTGTTTGTTGATAATATTTCCTCTGTAAGGCTTTTTGTTAACCGTGTTGAAAACAGCTTAAAGAATGCCTTACAGGGTGTTGTTTATGTATTATCACATCCCTTCTGTAAGGCTTTTTGTAACCGTGTTGAAAAACGTGTTGGAAACTACCTTACAGGGGTGTTGTTTATTTATTAGCACATCCCTTCTGTAAGGCTTTTTGTAACCGTGTTGAAAAACGTGTTGGAAACTACCTTACAGGGGTGTTGTTTATTTATTAGCACATCCCTTCTGTAAGGCTTTTTGAAAAACGTGTTGGAAACCGTGTTGAAAAACATGTTGGAAACTACCTTACAGTGAATGTTGTAAGATAGTTTGTTGATTTATGTAAGCGAATTAAAAAATTTGTGTAAGCGAATTAAAAAATTTGTGTAAGCGAATTAAAAAATTTGTGTAAGCGAATTGAAAGATTTGTGTAAGCGAATTGAAAGATTTGTGTAAGCGAATTAAAATAAAAGCGTTGTGAAAACAGTTTAAAGAATTCCTTACAGGGGGGGGTGTATATGTATGGTATGAGTAGTAGGTATTTGTAGGTTACAAGATTACAAGATTACAAGATTATTACAAGATTACAAGATTATTACAAGATTAAAACGTATTTATCATGATAATTTCATTACAAGAAAATGAATCATTCACTGTTTTGGTCGCGTATTTTGTCTTCTTGGATAGCCGTCGTGACCATCATGATTCTTTGCATCAACAAAAACACCGATGATTCCTTTTACCGATGGGGACCGCATTCGAAACTGGTTCTCTTTGGCATTGTGGTGGATACATGGGCCAAATACGGTTGTGTGGTCGTCTATACAGTCGTGAATGTATCTCTTCGCAATGTGGAGCAAAACATTCTTCGTCCTTATTTGCTTTTGAATGTGCAATCCGACAGTGGAATAGTATCGAAAAGTACGTTGAACCATGCGCAAATATACGAGCTGACCGTTCTTGTGACTTTGTATACATGGTTCGACTGGTTCATGTACATGCAAATGCTTCTCACACAGGTTGATATGATTATTATTGAGGCGGCAGCGGATGTAGTTGTGTCGCTGCTCGTGACGAAATGGTACTTGCGTGAAATGGAGGTGATGACATATGTGTCTTCTTACCAGAGTATTTCATAATATTTTTTCTTTGTTTATGGTAATGAATAAAAATAAAAAGTCTCCCATTAGTACAGAATCTCTAATGGCATTGGAATCTCCACGATTGTCTTCTACTTCAGGATTGTCTTCTCCAACATCGTCTTCTCCAGCATTGTCTACTACACGATTGTCTACTACACAATTGTCTACTACACAATTGTCGGAAGGATTATCTCCACGACTTTTGCCTACTCCACGAGAATTGTTTCCGCTGAAAGAAGGAGAAGAAGAAGGAGAAAGAGAAGGAGAAGGAGAAAGATGTAAACGGTTTAAGAAATGGTATGAAGATTATTGTACTGAAGAATATATAAAACATTTGCAAAACATATTAATCCCATTTCTGAAAAAAAAGAGAAATACTGAACATTATCTTAAAGAAACTGAAAAAACTTTCTTATTGTTATCAAGTCAAGGAGTACAAGTAAACAATGATTTTGTTGACAATGTTTATTTCAGAACAATGGTGAACGTTTGGCGTGAGAAAAAATTACAGCCTAACGAAAAGAATTTATTGAATGCGTTGATAATTTATTTTGGCTTGCCATTTACAGAAGATGAAAAATGGGAAGTAGAAAATCATCATATGAAATGTAAAGCACATGAGGTATATATAAATGAATGTTTGAGTAAAGGTAAAAAAAAAATAAATTATGATGACGATTATGAAAACACTCAAAAATATATTCAACAACATTTAAAAAAAAGAATGTGAAAGGAATTTGATTGAAAATGGAAATGAAATCTATCAGCCAACATTTTTTAGAAACGCACATTCGTATCCCGGATGTAGTCGAAGCCGATTTGGACCCCTGGGTCAACAAAACACTGTATGTCGTCAATGAATTGGTGTGTTATGTGTTGCCCGTGTTGTTGGAAAGTCATGATGCCACCTATTTTACATACAGTTACAAGGGTGGGCAATGGCGCAATACCATGCACAAGGCGTATTTCGATGGGAAACGCGTTTCGTTGTATATGCCTCGCATTGGTTTGTCAGGCATTGTTTCGGTGCCATTGTTGTTGTCCAAGAGACAGGATTCATTGGCTCGTGTTTTGACGTCGAGGGAATTGGTAGATTGCGTGTCGCGTTATTTATGAAACATGTTTTTTTAATGAAATAAAAACATTTTTCCTGTTTCTATGATATATGCCTTATCAAATTCTGCCTTATTCGTACAAGCGGGCGAAAAAGTTGGGTGTCCAGATTCGGCCCTCGCGCAACCAAACCAAGAAAATCGACGTCTTTCGTCAAGGCAAACGAGTTGCCTCCGTCGGCGCAGCCGGTATGAACGATTATCCCACCTTTCGCAAAACTCGTGGCGACACCTACGCCAAACTCCGTCGCGCACTCTACAAACAACGCCACGAAAAAGACCGACATCGTGTCGGCACACCTGGCTACTATGCCGACCAAATATTATGGTAAACTTTTGTCAAAAAAATTATTTCATGAAATAATCATGAAAATCAATACCAGGAAACAAACTTTCAAATCGTTCAGGAACGACGACTTGTTTCAAGGAGTTGCATGCTTCAAAGGCTCTCCTTCCGATATGTGTCACAGAATCTGGAATCACTATCGAGGTGAGTCCATAGCAGTAATAGAAAGCATCATCATCAATACGTGTCACAGAATCAGGAATCACAATGGATGTCAGTCCATAGCAAAAAGAGAAAGCTCCCTCTCCAATATGAGTGACTGAATTAGGAATAATCAAGGAGGTGAGTCCATGGCATCCACAGAAGGCTCGCTCTCCAATACGGGTGACGGAAGCAGGAATCACTACCGATGTCAGTCCACTGCATAAATGGAAGACTCTCTCGTCAATAAGGGTGACTGAATCAGGAATCACTACCGATGTCAGTCCAGTGCATCCATAAAAGGCATGACTTCCAATACGGGTGACAGAGTTCGGAATCACTATCGATGCAAGTCCAGTGCATCCATAAAAGGCATGACTTCCAATACGGGTGACAGAGTTCGGAATCACGACCGATGCGAGTCCACTGCATTCAAAAAAGGCCCAATCTTCAATCGTAGTCACTGAGTTCGGAATCAGCACTGTTTTCATTTGTCTACAGCCATTGTATTGGTTCCGTGGAATTTTGCCATCCGGAAAAGCTGCGACCACATGTTTTCCACATTGATTCTGTGGCTTAGCGGTCTTAGGTGATTTGCTTCGACGTCGTCTTCTGGTTGTATTTGGACTTTTTTTTTTAGTGGAATGATTCGTTTTCTTACTACTCATTTATAATGAAGAAAGATTCTTTCATCCTTTGAACAAGGGTTTCCCCATACTCGTAAAATCATGACCGGGAAAGTAACGTTCATTTTTAAATCGTTCAGGAACAATGACTTGTTCCAAGGAGTTGCATCCTTCAAAAGCTCTCTCATCAATCCGGGTGACTGAATCAGGAATCACTATCGATGTGAGTCCA
>Ga0209400_1001237_pt1 | contig 20975 bp, 6 predicted proteins | sample M_130807_EF_Meta_FD_187313 | JGI IMG/M metagenome (GOLD analysis project Ga0209400, IMG submission 187313) | Freshwater microbial communities from Lake Montjoie, Canada to study carbon cycling - M_130807_EF_MetaG (SPAdes) (version 2) | ecosystem: Environmental > Aquatic > Freshwater > Lake... | reverse complement strand
CGAGGCCACTTCGGCCGCGAAATCGCTTTCCTGCTTCTCAATGCCTTCACCCAGCGCATAGCGGAAGAAGCCCTTCAGCGCGACCGGAGCGCCAGCGCCCTTGGCCGCTTCGGCAACGATCTGGGCAACCGTCTTGGACGGATCATGGATGAAAGCCTGATCAAGCAAGCAGACTTCCTTGTAGTAAGTCTTGAGGCCGGACTCGACGATCTTGTCGAGCACGTTGGCAGGCTTGCCGGCATTCTTTTCACGCAGCACATTGGCTTCGCGATCCAGAACTGCCTTGTCGAGCTGGGAGGCTTCGAGCGCGAGCGGCGAAGCGGCTGCGACATGCATCGCAATCTTGCGGCCAAGGTCAGCGAGGGCTTCCGCATTGCCGGTCGATTCAAGCGCAACGATCACGCCGATCTTGCCCAGACCATCGGAAACCGCATTGTGAATATAAGCACCAATCGCACCAGCCGTGACATCGATCACAGCGGCGCGGCGCAGCGTCATGTTTTCACCAATCGTTGCAATCGCATTGTTGATTGCATCCGACACAGTTCCACCAGCCGGATAAGCAGCAGCCTTCACAGCTTCCACATCGGCATTGCCCGAACCCACCACAACGTCGGTGATGTTCTTGGCGAGCGCCTGGAAGTCGCTGTTACGCGCCACGAAGTCTGTTTCCGAATTCACTTCGACGACAACGCCGCGTGTACCCTTGACGGCGAGTGCGACGAGACCTTCAGCCGCGACACGATCCGACTTCTTGGCAGCCTTCGACAGGCCCTTCTTACGAAGCCAATCAATGGCTGCTTCAATGTCACCATTGGTTTCATTGAGCGCAGATTTGCAATCCATCATGCCCGCGCCAGTCTTTTCGCGCAGGTCCTTCACCAAAGCGGCGGTGATATTGGACATGGGTTTTCATCCTCTTTTGAGATCGCACGCCTTAGGGCTGCAACCAGAACACGTTCAAACGGGAATTATGTGACGAAATGACAACGGCGGGACTCATGCCCGCCGCCATCTCGTGCTGTATTCAGCCGATAAATTAGGCGGAAGCGAGCGAGCGGGCCTGATCGACCCAACCATCGCGCGAAATGCGGCCTGACAGCTTCAAATCGCCGTCGAGCTTGGCAATGTCACCTTCCGACATGGCAGCGAGCTGCCAGAAGTGGTAGACGCCTGCATCATTGAGCTTCTTGACGATCTGCGGACCAACGCCCGTGAGCTTGGCCAGATCATCGGGCGCACCGCGCGGAGCGGTCAGCAGTTCGAAGCCTTCGCCAGAAACGGCAGCCGCCAAAGCCGGCTCAACCGGATTTTCCATCGCGCCCAGATCAACACCCGACGAACCCTGGCTGCGCGAAATGCCGTCAATGGCAGCGCGTGCAATCAGGTCGCAATACATGGCAATCGCACGACCAGCGTCGTCATTGCCGGGGATCGGGAACGTAATGCCTTCTGGATCGCAATTGGTGTCGAGGATCGCGGCAACCGGAATGTTGAGACGGTTGGCTTCCTTGATAGCGAGCTGTTCTTTGTTCGTGTCGATCACGAAGATCATGTCCGGAACGCCACCCATGTCCTTGATGCCGCCAAGCGCCTTTTCAAGCTTCTCGCGCTCGCGGGTCAGCAGCAGACGTTCTTTCTTGGTGAGGCCAGCCGCACCCGATGAGAGCTGCTCGTCAACCTTGCGCAGACGCTGGATCGAACCAGAGATCGTCTTCCAGTTGGTGAGCATGCCGCCGAGCCAACGGGAGTTGATGTAATATTGAGCCGAGCGACGCGCTGCATCAGCAATCTGTTCTGAGGCTTGGCGCTTTGTGCCAACGAAAAGAACGCGGCCACCCTTGGCAACGGTATCAGACACGGCCTTCAGCGCCTGATGCAGCAAAGGCACCGTCTGGGCGAGGTCGAGAATGTGGATGTTGTTGCGCGTGCCGAAAATATAAGGAGCCATTTTCGGGTTCCAGCGATGCGCTTGGTGACCGAAATGAGCGCCGGCTTCGAGGAGCGTGCGCATAGAAAAATCAGGAAGTGCCATAGTCATATTCTCCGGTTGGACCTCGGCGGATTTTTTGGGGTGCGAACACCCACCGGAAGCAAACCCTTAAAGCAGGACCGCCACATGATCCACCTGTGGAATGGCCGCGCTTATAGGAGGGAAAAGCCACAAAGGCAAGGCATGACAGGCAAAAACAGCCCTCAGGCGCCCGATTCCCGGATCAGCACGCCAAACACACGCCGCGCGACCCGCGATGCCATGCTTTCGGCCAAACCCTCAAGGCGAACCTGCCCCCGAACTTCCTGATCGGGAGCCTGAGGGCTCTCAGGGTGTAAGACGACGGCATAGAGCGACAAAAGGGGCTTCAGCGCCCGATCGGCGCGATCAGCTACAGTTTGCACAGGCCCCTCATTCACCGAGGCCAGAATGGGCAAATCCAGCGTCTCGACTGCCGTAGCTCCGATTTGAGCTAAAATGACCGGCATTGAGGGCCTCGTCACATCATCGGGCAAAAATCGCCCCTGAGCCCCCGTCCGCAAGCGCCGCAGATCGGGTTCTTCGGCATAACCCCTGATTTCAATTTCGCCGGGGGCCAGAACCCGAAAGAGTGGCACCTTGGGGCTCATCCACTGGCCGACCTGTAGATCGGGGTTGAGGTCCCTGATGACGCCATCATGAGGCGAGCGCAAGATCAGATCTTCTTGCTGACGGCGCAAAACCTCAAGCCGACGCGATGCCGAAGACACTTCATTTTCGAGCACCCGCAATTCCCCGCGCTCCACGGCATTGGATGCCGCGCGCGCCAGACGTATGCGCTTCACATCGAGCTGCAGTTCGGCTTGGCGTAATTGCGCGTTCAGGTCTGGTGCATCGACACGGGCGAGCTCATCGCCGGCATTGACCGCTTGGCCTTCGCGCACGCTCAATGACACGAGTTTGCCCGGAGCGCGCACAAAGATGGGCGCATCAACACGTGCAGTTGCGACAGCTGGAACCAACAAGGATGTCGGCAGCGGAATGATGAAAGCGAGCAAAGAGAGACCGACCACAGAAAAGGTCACAGTCGCGCGACGCGACCGCGCGACATAATCACGGCCTTTCCACCACCGCTGACATTCTTGAGCAATGGGCATTAAAATAAACCAGATGATTTCAATCAGAAATAAAATGATGCCCAGTGCTTTAAAGGCAAAATGATACACAAGCACCGCAATGCCAAGGAACAAAAAGAAACGATAGATCCAGATGGCATAGGCATAGAGCGCCATAGCAATAAAGCGTTTGCGGCTCATTTGTTCTGGCATTGGCGCGCCCAAACCGAACAAGAATTCACGCAAGACCCAACGTCCGATCACCATGGACCGCGTCTGCAAATTGGGAATTCCTAAAAAATCAGCGAGAATGTGATAGCCATCAAAGCGCATGAAGGGATTGAGATTGAGCACAAAACCAAGCAAGAGGCTCGTCGTCGCCAAAGCAAAAACGGCCGTGCGCAAGGCGCCCGGTGGCAGGAAAACCCATAAAAAAAGCGCTGCAGCGGCGATCATCAATTCAACCAGCAATCCAGCACAATCAATCGCCAGTCTTTGCCAACGCGAGGACAATCGCCAAGCATCCGTCACATCTGAATAGAGGAAGGGCGCCAAGACCATGAAAGCTATTCCCATGGTTGGCACACGCACATGATAGCGTGTTGCCATATAGGCATGGCCCAATTCATGTGCCGTCTTCACGAAGGGAACGCAGGCTGCAAGAATAAAGGCGCCTTCCCAATCAAGCAGACCAAGACCTGTGGCAACAAATGAATCCCATTGCCGCGCGGCCAATAAAATTCCAACGAAACCCAACAGGCAAAAAAGACCAAGGGTGAATTTTGAAAATAAAATCTCGCCCACAACACGTGTGCGATCCAGAAAGGCTTGCGGGCGCACCAAAGGTATGCGGAAGAAAAGGTAATTGTGAATAAGCTGATAGAGCCAGTGCTTTTTGCGCGCACGCTGACGGTCAATCAAGCTGGATGTATCTTGCGTTTCCAGCAATTCATGTGCGCCCAGAAATTGACGCAAAGCCACGATCTCATCGCGCGATACCAAGCGACCAAAACGGCTGTGAATACGTTCGATCAAACCATCAAACGATCCGACAGACCAATCGCCAAGCAATTCCACCATGCCTTGCCCGATCTGAAAATATCGATGCGAGACAGGATCGAAAATCACCCAACCCGGCGCACCTGATGCCAACCGCCCTGCAGGCAGGATGCGTAAATCCTGTCGCATGGGGGGCAAAAGATCGTCAGTCCCAATCACAGGCCCACCATCTGGCGCAGCGCCGTGAGTGGTCGGCGCAGAATGTAATAAATGAGCGGCACATCATCGCCAAACACCTGAGCCGTCCCGCGATAGCCAAGACGCGGCGGTGTGCTTTCTCCCAGATGCGCATAGAGAACGAATGCCAACCCGCCCCCGGCAATCGGCGTGGCATGATAGGTCGCGCGCTCCAAGCGCGCATCCAGCGGATTGAGCGGATCTGAATCAAGATAAACCCGCACCCTGGCCTGATCACGCACGACAGGCGCATCTTTGACCGGCATGTCGATGCGCACCTGCACGTGATCGGGTGAGGCGATCTGCATGACCCGCTCACCCATTGCCACAGGCCGTCCTTCCCATTCCTTGCGGCTTGCAAAGACTGCCACGCCTGATCGCCCCGCCATCACGCGCGTGCGTGATAATTGATCAACTGCAGCATCACGCTCAGCAATAGCCAGACGCAATTCGGCCGCCACAATCGACAAATCCCGGCGCGCATTGCGATCATCAAAGGCGGCTTGTTGCAAACGCCTCTCTTTGGCAGCGGCCACTTCAACAGCCCGCTCCGCAACTTCAAGTCGACCACGGATCGTTGTGTCGACAAAGGCAATCAACCCCTGCCCCGCCTCGATCTTCTGATTGGGTTCCACTTGAATGGTCTGGATGATGCCCTCGATCGGCGCTGTCACGGTTTCAGGATCAAGCGGCACGATTTCACAAGGGGCCAAAGCAGTGAGCGGAACCGGCATAATTGCCAAAAGAAATGTCACAGCCCAAAGGCCCGGCCATAAAAACTTGCGATGACGCATTGCCAATGGAATGCGCGCCGGACGCTCTAATGCCGCCCAAGCATGGGCATAGGCGCCCGACAAATGCTGCAACAATTTTAATTCACGCTCTGACCATGCCTCGTTACGGCCAAGCAACATACCACCCACAGGTTTGCCATCACGCGTGCGCAAAGCACAGAGGGCAAAAAGACCATGAGCCATATCAACAAGACGGTTGCTATCACCTGCGCGCAAATCATCAAGGGTGAGGAGTGAGGGTTGCGCCGTTCCGGGCCAAGCGCGATTCATGGCCGCTTCAAGATCCTGCACGAGGGGTGAGGTGCGCTCCACTGATGACAGGCTCGAAACAGCCAAGAGCGTGGCCTTATTTTTCGGCCAGCGAAAAACCACAACTTGTCCGCAGCGCACAAGCTTGCGCGTTTCATTGGCGATCACATGCGATAATTCAACAAGATCACTCGCATCACGTGCGGCCGCTTCAATGGTGAGCAAAACCTCTGCCGCACCGGGCGCAGCACGCGGCGTCTGCACCTCGGCATTGATGTTCATGGCTGCCTCTTTGAGACTGGCAAAACGGCCGTGCCACTCATGCCCTGCAACACGCCGGCATAGAGCCCGTCAAATGTCCCAAAAACTTTCACGGTTTGACTTGCCGGCTCTACCGCCGCGCCCAAGCGCACAATGCGCGCCTGATAGCTTTGCCCCGTTTCGTCAACGCGAAATACAAAAGGTGTTCCCGGTTGCAAAGACGGTAAAGCGGAAGAGGAAACCAGCAATTCGATCTCCAAACGTTCGCGATCGACAATGCGTAGCAGCGGTGTCGAGGGGGCAATCACCTCATGAGGATTGGCATTGCGATCAACAACCGCTCCTGAGAAAGGCGCACGGACCTCACAACCCTTCACACGCACCGCTGTAGCATCCATGTCGGCGGCAGCCCGGTCACGCCGCGCTTCTGCCGTCTCAACATCTCGCTGACCTGCGGCCCGCATGCGCGCCATTTCCCGTGCGGTTTCAAGTGCCACATCGGCCGCGCGCAATTCCGCTTTGGCGCCGGAGAGATTGGCATTCATGGCCTCGCAATCGAAGGACACAAGCACGTCCCCCGATTTGAAAACCTCGCCCTCACGAAACGGCATGGCCAAAATGCGGGCCGATATTTCACTGGAGATCGTGGCTTCTCCCAAGGAGCGCACCAGCCCGCGCGCCTCCTCAGCTGCCTTTACGGAAGCGCCAGTCCCTACCCATGCAGCCAAGCTGAACAGCAAGCCAATACCGACCATCAAACTGGTCGTGCGGCTGTCACTCATTCGAAACCACGCGGGCCGGCATAGCGCGCCCCGAGAGCTTGGCCCGGAAGGCGGCTTTCATGTCGTTGAGATCATTGCTCACCAAGTCTGGATAGGGATCACGCCCCATGGTCGTCTGAACAATCGCCCAAGCGCCCTGCACTTCGGCAAGAGCAACATCATAGCGCGCACGCGCCAGAAGCGAGGATAATTCTTCGCGCACCAATTCCTGCTCACCGCTACGGGCTGCAGAAGTAGAAGCCTTTAATTGCTCCAGCAATTCCTTTTGGACATTTTGGAAATCACTGGCCGTCTGCAAGCGACGGCGCGCTTGCTGATAGCGATCACGGCTGATCGCCACTTGCAAAGCCATGGTGGAGACCAAAGCACGCGCACGTTCTTGAGCGAGATTTTCCTTAGCCGCCGCTTCAGCGTGGCGCACAGGCAAGGTGAAAACACGCATCAGGTTCCAGCTTGCCTGAGCACCATAACCCAGCCATTCTTTGTTTTGGGCAAAAGAATTGCTTGTCGTATTGGCATTCGCAAACAGGCCGGCTGTGGGAAGCGTTTCCAGAATGGCGATTAATTGATCGCGCCCCGTGATACGCTCCTGATAAAGAGCTTCACGCAATTCGGGGCGATATTCCAAAGCACTCGCCATCATGCGCTTGGCATCAGGTAAGGCTCGGGCCGCAGGTTCCGCCTTGGGACGCACGAGGGTGAAATTGGTTCCAGGTGGCAGATTCATCAGCGAGGCCAGTTGCGCCCTGGCTGATACCACTTCCGTCTGGACCGTTTGCACACGATCCTGAATTTCATAAATTTCTTTCTGATAGGCCAGTGCCGTCAGCGGGGAAATATTGCCATCCTTGATCAAGACGCGCGATTGCTCCAACGCTTCACGCGCGCGGGCCTCAACTTTTGGCAATTCACGTGAGAGATATTCAGCCGCCAATGCGCGCCAATAGGCGGTGCGCACATCCTCGATCAAGCGGGCCAGAACACGCCGACGGCGCTCTTCTCCAGCCAAAACCTGATCTGCTGATTGTTGTGCACGCACATAAGAAAGGCCAAGGTCCAGCACATTCCAAGCAAGCGCCGCATTTGCAGTATTTATCTGCTCATCCTGCGAGGTCGAAGCATTGAAATTATAATTATTGGTCGACAGATTATAACTGGAACTGGCATCCGGCTTATTGCGCAAATTGCGCGAGGCACTGGACGTTAGGCTTGGCAACATGGCCGCACTGGCGCTTGCCAATTCTCGCGAACGTAACAGGCTTTCTGCCAGTTGAACGCGATCATCGAGATTGTAGAGAACAGCGCGTGCCATAGCCTCGCCAAGATCAATCGATCCTTTGACCGGCTCCTGTCCCGCATAGGCTTCTTGGAAGCGATCCTGCGCGACACGCGCAATATCAGCGTCCGACAGAGGATCGGTCGATACGGCACATCCTGCCAATGCGACGAGAGAGGCCACAAGCGCAGTTGAAATAAACAAGCGCTGAATGGGGGCAAGAGGCCCAACACTTGAAAAAAAAGCCATTTTAGAATCGCCAATGTTCAAAAGAATGAAACGAATGATTAATCAAAACAATCAACCAAAGATTAACACCTAACCTTTGGTCAGGATGCGCCATCAACGCGAAGGCGCATCCTCAAATAATTCAATCATGTCACGCATATCACCCCACAAGACACTTGCCAATTGCTGATCAAGGCTTTGCGGAGATACAGACGTCGTCCCGCCGGGCAATATTTCAAACTGCCCAGAACGCACATCTACGCGAATGGTTTGTTGGATAACAGTGCCATCTTGCAACTTAATTTCAACCTGCATGCGAATTTCTGGCGGACCGTCACGTCTTACGAGAATCCGCCCAGTTCTCATGTCCTCAACAAATGGCGCATATTCCGTCCGCGTCGTCACCCGCACGTCATCGACCTGCGGGGCCTCAGCTCTTGCAGCCACAAAGCCTGTTCGGCTATTGCGGACCAAAACGCTGATTTCAACAAAGGAGGGACGCAAAAAGCTTGAATATTCAACAGCTGGCACTTGTGTTGACGCAGATCTATCACCCCTGCCGATGGTGCCTGTGACATCACGCGGGAAAGCCTGACCATCAGAGGTGACAACGACGCTGTTGACCGTCTTCACATCGAAGAGAGAGGCCAATGGCGCGCCGAATGACGCACGCACCAGATTATCCAACACCGGAGTCTTTGGAAACTCAGCTGGGACGGCGGGCTTGGGGGCTTCAGCCAGCGCAACTGGCAGTTCAGCAGATGGCGCACGCGGAAGCGAAATCGTCAGTTTCACATCATCCGTGTCGAGACTATTGCCGACATTATCCGTAATGCGGATAAAGACGGACGAGTCACCCTCTTCAAGAGCCACTGAATTCAAGATGGAATATTTACCAGTGAGCGGATCAGTCGTGCCAGTGCCGATCAGGATGATCTTGTCACCCGTGCGACGATAAATATCGACACGGGCCCCCTTCTCAGCCTCGCCAATAAACTTGACCTGTGTTTTGCCCGCTGGCGAGCTAAACGGTTTGGCAACGCCCGGAATGCCGGAATCGTCATCAAACCCATCAAGCTTGCCACTTGTGGTCAAATCAACAGTCAGCGTTTGATCCGCACTATCGGCAGACACGCCCGCCGCATTCGTGATACGGGCGAAAATTTTATAAACCCCGTCAGTCAAACCAGAATCTGGCGTGATGGACCATTTTCCATCCGCCAAGGTCGTCGACCCTAAGCTGATAAGGCTGGTCCCATTGCGACGGAACAATTCGACCTTCGCCAAAGGATCAATGGGATCGAGGCCCGTGCCTTTGATGGTTGGGGTCAAATCATTGGTTGGTATATCGAAACCAAATTCACCCTGCTGAGCCTTGTCATTATCAAAATAATTCACAAGAGCGATTTGAGGAGCACTTTTGCTAATTTTGATTGGAGTCGTATTGGCATCGCTGGTTGCGACATTGCCAGCCTTGTCCGTCTGCCTCACCTGAATCGAGCCAGGAACATAGGAGCCCTCCGGCAGATCAAACGAAAGGCCAGAACCCTTCTTCCAGCTTTGACCGCCATCGGTTGAATAGTCCCAAGTCGCTCCGTCTTCCAGACCCGAAACCGTCACAGTGCCATCACTAGAAATACCGTCGCTGTTTGATGTGCCCGTGTCAGTCTTCAAAACAAAACTAGGCTTTGAGACGGTCTGATCAACAAAGATCGGATTTGTGTAGGCATCGCTTGTCGCAAGATTGCCGGCAAGATCAGTCTGCCTCACCAGAATCAGGTTCGCAGAATAAGAGCCCGCTGCCAGCTTGAAGGTTGAACCGGAGCCGTCCACCCATTTGGTGCCGCCATCGATGGAATATTGCCAAGTGGCACCGTCTTCCAAACCAGAGACATTTATATTGCCATTATTCGTAATCCCGTCACCGTCTGTGCCGGTATCACTCACCAATGCAATAGTCGGCTTGGCAACAGTCTTGTCGATATTGATCGAAGCAGCATTGGAAGCGCTTGTCGCAATATTGCCAGCATTATCTTTCTGCCGGACCACAATCGCACCGGCATCATAAAGGCCCGCTGCAAGAGTGAAGGATGTGCCGCTGCCATTCGTCCAATTATTGCCGCCATCGGTCGAATATTGCCAAGTCGCACCCGCTTCCAGATTGGAAACAGTCACAATGCCATCGCGCGAAATGCCGTCGCTGTTGGATGAACCCGTGTCGCTCGATAAAACAAAAGTCGGCTTGTCGACCGATTGATCAATCATGATCGCTGATGGATTGGCAAGGCTCGTTGCAAGATTGCCCGCCAGATCGATCTGTCTCACCAAGATCTTTCCGGCCGGATAATCACCCGCGCCGAGCGTGAAAGATGTGCCAGTGCCATCGACCCATTTATCACCACCATCAATCGAATATTGCCACCGGCCGCCTGCCTCCAGACCCGACACCGTCACCGTGCCATCATTCGAAACACCATCATTCGCCGTGCCTGTGTCGTTTTGGAGAACAAAGGTCGGTTTGGCAATTGTCTGATCAAACGTAATTGCCGTCGCATTGCCAAAGCTTATTGCGACATTCCCTGCCAAATCGGTCTGTTTCACCAGGATCGAGCCGATGGCATAATCTTTCGAGGCCAAAGTGAAGGTTGAGCCAGAACCATCCGTCCAGTCAGCTCCGCCGTTGGTCGAATATTGCCAGGTCGCGCCCGCTTCCAGATTGGAGACCGTGATCATGAGATCATTTGTGATCCCGTCACTGTTTGAAGCGCCCGTGTCATTGGTCAAAGTGAATTGCGGCTTGTCGACAGTCTGATCGACCTTAATGACAGACGCATTGCCGGCACTGGTTGCAACATTGCCCGCAAGGTCTGTCTGCTTCACTTTGATCGCATTGATCTCATAAGTGCCTTCAACAAGGGTGAAAGATGAGCCGTTGCCATCCACCCATGTCTGACCATCATCGGTCGTATATTGCCACCTGCCCCCGGACTCCAATCCGGAGACTGTGACAGTTCCCACACTCGTAACCCCATCTAAGTCAATGCGCGTGTCATTTGACAAAACAAAGCTTGGCGTCGCGACTGTCTTATCAATCTTGATCTGGGACGCATTGCCATCGCTGATCTTATCGTTGCCAGCCGTATCCGTCTGCTTCACCTTGATCGCACCGATCGAATAAGTGCCTGTCGCGAGCGTGAACGACGTGCCAGTGCCATTCGTCCAGTCAACTCCGCCGTTGGTCGAATATTGCCAAGTGGCGCCCGCTTCAAGGTTGGACACCGTCACAAGCCCATCACTCGATACGCCGTCGCTGTTCAACAAGCCTGTATCATTGGTCAAAACGAATATTGGCTTGTCGATGGTCTGGTCAATAATAATGGCCGCCGGATTGCCAGCACTCGTCGTAAAATTACCCGACGCGTCAATCTGCTTCACAAAGATTTTTCCGGCCGGGTAAGTGCCTGCCGTCAAGGTAAAGGAAGAGCCGATGCCATCAATCCAATTATTTCCGCCATCAATCGAATATTGCCAGGTGTTGCCTGCAACCAGACCAGTGACCGTCACAGCGCCTTCGCTCGAAATACCGTCACCTGCTGTGCCAGTGTCAGTCGTCAAAGCAAAAGCTGGTGTGGCGACTGCCCCCGTGATCCTGATCGCAATATTATTGGCGTCACTGATGGCATTATTGCCAGCCTTATCGGTTTGTTGGACCTTGATCGTGCCGACCGCATAAGTTCCCTCGCCCAGAGAGAACGACGTGCCGGTCCCGTCAATCCAGTCAGTCCCACCATTGATCGAATATTTCCAGCTCGCACCATCTTCAAGACCAGAAACCGTCATATCACCATTAGATGAAACGCCGTCGCTGTTTGAAAAACCGGTGTCACTCGTCAAAGCAAATGTTGGCTTGGCGACCTTCTGATCAATAGTGATATCCGCTTGGCCTGTAGCAACATTACCCGCCTTGTCCGTCTGTCTGACCTGAACTGAGTAAGAGCCTGCGGCAAGTGTGAAGGATGAGCCAGCGCCATCGATCCAACTGCCGCCACCATTCGTCGAATATTGCCATGCGGCACCAGCTTCCAGCCCGGAAACCGTCACGCTGCCATCCTTCGAAATATTATCGCTGTTTGATGACCCTGTATCAGTCGTCAAAACAAATGTCGGCGCTGCAATCGTCTGATCGATCGTTATCGCAGCTGCATTAGCTGCGCTGGTGGCGACATTGCCAGCCAGATCCAGCTGCTGAACCAAGACCGAGCCAATCTCATAAGTGCCCTCGGTCAGCGTGAAGGTGGAACCCGAGCCATTGCTCCAGTTGTTGCCGCCATCGATTGAATATTTCCAAGTGTTACCGACTTCCAGTCCCGAGACGGTCACACTGCCATTGCTGGAAATATTGTCGCTGTTGAACAAGCCAGTATCAAGTGTCAATGCGAAGGAAGGTGTGGCGATTGCTTTATCAATGATAATTGACGCGGCATTGCCAAGACTGACCGCAAAATTACCGGCCTTATCCGTCTGTCTCACTTTAATCGCATTGATCGCATAAGTGGCTGGCGCGAGCGTGAAGGATGAGCCGCTGCCATCGATCCAAGTGGTCCCGCCATCAAATGTATATTGCCAAGCAGCGCCCGCCTCCAGTTGAGAGACACTCACAAGACCATCATTCGAAACACCGTCACTATTTGACGAACCCGCATCATTCGTCAGAGCAAATGTCGGGGTTGCGATTGTCTGATCAATCGTGACAGCACTTGCATTGGAGTCGCTTGTCCCGACATTGCCCGCATTGTCCGTCTGCTTCACCAAAATCTTGCCTGAGTCATATGTTCCAGCAAGAAGTGTGAAGGACGAGCCGGACCCAGTTTTCCAAGTGGTTCCACCATCGGTCGAATATTGCCAAATTGTTCCAGTATCCAGATTGGAAACCGCCACAGTCCCGACGCTCGAAATACCGTCGCTATTGGATGAACCTGTGTCGGTCGTCAAAGTGAATGAAGGCTTTGAAATCGTCATATCGATGGTGATGGCGCTTGCATTGGCGTCACTCATCGCCGTATTTCCGGCCGGGTCAGTCTGTCTGACCTTAATCTTCCCGGCCCCATAGGCACCCTCAGCAAGGGTGAATGTTGAGCCATTGCCATCAATCCAGCTGGTCCCGCCATTGAGCGTATATTGCCAAGCGGCTCCTGCCTCCAAACCAGAGACCGTCACGCTGCCATTGTTGGTAATACCGTCGCCCGCAGAGCCGGCATCATTTGTCAGTGCGAAGGTTGGCTTGACGATGATTGTATCGACAATATAGCTGCTGCTATCGATCACGGCCGCTGAGGAAGCATTGCTCACATTGCCGAAATTGTTTTTGATGATCGCGCCATTGCGCACAAAGGCGCTGGAGTCAAAAGAAATGCCATCAGCATCATTGTCGCCATCAACAATCGTATAGGTGAAGGTCAATGATGTGAGCGATGCAGCTGGATTAATCGTGCCCGCATAAGTGACGGTGCGAAGATTACTGCCGATCTTGAACGTCAGCTGAGGTAGACCGGAACTTGTGTCGATCTTGACAGGCTCACTAAAGGTGACTGTCGCAGTGACTGTATCATCCTTGTTGAGATAACTACCGATATTGCCGGTCTTATTCGTCAATGCAATGCTGATCTCGGCGGACGTATTGGTTACAATCACAGGTGCCGCTGTTGCCGAAGACGTGCCATCATTGCCAGCCACATCGGTAAAGCTCCCGTTTGCGGCAAAGCCGATCGACGCAGTGCCGACAAATCCGATAGGCGAATAAGTGGCCGTCCAGATTTTGGGATCAGCAATGCTCTGCTTGAAGTCAGACAGGGCGCCACCTGAGACCGAGAAATCACTTGTATTCAGCCCCGCAACAATCTCGCTGAAGGTAAAGGTCACAAGCGATGATTGCGATCCACCAATGGTGCCGGGAGAGGCTGTGATGGAGGTGAGAACGGGGGCTGTGGTGTCAGTCGTAATCGCGATGGTACTCGAAACAATGGCAGACTGACCAAACATATTGCCCTGACCAATTTGAATCTGTCCGGCAGCATAAGTTGCATTCCCATCAAGATCGAACGATGAGCCAGTGCCTTGAGTAAAAGTGGCCCCTCCATCAAGAGAGTAAAACCAACCAGCATTTGGCACCACACCAGAGACCGTCACGGTCTTGTTTTTGGTAATCCCGTCTGTTGATGACAAACCCGTATCCGACGGCAATATCATGCTGGGCGGTGCGGGCGGCGTTCCAACCTCAACGGCGTATGGCAAACTCATGTGAGAAGAGACATTGCCCGCCACATCTGTCAGGCGAACCCGAATTTGTTCCGCCGCATAACGCGTGCCGGGTCCACCTGGAAGGATGGTGACCAGTCCATTCGTGCCGGGCGAAACCTGCCATGTCTTGCCAGTGTCGAGCGAAAATTCAATGATCGCATTTGCCTCGGGAGCGAGGATCGCCAAACCTTTGTAGTCGGGTGACAGAAACAATGTGTTGCCAATCATCTGCGACATTTGGAAACTTAAAGCAGTCACATTTGGCGGTGTTTTATCAATTTTAATCACCGCATCATTCGAAAAGACAGATGATTCTTCTCCTGATGAACTTTTCTGTTTGAGCTGTAATTGACCGATGCCAAATGTGCCATTGACCGTATTCGTATCAAAACTGGTCACGCTTGATGCGGAATATGCGCTCCAGGTTTTTCCGCCATCCGGCGACCAAGCCCAAGTGCTACCACTGGTGACACCGCTCACATTGAATTTGGATTCCTTAGTGATCAAATCATTATTGAACGAACCCGTATCGCTATTCAGCGTGAAGGTTGGTGCGGGCGGCCGGTTGTCGATGTTGAGTGCAAGACCATTGCTATTCCCAGACATATTCTGCGCTGCATCTCTAGCGTAAGCAATAACAACATATTTAGCACTTGGCATATTCGACGTCGGCGTAAAGCTCCAACTTGTCTGCGTCGCACCAAGAGTCACACTGCCGAGATCAACCTTCGGACCATAAGAGCCATCAGATTTCACAGGGTTATATTGCAAATAAACTGTCGATCCCGCCTCGGCTGTTCCGTAGAACGTCGGCCTCGGATCATCCGTAGTCACATTGGTCGTGGTGAAATTCCCCTGAGAAGTGCCCACATCATCTGTAAAGCCTGTGATGACGGGGACTGTCGGTGGAGTGATATCGACAATGAATTTTGTTGGAATAGGCCCGTTAATTGTCTGATTGCCTGCTGCATCAGTCACACGAAAAAATATTGTATTTTTTTCAAAGACGTCACCATCCTTGAAATTCCAATAATAATAATATTCGCCGTTGTTTTGTATTTGAGCAACGAGATCGGAATAGGTTTTGCCACCATCAAGACTGATTTGCGGCTTATCTCCCGCAGCAAAGCCATAGACAGGATCAAGCGTGGCGATGCGCCATGATGTTTGACGAATATAGGTCACTGAAGACGTAACCCATGTCAAAACCCCCGAATTTGCTAATGTCGCCCCATAGGGTGGATTATTATCAACCGTATAAGCTTCGTTGGTCGCCGTATCGGAGATGATCGGATTTAAAACATATCCATTAAGATCGGTTGCTGCCAAGCCGCTTGCCTTCAAAGCAATTTTAACATCGCCATTAAAGCCACTCAGAACTGTTCCGCCGGAATCCATCACCCGCAGAATGATCGAGTTTCCGTCAGATGAAACTTTGGTGACGACGACCGTCGATGCCATTTTACTGAAACTGGTCGATAAAAAGGGGTTTCTTCCCCAAACTTCAAAGTCGCTCGCCGTGATGGTTGAGGCGACCATGTTTTCCGAGAATGTAACTTTGAAGTATAAAACATCAGCTTTGGTCAGCGCGGTAACCGCATTACCATTTGCATCTGTGCGTATGATCGAAGCCACGCTGGGTGGCGTTGTATCAATCGTAAATTCCTGCTGCAGAACCATGTTTTTCGTGGCATCAGCGGTCGCTGCATTGCTCGACGCATCCTGCCAGGCCGTCGCTGAGGGTTTCAGCGCCAGTTTATATTTGCCATCGGGCGCACCACCGGTCTTTTGCGCCAATGTAAAGGAATAAACTGTGCCCAATGTCGTGCCAGACGGATTGGTGCTTTTAGCTGTCAGAACGAAATTCGAGGTCACGTCATTATTATTGGAATCCAGAATGGCAAAATCATTCGCCGCCAGACCAGACCCTGCCTCAATAAAGGTGATCGAAATATCAGCCGTGCCTGTTGAAGATGTAGGCTTGCCGAGAACTGTCTTGTCGAGCTTCATATTGAAAGATGGCGCATCAGGATCAACAAAGCCAACCGCATCTGTGCGGGCATAGGTTGTCTTGACCATGACATTGCCAGCATTTTGTGCGCCCTCATCAACACCTGTGACTTGGGTGAAAACATAATCTAGACCGACATAGCCTGAGCCATTCTTATAACTCACAGTCACATTAGCCCAGAAATTGCCTGAGCCATCGGTTTCAACAGGGCCGACAACTGGCGCAGACGGTGCAACATACAGATCACCGGTGAGGAGCTTGAACGATGATGGCGTCAAGCCCGTCACATTTTCAGAGAAACTGACTTTGAATGTTGCCGTTGTGTCGGTTGCACCAATAACCACATTCGTGCGCGTAATGGATGAAATACTGGGTCCATCAATCAAGGTCAGGAAACCATCCTGCAGGCCGCCTGCGCCCACAGTCACGCCCGCAAAAGTCACTTTACCACCAGACAGAACCACGTCTGAATTAGATGTGCTGATCACACTCCAGGGATCAGCATCATTGGCACGCCATGCCAGGCTCATCCCTTTACGGCCGTTGAACTTCTGCAAAAAGTTATCATAGGTCTCACCTGCTTGTGCAGCGAGCGATGGCACGTCAAAGGCGACATCAACCTTGCCGCCTGCAGCGCCGCCCGTCACATCGACAGCCCAAAACCGATCAAATCGCGTCACACCCGGATTGGCAGGGTCAATGATTGTGCTTGGTCCGAAAGACGATGATTTTCCATTATTGCCAAACATAATGCTGGCATCACTGGATCCGAAGAAGCTCGCATTTGTGATAATCAAGCCACCATTGGATGATGTCGCAAGAGTGGATGTCCCGGACTTTGAAATACCGCCGATATCATAGCTGTAGAGTTGTTGCGCGGCGGCAATTTGTGCAGCGCTTGATCCGGGCGTGGTCGCAACAAGGTAAAGATCAGACACACCTGCGGCGAGTGACATTCCATATTGCTGTGACTGGGCATTGGACATGACCCGGACTTCGGCCGCACTCAGCCCGCGGCTATAACCAATGATCGCGCCAATCTGACCAGAGAAACGTGCGCCGATAGACGCAAATGGCATCATATTGGCAGTGCCAACACTCGGCAATGAAACTGTGACGCCATCGACTGTGACGGTTGGAATAGCGCTTCCTGATATCCAAGGATTGGAGAGAATGCCAGTGAGCCAGAGAGCATCATTGATCGACACATTGAGTGGTGACGGGAAATTTAAGTTGATCGGATCTCCGGTGCCGACTCTATAAGCGAGTCCGGGATTTCCCGAAGCAAAAAAGCCATAATTATTCGCGCCGGTCCCGGCAAGAGAGCTGTTAAATGGCGTTGTCGTAAAAGAAGCTTGTGTGATGGTGAGAGAACCATCCCCTAGTGCATATTGCCCGACATAAACCAAACTTTGGGCATTAATGGGTAAAGGCAGGGACAGGAAATCCGCAGCCGACGTGTCAATAGAATAGGTTGGAGGATTTGTCCCATTGCCGATCGCTGTTCGCTTGCTGGTGAAAGCCAGATAACTGCGCCCGTTACTATCTGTGACAAAAATCGGTCTATTTGCTGCATTTGCCTGTGTGGCATCCAACCCGTTGCCACTGAGATCATTCAAGCTGCTCACATTATTGCTGGCATCCTTGGTGACCCCGCCTGACAACATCGGGTCAAACCAATAAGCAAGACCATTCTGCCCCACCCCTCCGGGGGTCCAAGCTCCAGTCAAGAAAACTCGCAAATTGGAAGAGGTGGAGGTTAAGCCATTGGCATCTGTGCTTTTGATGCTGATGGTCTTCAAGCCGCTGCCCAAATCCGTGCTAGGCAAAGCGAAAGTCCAGGTCCAATTGTCTCGCACAATCACTGAATAGGTTTTCTTCACCGGCGCTGCGGGGGTCTCGACCAAATTATTTCCATTGCGAGACAAAATAAGATCGGTGATGACAACTTCTAGATTGATTGTGCTTCTGGGCGCTGCAAGCGAAGTTCCTGTCAGGGTGAGTGCATCAACCAGAGCCGTGCCAGAAAAATTATTGGTTTGAACCGGACCAAATTTATCAGCCACATTGAAAGTGGCTGCTGTCCGCACGAGATTGAACTCATAATAAATGTTACCAGAAACATAAGTAAGCGGAGTGCCAGAGACGTTCTGTTCTTTAGTCGTGTAAACCTGAATAGTATAAGATCTATCAGGGAGATTCAAAGATGCTGGAAGTGTGAAACTAAAATTGCCCGAAGTATCATATGTTAAATTCACGTCGGCGCCAGTCAGTTCTGCAAAAAGATATCTGCCACTACCAGTGACGCCTGCAACACCCACTGGATAGGTCAAAACTCTAATCAACATCTTCAAATCTGGCTTGTAACCAGAGCCGGTGAAAGTCGGCGTTGGGTCATCCATCGCAACAAGACTGCCGGTCGAAGAGGTGACAGGTGAACCGACATCATCGATGATGCTGCCTCTCACCAATGGTGGAAGTGCAACATAATGCATGGTTATTTTGACATTGGACAATGCAGCGGCCGGGGTTGTCCCTTTGTTGCCATCGCCATCAATATAATTGCCAGCACCATCCGCTAGATAAAAATAATAGGTTTCAGTTGCCTCAACTCCTGTCGTCGGGTCCGTATCTGTGGAAAAGCTTGTTAATCCAAACGGGCTAAATGCGACACTTGTTGAAGTACCCGCAAGTACACCGATCGCATCCCTGAAACTCGACTGAACGGTCACTCCCGACGAATTGACACGCCCAATGAAGATACGCCAGCCAACATCTTTGACCGCCGCCTGTTGCGCCGCGTTCAAAGTGATAGTGACATTCGAAATACTAGTTAACTCATAGGTTTTTGTTGGATCGACCACCACGCCGCCAAACGTCATTTGCGATGGCTGTAACACTGGTGGGGCGCTTGTCTTGATATTCATAACGAAAGTTGAATTCGGATCAGTCGCAGGTGATTCCGTATCAGACGCATTGGGGCCGGTTTGGCGCAGTTGCATTTTCAGCGCACCATCGGGCAATGTCGTGATCTTTGTTTTAGCGCTATCCGCAGCTACGAATGTGCCGACGGTGACACTGAAAGTCTTGTCAGTGTTCACAACAGCAGAACCTGCCAAGACCCAATTTGACGCTCCCTGCTCAACATAAAGTCGGACAGTGGCTCCAGCGATGGAACCTGACGTCGCGGCGGAACTCGCAATAACGGAAATAGTAGGCGTGGTATCATTCGTCCAATTCGACAGCGTAACGGTGACGCCACGCACCAAGGTAATACCCGTTCCGGTAATGGGAGACTGATCATCTGTGTAATGACTTGGCGTCACATCAGCCGTTGGTGCCAGATCAAAGGCATAATTTTCTGGCATGATCAATTGGGCTTCAATCGCACCTTTTGTTTTTTCCAGCGTCCAATCAATCCCGTGATCGGTCTGGCCCACAACATCGCCTGAAGCAGCAACATCACGCCCAGATTCTTGCGCTAAGCTTGTGATGAATTGTTCACCAGCCGCGCCTTTGGCAATATCGCAGCCATACAGCAAAATATCGGCCCCCAAGGCCAGCGATTGCGTCCAACTCTGAATATCAGACTCATGCGCCTTGATCTCTTCCAGCCCGATCCAGTTTTTGCCAAGCTCGAACGCGCCCTCGGTGCCATGGCCAACAATATGCACGGCAGATATGTCGTGCAGGCCCTTCAGAGTGTCGGTGATTTTTGCAATGCCATCGTCTTGCTCATCAACAATGACAACAAGACGATTGTCTCCGGCTGACTTTTTGAATGATTCAATATCCGAGATGCGGCTATCGATGAAAACGACTTCCACAGGTGCAGGTGCGGGAGGAAGAGGCACGGCTGCTGCAGCAATATTTTTGGCAAGTTCTGCCGCTGCATCAGTGATGGTTTTTGTCGCATCCGCCTGCGTGGAATTTGACGTATCGGAAGCTTGTTTGACCGCATCCGTGGCAATGGCAAGCCCGGCGCCGTCAAAGACCATGCGCGGTTCCAGCGCAATCAATTCTCCAGCCAGCGGATCGCGTTTCAATCCCAAAGCACGAATGGCAATGTCTTCACGCGACAGGGGAAAAAGGGGCTTGTTCATGAGGAAACAACCGTGGCTGAAAAATGAAAAAATGAAAAAACACAAAGCCCTGACGTAAGGGCGTTTGTAAACATTGACTTAACAATAGCCGCTGCACAAAAGGCCGTCTACCCGCAAACAAACACCGTCCAAAAGACGGTGAAGTTTAAGGATGAATCACAACCGATAGGTTGTGTTCTTAGGTGTGCTCAACCGTGACAACGCCAGGGATCGCTTTAATCGCGCCTGCAACTTGCGAGGAGACCTGATAACGGCCGGGCAACTTCACCTCGACCTCGCCGCGCTCCTGATCGAGCATGAGCACGAAGGAGACTTCACCATCCCCGCGCGACCCGAGCCGCGCGGCAAGTGAGGCCATCGGGCTCTCGTCACGCAAGAAAATCCGCAGCCCCTTTTGCACGCGTTGCGCCGCTTGTTCCAACGGCTCCACCGAGACAATGCGCGCGCGCACATCCTCGCCTTCGACATTGGCTTGTAGCCCCACCAGCACCACCGCGCCTTTTTCAAGCAGATCGCGATATTGGTTGAGGCCTTCCTGAAACAATATGGCTTCATATTGTCCGGTCTGATCGGACAAAGTGACAATGCCCATTTTATTTCCAGACTTGGTGCGCCGCTCTGTGCGGTCAAGCACTGTTGCTGCCAGACGCG
>Ga0209400_1001236_pt1 | contig 20983 bp, 16 predicted proteins | sample M_130807_EF_Meta_FD_187313 | JGI IMG/M metagenome (GOLD analysis project Ga0209400, IMG submission 187313) | Freshwater microbial communities from Lake Montjoie, Canada to study carbon cycling - M_130807_EF_MetaG (SPAdes) (version 2) | ecosystem: Environmental > Aquatic > Freshwater > Lake... | reverse complement strand
TAAAGGGTAAAAGTGGCAAGCAAGTGATGCAAAGAATAGCTGGAGGTACTTGGATTCCAATTGATGATGAAAATTCAATTGAAGCTCAAGAGGGGAAGGATGTTTATACCACCATTGATGTGAATTTACAAGATGTTGCAACGCATTCACTCATGAATAAATTAGTTGAAGAAAGTGCGGAGTGGGGTACTGCCATTTTAATGGAAGTGTCAACGGGTCATATCAAAGCAATTGTAAATTTGAATAGGGAAAAAGATGGCTCTTATGTAGAAAGGTATAATTATGCTATTGGAAGTAAAATTGAACCAGGCTCTACCATGAAGCTCATTTCTATGCTCTCATTGATTGAAGATGGCTTTGTCACTTCAAAAGACAAAGTTGATGCTGAAAATGGGCTAAAAACATTTTGTAATTATACCATGCACGATTCACATCATGGAACAGGTATCATAACCATGCAAGAAGCATTTGAACATTCTTCAAATGTTGCCATTGCCAAACAAATTGTTCGTTTTTATCAAAAGAATCCAGCACAATTTTACCAAAAAATTCAAAGCCTCAATTTAACTTCAAAACTCAAGTTGCAAATTGCTGGGGAAGTAACACCCTCTGTTTTGAATCCAAACAATCCAATGTGGTCTTGTTCATCACTACCCTCAATGAGTATTGGCTATGGACTCAGTTTTACACCATTGCAATTGTTAAGTGTTTACAATGCCATTGCCAATAATGGGAAGCTGGTTAAGCCAATTTTTGTAAGTCAAGTCTCTGATGCTGGTCAAACAGTTAAACAATACAAGCCAAACGTTTTGGTAGAGAAAGTTTGTTCTGATGCCACACTCAAACAATTGCGAGAAATGATGGAAGGTGTAGTGGTTAGAGGAACTGCCGCAGGTTTTAAAAGTGAATTTTACAGCTATGCAGGAAAAACAGGAACTGCTGTCATAGCCAATGATGGCAAAGGGTATAACAATGCAGGAAAAAAATTTTATCGCGCTTCTTTTTGTGGATATTTCCCTGCTGATGCCCCTAAATATTCTTGTTGTATAATAGTAAGTAAACCCCTCAAAGAGTATTATGCCGCAAAGGTAGCATTGCCTGTTTTTAAAGACATTGCTGATAAAGTATATGCCACTTCAATTCAGTTACATACCGACCTGAGAAGTAAAAAAATGATTGATAGTATGGCTCATTTGCCACCTATTTCTAAAGTTTTCACCAAGGATTTGAAACAAATTTTACTGGATATTGATAGCAAAAAACTCATCCAAAAAGATTCTGTAGAGGAAGATGGAGACTGGTCTGAAACTGAAAAAAATGGCAGTAATCTGGCATATCAAAGCATCTCTTTCGAAAATGAATTGGTACCAAATGTACTAGGCATGGGAATTCGTGATGCATTGTATTTATTAGAAAGTAAAGGGGTTCAAGTACAAGTTCTTGGATCAGGAAAAGTGAAAAAACAATCGGTTTCTCCAAATACACCTATCAAACAAGTAAAAAAAATAGTTCTTCAATTGAGTAAGGCATGAGTAAGCATTTAAAACATATCATTGACTTGTTGCCTGCTTGTGAAGTAGTGGGTCCTATTGATCAAAACATAGAATTTTTGTGTTTTGATTCGAGACAAGCCAAACCGGGCACTTTGTTTTTTGCAATCAAAGGAACACAAGCAGATGGTCACCAATATATCCACCAAGTTAAAACTGCAGGTTGTTCAGCCATTTGTGTTTTGGATTCTTATCAAGTTTCAAGCGATTTAGATATCACAGTTATAAAAGTAAAAGATACTTCAGCAGCTTTGGCAATTGTAGCTTCAGACTTTTATGATCATCCTTCAAAAAAATTAAAATTAGTTGCAGTTACAGGAACCAATGGCAAAACAACCGTTGCTACTTTGTTATTCAATTTGTTTAAATCCTTTGGGCACAGTGTTGGTTTGCTTTCAACAGTTCAGAATCAAATCAATGAAAAAATAATTCCTTCTACACATACTACGCCTGATGTCATTTCAATTAATCAGCTCTTGCTTGAAATGCTCAATGCAGGATGTGAATATTGTTTCATGGAGGCCAGTTCACATGCCATTCACCAAGACAGAATTAAAGACTTACATTTTGCAGGATTGGTTTTTACCAATATCACACACGACCATTTAGATTACCACATCACTTTTGAAAATTATTTAAAAGCCAAAAAGAAATTGTTTGATGAAGTAAATGATGATGCATTTGCATTGGTAAATAAAGATGATAAAAATGGCTTGGTTATGCTTCAAAATACTTCGGCAACAAAGTATACCTATGCCTTAAAAAACAGCGCTGATTTCAAAGCAAAATTGATAGAAAACGATTTCAATGGCATGCTGCTAAACATTGATGAACATGAAGCATGGTTTAGATTGGTAGGTCATTTCAATGCCTATAACTTATTGGCTGTTTATGGAGCTGCATTTTTATTGGGAAAATCAAAATCAGACATCATCACCCATTTGTCAAGTATACAACCTGTAAAGGGCCGTTTTGAATATAGCCGTTCTAGCAATGGCATTCATGGCATCATAGATTATGCACATACGCCTGATGCCTTAGAAAATATTTTGGGTACCATCAACCAAATTAGAACAGGGAACGAGCAACTCATTACAGTAGTTGGTTGTGGAGGTGATAGAGACAAAGCCAAAAGACCAGTAATGGCAGATATAGCTACTTTGTTAAGTACCAAAGTGGTTTTTACTTCTGACAATCCAAGAACAGAAAATCCTGAAGACATCATCAATGAAATGCAAGCAGGAGTTAAGCCATTGCATTTTAAAAAGACCATTCGAATTTCTGATAGAAAAGAAGCCATCAAACTCGCAGTGAGCATGGCTTCAAAAGGCGATGTAATTTTAATTGCTGGAAAAGGCCATGAAAATTACCAAGAAATAAATGGAATAAAACATCCATTTGACGATAAAGCAGTATTAGAAGAAATGTTCAACCTGTACCATCCAAAAAACGAGTAGAATATGTTGTATTATTTATTTAATTACTTAGATAGCCATTCCAATTTTCCAGGTGCTGGAATGTTTCAATACATTTCTTTTAGGGCATCTTTGGCCATTATTTTGTCTTTGACAATTTCTTTGGTTTTTGGAAAAACACTCATTGCCAAACTTAGAAATTTACAAGTGAGTGATGAGATCAGAAATTTGGGATTGGCTGGTGAACAAGAAAAGAAAGGTACGCCAACCATGGGAGGTTTGATCATTCTTGGTGCAATATTGATTCCCACCTTGTTGTTTGCTCGGGTAAACAATGTGTACATTTTACTGATGCTGGTATCAACTGTTTGGTTGGGCGTAGTTGGATTCTTGGATGACTACATCAAAGTATTCAAAAAAAATAAAGAAGGTTTAGCGGGTCGATTTAAAATCATGGGACAAATTGGTTTAGGTTTCATTGTTGCTACCACTTTATATTTTAATGAACATGTTAAAACCAAAGAGTTTTATAAGGCCAATGAGGTTTCAGAATCATTCATTAAAGAGAACAATTTAACGCCAAAATTAATGGACAATGAATTGATGATGGTAAGAGATGCCAAAGCAACTACCACTACCATTCCCTTTTTTAAATCTTCGGAGTTTGATTATGCCGACCTGTTAAAATTTATGGGTGAAGGTTACAAAGACTACAACTATTGGATTTATTTATTGGTTGTCATTTTTATTATTACGGCAGTTTCTAATGGAGCCAATATAACAGATGGGATTGATGGTTTGGCAGCAGGAGTCTCTGCAATCATTGGGGTTGTTCTGGGTGTATTTGCCTATGTGAGTGGGAATATCATTTTCTCAAAATACCTCAACATCATGTACATCCCTCACCTAGAAGAAATGGTAATTTTTGCAGGTGCATTTGTGGGGGCTTGTGTGGGCTTTTTATGGTACAATGCTTTTCCTGCTCAAGTATTCATGGGCGATACAGGCAGTTTAGCTTTGGGAGGTATTATCGCTTCCTTTTCATTGGTAGTTAGAAAGGAATTATTGATTCCAATTCTTTGCGGCATTTTCTTAATTGAGAATCTTTCGGTCATGATTCAAGTTTCGTATTTCAAATACACGAAAAAGAAGTATGGTGAAGGGAGGCGAATTTTTAAGATGTCTCCACTGCATCACCATTACCAAAAAAGTGGGTTCCATGAGGCCAAAATTGTCACCCGTTTTTGGATTATCGGAATCATGTTGGCCATTTTTACCATCATCACTTTAAAAATTCGCTAAGCCTTGCAAAAACGTATAGTCATATTAGGTAGCGGCGAAAGCGGAACAGGTGCAGCCATCTTAGCGCAAAAAATGGGCTATGAAGTGTTTGTATCTGATGCAGGTGCTATTGCTCAAAAATACCAAGATGAACTCCTACAACAGGGTATTGCATTTGAGATGAACAAGCATACCACAGACTTGATTTTAAATGCAAATGAAATCATTAAAAGTCCGGGTATTCCTGATAACAATAAACTCATTCAAACTATTCTAAAATTGGGCATTCCAATTGTCTCTGAAATTGAATTTGCTGGAAGGTTTACAAACGCTAAAACCATTTGTATTACGGGTACCAACGGAAAAACTACTACCACTTCGCTGATTTATCATATGCTAAAAAAAGCAGGATTAAATGTAGCCGTTGGAGGCAATATTGGAACCAGCTTTGCAAGATTAGTTGCTGAAGGAAATGACGACTATTATGTATTAGAACTCTCAAGTTTTCAATTGGACTACATGTTCAATTTTAAAGCAGATTATGCAGTGTTGTGTAATATCACGCCTGACCATCTAGACAGATATGATTACAAGTTGCAAAATTATGTCAACTCAAAATTTCGCATCCTTCAAAATCAAAGTTCAGCAGATGTTTTTGTTTACTGTGCAGATGATGAATTGATTCAAAATCAAATCAAACTAATACAAATCCAAGCAAAGCAATTTCAGTTTTCAATTAAAAATAAGGCATTTCCTGGTGCTTATGTTCAATCAGGTATCATGTATGCCAACATTACAACAGATAACAATAACCAATTAACCATGAATACATCAGATTTTTCACTTAGAGGGCAACACAATGCCTACAACTCAATGGCTGCCGCTATCATTGGTCAAGCACTCAATATTCGCAAAGAAGTAATTCGCGAAAGCTTGATGGATTTTCAAAATGTGGAACACAGATTAGAAAAGGTTTCTACGATTAGAGGTGTAGATTATATCAATGATTCTAAAGCAACCAATGTCAATTCAACTTGGTATGCACTAGAAAGCATGGACAAACCAACAGTATGGATTGCAGGAGGAGTTGACAAAGGAAATGATTATGAAATGCTCAAGCAATTGGTTGCCGAAAAAGTAAGAATTTTGGTATGTATGGGTTTGGATAATTCTAAATTACACGAGGCATTTGGTGATTGTGTAGATTTAATTATCAATACAAGTTCTGCGCAAGAAGCGGTTCATGTAGCATCTAAAATGGCTAAATCTGGAGAAACAGTTTTGTTATCACCTGCTTGTGCAAGCTTTGATTTGTTTAAAAATTATGAGGACAGAGGTCGTCAATTCAAAGCTGCCGTAAAACAACTCTAATAAAATGTTAGCCAAGCTAGTCAATTGGGAACGCATCAAGCCAAAAGGCGATCCATTTATGTGGGGTATCATTGCTATCCTTTCATTATGGGGTTCATTGGCGGTATACAGTTCTACGAGTGCGTTGGCTTATGTAAAGCATGGAGCGAGTGCTGAAATGTTCTTGTTTCAACAATTGGTTTATTTGTTAATAGGAGGTTATGTGATGTTATATATTCATAGCATTCATTACAAAAAGTTCATGAAGGTAGCAAAACTGGCCCTCTATTTTTCTTATGGTTTATTGCTATTGACACTTTTTGTAGGTTCTGAGATTAACGACGCGCAGCGTTGGCTAACCATCCCAATTATTGGTGTTACATTTCAAACCTCTGAAGTAGCCAAAGTTGCATTGATTTTATTCATTGCAAGTGAATTGGCCAAAAGACAAGAGGATATCAAAGATTTCAAGAAAGGATTTTTGCCAATACTCATTCATGTGGCAATTGTTTGTACCTTGATTGCACCTAACAATTTGTCAACAGCATTGGTATTGGCTGCTACTTGTTTCGTGATTATGTTCATAGGCAGGGTGAGTATCAAACATATTTCAATGGTATTGACACCAGCATTGATTGCATTGCTGCTGTTAGGCTTTATTGCATATAAAACGCCAGATAAATACCTTAAACCATTTGGTCGTTTGCTAACTTGGAAACATAGGATTGAGAATTTTTCTCAACCAAAAAACGATAATAATGATATCAATGATGTGAGTTATCAAAATGACCATGCTAAAATTGCAATAGCTACAGGAGGATTTTGGGGTAAAGGTCCAGGGCAAAGTACCGAAAGAAATTTTTTACCTGAAGCTTATTCTGATTTTATTTATGCAATCATTATAGAAGAATATGGCTTTTTTGTAGGGGGTATTGGCATGTTATTCCTGTATTTATTTTTTATGTACAGGGCATTTAGAATTATAGTCAAAAGTCCGAAGGCGTTTGGCGCTTTGGTTGCCATAGGACTTTCATTTGCATTGGTGATGCAAGCGCTTATCAACATGGCCGTTGCTGTAAATTTATTTCCTGTTACTGGTTTAACATTGCCTTTGGTAAGTAAGGGAGGTACCTCCATCATCATTACAAGTTTTGCTTTTGGAATGATCATGAGTGTAAGCAGGTTTGTTGAAGAAGAACAAGCAGTATCTGAAAAAAATAACCATTAAAAGATGAATCGGAAACTCAAAATCATTATCAGCGGTGGGGGCACAGGTGGTCATATTTACCCTGCGATTGCTGTGGCTCAAGCCATAGAAAAAGAGTTGAACGGAAATGTTGAATTTTTATTTGTGGGTGCAAAGGATAGAATGGAAATGGAAAAAGTGCCAAAAGCGGGCTATCCCATTGTAGGTTTATGGATCAGTGGTTTACAAAGAAGTTTAAGTATAAAAAATTTATTGTTCCCCTTCAAAGTGCTTTTCTCTGTCATCAAATCAATTGTTTTAATTGGGAGATTTAAACCAGATTTAGCCATTGGTTTTGGTGGATACGCCAGTGGTGCCATGATGTTTGCGGCCTGGATGAGAGGAATTCCTGTAATGATTCATGAGCAAAATTCGTATGCAGGCATCACCAATAAAATCTTAAAAAATAAAGCGCTAAAAATTGCGGTTGCCTATCCTCAAATGGAAAGATTCTTTCCAGCTGCTAAATTAGTATTGACAGGTAACCCTGTTAGAACAGATATTTTAACTGCTAATTGCAAAAGAGAGGAAGCTTTGGCTTTTTTTCAAATTGATGGAAGCAAGAAAACAGTATTGGTTATAGGAGGAAGTTTAGGTGCCAGAACAATCAATACAACTTTTTACAATTCATGGGAGCAATTAACCAATGCTGGTTATAATTTAATTTGGCAAAAAGGAAATAATTTTCCGCAAGCCGATCAGTTGAGCCATCCCAATTTGCTTGTTAAAAATTTTATTTATGAAATGGACTTGGCCTATGCAGTTGCAGATATAGTAGTATCAAGAGCTGGAGCCCTATCAATTGCAGAAATTGCCATCGTTCAAAAACCAGTAATTTTGGTACCATCTCCCAATGTGGCTGAAGACCATCAAACTAAAAATGCCATGGCATTGGTAAATGAAAATGCAGCTTTGATTGTAAAAGACAATGCAGCAAACACGGCCCTGATTCCCGAAATTTTAGCCTTGTTAAACAACCCACAAAACCAGGCATCACTTGCCAAACAAATTGAAAAATTTGCAAAACCAAATGCTGCTATTGAAATAGCAAAAGAAGCACTTCAATTAGTTCAATAAATGAAATCAATCAAGCAATATCAAAAAGCGTATTTCCTAGGTATAGGTGGAATTGGCATGAGTGCCATTGCAAGGTATTTCAATCATATTGGCATTGAAGTGTATGGTTATGATAAAACCCCAACCCCTTTAACCAATCTATTAATGGAAGAAGGCATTCAAATTCATTTTGAAGATAGCCCTGAAATATTGCTGAATTTTCATCTAAACACGGAAAATACTTTGGTTGTGCTAACTCCTGCAATTCCAAAAAACCATTTAGAATGGGAGTGGTTCAGGGTCCAAGGTTTTACCATATTAAAAAGAGCTGAAGTATTGGGTTTACTTAGTAAATCATACAATACCATTGGCATTGCAGGTACCCATGGCAAAACCACAACCTCTACTTTATTGGCTCATTTATTGAAACAAAGTCATTTAAATTGTGCAGCTTTTTTAGGTGGAATTTCGGTCAATTACCAAAGCAATTTAATTTTGCCTTCACAAAGTCAAAGCGAAAAAAATTTAATGGTGGTAGAGGCCGATGAGTTTGACAGGTCCTTTTTAACCTTATACCCTCAGTTAGCCGTTATTACTTCTACTGATGCTGATCATTTAGATATATATGGGGAGCATAGTGCATTAAAAACTTCATTTTTGGACTTTGCAAACCAAGTGTATGCAGAGGGTACTTTGTTTGTGAAATATGGTTTAGATATTGTTAATGATTTAGATAGAAATTTTCATACTTATGGCTTTTCTGATCAAGCAGATGTGTTTGCTTACAATATCAGAATTTCAGGAGATTCCAACCGCTTTGATTTGAATTATTTTGGCAAGCAAATAGCAGATTTAAGTTTAGGAATTCCAGGTATGCATAACATAGAAAATGCCATTGCAGCCTCAGCTATTTCTTTGAAATTAGGAATGTCCGAATTGGAATTACGCAATGGATTGACTTCATTCAAAGGTGTCAAAAGAAGGTTTGAATACATTGTTAAAAATGATGAACATATTTTTATAGATGATTATGCACATCATCCGGAAGAAATAAAAGCAATTTTAAATTCAGTAAGGGCCATGTATCCAGCTAAAAAAATGCATGTAGCTTTTCAACCTCATTTGTTTTCGAGAACCCGCGATTTTATGCCTGAATTTGCCCAAGCTTTGTCATTGGCTGATTGTCTTTATTTATTGGATATTTACCCTGCCAGAGAATTGCCAATTGATGGGGTGAATTCTCAAAATTTACTCCATGAGGTACAACTCGAACATAAATATTTATTAGGAAAAAATGAACTGGTAGAAAAAGTGGTAGAAGCTCAACCCGAACTATTTGTGCTGTTGGGAGCTGGAGATATTGATACTTTGATTCAACCCATACAAGAAAGATTATAATTGTTTAAATTAAAACCACATATTATTTCAAAGCTAAAACGAGTTGCATGGATGCTTTTGTGGACTTGTCTATTCGTGATGTTTTTAGCTGCTTATTGGTTTGGATTTAAAACAGAAGCCAAACAAAAATGTACGGAGGTAAATGTACAAGTATTTCCAGAAGCTGTAAAATTTATCAAGCCTAAACAAGTAGTTGAATTGATCTCTAAAAAGGGGCAAAAAAGTAAGAAGATTGAAGGTTCATTTATTTCCAATATCAATATTGGTCAAATAGAAAAAAAAATAAAGCAATTGCCTTGGGCACAATCTGCTGAAGTATTTATCTCAATCGATGGGAAATTGTCAATTGAAATTCAACAACGTCAGCCCATTTTACGTGTTGAAAGATACGATGGTATGCAGTTTTATTTAGACAAGTATGGGGTAAAATTTCCTTTAAATGACCAATATGTTCACAGGGTTTTATTTGCAAATGGGAATATTTTTGAACGTTTTGAAAAAAGTGATACGGTGTACTCTTTTGTAGGAAATGAACTCTATAAAGTGGCAACTTTTGTTGATAACGACCCTTTCTTAAAGGCCCTTATTGAACAGATATTTGTAAGAGCGGGAAATGAAATGGTATTGGTTCCTAAAATTGGTGATTTTGAAATTATTTTAGGGAATACAGAAGACCTTTCCGACAAATTTGAAAAGTTAAAAGTATTCTATAAAGTGGCCTTGAGCAGGATTGGATGGGACAGTTTCGAAACCATTGATTTGAGGTTCAAGTCACAGATAGTTTGTAAAAAAATGAAGGCTTAGTTATGTCAAACGAGTTAAAAGTAGTAGTAGGACTCGATATCGGGACTACAAAAATTTGTGCCATTGTAGGTAAAACAAATGAGCATGGAAAAGTTGAAGTGTTGGCAATGGGCAAATCAGAGAGCCTAGGTGTCATCAGGGGTGAGGTGCGCAATATTGAACGAACAAAAACTGCAATCATTGATGCCATTGAAAAAGCAAAAGTTTCGTTATTGAAAAACAATCCAAATATGCGCATTGAAATCAACAGTGTGCATGTAGGCATTGCGGGTCAACATATCAAAAGTTTACAACATCAAAACAGCATCAGTAGAACCAATAGCGATATTGAAATAAGCCAAGAAGATGTTGACAGGCTGACCAAAGATACATATAACCTGGCATTGCCTCCAGGTGATGCCATCATCCATGTATTGCCGCAAGAATACACTGTTGATGATATAGGAGATGTAATTGACCCCGTAGGAATGTCAGGCATTAGATTGAGTTCTAATTTTAACATCATTACTGGAAATGTGGATGCAATTAGAAACATTACCCGAAGTGTTGAAAGAGCTGATTTAAAAATCGCTGATTTGATTTTGGAGCCGCTTTCATCTGCAGAAGCTGTATTGTCTCAAGAGGAAATGGATGCAGGAGTTTGTTTGGTAGATATTGGAGGAGGAACAACAGATGTGGCCATCTTCAAAAAAGGTATCATCAGGCATACTGCTGTTATACCTTTTGGAGGGCAAATCATTACCAAAGATATTGAAGAAGGCTGTAACGTTTTAAACACACATGCTGAACTGCTTAAAATTAAATTTGGTTCTGCATTGGCAAGTGAAAACAAAGACAATGAAGTAGTAAGCTTGCCAAGCTTAAGAGGAAGGCCTTCAAAAGAAATATTGGTTAAAAATTTAGCACATGTGATTCAAGCTAGGGTAGAAGAGATTTTTGAATCAGTTTTGTTTGAAATTAAAAGTTCGGGCTTAGAGAAAAAATTAAATGCTGGAATTGTCATTACCGGTGGTGGCTCACAATTGAAACACTTAGACAAATTGGTAGAATTTGTAACTGGAATTGATACAAGAATTGGCTATGCAAATGAACATTTAGGTAAAACTTCCTTTTTAGATGAAATCAAAAGTCCAATGTATGCAACTGGAGTTGGCTTAATGATGAAAGGTTTGAAATCAATTGAGCATTCAGAAGAAGAATTGGAAATGCCTAAATCAGAAACAGCAGAAAAACCAAAAAATAAAGCAATAGGTTTGATTCAAAAAATTTTAGATAAAGGCAATAAGTATTTGTTTGATAGTAATGAAAACATACAAGACTATTAATCTTTAAAGGCTAAATCAATTAACAATGGAAAGTTCAATTAAATTCAATTTGCCTAAAGAGCGTTCATCAATTATCAAAGTAATTGGTGTGGGTGGTGGAGGTGGAAATGCCGTGAATTACATGTATTCACAAGGCATTAAAGGTGTAGATTTTATCATTTGTAATACAGATTTACAAGTATTAGAAGCCAGTCCAATTGCAAATAAAATTCAATTAGGAGCAAGTTTAACCAATGGATTAGGTGCTGGAGCCAACCCTGAAATTGGAAAGCAATCTGCAATGGAAGCGGTTGAAGATATCATTGAAACATTGGGTGTAAATACCAAAATGCTATTCATAACAGCTGGTATGGGTGGTGGAACTGGAACTGGCGCAGCACCTATTATAGCTAAAATTGCACGTGATTTAGATATCTTAACGGTTGGTATTGTTACAACACCATTTTCATTTGAAGGTAAAAAGCGTATCAGTTTTGCAGACGAAGGAATAGAGGCATTGAAAAAATCAGTTGATTGTTTATTGGTGATCAACAACAATAAAATCAAAGAAATGTACGGCAATTTACCAATGAGCCAAGCATTCTCTCAAGCCAATGAAATTTTGAATACTGCAGCCAAAGGAATAGCAGAAGTTATTACTTATCCTGGCGAAATCAATGTCGATTTTGAAGACGTTAAAACAGTAATGAAATCTAGCGGAGTAGCCTTGATGGGTTCAGCTATTGCATCAGGTCAAGACAGGGCAATAGAAGCAGTAAAAGCTGCATTAAATTCGCCGCTATTGAATGACAATAAAATATTGGGCGCAAAGAATATCTTATTGAATATTAGTTCTTCAAAAGGTGCCAACGAATTGTTAATGGATGAATTTGAAGCCATATCAAACTATGTTCAGGAAGAAAGTGGCAACAAAGCAGAAATGATAATTGGTACTTCTTATGATGACAATTTAGGAGAGGCAATTTCTATTACTTTGGTCGCTACGGGTTTTGAAACTGGAATCTATGAAAACAAATTAATTCAAGTAGAGACCAAGAAAGTAGAAAAAATTTTAGTAAGGCCTTTAATCAATGAAGAAAATGCACCTGAAGCAATCGATTCTCCAGTTGTCAAAGATGCAGACATTGAGAATTTATTGAATGTTTCTAACTCTGAAGAAAATTTCAATGAACCCGAAGAACATATATTAAAACATCAATTATTCGATGAGGAAGTTGAAAATGAGTTGGAATACAATGTTCAAAATATAAATGAGCAACATTCAATTGATGAACTAGAAAATATAACCAATGAAATCAATGAAGAGGAAAATGCCATTGATTTAACTTTTTACATGAGTGAGAGCAATGAAAATACAGATTCATTTTCTGGTATAATTGAGCGAAATCAAGAAGAAAATAGTTTACCTGAACCACCAAAAGCTTCTATAGAAAAAAAAGAAGTTTTTGTACAACCCTCACTGTTAGATTTTCATGCGGACCCATTTTTTGAAGAAGCAGAAAGTAAAATTGAAAAACAAATAAAACGCATCAAAGAACTAAAAGATCTGAACTTGAACATCAACTCTGCTCAAGGCTTGAGAGATTTAGAAAAAGAGCCAGCTTACAAAAGAAAACAAAAGCGTTTAGAAGATGTACCACATTCTTCTGCTTCTCAGGTTTCAAGATTGAGTTTATTTGAGGATGGATCTGGAAAACCCGAATTAAAAAGTAACAATTCCTTTCTACATGACAATGTAGATTAAATATTAAAAGGCATCCTAACAGATGCCTTTTTTATTAAATATCGCTAGATGAAAATTGCAAAATCATATCAAAAAGAAGTTTTTTGTTTAGAAGGAGATTGGAGCAAAGACCTCAAAAAACAGACCAGTATCATGGCCGCCCTTTTATTCTTGAAACAAAACAGAAATATAGATTTTATTCATAGAGATTGTGGTACCATTGAAACCTTAAGGTATTATTTGAACCAATGGCAATTGAAACGTTATAGCAATTACTCCATTTTGTATTTGGCATTTCACGGCAAGCCCGGACAAATATTGGTAAACAAAGCTGCGCTTGAATTAGATGAACTCGCTGATGTTTTAGGCCCCAATTGCCACAATAGAATTATTCATTTTGGAAGCTGTCAAACGCTCAATACGGACAAAAGACATATCAAAAGATTTCTGAGAAAAACCAATGCATTATGTGTTTGTGGATTTGGTAAAGAACTCCCTTTTGTTGAGAGTTCTGTATTTGATATTTTATTGATAGATATGTTTCAAGAATACCTTGATGTAAGAAAAGTACATGCCAGTTTAAGGCAGAACTATAAATCTTTTTCAAACAGGTTAGCCTTTAAACTCATACACTTGTAGCAAATGCTTTTATAATTGCAACAAAGTTTTTTTCAATCGCATGTTTCGCTAGAACAGTATGTATTCCAGCTTTTTGTGCACCAGAAATATTTGCAGGGCTGTCATCTATAAAGATAGTTTCATGGCCTTTTATATCTGCCAATTCCAATACTTTTTCAAATGCAATTACATCGGGTTTTCTGAGTCCAATTTCGTGAGAATAATAAACGCCATTAAACATCGATTCAAAAACGCCTTTTCCAAATTGTCTGTCGGTATCATTTATAACGGCTGCTATATGAATGCTGTTGGTATTGCTAAATAAAAACAGTTGGTATTCTTTTTGAAGTTCTTTTAATATTTCAATTCTAAATGCGGGAAAATCTAACAGCATGGCATTCCATGCATTCACAAGTAAATCAGATGCTATAGGAGCTGGAATTAGTTGCTTGAGTGATGCTAAAAAAAAATCAGCACTACATTTGCCCGTTTCAAAATCGGTAAATAAGCCAGCATGTAAGTTCACTTGTTCAAGTTCAATGCCAAGGTTTTCAAAAGCTGAGATTGTCTTGTTTTGGTCTAGGTTGAGCAATACGCCTCCCAAATCAAATAAAATATTTTTAATCATTAGTTTAAAGCTACCCATACAAACCAATTGCGATGCATTTGGTTTTAAGAATTCTCTTTTTTAGATTTTACTCAACTTTACCAAGTGAATTCTTGAATTACTTACGGACTCTATGAGGATCTCAAAATTTAAGATATGTATTTGTTCTCCTGCCTTTGGAAAGCTTTGAAAATAAGCGAAAATAAAGCCTCCAAGTGTATGGTATTCGCCTTCTGGAATACCCAAATCATATTTGTCATTTAAATAACTGATTTCAAGTCTTGCTGAAAACATAAACTCATTTTCTGACAATCTTTGTTCTGTTAAATCTTCTACATCATGTTCGTCTTCAATTTCTCCAAACACCTCTTCCATGATATCTTCTATCGTAACAATTCCTGCTGTAACGCCCAATTCATCCACAACCAATGCAATGCTTTTTCTACTCTTAGAAAATTTATTCAATAAATCCATTGCAGACATGGTTTCGGTTGCAATTTCAATAGGTATTAAGATTGTTTTAATTTGAGCAGGTTTTTTAAACAATTCTTTTTGATGAACATAGCCAATGATATGGTCAGGTGTTTTGTCAAATATTAAAATTTTAGAGAGTCCAGTTTCAATAAATTTTGCATACAATTCGTCAATGCCTACACGGCTGTCCATACAAATTAATTCAGGCCTAGGCGTCATGCAATCTCGAACTTTTACCGTAGAAAAATCCAATGCATTTTTAAACATTTCTGTATCTACATCTGCATCATCAGGCAAATCATTGCCTTGAACTTGTGCAATGTATTGGTCTAAATCTACCTTCGTAAATGCTGGACTGGTCTCATAAAAATCTACTTTCAATAATTTGTTCATGATGATTTCAGCCAACCAATTAATGAAATGCACAATGGGCCAAAACAAATAGTAAAACAATAAAAAGGGGATTGCCAATGCTTTGAGCAAAGAATCAGGATTGATTCTAAACAATACTTTAGGAATAAATTCTGCTGTTATTAAAACAATTAATGTGGAAATAATGGTTTGACACAATACCAACAGGTAGTGGTTGTGCTGAAAGGGATCCCAAACTAAGACCAATTTTGCCTCTAAAATTTTAGCCATGTAAATGCCATATACAATCAAGCCAATATTGTTACCAACCAATGTGGTGCTGATGAATTTAGAAGGGTTGCTTACAAATGGAGATAGAATTTTTGCAGACAAACTCCCTTGTTTGTTTTTGAGTTCAATGAGTAATTTATTGGCAGAAATAAAAGCAATTTCTATTCCTGCAAAAAATGCAGAAAAAAGAATTGAACCTATGATAATTAGAAATGAGTGTTCCTCCATTGTTTCAAATGTAAGCAATTGCTTATTTACTTAAATCTAATTTCGTTTTTAGAATTTTACCAAAATTGAAAGTTTGAATACTGACGAGTTCGTTTTCATCATCAATTATTCCCCAAAAGCGCTCAGCATCTGTTTTTACAGGCATATTGTTTTGATCAAACTGTTCTTTGGTCCTTTTATCAGCTTTCTTCAAATACAATTTCAAACTGGTTTCTTGTTTGTTTTTTCGTTTCAAAATTAGCCAACAAAAAGGAATACTTTTTTTGATTGAATCAATTTCCTTCGCCGTTGCAAAATCTAAGTAAGCTTCATGGTATAGTCCTTTAAAACTATTCAAGTAAAATTTTAATTGATTAGAATCGGCTTCAAGCAGATTGTTTTGTTTGTCCAGCAATTTTTTGTTGATGATTTTGAATGACAAATCAGCATTGTTAGGGTAATTCATTTCAATACTTTCAATGCTCTGTAGGTCATCATCAAAAACCAATTTGTCTTTCCACTTAATTTCACTGATGATAAATCTTGGGGTCAAATAGCCAACAAAGCCAGGAATATGAACAATTAAAGGTTGTGATTTAGATGCTTCATAATAAAATGTACCAATTTTATCAGCGGTTTCAGAACCAATATAAAATGTTTTGATGTTTTCTTCTTTGCTATAACATTCTATCTTAATTCCTCTACTCGATAAATCTGCAACAACTGTATTGTGTTGGGTTTCATCAATAGGTCTTTGAACCCGCATGTCGTGAATGGTAGCGAGTAGTAAATTTATTTTTGAGGCATCTGCATTGAATTTATCATTCACTTTCCACTCGTTGTTTGCTTGTTTTTTTAAGTCGATGGTATGGCCATTTTTATCTGCTAAAAATACATGGTCAATGATGGCAGTATCTTGTATTGAAATTTCATCGGAACCAATTTTTACTGTTTTCCAGTTTCTTGAAAACTTGAATACATACACAATGGCAAGTAAAATTAAAATTCCTATGAGGGTTAAACGTGTTTTTTTGTTCATGATTGGGTGTATTTTTTCTTACGGATATATTGGTTAGTTATACCAACAAGCAAAATAAATACAAGCGGTAAGCAGGTATTGAGCAATATCCAAAATACTTTTTCTTTTTTAATTTTCCCTTTGTCGAGTAAACGAAGGGTGATTTCTTTTGCTCGTACTTCAATGATACCACTGTCATCACACAAGTAATCAATGCAATTTTGAATGAATTTTTTGTTTCCAAACTGCTCGTTTGTATAGCGATCAAAGCCTAAAGGAAAAACCTCACCTGTAGATTTCTTGAATTGATTTCTGATCACATCTCCATCAGCTATCACAATCATTTTGTTGTTGTCTACCTTGTTTTTGAAAGCCATGCCTGGATTTTTCTGCGCATCAAATCGGTATTCAAAAACAGAAGTAAAACTGCCCTCCAATAAAACTGCCAAAGGAAAGCTGCCATTGCTTTTTCTTCTGAACATTTCAGGTTGTAAATCCAACCTTGATACATTCAAATCTACCCTTGCTGGTGCGCTGATGATTCTTGAATAAGGAGAACTCTGGAGTAAAACGGTCTTTTTAATTTGTTTGTTGGCCAAGGTGTCAATGGATGCTGTAAATTGAAACCAAACTGGGTCAATTCCTTTCACAATCGGATGATCAATAATGGGAGCTGCAACAGGAAAATAAGGCCAAGGCAATAGTTTTTGTTGAGGCACACCATCTCTCATTCCGCTTAAAACAGGAATGGCATTGCATTGTAAATCTTGCACAATTCCATTGTTGATTCTGATGCCATATCGGAATAACATATCCTCTAATTGGGTTGGATAGCTTGTTGTTACAAATAAATTCCCCGCCCTTAAACTATCCATTTCAGCATGTTGCGATTCTAGAAGCCAAAGCACCTTTCCGCCATTCATGATGTACTGGTCTATTTTAAATTTATCAAAGCCAGGAAATTCGAAACGTGGTTTAGCAATAATGATTCCAGCGTATTCATTTAGTTTTTCAGGAACTTGAATGCCAAGTGGCAATCTTTCTACTTGGTAAAAATCTCCCAACATGGCCTGAGCTTCTGCAATCTCCCATCTGCCAAGTTCTCCATGGTCATCAATGATGGCAATTTTCTTCGATTTTTCAAGCAAAGCTTTTCTCAATAAATTGCTAATTTCATATTCAAGCAATTCTATGGAACTGTTGATGACTTCTTCCGGGTTCTGTCCAAATTGATTCTTTAGGAAATTGATGGGTAATTCTTTTCCATGGTAATAAACCAATGCACCAGGAATAATAATTTTCTGAGCAAACTCATCGTCTTTGTTTACTTGAACATTGGTAGGTTGTAATCCTTTTGCCCCCAATTCTTGAATAATTTCATTGCTCTTTTTTTAATCAGTGCCAGAAAATGGATCTATAAATTCATATTGAATATTGTTGTGACTGTAAACCCTGTATTCATCTAAAATTTCTTTGACAGATTTTCCTAGACGTTTAAATCCAGCGGGGAATTCACCTTCAAGGTATACTTTGAAATAGAGGGCTCCATCTACCTTTGCAGCCATATTTTTGCTGGCATCAGACAAGCTGTATTTCTTTTCTTTTGAAAAATCCAGTCTGAAAAAATAATCTGACAACACCAAATTTAGCAACAATACTATACCAACTATAATTGAAAACTCTAGTAAACTTTGGTATTTGTATTTGTTTATACGTTTATTCATCTTCTTCTCTAATTAGCATCTTACCATTTTCTACTTCCAAAAACCAATTTAGCAGCACTTATAAAAATGGTATTTAAACTCAAAAAATAAATCAAATCTCTAGAATCTAAAACACCTCTACTGATAGACTGATAATGCGATTGAATACCCAATGAACTTACTACTGAATCAAATTTCCCTAGCAATTTAAAATCAGCAATCAAATCAAAAATCCAATACAAGCTAAAACAAATAAACAGGGTACTGACAAACGAAACTATTTGGTTTTCGCTAATCAGTGATGTGAAAATTCCAATGGCAACAAAACATGAGCTAATTAATAATAAACCTAAATACGAACCTAGCAATGCGCCCGTGTCAATATTCCCTCTAGGTACACTTAACTGTGAAATACTGAACCAATAAATAAGTGTTGGTAAAATCGTAAACAGGACAAGTATGATACCTGCAAAATATTTCCCTAAAATAATTGATAGGTCTGAAATTGGTCTGGTTGTCAATAATTCGATGGTGCCATTTTTTTTCTCTTCACTAAAACTTTTCATGGTGATGGCTGAAATTAAAAAAATCAAAAGCCAAGGTGCCATGCTAAACAAACTGTCTAAGTTAGCATATCCATTGTCAAGAATACTGATATCAGGCAATACCCAATTAAATAAACCTGTGGCAATTAAAAAGACCAACATCACAACATAAGCAATCAATGAACTTAAGAAGCCTCTAATTTCTTTGTGAATTATTTCTATCATTTTCTACTTCGTTAACTGTTGAAAAACTGACTCTAAAGAACTGTACTCTTTTTGCATACTCAAAATTAAATTTTGCTCTTCGGCTGCTTTTTCTGCAATTCGTTCTCTTAGGTCTTCGCTACAATTGATGTGGAGCGTGTTGCCCTCTAGTTTACATGAAGATACACCTTTTATTTGTTTAAATATTTCAAGGTTTGGCACATTCTTCAATTCAACCTTGATCAGCATTTTATTTCCTGCTTTTTCTTGCAATTGCTTGATATTGTCGTTGGCTACAATATTCCCTTTGTTGATGATTACAACCCTCGAGCAAAGCGATTCTACTTCCTGCATGATATGTGTTGAGAATAAAACCGTTTTATTTTCTCCAATTTCTTTGATCAGGTTTCTAATTTCAACCACTTGATTTGGGTCTAATCCTGAGCTAGGTTCATCTAAAATTAAAACCTCAGGGTTGTGAAGCATAGCTGCTGCAAGCCCAACACGTTGTTTGTATCCTTTTGAAAGTTGGTAAATGGTTTTGTGTTGTTCAATGTTTAAGCCAGTTCTGGCAATCATTTCCTTGATTCGTTCATCCAATATTTTTCCACTCAAGCCCATTAATTTCCCACTGAAATGTAAAAACTCTTTCACGTACATTTCCGTGTAAAGTGGATTGAGTTCTGGTAAATACCCAATTTTTGATCTGAAATCTTGTTCCTTGTTGCTGGTGTCAATGCCACAAATACTGGCAAATCCCGAACTTTGAGGAATAAATCCAGTTAAAATTTTCATCGTTGTCGATTTCCCTGCGCCGTTTGGCCCTAAAAATCCTACAATTTCGCCAGGATGAACCTCGAATGAAATGTCATTCAAAGCCCTTTGTTGGCCATAAATTTTAACCAAATCACTTACAATTATTGACATCTAAAATAAATTTATTGTGCAAATGCTTCCAAAGCTACAAAATCAAATCAAGCCTGCCAATTTTTCATTCATCTTTCAGTAAATCTAGTTTCCTCATTGTAACTTATTTAGAGAATGAGACAAATCATTTTTTCAATCAAAAAATCCTGTTTATTTTCGCCTCATATTTATTTAAAAATCAAACATAAATTATAAAACATGACTAAAGTATCAGTTATTGGCGCTGGAGCAGTAGGCGCAACCACTGCCGATGTTATTGCTTACAGGGAATTGGCCGATGAGGTTGTATTACTCGATGTAAAAGAAGGTTTTGCTGAAGGCAAGGCTTTGGATATTTACCAAACCACTTCATTGTTGGGAATGAAAACGCGTATCACTGGCACTACAAACGATTACAGTAAAACAGCAAATTCAGATGTTGTGGTTATTACTTCAGGTATTCCAAGAAAGCCTGGAATGACAAGAGAAGAATTAATTGGAACAAATGCAAACATCGTAAAATCAGTTGCAGAAAATGTATTGAAATTTTCGCCAAATGCAATCATCGTGGTGGTTTCTAATCCAATGGATACCATGACTTATTTGGCATTGAAAGCTACAGGTTTACCTGAAAATAGAATTATTGGAATGGGAGGATTGTTAGATAGCGCTAGATTTAAAGGTTATTTAGGATTGGCATTGAACGCACCAACTGCAGATATTCATGCAACTGTAATTGGTGGCCATGGAGATACAACCATGATTCCTTTAACCAGATTGGCCTCTTTGAACGGCATTCCAGTTTCTTCATACTTAGCTGCTGATCAATTAAAAGAAATCAGCGATGCGACCATGGTTGGAGGTGCTACTTTGACTAAATTATTAGGAACATCTGCTTGGTATGCGCCAGG
>Ga0209400_1001235_pt1 | contig 20996 bp, 40 predicted proteins | sample M_130807_EF_Meta_FD_187313 | JGI IMG/M metagenome (GOLD analysis project Ga0209400, IMG submission 187313) | Freshwater microbial communities from Lake Montjoie, Canada to study carbon cycling - M_130807_EF_MetaG (SPAdes) (version 2) | ecosystem: Environmental > Aquatic > Freshwater > Lake... | reverse complement strand
TGGTGACAAGAGGAGTTTAGAATATGCCCGCCGTCACCATGCTCGATCGTCTAATTGAAGCTGCTTTTCAAGAGCTTCTAACTACAACCGTTACCGGGGTGACCTATCACTTGTCGCACGACAAGACGGAGAACATGCCTCCATCTATTGTAATAAAAGCGACGCTAGGAACGGAAGAGCCGGTGCAGGGATCTGGCGTGTTCAGCGTTCCAGTTGAAATCGTGGTGGATGATTCTTATGACGATACAACCCTGGACGCGCACACTCGGAAATGCTCGAAGGTTCTGCAGGCTTTCTATGATTCAAGCCCGTTGGCGACTAGGTTAAACGCCACCACGGCCATCGGATCTGCCCGTTGTTACAACGCCAAGGTTGATTCTATTGAGCCTGAGGCCGACGATGAAGAGCGTACAATGCGTCGCACCTACAAGCTGGCAGTCATCGCACAACCGAATTCAATCGCGAGTTGACACAAAATTTAAGGCAATATGGCAGCCACAACAATCGGGACAACGGGCCTACAGTTTGGCATTAGTGCTGAATCCGGTGGGTTGGTGCAATCTTTCACGGAAACCCGCAACGTCGAGCGCGCAGAAATTAGGAACGCGAGCGGCGAGGTGGTCGGTTGTGCCGTCTATAACCCCACTGATTCCTTCTCATTCTCTACCACCATCACAGGCGCTTATGCGACAACCGCAGGAGCAGTTCTAACAACCTTGGCAAATGCCACCAGCACCGGCGGCAAGATCGTAGTCGATAGCGTCACCGTTAATCGTACTAGCGAAGGATTCGTCACGGTGGACGTATCGGCGACTCGATTCCCTAACATGAGCTAATCCGCTCCGGCGGGTTTATGAGATCCTAAAATGGTTGATAGCTTCTGGGGAACGACAAACATTAAAGTAGCTGCGGCCGTCGCAGCCTTTGGTGCAAAGCTTAGAGAATCCGATCCAGTTACTTGCATCGTTGAGGAGGGCGGCCACAGAAAATTCACGTTCTGGTTCAACACGGGTGGCGATCAGGATGCAAAGGCCGAAATGGAGCGCACTTGGGCGGATATGAAATCTGAGCCGGAGGCCGCCATTAGATACGTCAGGGCAGCGCTAGAGAACAGGGAAACCCTGCTCGGCCTAATGAAACGCGCGGAACCCATCCTATCGATCAAGCGTGGCAGCCAAACGCTACTTATTTCAGAAAGGGCAAGCCCAGAACTAAAGCGGGCGATGATTAAAAAACTATGAACGAAGAAGCATTATTACAGGAGCTGGATAACTCCCTTATCTCACCCGACCGCTACTTCAAAGATCAGAAGCTTGCGCCTTACACCGAGGGCAGCCGCCTGTTAATGCTTCAGGTGCGGGATGATAGCGATTCCGCAATCTACTTTGTCTGGTCGTTTATTTATCTGCATATCTTACTGGCGGAAGATCGTAAAAAGGCGATCCGTTTAGCTTGGGATAAGGATTCATTTAGAGAGAAGCTGATGGACTGGATTGCCGAGATGAGCGAAGAGGATCGAAACACCGCCTCAATCATGTGCTCCTCAATCTTGTCAGAGGCGAATAAGGCGCGGGTAAACGTTATCCCTTCAGCCATAGCTGCACCACCGGGAAACGCCTAGCGCCAGGAGGAACCGCCGCGTGCGTGTTTGTCCTGGCAAAACATACGGGCTGGCCAATGGATTATATTCTGTGGGAATTGCCGCTGGTAGCAGTCAATCAGGCCGATCACGTCTTTATGTTTATGGACGGCGTGAAACTAAGGCGTGCGGCTCATATTGAAGGAAAAGAGATCCGTGACATGGAAAGGCTATTAGGATTATGAGCGCCAGTTTAACAGTCGACGCCAGCAAACTACAGAAAGCCATGAAGGCTTTTATCGGCAATACCAAGGCCGAGGCGTCAAAGGAGATGCGGATACAAGCACGCATGCTTTGCGTTAGCCTGGCTAATTCCACGCAGCCGTTCGGCCTGGGCAATGACGTTAAGAAAGTAGGTGAAAAAGCAGTAACTAGAGACATCAATCACGTCTACAAATCCGCTGCTTCTGCGTCTAAAGAGATAGCCAAACTTTCGCTACCCAATGGCAAGACTAAGACACAAAACGCCGAACAAATGGCGAAGGCGTTGGCAGCTCTTGTCTTGGGCAAAACAGGCGGAAGTAAGCGCAGGCGTACTGAATCAGCCCAACAGCTTTTAAACAGAATACGTCAGCAACCTTATGTGGGCACGCAAGTCGGGCCATTTGACGGCGGAAAACATCACGAATCAGCTCGGTATGGCAAATCAAAGAGAGTGCCTAAAAATCAATTCGTTCGGCAAATTGTTACAAAGGACAACCCTCTTGCCCGATATTTTAAAGATAAGCGGGGAAACGTGGGTATCGCAAAGTCAGGCTGGGCAGTTTGCGCCGGCATATTAGGCGGATTTCGCGGTATCCCTAAATGGGTATACAGGCACACGGGCGGCGGCCGCGTGAACGATAAGAGCCAAACGGGGCTGGGCACTTTCTCTAAGCCCTACGTTCAAATGACTAATACTATCCCGTGGATTAACAACGTAATTAGTCCCAGAACGATCCAGAAGTCCATTGACATACAAGTCTTAAAAATGATTAAACGGCTAGGCATTATCGCTAATTACGAGAGCAAAAAGGCGGGGCTGTAATGGACGCAACAGCCACAGCTAAACTCGCCTTGGATGCCTCCGGGCTAGATCGCGGCCTACAGTCAGCAACCGCCAGCCTAGATCGATTTGCCAAGCAAACCAGCTCAGTCCTAGCCGGGGCCTTTGCTTTTGATAAAATAATTTCTGGCTTTAGTTCAGCCATTGAGAAAGGCGATCAATTCCAAGACTTAGCAAACCGATTTGGGATAACAGCCGAATCTCTCCAAGAGATAGGAAATGCCGCAAGCTTAAGTGGAGGAAGTGTTGAAGACGTAGCTGGGGCAATGAATAAACTGGCTAGAAATGCCGGTGAGGCAATCGGTGGAAATACAAAACTAGAAGCTACATTTGCACGTATTGGAGTTAGTTTCCAAGATTTACAAACTTTAAGTCCAGAAGACCTGTTTTATAAGCTGTCACAAGCTATTAGTTCGGGTGCTATTCCAGCCAACGAACAACTTGCGGTAGCTAGTGATTTAGCTGGCAAAAGTGTTGGCTCTTTAATGGAAACGCTAAGAATGGGGCCAGACGCAATCCAAGGTTTGGGGCAATCGATGGGCGTTATGTCGAATGAAACAGTTTCCAGCCTTTCAGAGCTTTCGGATCAAATTAAAACCTTTCAAACGAATATGACTATGGCCTTTGGAACAGTCGCTTCGCTTTTGAATCCATTTATCAAAGGATTGCAGGCTGCTCTGGAAGTTACTGTTATGCTTGGTGCGGCTGCCGCAGAAGTAGCAAAGGGCAACTTTGATGCTGCTAAGGAAATCTACAAAAGAGCCAGCAACTTAGGCACTGAGAAAATGGCTGAAAGGGCTGCGGCTGAAAAAGCCAAGAAATCACCTGGGCGTGGAGATGCTGGCGAGGCCGTCGCAAATCAGAAGCAATTAGAAAAAGGAGAAAAAGACGCAATCAAAGATCGCACTGATAGAGCGATGCAAATCCTAAAAGAAGAAGACGCCGAGAAGAAACTGGCCAACGATTCATACGAACGCAAAAGGGACACCGAGCGCGACAGAATGTTGGAAGCCGCCAATCTGGAAGTGAAGGCAGCGCAGGAAAAGATGAAAGCCGAGAAGAAACAGGCCGATAAAGAGAAGGGCATGGCCGCAGGCCCAGGCGGAACCAGCAGGCAATTCGAGCAAGCCAGAGCTGGCACAGCGGGCGAAGTGCTTAATTTTGCCGCCGGCCTTGGCGATCGAGGCATTTCGCAAACAGTTCAGGGCGAAAGAGAGAAGGCGTCAAAGGAGCAGCAGAAAATTAACAAGGCGGAGTTTGACGCAAAGGTAATGGAGCAAACTAGCGGGACAACGAAAGAAGGGTTGAAGCGAACAATGGCCAGCCGGCGCCAGGAGTTTATTAAAAAAGAAGCAGGCAAGGAAGCTAAGGGCGGAAAAAGTCTGTCCGATATTTACACCGTGCTAAACGAAGCCCTGTCTAAAATAGTCGCAGCGCCAATGGTAACCTAATGAGTGCCGTCATCGTTGGATCTCCATCGTCGGGTAATAAAGTCTTACGCAGGGCAGATTTCTCTACGGAGCGAATTGGGTTGGAAACGCTAAACGAAGTCTACATCGTGCGCACGGCAGATCGCAAAACATTGCAGCCAAGCTTCGGCACTTTGCATTCCGCTTACTCCACCGCATCCACAACGTTTGCCCGCATGGCCGTGGAGAACTTTTCATTTAGAGAGCAAGACGGCGATTTGACGGAAATAAACGTAACCTATGTCGGGCTGACTTCTAGCAGTGGCCTGCCTCCTGCGCTGGTCAGGTTTATTCCGACGCCTGGGGCCGGAATATATGGGCCAAACATGATTATCGAAGCGGAATTCTTGACCGATAAAAGCGAAACTGAGTTTATTCAAACAGGTGCGGGCGGCCTTTTAATACAAGCAGATCGCTTCCAAGCTGAGGGTCGCTACATGCCGACTGCAATTAATGGAACGAAAATGCCGTCTAACCCTAGACAGCCATTCCAAACAACCAGCCTTTTCCAACAAAACACTTACTTTGGCTACGTCCAGACATCTTTATCATGCGATAGACGCGGGATCTTTTTAGTGGCAAGGGTTAATTACGCCGAGGCGCAATCTGGCGTAGTTGGTTAATTAGAGATAGCGAATCCTATGAGAGAGCCGGAATTAAAAGAACTTAAAGGTGCTTCACGGCTTGCTCGTGAGTTCTTTAACGGACTGATCCGCAGGATTGAATGCACCAAGCCAACGGCCGGTATTGGCATAGCGGTTACCGAACAAGACAATGGATTTGAAATCTCTGGTGATTATAATGTTGTTACTCTGAACGTATGCAGTAATGGAAGCCCAGACACGCTTCTCGTCCTTTCGCCAAAGCCAGTAGAGGAAGAAGAGGAATTTGAATAAGAATTGACACAATAGGACAAGCAAATGGCTCAATCCCTAGATATTTACATCGATACAACTAGCGGAATTCTAGTATCTCGCGGAGCCGCAAGGGATGGTGCTTTGCCCACCCTTACCCGAAACGACTCCTATAATCTTCGCGTACGCTTGCAAGAAAGAGATCAGGATGGCTTTTTACGCGATCTGGATACAAGTGGCTCATCGCTAAAGCTTGGCATCGGAGGAATTGACGGTGACCCAACGGCAGGCCAATTTAAATTAGTTCTCAATAGCATTACATCATCAGCCATCTCTTTTAATGCGACCCCCCTACAAGTTTATAACGCCATCTCCGCAATCGCAGGCACGGGCGTTACTGTTACAACCTACGGCAAGGAGGAATATTCTTATCTAATCACAGCGGCCACAGTCAACACGGCTCTTTCGTTTGGCGGTTCAGCCTTCACGCTTTTCCCGACTAGCTCTGTTTTGGTAAACACTCGGAGATTTCCAGCCGCATCGGTTGCGGCCCAGCAAGTCATTCGTCTAGTACGCAACCCAGCCGTGTATGCGGATACGTTCACCGCAGCCAGTACGTCCGGAGTTATCAGCTTAACTCAGCTTCAAGTCGGATCGTCTGGTACAACTGGAACGAATCAGACATGGCGGCTGAGCGTTGGCCCGGATGCAGAAGGCGGAAACATTGTTTTAAACTACGGTGCAAATAGCACGACCGGGATTGCTATCGGAGCCACCGCGGCCAGCTTTTCTGAAGCGCTTTCGGCCGTCACAGGCATCGGATCTGGGAACATCAGCGTGCAGGCCGGCAACAATCAGGGCGATTATACGATCAGCTTTGTAAGAAATCTAGGCCAGCAAAACGTTACGACAGCTCTTACCCTAGACGCTAGTGGCGTAATCTTTGGCAAATTCTTGCAAAGCACGGTCACCATGTCGACGGCCGAGCTGGATGAGCTTTTTGCCGAAGCTGGCACAGATACCGTCACGCCTAAGATTGAGGTCGAACTAACCCAGGGCGGAACGCCTAAGACGGTTCTGCAGTCTGATATTACAGTTCGCAGGGATTTAATTACCACGGGATCTGCCGTTCCGGCCGCTCAAGCCAGCTACTACACAAAAGCAGAAGCTGACGCCCTATTTGTTGAAGATAGCGCCACAAACGTTCATGCGACCAGCCGCAAGCTATATAACTCAAGCGGATCGGTATTCCTCGATTGGCAGAATAACACGATCGGAACAGGGGCGACCGTATTGGACTTATCCGGCACGGCCGTCACGATCACGGACGGCTATAACGTGGGGCTGGGGACGACTACCGGGACGCGGTTTGGCGTCAGCACAGCTTCTAAACTTGCGTTCTATAACTCCACCCCAGTCACGCAGCCTGCCGGGCCAAACGTGGTCAGCGGTTTGGTAAGCCTGGGATTACTCCGTTCCGGCTCGACCACTTACGGAGTTCTGCCGCTTTCAGTAGAGACCCTAACAACAACCGCTTCCTTGGCGTTTGGGAATGTGGGAGCTAATTCCTCCACCTCAATCACTGTTGCAATTACAGGCGCAAGTATTAACGATCTAGTCCTTCTTGGAATACCTAGCGCAGTATCCGAAGGATTGACCTTTTTTGGGCATGTTGTGGCGACAGATCAAGTTCATGTAGATGCGGTCAATGCTACGAATTCTAGCAAGAGCCAATCAACTCAAACATTCCGCATCACCGTCATTGGTTATTAACGCGGGGCAGTTGCCCTAACGAAATCCTATGGGTAAAGTCTTACACGCTAGCGCAAGTGGGTATCTTCCATTCTGCATCACGCCAGCAAGCACAATTCCGCAAGAAGTTAGGGGCACATATTACCCTTTTGCATTAAGCCTAGATCAAACAGTTTCCCTTTTTTGGAGAGTAAAAAAATGGACATACGAAGATAATCTCGGCCCAGTAGGCGAGAATTTTCAATTCTTTACTCCAATAGAAAACGAAGAAAATATAGTATGCAATCCTGCTCTGTATTCTTATTTTAAGACTTTTGATCGAGGAAGCGCTATTGATCCTCTTGAGATTTTCAGTGGCACCACAAGAGATTACAAGCCAGTATTAAAAGTTGGAGATTTGTATTATCCTTTTATATATTTTTTTGGAATACTTCAAGGCTCTGATTTTCTTACTTCAATCGACCAAGAATATCCTGAAAACGGTACATTCACAATGTCGTGGCTAGGCCACAATATATCAGCACCTCTATATGGATCAACACAGCCCGACCCGCCATTTATTGCAAAATTTACTGCACAAGAATACTGGTCTTATGGTGGAACATACGACACAAGCACGGGCGCGCCCCTTTGACATAGTTTTTCACATTACATGGCATACGATCTTCAAATTAATCAGGACACATCCCTTAGCGTTGGCGAATATGGCGGGAAAGTAACGACTACTACCGGCGTCGTTACTGGCAACTTCCAAGCAATTCAATTTATTTCCGATGGATCGTTTACGTCAGTTAGCCAAACCTCGCTTACTGGCGATGCCTTAACTGGAATTACCTTCCCGGCCGGATTTGTTTTATTTGCGTCTGTTGCCGCATTTCAGTTGGCTACTGGCAAAACCATCGCTTACACGCGGGGAACTTAAGCCATGTACCTCGGCCTCGGCCTGAGACTTCGCTCGCTTGTTGTCTCCAACACCCCCCCCTTATCACTGCTTAGCAATCTGCTTGCCTACTGGAATTTGGATAATAATAGTTGGCTTGATTCAAGCGGAAACGGGCGAACTTTAATAAACAATAATGGAGTCGGAAATTCATCTGGAATTATTAACAACGGAGCAATCTTTGATTCAAGCAACTGGTTAAAGGCAAATTCAAACATTACTTTTGGAGCGAGCGCAACAATCTGCGCGTGGGTGAAAACAACCACAGACGAAGGTTATCGCGTTATATTTGCAAGCAACGAGAATAGTCAAAATAACTTTCAAGTGGTATTCAACCCAAGCGGGCAAATATATTATGAGAGCGTTGATGAAGAGTCAATAACATCTTCTGGTTCCTATAATGATAATAACTGGCATTTTGTTGTATTAAAATATGGCTCTGGAACAATAGAGTTAAATATCGACAATGTATCAATAGGAACTGAATCTTATACTTATCCAAATTTAGGTGTCGGATTTTTTATTGGGGCAAATAACAACGGGGACTCAACATACATAGGAAGAATTGATGAGGTTGGGGCTTGGAGTCGTGCTTTGACTGGCGGAGAAATTACATCGCTCTACAACGCTGGAGCAGGGAAAACTTATCCATTTAACTAAAGATGAGCATCATGCAAATCCTGATCCTTCTTCTATTATTGTGTTCATGCTCGCCAAAGCGTTCAGACAACAATGCTCTGCCAAGATACAGCGATATGGGCGCAGCCGAGGACGCGGGTAAGGTGAAATGAATGACTACGCCCGACGATCGCAACACGCCCGGCTGGCGTGAATTTACTGCCAGCCTGCGCTGGCTTGAAGCAGAGGGGTATATCGAAATGTTCTACAACGAGAAGGGCGAGGAGATGGTGCGGATTGCGGAAGGCGCAGAAACGGCCACCCTATGAGCACGGATCAGATTGCTGAACTTTCGGAACGGTTAAGCCTAGTTCGTGAATCAATTGCACGAATAGAAACCCGCCAATCGGTAATTTTAGATTTATTAGAACGCTCGCAGGCCAGCCTCGGCGAGTATCACGGCCGCCTCACGAATATGGAACGCGAAGCGCACACGATAAAAACAAAGCTGTGGATTGTGGCGTTGGTATCTGGGGCAGTATTCAGCACGATCTGGGAACTACTAAAACGTCGCCTTTCCTTTTGACCAGCTTTGACACCCCGCTAGGGGCATGGAACAACTAATCCCTACCTTAATTAGCGTCGATTGGCTCGGAGTGCTCGGAGCGATCACGGCACTACTGACGGCGGTCATTGCAATCGCATCCTTCATCCCCGGCGACCAACCTGAGAAGGCATTGCAAGCCGTGGTGGACGTGCTCTCTAAATTCAGCCGAAAGTAAAATAATGATCGCCACGATCGTCGGCGTCGTGGGCAGTTTGCTGGGTATCTTGCTCTGGTTTTTAAAACGCAAAACGCCGCTTCAGCGTAACTTTGAATCGATCGAGCTAGAACGCCGCAAAAGACTGAGAGACATAGATGCCTGGTGGACTAAACGCCCTCCTACTAGTTCTTAGTCTGGCGCTCTGCTCCTGTGCGACAACCTCGCAAACGCAGGAGGGCCCGCCGCCAAGCCCGGACACGATCAGCTATTTTATCTACGAGTGGGACAAGGCCGAGCGAACAAACAAGCCCTGCCCACAGGCTTACCGAGATCTGTTTGCGCAATCGCTCAAAGCGTTATCTGATAGCCTGGCAGAAACTGAAAGAGAGCGAGCGAGGAATCAGTGACCAGCCTCTCTGAGGCCAGCTCCCGCACCTTGCGGGCGATTGATTCGTTAGACGCCAGCTTCCAAAAGCAGGTCAGGGGATGGGTTAACGAAATGGTAACGAGCCGGATCGAACCGCTTATCTATTGCGGCCGTCGCACCATGGAAGAGCAGGCCGCACTCTATGCGAAGGGTAGGACGACTAGCGGCAAGATCGTGACCAAGGCCAAGCCAGGGGAAAGCTATCACAACTATGGGCTGGCGTTTGATTGGGTGCCGCTGAAGCAGTCGGGCAAAAACGCAGATCTATGGTTCGCGGACTGGGATAACGAGACGGCCTTTCGCCTAGGCGAGCACGTGGGTATTTCATTCCGTTTGGCTGGCATTAGCTGGGAAACAGGCCATTTGCAAAGCAGTGACTACAAGAGCTGGCGTGACATTCCACGCAACTCCGTGGAACAAGTAATGGTCAAGGACATCCCCAAAAAGACAAAGGCAAAAAGCCTAGTCAGTAACAGGCCGTGGAGTTCACGGTGACGCCCGAACACGAAAAGCATCTGGCGGGTATTGTGCGTGATTTAAGCAGGGATTTAGAAGCTAAGTATCGCAAAGGACAAGAGGAGCACGGTGGTGCATTGTGGCGCAGGCCCGTGTGGAAGGATGCGTGGGAAGAAGTGCTGGATCTATGCACCTACGTCCACACCCTAAAAATGCAGCTCTCCGTCATAGCGGAGATCGCGCTGATCGGGGCGAGTGACGAGAGCGTGGTGGCAGCGCAATCGCGGGAGAGTTGCCGTCAGATCCTAGCCGTGCTCGAAGGATTCCCGTCAGCGGCTGATAAGAAATGAAAGTAATCCGCAAGTGGAAACGGTGGCTGGCCGTTAGCTGTAGCCACGGGCATCTGGCGAATGCCGCAGCCTGCAAAGCTGCCTTAGAGATGAAGCGGAGGTGGCAGCCAGATATGACGCTGCACTTGGGGGATTTCGTGGATCTGTCCGGGTTGATGGGTAGCGCAAGGAAAGATCCAGATTCTCCGGAACGCAGTTCGTCCATTCGTGAGGACTTTGATGCAGGGGTTAATTTCGTTCGAGAATTGGCGCCACATTACATCTTTGAGGGAAACCATGAGCACCGCCTAACGGCCCTACAATACTCGCCAAGCGCAATCGTGGCGCACTGCTGCACCTCGGCCAAGTCGGAGATTTACAACATGTGCCAGGATTTGAAGGCGCAGTATGTGCCTTATGATATTGAGAAAGGCTGGCGCATTCTAGGAGGCACGGCATTCGGCCACGGTTTTATGTATTCAGAATCCAGCGCCGTTAGAGATCACGTTGAGATGCTTGGGAAACCCGTAGTTATGGGGCACTTGCATCGGATAGATCGCACGGCAGGCCGCAGCATCGGGGCACCCGTAGGCTGGTCGATAGGTTGCCTAGCAGACATTCCAAGCATGCACTACGCTCGGCGCCAGAGATCCGTTACTAGGTGGCAACACGGGGTGGCTTGGGGCGAATACGTAGAAGGCGGGCAGGGGTGCACGGTGAACGTGCTTTCACCCATAGGAGGCGTATGGCGGTACCCAGTATAAAGTCAGATTGGGCGACTGTCCTAACGGAGTATGTCGCTGGGTATCGTCAGGAGGTAGTGCCACCGGGCTGGCTGACTAAAAAACAGATAGCCGACCTGTGGGGCAAGTCGGCAAATTACGCCAACAAACTTTTAGCCTGCTTAGTTAAAGACGGCAGGGCGGAAAGAAAAAGCTATGTGATCCGATTGCCTCACGTTGATGCAAAGGGAAAGAAGTTTCTAGGCCATTGTAGGAAGGTGCCACACTACAGGCTGACCGAAAGCAAATCGCCCAAAAGCTAACGTCTATTTTCTTTGGCCAGCTCTTTGACGAGCAGCGTGGTAATATATGCCGAAAGAGATAATCCGCTTTTTTTGGCAAGACGCTCACCGTTCCGCTTAACTTTGGGATCGATCGTGAGGTTCGTTTTCGCCTTTTTCATAGGGAGGATTGTATGCGTATTTATTACGCATTCAAGTATAAATTAAAAAGTTAATCACAAAAAGAAAAGTATTGCTAATACGCAGAGTGTGCGTAGTGATGGCGTATGCCTCGTCGTCCACTCAGCGGTTTAAAAGCAGAAAAGACAAATATTGTATTGCCCGTTGCTGTGAAAAAAGCATCGCAAAAACTGGCTGCTGCCCGTCGTATTTCGCTTTCCCAGCTCATCACTCAACTGCTTGCAAAAGCATCGGGAGAGCAAAGCTAGATACTTATGAGCTCGGGGCGTCTCCACGATACTGCCATGAAACTCCGCCAGGAGAACCGAGCTCTTTCCCTGCGCCAATTAGGCGCCGCTTACGGATTGGGCTACGTGCGAATCAAGCAAATGCAGGCACTGCCTGGGTTCCCGCTGATCGCGGGAAAGGTAATTCCGAGTGACTTTGATCAGTGGCGGTTGATGCAGACTGGCCTAAGTTCACTGCATCGCGGAGATCGTCTACGCAGTGCCGTTGGTACAACTCGTGCACTAAAGTCGAAGAGTGATTTACCAATCTCATGGCAACGGATTGCGAGCAACCTGAAAGCCGAAGCCTGGTTACACGAGTTACACGCAGGGAGTGAAAGCAGTGACGTTTAAGGCCGCATATATCGAGCAGCCGACGCCAGCAAAGCGAGGCTTGCGTGCGGGGCACTTCACAAGTGATCTCGCGCCCTTCGGCCTTCATCTTGGCAAGCATGGGTTCGATGGCGGCCGGGATAGGAATGCTAAAGGATTTACCGGCTCCACCCTTGGGGCATGGAAAGGTAAGCACGCGGTTTTTCAAGTCGACGCATTCAAGCGGGATCTGCGTTTCGCGCAAACGGCACCCCGTAGCCAGGGCGATCTCAAAGCTGACTTTCATCCATTCGGGCACTCCCTCAACGGCCAGAGCCTTCCGGGTGATTTTAATCTCATTATCCGAAAAGACAGGTTTAACGCGGGAGATCGGCCCGCGTTTAATTCGGTAATCCAGAAGGGCGACAGAATCCATCTTTCCGAGCAGTCGGCCTTGGCGGTGAATCCACTTAAGAATCTTCAAATCTTGGCAGGCTTGGTTCCTGCCTGCTTTGCCGCCGGACGTGCGCGGGAGGCTCTGGCGCCACTTCAAATAAATTTCACAATCGGATGGAGAAAACGCTTGCAGGGTTATTTTTTTTTCGATAATAAATCGCGCAAGATGACGCCAGCAGTTCCGATAATACACTTTTGTCAGAGCAGAAACGGGATGATTCTCGATCAAATCATCAACCCATTCGTGGCCACTATCCGCTCGCTTTTCGTTCACTCCAATTCGAGCAGCCTCGGCCGTTGCCTTTGCGCGATGCAGCGTATTGTCGATTCGGTAGCGGGTGCTTTTACTACGCCATTTTCCAGTCGGGTCTTTAAAACGAATAAAGAACCAAGGGCTGCCGCGTTTCTGGTAAGAATACGCCATGGTGATAACGGTAACATTTACTCAGTTTGACGCAATAAATTACTATGAAGCTCCCAATCATAATCAATCAAATCGAATCAGGTAATTGTACCGTGGGTTCAAATCCCACCCCGTCCGATGCTTATCGTTACAACGACTTATGCCGAAACGGTAATACGGCAGTAATAACTGAGCCTAAAAAGGCTCACTACCAACAACTTAATTTAAATTCGCGAGGCGGGTACGATTTAACGCCAGAAGCGTTCGTTTATCACCCTAACCCCGCCGTGTGCCGTATGTGGCACGCCCAGCACGAGGCCAGCAAATGATTTCGTGGGAAGTCATGCGGGATCTTGCTCAGGTATCGGCCTTAATCCTTGGCTGGCTACTGGCGATCGGTTGCGGAATCACCGGCCTGACCATTGGCGCGGTGATCTTTTTCTGGGTCGTAGATTTTATCCGCAAGGAATTGCTGTGAGCGTGCGTGACTTAGAACAAGAGGGCGTATTGCCCATCAGTGCAGCCCAATCCTATGGATCGGCCCAGCTATCGCAGACGACTGCTCTGATTGATCTACAGACCAAGCATCGCGATCTCCGCAATCGCTTAGACCGCATAGAGGAAATTTTAGAAAGCCTCTTAAAGAAAAGCGGGGCGCAATCGTGAGCGCATTAGCCAGCAAATTTCTAGTGTTGTGGAAAGTAGCTGGCGGGCCGGAGCTAGTTGCCGAGCACACGTTCCACCCGACACGCAAATGGCGTTTCGACTACGCCTGCAAATCCGCCCGCTGTGCGATCGAGCTGGACGGTGGTGCGTTCCTACCGTTTGGCGGCCGTCACGGGCGAGGGATGGGGATGGTGAAAGATTGCGAGAAGTACCGCGCAGCCGCCGACCTGGGCTGGCGCATCTGGCGTTTTACAACCAAGTGCCTGACGGCTGAAGCAGTGGCGATGACCGCTAAGTCATTCCGTTTGTCGATCAAGGAGAAAATTAAATGAGCGAACCGAAAGAACCAACCGAATTTAACAACGAAAAACCCGACTACGAAACCGAGGCTTATGAGCGAGAGGAACGTGACTCGGATTACGACTTCCAACGCTTCGCCGATTACTACGGGAACAACCGACGGGGCTGATTATGACCGACCTGACCAAATTTCGCCTGATCGAAAACATCGAAGTAATGGCCTGTCGCAACTCAGCCGAGCGAGTTGTGAAGGCAGTCAATCGTGGTGACCTAGCGCAAGCCAAGGACTTGGCCCGCAAGCACGAGATCGCGTGGCACTTAGCCGACCGCGAGTTCCAAGACTTAAACCAACCGCATCGAAATAACGATTTTTGTGACGATGAGTAGTCGTCGCAAATCCAAGAAACAAAAACAAAGAAACCAAGAAAGGAAATCCTAGTATGCCAATCGTAGCATCAAGAGGGGGCACATATACGCCAGCCCCGGAAGGGAATCACGACGCAGTGTTCTGCGACGTTGAGGATCTCGGCGTAGTGGAAACGCAGTATGGAAAGAAGCACCAGATCAGGTTGGTCTGGCAAATCGCTGAGAAGATGGAGGACGGGCGGCCGTTCACCATCGGCCGGCGTTACGGACTGAGCCTGCATGAGAAAGCGGCTCTGTTCAAAGATCTGAAATCCTACGCCAAAAAGGCGCCACCGCAGAATCTGGATCTGGAAACGCTGATCGGTAAGCCGTGCCAGATCCTTGTGACCCATGCGGAGCGTGATGGCTCTACATACGCCAATGTGCAGGCGGTACTGCCTGCCGGAGCGAACAAAGTGAAAGTCGATAAAGACTTCATCCGGAAATGCAATCGTCCGGGCGCACCGAAACCAGCAGTAGTCGAGCTGGATGCCGACGGAACACCCGTACCGTTCTAACCAAATTGGCCGGGGTGGGCAATTCCCACCTCGGCCAGAAAGACCCTCTATGGAAATCCTAACTTTAATAGTTCAAATCGTATTCCCAACCACAGCAGTCGTGCTGGCTCTAATGACCATGCGACTGATTAAGGATTGGCAATAATGGCCGCGTTAATTGCCACGGCAAAGACGGAGTCGTCGCACTATTACCTGGCGTCGGGTGAGTCGTGCCACGGTGATCTGCGATCTGCCCGCAAGGTCGGGGCGTATCCGTCCGTAACCACCATCCTCGGGGCGGCTGGCCCCAGCAAGCAGGGGCTGATGAATTGGAAGGAGGAGCAGGCGATTGCTGCGGCTCTTTCGCTCCCGCGCAATGATGGTGAATCTTTGGCCGATTTTGCCAAGCGAGTCGTATTAGACAGCAGAAAGGAAGTCGAGGCCGCTGCTGCCCGCGGGACTCACATTCATTCCCTGGCTGAAATGATAATCAATCGGCAAGAGCCGGGTGAACTGATCAAAGGCTACGAGGAGCACTATGCGGGCCTAAAGGAATGGCGGGAGTGTTGCGTAACTAAAGTTCACGCCAGCGAGTCCGTGCTAGTGAATGAAGCTGAAGGTTACGCAGGAAGGGTAGATTTGATCGCCCAGATCCACGGTGAGATGGAGGTTATCGATTTTAAGACACGCAAATTTAAGAACGGGAAAGCGGCAGGCTATGAAACTGATCTGCTTCAGCTCAGTGCCTACGCATACGCATTTACCGACGATGGGATGGCTTGCCGAAACATTCTGATCGATCCAGTCACCGGCCAGTTGCAGGACATTCGCTACACCGCCGAGCAAGTTGCCCAGGCGTTCGAGGCGTTCACATCGATCTGCAAAGTGTGGCGCTGGCTGAAGAAGTACGACCCGCGTGAGGTAAAGTTGTGATCGAGATCCTACCCGAACAATCCACCCACGAGCAGTTGCTTAACCGCGTGCGCTCGTTGGCCCGTGAGCTGGCGGAGGCAAAGGCTGCGCTGGCGGCTGCTGAAGGACGCGAAAACGATCTGATCGATCGAATGAGGCCGGGGCTATGAGAGCGCTTTGCAACGTAGTGCTGACGTTTCTGGCGTTCTTTGGGTTCCCAGCCACGCAGGCGTCGAACGTGATGATCGACATGCGGCCGGACGCCAAAAAGATCGACGTGAAAAAGATTAAGGTGCGAATCACTGGCTATTGGCCAGGGGAAGATGAGTGGTCGAGTCGCTATCAATCGAGCACTGGCACCAGGTTGCGGGCCGGCCGTCACTGCGCCGTCGATCCAGACATCATTCCACTTTGGTCGAAGATACGAGTGATGGGCGGGAAGCGGGAGTGGGTGGCCGTGGATACGGGCACGGCAGTAAAAAGCAAGAAGGCGAGCGGCGGCAAGTTGCCGGTGATTGACGTCTTTGCTGCCAGTGAAAAGCAGTTCAACGCAATGCGGTTGCCGAAAGTGGCGATGGTAGAGGTGATGAAGTGAGTACGACGGCCGCTAGGCTTGCATCAAAACGCAATCGGGCTGCTGGCCTTGGCGACACACGCCCAACGTTCCGCCGCCTAGGTGTGATTGCCGGAATGCTGCGCCGGGATCTAACGCTGCCTAGCTGTGCCAGGTTGGGCGTTAAGCTCGAATGTAGCTACAAGACCATCCAACGGGACATCGATCTGCTGCGTGACTTCTTCGGCTATCCGCTGGAATACGACGCAAGCAGGTACCACTACAAACTGGCGGGGCCGCTGCCAAAGGCGGTGCTGTGAGCCTAGCCGATCTGCTCACCATGTTCTCCGCCCGGATCATCGGCACCTACACGCCGGAGCAGTACGCCAATTGTGTGCGAGAGGCCCGCGCCAATCGCATGCGCTGGGGAATGGGGCAGTGGTAAAAATATGAAAAAACAATTTAAAAACACAAAGAAAGAAAAGGCTAAGTGGGTGGAGGCTGGAAAGATCTTGTCTGCAATCGAATCGGTTGGTTACGACGTGCATGAACTAATAGAGGATTTTAACTATAGGCCAAAACAATGGACTTTGGTCTTTTCGAGAAAGAAAAAGAAATGACACAGACAACTCTTTTTCAGGAAGCCATTACCGAAACAAGATCAACCTCATCCAATCTTGATCAAGGATACGCACATGAGCCACTTTGCGTTGGAATGCTTTTAAGGATGGGGTTTAAGGCGACACAACTGCATGGGCAAGACTCTGGCGATGTATGGCTTAAACATAATAAACACCTATGCGTTATTAATGTAAAAACTTCTGAGGACATAAAAAACGGCATGGTACGCGGATCTGTTTGCAAGGGTAGATACGAGAAAACGAAATATAGCGAAGACGAGGTCGATATAATTGCATTTTTTTACACAGATTCTATCTGGCCACTTTTCTTTCACATAATTCAAGAAGAGCGAAAGCACGTATCGGTTGAGCCAAAAATGTTTACCGAAGAAATGTCCAAGAAAACATTTGATATAGCCTTCGCCATATTTAAGGAGCGTTTATGTCCGTAAAACGCCTTACCTGGCATCTCGCCGTGCTCGAGCGTGCGAAGAAGAATTTGCTGAAGAAGCAGTACGACGCAGTACGCACCCGGCTGGATCTGGCCGTTCTGATGGCTACGGAAATGCTTAAGCAGGCCGAAGGCTATAAGGCCAAGGCGATGGAGGCCAAGGCGATGGAGGCCAAAAAATGAAACTGCTTTCAATTATATTTTATTACCTAGGAGACATGGTCAGCCACACGATTGCCCGGTGGAGCTGGGGCGGGTGGCTGTATCAGCGGCTGATGTTGTTGTCCGTCGAGTGCGACAAGGACTTTGAGATTTGGAAGGAAGTGAAGCCACGCAAAAAGAGGAGCAAACGCAAATGAAGGATCTAGGCAAAATTACTTTTGGAAAATCAAGGCCAGCACCAAAGCAGGTTCTAGTCGACGTAACCTATGACGCCAAGACGGCAAAGGCGTTTCACGCATTCGGGCTGAAGCAGTTAAAGAAGGATCAGGAGGCGGTGATTGAGTATGTAATCACGAAAGCGTTGGAAGGGTTGGTCAAAAAATGATCGCACCACTACCACCCGCTATCGAAGCCATCCATCGCAACGGAGCCGCTGAGGGTGAGCGCAATACACAGCTATTCAAACTGGCATGCCAGTGGCGCGACCAAGGGCTGACGGAGTTCGACGCAACGACTAACGCAGAGGAGTGGGCTTTTAAGGTGGGGCTATCGCAGAATGAGGCCGTGAGTGCGGTCAGATCCGCATTTAGTAAACCAGCCAGGGAGGCGTGGAAGCCTAAGGCCAAGTATGCCTATCAGAACGGGGCGATCGTGCGCGAGGATCTGCCAGTACCGCCCATGCCGATCAGCGTGGAGAGCGGGCCGGTAGATAAGTTCCTGACTACGTGTTTCGATGTAGGCGATTACATAAACATCTGTCGATCAATTAAGGACAAGGACGGCCGCGAACGGCCGGACGGTGCTGGCGAGACGAGAAGCCGGGAGGAATGGCTAGAGCTGTTTAAGGCCGACGGATTGAAGGAATGGCAAGGGGATGCAGTGGGCGTCTATGTTTCGATTAACGCTAACAACGGCAAGAACCGCAAGGCCGAGTCGATTACCAAGTTTCGCCATTGCCTGATTGAGTTTGATGAAAGCACGATGGCCGAACAGTGGGCGATCATTAAGCGCAGTGGGTTGCCGACGTCGTCCATCATAAAGAGCGGATCGCGAAGCCTGCACGCATGGGTGGAGATTCGGGCAGCCAATGCCAAGGAGTTTGCTGAACGTGTGGATTTTATCTACAAGCACCTAGAACATTCTAAGCCCGATCCGGCTAACAAGGACGCAGGCCGGTTGTCTCGGTTGCCCGGTGCTATGCGTACTGCCACGGGCTTACAGCAAGAGTTAGTCGAATGTGGCGCACCTACTTTGACTTACATGGAGTGGATGGAGCGAACGATCTACGGTGATATTCCTGAGCCGTATAGCTGGGAGCAGTTAGTAAATTTCAAGGAGGATGCCGACATAACGCAACTGCTTGGCAAGCGATGGATTTGCCGTGGCGGATCGGCGTTGTGGGTGGGGAGCAGTGGCCTTGGTAAAAGCGTGCTCTGCCTACAGGCCGCTATCACCTGGGCGGCCGGGCGTGATCTGTTTGGCATATCGCCACACGGCAAGCCATTGAAATCGCTGATTGTGCAGGCGGAGAACGATGAGGGCGACGTGGCTGAGGCGTTGCAGGGCATTCTAAAGGCGTTGGACTTGACCGCAGAGGAGCTGGATCGGGTGAAGCAGAACATCGTGATCGTTCGCGACTGTACATCCACGGGTGAGCGGTTCGTGGACAGGATGCGTCGCTTAGCTGAAAAGCATAAACCCGACCTAGCCTGGGTAGATCCGTTGCTCGCGTTTATCGGTGGCGACTTATCCAGCCAGGAGACGGCCGGTGGCTTTTTGCGTAATTTGCTTAACCCGCTCGCCCTATCTGGCGGATTTGCCTGGATGCTTATGCACCATACCCCAAAACCAACAAGGGACGGCAGCGGTTACCAAGGGCACGACAAGGCGTACAGCGGATTTGGATCGAGCGAGCTGACGAATTGGGCAAGAGCCGTTTTAATGCTGTCACCTTGTGGCCAGGATGAGCAAGGCACGTACACCTATAAGCTTGAGGTGACCAAGCGCGGAAAGCGGTCTGGCTTGCGTCCTAACGTCACTGCGAGCGATTTTATAGCCAGCAAGACGCAGCCTTTAGTTCACCTAAAGCATGCCGACAAGGGGATGGCGTGGATTGAAGTAGGAGCGCCTGAAAAGTCAGTGGGCAGAAAGGCTATGTCGATCGATTGGGGCAAGTTACCCGAAGGGGCTAAATACAGCCAAGTGGTCGCATTTGTACAGCAGGCCACCGGGTTGCAGGAACGGCAAGCGAAGGCCCGTGTAAAGCAGGCCAAAGAGGACGGTCTGATCGAAGAAACTGAGGCTGGTTTATTCAGCAAAAAGGTGACAAATGAGCCCTTTTAACGTTAGTGCAGTAACCCTTATTGCACTAGTGCAGTATTGCGGAGCATGTAGGTGCAGTAATAAAGGCCCTTTAGGGCCTATTATTGCACTAATACATTACACCATTTCCATTACTGCACTAACGACTGCACTAGCGAGGTTAATCTAATATGATAGATCAGGAAGCAATCGAACGAATCCCAGCGGTTATTCCGCATCCAGCAAGCATGATCGATAGCCTGCAAGACCTGGTCTTTGAGTCATGCGATGACCTAAAGATTACGGTCACCACCTCAACGGTTGCGACTATCACAAAAGTGATAGAGCACCTTATGGATAAGTCTGCCGATCACCCGGCTATGGCCAACCGAACGGACACGCTGGGGCATGCGGTCTTAAACATCTCTCTTAACCGTTCGCCCGAATCTATGACGGCCGTGGCCAAGCGGTACGGCATCACTAAGCAGGCGATCAGCAAGAAAGTAACTGAAGTCTATGATCGGTTGGGTATCCGAGCACGATCGCAGAAAAGCGAGAAGGCCCGCGAGTCCTACCGCAAACGAGCATACCGCGTTCACGCCAAGCGGCGGCGTGAAGCGCCTAAATTCAACATGGCCGCACTTAAGAAAGGTATTAAGAAATGAAGCTACTATCTGTAATAAACAAACTAAACGAAACGCGGGACAAGGCGATTGAGCTGGTAGGCAGGACAATCTCACTGGCATCAGACGCCGGTGAGATCATTGCGGTTGCACGCACTGAAGGTAAGGACGTGCAGGCGATATGTGAGGAGGCAGGGATTACTGAAGAGGTTGGCAAACGATATGAGAAAGTCGCAGCCACTCAGAAGCGATTGAGTAGTGGCGATGCAGATCCAAGCCTTATGCGTCAGACATATCTGCGGATCGGAATCTTGCCCGACCCCATCACGATGAGCGAGCCAAGCGAGCCAAAGCACTTTCTGTTTCCTATTATGAAAGCAAGGCAGTGGCTTGCGTCGAGAGGCGCAAAATTTATTGCCCAGGACAAGGCGCTGAAGGAGCAATTTTTAGCGGAGGCCGAGCCGATCGTGAAGGCGTACAACGACCTGAGGGGGGCGGCCTAGGTAGGCCAGCTTGCGTAAGTGCCTAAGGAATCTTTTTACTTTTTGGAACCTGTCGCGATGGCAAAGACA
>Ga0209400_1001234_pt1 | contig 20998 bp, 12 predicted proteins | sample M_130807_EF_Meta_FD_187313 | JGI IMG/M metagenome (GOLD analysis project Ga0209400, IMG submission 187313) | Freshwater microbial communities from Lake Montjoie, Canada to study carbon cycling - M_130807_EF_MetaG (SPAdes) (version 2) | ecosystem: Environmental > Aquatic > Freshwater > Lake... | reverse complement strand
CGAGAATGTGAAATCCAGTTCTCCTTCACCCAATAGGTGAACCAGTTGATCGTTGGTTTTCGTCTTCAAACGCCGATACTATAAGCACATTCGCCGCCCTCCCTCAATCTCAAATGCGGATTAGAGGATTATTTGTTTTCTGGTTTGGTGAATTTATCCTCGCGCAGCACCTGCACGGGGAGCAGATAGAGTATGGCGGCAAAGCTTGGAAAGTAAGCATTCGACACATGTTCGCTGATCGCATCCGCGAGCATGCCGTCGACGATCACTTCGATTTTGATGTTCCCCCCCTCCCATTGGCTCGCGCGCAAACCGTGCACCCCTTCGCCGCGAACGGGGCAAATGGTATAACCGCTCACCCCGAGATTTTTCAAATCCGCGACGAGGCGGGATTCCAGTTCATCTTCCGCGATGATAGTCAGCAGGAGTAAATTTGCGGTTTTCATGAGTCAGAGAGAGAAGAGGAATTTTGTGAACGCGTGATACAGTGGAATGCCCAGCACGATATTGAAAGGAAACGTAATCGCAAGAGAGGAGGTGAGATAAAGTGCGGGGCTCGCCTGTGGCAAGGCGATGCGCACGGCGGCCGGCGCGGCGATGTATGACGCACTCGCGGCCAGAGTGGCCAGCACGGTTGCGCCGCCGATGCCCAGACCGGCCCATTTGCCGACCACCGCGCCGAGAATTCCGTGGAGCACCGGCATGATCAGCGCGAAGGCGACCAGCCTCCAACCCGCCGATTTCAAGTCATGCAGTCTGCGACCCGTCACCAGGCCGACTTCAAGCAAAAACAATGTGAGCACGCCCTTGAACGGCGCGTCAAAAAGTGGCGCCACTTGTTCGAAGCCTTTTTTTCCACTAGCAAGTCCTATTGCCAGTCCACCTAACAGAAGCAGGATTCCCTTGCCGGTGAGCAGGTCGTGCAGCAACTTTTTCATGCCGCCTTGCTGTGCCGTCCGGTTTGCGCCGCTTCTCATGGCCAGGAAGATCGCGACGATGATCGCCGGAGCTTCCATCACTGCGAGCAAAGCCGGTACAAAACCCTCGACGGCAATTTTTTCGATCTCCAGAAATGCCAGCACCGCGCTGAAGGTCACTGCCGAGACCGAGCCATAATGCGCGGCGACGGCTCCGGCGTTGGTTGCATCGAGTCGCACGATTTTTTTCAGCAGGAAAAAGCACCAGATCGGAATGATGGCACTCAGGGCAATTGCGGCCAGCAGCGGCCCGCCGACAACAGCCAGGCTCATGCCATCGAGTTTCATCCCGCCCTTCAGGCCGATCGCGAACAGCAGATAAATTGTCAGCGCGCTGTAAAGTTCGTCCGGAAACTTGAGATCGCTCTTCACCAATGTGGCGAACAATCCAAGGGCGAAGGCCAGAACCATCGGCGAGAGCAGGCTGGAGCATAAGGCTTGTAGAATTTCCATGAGTGATTTTAGAGGTCGGCTGTGGTGGTGCTTGCAGGTTCGTTAATTTCCGGCTTTAATCTCCCGAACTCAAATACACGAACTTCGATTCGTGTATTACATTACATACTTTGACCGTCAACCACAAAATGAAAAAAAATATCCCTGTCCGTTCCGAGTCCTCTGGTTGGACGTTCTTTACGAATCACGCCCATGTTCTCTTATGCCTTGCCGAAGACTCGGGAATGCGGCTGCGGGATGTGGTGCAAGCCGTCGGCATAACCGAACGTGCGGTTCAGAAAATCATCGCAGAGTTGGAAGCCGGTGGTGTTTTGAAACGCGAACGTGTCGGCAGGCGCAATGTCTATCGCATCCATGGCGAGCTGCCGCTGCGCCATCCGGTGGAATCCCATTGCACCGTGCAAGGGCTCATTGACTTCATCCTTGTCGCAAAAAGCAAGTAGCCGACGACACTTCGCAAGTGTTCAGCTGGATGCAGGAAATCAACCAGCCACAAGTTTCCCCTTTCGAGCTGGAAGAGCGAAAAAACCTTGTTCATCTGCCAAGTCCGGCAGGATGAAAATCCGCTCAGTTTTGTTCCAGCGACTTCACCAGGGTCGCGCGTTTGCCGACGCGCTGGCGAAGGTAATTCAACTTCGCGCGGCGCACTTTGCCCTTGTGGGTGACTTCGATCTTGGCGATCCGCGGTGTGTGCAGCGGGAATCCGCGCTCGACCCCTTCGCCGTAGGAAATTTTGCGAACGGTAAACGCCGCATTCACGCCGTGACCTCTGCGGCCAATCACGATGCCGGCGAAAATCTGCACGCGCTCCTTGCCGCCTTCCACAACGCGGCAATGCACTTTCACGGTGTCTCCCACGTTGAAGTCGGCGATGTCCGTTTTCAACTGCTCTTTTTCAATTTTTGCGATGATGTTCATGGTCGTTGGTAGGAGATGGATTGTGAATCTTGCGTGTCCCCGAAGCGGTCAAGCCGCCAAAAGGGGTGCGGAAGCTAGAGTTTTTTTCGCAACATGGCAACTGTGAATTTCGTCAGCAGGCGTTTTTTTTGAAAAATCACCCGTTCTCCTCCAAAAAATGCAACGCGGCCGGGCTGCCGGGGATGACGCTGCGGTAAAAGCACGAATTCCTTCCGGTGTGGCAGGCACCGCCGCCGGCTTGTTCGACGTAGAGAATCAGGGCGTCCTGATCGCAATCGGTGCGCATTTCCACGACTTTCTGGATTTGCCCGGATGTCGCACCCTTGTGCCAGATTTCCCGGCGCGAGCGCGACCAGTAAACCGCCTCGCCTTTTTCCAGAGTCATGCGCAGCGACTCCCTGTTCATCCACGCCAGCATCAGCGGTTCGCGGGTGTGGGCATCCATCGCCAGCGCGGCAATCAAGCCATTTTCATCGAATTTCGGTGAAAATTCGCCGCCGTTTTCGATCTGGTTTTTGTCCCCTCGAGGGGCAAAACAGCCATGGTTTTCCAAGTCGTCGTTCACGCGCCGAGCATAACCGCGCCCGCGCTGATGGCAAGTCACAAGAAGTCAGCTGCGGAGGGGAAAGGAATTGTCATTGCTGCAATGTTCTGCCACAAGTGAGCATGAGCGAGTCAGCAAGCATTGGAATCATCGGCGGCAGCGGGCTGTATGAAATCGACGGCTTTGAGAAAAACCAGGAGCTGGTAGTCGAGACACCCTACGGCCCGCCCAGCGATGCTTTGATCGGCGGGGTCATGCACGGCAGACAGGTCTGGTTTTTGCCGCGCCATGGCCGGGGTCACCGATTGCTGCCGACCGAAATCAATCATCGGGCGAATCTTTGGGCGCTGCGCAGTGTTGATGTGCGCTGGCTGATCTGCGTGACCGCCGTGGGCAGCTTGAAGGAGGAATACCACCCGCGCCACGTGGTTTTGCCCGATCAGTTTTTCGACCGCACCAGCCGTCGCGATCAGCATACGTTTTTTGGTGGCGGCATCGTCGGCCATGTCAGTTTTGCCGAGCCGGTCAGTGCCGGCTTGCGAACCATCCTTGCTGAATCCGCCAGGGCGGAAGGGCTGGCGGTTCACGAGGGCGGCACCTATGTGAACATGGACGGCCCCGCATTTTCCACAAGAGCCGAGAGCGAAACCAATCGCAAGCTGGGCTTCGATGTGATCGGCATGACCAACTTGCCCGAAGCGAAACTCGCCCGCGAGGCGGAAATCGCCCTTGCCACCCTGGCGATGATCACCGACTACGATTGTTGGAAAATTGAAGAATCGCCGGTGACGGCCGAAGCGGTGATGGGACATCTGCACGCCAATGTCACGGCGGCAAAAACCATCATCCGTCGCGCGATCGCTCGAATCCCCACCGTGGCGGACTGGCCCGAGCATCGGTCGCTCGACGGCGCGATCATGACTCCGCGCGCGCTCTGGCCGGAGGCGAAGGTCGAGGCGCTGGGAAAAATTTTGCAGCGATTCCCTTGATTTGCCCGAATGATCGACTACGATCCTCCCATGAAAAAATCATTGTTCGCCCTGTTGCTGCTGGCCCTCGGGTTGTTGGTGGCAAAAACATTCGCCGAGGAAAAACAAGCCATGCAAACCAAAGATCAAGCACCCCCGCAACCTGCGGCAAAAGTCGAGAAAACAGAGGCCGAGTGGAAAGCCAGTCTCACGCCCGAGCAGTATCGGGTCCTGCGCACGGCTGGCACCGAACCCGCCAACAGCGCCACTTACAAGCAATTCAAAGAGCAAAAAGGAGGAACCTACTATTGTGCCGGGTGCGGGACGGAATTGTTTTCCTCTGATCACAAATTCGATTCCCACTGCGGCTGGCCTTCGTTTTATGATGCCAGCAACAACAAAAACGTCACCTTGAAACAGGATGTCTCCCTGGGCATGGTGCGCACCGAAGTGCTGTGCGCCAAATGCAATGGGCATCTGGGCCATCTATTTCAAGGCGAAGGATTCGACACCCCGAAAGACCAGCGCTACTGCATCAATGGCGTCACCCTGGTTTTTGTTCCGGCGGGGGAGAAAAAACCGGAAGCAAAACCAGCGGAAAAAAAGGCCGACGGCAAGTGAGCACTTGCATGACGGCTGGGAAAAATATCGTGTGCAATGGCGGCGAGCGTTTCGGAGCGCGTTCATGATTCGACCCGGGTGCCGCCGACAGAGCATACGGGCAATCCACCCGGGATATTGAGTTTCTGCGTGGGATCTCAGCCGAAGTAACAGGCCATGGCCGAGCACTCCGAGAGAGTTTCTGCGAGTGTCCTGCCCACGGCAAACCGTTTGGGTCCGTCCTCATCGTCATCGTCCCGCCCGCACTTTCCCATCAGGTTGCACGGTCAGCGAACAACAGCGCAGGTCTTCCGCGGTCAATTCGACCACCGGTTCATCGTTGATCATCAGGCGGTATTTCCCCGGCTGCAAACCCACAACGCGCAGTTCGGTCAGGTAGGCTTGATCCCAAGGTTGCGGCAGTTGGGCGAGCGAGCCGACCACGGCGAGCCGAAGACTCCGGCCGTCGAGGATCGCCGAGTCGATGCGCAACCCATCCACACCGACGGCGAGCTTCCGCTCCAGGTCCACATAGGCGCCGCCCAGTTGTGAGAGCGCTTCGGCCAAACCGGTGAACACCCCCGAGGCTTCTCCCCAGCCGGGGTGGGTGCGCATGGCGGATTGCGGATGGCCTTCGTGGTCGATATTCTCGGGGCCAAGCCCGACCGGGTAAAGGTTGGTGTGACGGTAGATGTTGTTCGCGCCTTGGTGACGCGGATGGTTGATGAGCACCACCGACGCACGTGCGGCGGCGACGGCCCGCTCCAGCAAATCCTGTCGGCCCAGCGTGCGCCCGTACCATGCCAGCGGCGCGACCACTTCACACTGGCGCGCGTCGAGGAAATTTGTGGTGTCGGCGTTGTCGGCGGTGATGCCGCCGAAGGGGAACGCGGTGTAGATGAAATGCGGCTCCCAGCAGCACTGGCTGAACGTGAGGTAATCCACGCAGCGCTCGCCGGCATCGAGGTATCGCTTGTCCTGGCTGGCGCGGTAGAGTGCTGCGAAGCCATCGGCGGCCCAATACGTCGAGAGGTTTCCCCGCGCGGGCTGTCCCTGCTCGGTGTCGCCGGCGAACGCCAGCGGCTTGGCACCGCAGGAGTAGTAGTGCTCGAGATCGGTCCACAAATGGTTCGGCAGGACTTCGCGGATCAAGCGGTCACCGATGCGTCGCGCGGCTTCAAGATAACGCGGTTGTTTGGTGAGGCGGGAGAGTTCGGCCAGGAACTGCATGGTGGTGGCGTCCTGGGCGCTGCGGGCCAGCGGGGCATAGGGCGCGTGGTCGTTGGACGAAACATACGAAGGCACGGAACCCCCGGCATCCACCAGCGGCAGCAGGCCATCGGCATAACGGGTCGCATAGGCAAGAATGCGCGGGTCCTGCCCGCAGCGCTGGTAGTAATTCAGCAGGTGGCACGCGGTGCGGCTCATCGCCACCACGTCGTAGGTGTCGCCCTCGTCATTCACGGCGGAGAAGAGTTGCGACGGTTTGCCTGGCGCGGCGGTGAACATCGACTTCACCCACTTGCCCGAGCCGACCCGGTAGTTCAGAGGAAACATGCCGCGTGCATCCTGTGGCGCGAGCAGCGCGAGATTGATGGTGCGTTGGGCCATGTCCACGAACTGCGTGTTGCCGTTGCGCTTGCCCCATTCAAACATCCCCACGGCATCGCGGACGTTGTTCCAGAATTCGCTGTTGCTCAACATGTCGACCATGGAAGAAACCGGGCTGCCATAGCCGCCCACGGGCTGCCCTTGCAGGTCGAAAGAAAGGAACGAACCCGTGTCGGGCAAGCCGGCCACGGGCGGATGCACCGCGCCGAGAGGCTTGAGGTTCGCTGCGGTGGTCACGCGCACATATTCGGCGAAAGGCATTGCGAGATGCGGATGTTCGGCGAAAACCTTGTGACCGTAACGCTCCCACTGAAACCGTGTGATGTCCTGATAGCCACTCTCAGCGGGCGCATCGGCACTTGCGAAAAGATCGAATGCGTAACGCACGTCCGACTGCGCCAACGTGCGGGCCATCGCGCCGTCGTTCGTCCGCAGATACCGGGTATGGGGCGAGACGACGTAATCCATCAGGCCGAAGGACATAATTCGCTTGGCGGTGATGCCGGAGGCGGCATTCAGATCCAGCGCCGTCGGCATGGTGTATTTGTCCGGCTCAACCGGAACCGAGAATTGGTTTCGTGCGTAATTCATCCGCCGCCGCGCATCCGGCGAGACGACGCGATAGGCATTGATCGCCGCGAGGTCCGGCACGAGGGCGGTGAAAAGACCCGCATCCTGGAGGATCACCGCCGGTGCGTGGAAGCAGCGGTCGCCAAGCACCTGATCGCGACCTTCGCCGGGCCAGCGAAACTCGGTGTATTTGAGCGTTGGCGTATGAACAAAATCCGGCACGCGATTGGATTCGAAGGTGAACGTCGAGAGCAGGTAGTCGAGCTTCGCGGGCGTGCCGGGGATGCGGGCGGAGACTTCGATGTGGAAATTCCGGCCGCCGGATGGCAAATGGATCGTCTGTTCCACCGCAGCTTCCCGCTGCTTTCCGCGAAGGCGGATGAGTGGAGTGCCGTCCGCTTCAGCCGCCGCTTCGACGTTTGTCAAAACCTCGCTGACGAGCCACCGCGATGCGGCGGCATCGCTCCGGAAAAGCTTGTTGCCGTCTTCGGGAAACGGACGGGGCGGGCGAAAGGACTCGGCCACCAGGACCCAGCCGTCACCCCGGCGGGCGAAGAATTTTTGCCGGATCACGCCCTCCTGCGTTTCGCAACGCACTTTCACCAAACCGTTGCCCAACTCGACCGCATCACCATCGCGGCGGATCGTCCCGGAGAGATTTTTGTCAACGCCCGATCCGTTTTCCCGGCCGGGTTTGCCGTCACTACCGGCGGCGCGGAGATCAGCCGGCGACATCAGCAGCAGGACGGTGAGCAGCGGGAGTGTGTGTTTCATGGCAACTTCACGGTCTGGTTGCGGAGGGCGACACAGCGAATGCTTCCTGATGCGGCGATGTGTTTCATGGTTTTTTGCCCATTGAATCGGGACCTCGCAACGATTTGATACGAATGGGCTGCGGGAAGTCTGTCAGGCATGAAGAAGATCCGCCATGTTCCTTGTCAGGAATTCACGCGATCATGCGCTTGTTGGTGTGGCTTGGAGTTCTGTTAGAATCACCTTGCGAATTTCAACCTCCACACCTACCGCTTGAATCGCAATTTCGCATCAGAACCGGACCTGCGGCGCGATGTATCTCCATCACGCCCATTTGCCGGACGGCAACGATATGCCCTGCGAATATCAAACAAACCGAGCAGGGCGATGCCGGCGTGAAAATCGTCAGGGGCATTGCCGTCGTTGCCATGGTTGTTGGAGATGGCACGTTTGTTTTTCCAACAAAAAATCCCGTGGCCTCACGACCCCGGGATTTTTGCTTCTTTGGAAGAAGTGCTCGAAAGGTGACTCGAACACCCACGGGTCGCCCCACTGGATCCTTAGTCTAGTGGGGGTGATTCGTTGACACGGAAATTAAGGCTGTTCAGTTCTGGGTAGTGGATGGGAAGGCATCCTTCAAGGAGCATAGCGCCCTCAACCGCTTCGTCGCCAGCGTGAAGGACATCAAACTCTTCCTCCGCACCTACTCGAACTCCGGCAATTGATGGGAATGGAGGATATTACAGCCGTACGACTGGACGAATTTATTCGGTGCGAAGCCATAAGGGTAACCCTTATTCATTTTCAAGGTAAAACCCCGATGCAGAATACTCAGAAGTTGTGCAACTATGCAAAGTTGTTGCACAACAATACTTCCTATTACCTCCACGCCCAATGACATCCAACTTCAAACCTCTGGCCCTGCTGCTGCTTCTTACTCCATTGTCGCAGGCCTTCCCGCCAGCGCCATATTACACTCTCTTCGGCATGGTCCGTGACCAGGTCGGCCAGACGGTCACTGCCGAGGGTGCGGAGGTGATCTTGCTGAAGGGCGGGGTGGAGGTAGGTCGCACGCCGATCACTTCCAACCGCATCGACCAAAACTACGAACTCAGCATGCGGCTCGACCATAACCGTAGCGGCACCACGTTTTACACGGATAAGGCGATCGCAGCGCAGGGATTGTTCAGCCTGGTGGTCTCGATGAACAACGAGCTCTTCTACCCGATCGAAGTCTCTGGCAATCTCACGGCAGGGAAGGGGGGCGAGCGAGTGAGGCTCGATCTGACGCTCGGCGAGGACAAGGACAAGGATGGTCTCCCGGACACTTGGGAAGCCTGGCAGCTCTATCAAGCCGGGCTTTATCCGGATGAGAATGGCAACTGGGATCTCAGCCTGCTCGACAAGAACGGCGACTACGACAAGGACGGCCAGAGCAACCTGATGGAATACATCGCCGGCACCTTCGCGGGGGATGCCACTGAAACCTTCGTCCTGAAGATCAAGGAGAAGCTGCCGGAGAGCGTGCGCTTCGAGTTCTACGGGATCACCGGGAAAGTTTACACCATCGAAAGCACGCTGGACATGAAGACCTGGACGCGGGTTCCGTTTGCGGTGGGCGCTCCCGGCACGGGCTCCAGCGGCTACCAGGCCTCCGATGTCGGCATTGTTTCCGCGTTCACTGCACCGCGTTCTCATACCTCAGAATTCTTCCGCCTATCCGTCCGATGAAAAAATTTCTCCTTGCCCTAGTTTCGCTCCTTTTCGCCGCCACCGCCCACGCGCAGTGGCAGAGCACGACCTACGCGCTCAAAAGTGGGTGGAACTCGATCTATCTGCACGGCGACGCCACGCATGCCACGCCGGACCAGCTCTTCGCCGCTAATCCCGAGGTGCTGGAGGTCTGGCGCTGGAACCCGAATCCCACGCAGGTCGGCTTCACCACCTCACCACTGATTCCGTCCGCCGGCACGGCGGAGTGGAGCACCTGGGTGCGCGGTGCTTCGGCGAACACGCTCGGCCAGCTGATGGGCCAGACCGCCTATCTGGTGAAATGCAGCGGTGCCGCCTCCAGCAGCTACAGCGTGACCATCCCGCAGAAAGTCCTGCCGCCCAGCGCCAGCTGGGTGCGCAATGGCGCGAACCTGATGGGCTTCCCGAGTTTGAAAAACGGAGGCCTCTATCCGACACTGGCCTCCTACTTCGCCACCTTTCCGGCAGCCATCGCCTCGAATGTGAAGATTTACAAATACGTCGGCGGCGATCTGGGGCCCGGCAATCCGGTGCAGGTGTTTTCCACCTCGTCCGAGAGGGTCGATCGAAACCAGGCCTACTGGTTCGATTCCAAGGTCGTCGGGGATTTCTACGCGCCCATCGAGATCAGCCTGAGCAATGGCTCGGGGATCGACTTCGGCCGCACCGGCTCGACGGTGACAGTGCGCCTGCTCAACCGCAGTTCCGCGGTCAGCACGGTCACCATTGCACCAGTGGCATCCGCCAATGCGCCCACGGGGCAGGAAGACGTGACCGGCAGCGTGCCGCTGCGCCGCCGCACTTTTAACGCAGCCACTTCCAGCTGGATAGAAACCACCATTTCCGGACCCTTCACCGAGGTGGTGGGGCCGAATGCGGCGGTGGAGCTCACCTTCGGCATCGACCGCGCGGCGATGGCTGGCGGCAGCAATGCCTTTTACGCCTCGATGCTGCGGCTCACCGCCAGCAGCAATCTCTACGAAATCCTGCTGCCGGTCACCGCGCGCAAGGCCTCGCTCGCCGGGCTGTGGCTGGGTGATGCCGTCGTCGGCGGGGTGGAAAGCAAAACCGCGGGCTACACCGGCACCGCCACCGCCCATACTTACAACCTGCGCTACATCGTCCATGTCGATGATGCGGGAAGTGCGCGGGTGCTTTCCCAAGTCTATCTCGGCCAGCTCGCCGGGGCCACCCCACAGCCGGGGATCTGCATTGCAGAAAGCGCGCTCAGCGTGGCGGACAAGGCCAGCGCGCGGCGCATCGTCGCGGCGCACCTGCCGCTCGACCGGGTGCTTGATGGCGGGACCATGGCGCTGGGCGGCAGCCTGAGCTGCACGATCTCCACTCCCTTCAACGATCCCACCAGCCCCTTCGTCCACCAATACCACCCGGATCACGACAACAAGAGCGGCACCACCGCGCTCGTTTCCGGCCAGGAAAGCTACGACCTCGGCCGCGCCGTCACCTTCGACATCTCAGCCGCCGCCCCGGAAGGCGTATCCGCCACCGGCTACGGTGCCAGTGTCATTGCCGGCAACTACACCGAAGTCCTCACCGGCCTGCGCAAGGATAGCGTCACCGTCACCGGCACCTTCACCCTCCACCGCGTCTCCGAAATCGGCGTGCTGACGCAGTAAATGCTGAAAATCCGACTTCAAAAATCAAAAATCATCAATCGGCAATCATCAATCGGCAATTCTGCCCTCTAACTCTCCAACCACCATGAAACGAATCGTCTCACTCCTCGCCACGCTCTGCTTGTTCCAGAGTTCCCATGCGGCCACGGCCGTGCCGGATGCCATCAGTTACCAAGGCCGCGCGCTGACGGCGACGGGCGCCCTGATGGGTGCCGGCACACCGGTCAACCGCACCGTCATCTTCCGCATCTGGGATCATCCCTCCAATTCGCTGACGGCCAATTTGATCTATTCCGAGCAACAGGTGGTGACCATCGCCGAGGGCGAGTTCAGCGTGCTTGTTGGCACGGGCGCCTCCACGGCGAACACCCCGCTGGGCTACAGCGAGACCACCAAGGGTCCGCCAGTTGTGAAAATCAGTGATGCCTTCGGCGGCGTGACCCGCTACCTCGGGGTGACCATTGACGATGGCACTGCGGCGGTGGACAACGAGATTTCGCCGCGCCAGCAAATCGTCTCCGGGGCTTTTGCCTTGCGCTCCAAGGTGGCCGAAAGTGTCGATGGCCTGGCCATCACCACCGCCATGCTCGCCAATAATTCAGTGACGACCACCCAGGTTGGCGATGCCGCTATCACCACCAGCAAACTCGCCGCCAATGCGGTGACCACGACTCAGATCACGGATGCCACCATCACTGGGGCAAAGATCGCGACGGACACCATCGTTGCTGGAAACATCCAGGCAGGTGCGGTGGGAACCTCTGAGATCCTCGATGGCACGATCGCCACGGCAGACATCGCCAATCTTGCGGTGACGAATGCCAAGATCGCAACGGACACCATCCTGGCGGGCAACATCGCCGCAGGTGCGGTATCCACCAGTGAGCTAGCAGCCAGCAGTGTCACCTACGACAAGCTGGCAGCCACCGCCGAATTGACCGTGAAGACTACTGGCGTCGGGATCAATAACACCTCACCCCTAGGCAGGTTCACGGTGAACAGTGGTGCCGGTGCGTTCACGGTCGGCGATTCAGATTTGGCGACGGGGTCATGGATCCGAACCAGTGTAGATACGGTATTTAGCACCAATGTTGGAAACATGTGGTTTGGATACCAAGGGAACGCAAAAACTCTAAATTTCATGGGCGGCGGCAGCATCCCTGCGATGCATATTGCTTCGAATGGCAACGTCGGCATCGGCACGACCTCGCCGACAGCGGCAAAGCTAGTACTCAGTGGGGCGTCGCCCACCGCGCCCTACTCGATGTGGGCAAACGGCCAAATAGTTTCAACAGGTCACATAACCTATTCAGACGAGCGTATCAAAAACATCCAAGGCCGGTCGGATCGAGCCAAGGATCTCGAGACCCTGCTCGGAATCGAGGTGACCGATTACCGCCACAAGGACGTGACCGGCAATGGCAACACGCCCCAGAAAAAAGTGATTGCCCAGCAGGTGGAAAAGGTATTTCCCCAAGCGGTCAGTCGGGCTAGGTATGTGGTGCCTGACATTTACCAAAAGGCATCCCTCAAGGGCGCTTGGATCTCGCTTGAATCGGACCTTAAAGTTGGGGATCGGGTCCGGCTCACCAGCGAACAGCTCGAAGGCATCTTTGCCGTTTTAGAGGTGGCCAAGGGCAAGTTCCGCACGGAATTTTCCGCCGAGACCGATGAGGTCTTTGTCTATGGCCGCGAGGTGAGCGATTTCCGCGTCGTCGATTACGATGCGATCTCGATGCTCAACGTCTCCGCCACGCAGCAGGTCAAGCGCGAGAAGGATGCGGAGATCCAAACCTTGCGGGACGAGAACGCGGCGCTGCGCCGCGAGCTCGCGGCCAAGGATGCCAGCCTCGAGGCCAAGGATGCGATCCTCGAAGCCAAGGATGCGAGCCTTGAGACGCGGCTGATCGCGCTCGAGCGCCGGATGGCCGCAGAAGGTGCGAACAAGACGGTCTCGCTGAAGACCGCGCAGGCGGTGAAGTAAGCCCCAGGTTTCCCTCGTTCGCGCCGCCGATGAATCATACCAGCACAGGAACCGAGCCAGCTCCGCCCGCCGCGTCGCACTCGGTGACGGCGGGGCAAGGCCCGTGGCCCCGCTCTTTTCCTTCGGCTGCTCCGCACGGGAATTTCCCTACGCCCCTATGGCGCTTGGCCATCCGCCAAAACTTTCCTCACCCGCCTCCCGTCTCCGCCGATTTTGATGACTCTCAAAGACGTCTGATCGTCCCATTCCGTAACTTTTGCTTCTCATGAACTTCCGATTTTTTGTCCTTTTCGCCACCCTCGGCAGCGTGCTTTTGGCCCCGCTTGCGCACGCCCAATTCGAGATCAAAGGCGACGTGAGAAACGTGCTAGATAGCCGTCGTGCGGGTGGCTACGCCACGGTTTCGGCGGCTGGAGTGGTCACGGCCATCACGGTGACTGGCGGCGGTGCTGGCTACACGTCTGCGCCCGTGGTCACGATCGGGCCGGGCAGTGGCACCACCGCCACGGCCACCGCGGTGCTGACCGCTGGCAAGGTGACCTCGGTCACGATCACTAACGGCGGCAGCGGCTACAGCGCGCCGCCGGTGGTGAGCATCGCCGCGCCTGCCATCCCCGTAGGCGCGGGGGGCACCGCGCCACAGTTCGCCGGCATGGGCTGGACCTCCGCCACCTCGGGGCCTGTCAATCTTTTGGGCATCACCGCCGGCCGCTACCCCACAGCGAGCGACAAGACCGTCCCCGCCGCACCGGTGGTGACCGCGATTTTGGCGCGTTCCAGTTTTGGCGGGACTTTTGCCTCCGGGGTGCCGCGCTACGCCTTTGGCGATGAGATTGAGCGGCCGCAGGTGAACTGGAACGGAGCCATCGCCGCGAGCAGCTATTGGCGCGCCGAGCCGGTCAAGCCGGGCGAGGTGTTTACCGACAATTACCTGGTCAACCTCAATGGCGCGACCCAGCCGCTGGTGGCAAAAGGCAGTGTGAGTGTGACCAGCTGCTCGCCGTCGAGCAATGTGGTGTCCGTGGCCTCCGTGCCCAGCGGCTTGGTGAGTGGCGCGACCTTGCTGGGCCAGCGGGTGGATATGGTCAACAACCTGACCCTGACCCTACGGGGCAAACCGAGCGAGACGATCAGCAGCGCGACGGCGCGGGATTTCCTGCCACCTCTGCCGTATTATTACAGTCCGCATGCGGACAAGGTGTTTGCCACCCAAGCGGGGCGGGTGACGGTGACGTGGGTGTCGAACCTGCCGGACACCAGTGCCGGAGGCGAGACGAAGGCCACCTACAAGTTCAAGACCGAGGTGTTTTCCGTCGCGTCGACGCCCAATGTGGCGCAACGGCCGATCTACTGGACGGAGAAGTCGTTCAAAGGGCCGCCGGTGACCATCCCGACGGGGCGGATCGTGGCGGCCAATGTCGTTTACAACAGTTTCATGCCCAGCCACGTGGTGAATGAGTATGTGCCGGCGGGTTACAACCCCAGCAACGACCCGAGCAACTCCGCACCCGCGGAGCGCCGCACGCTGTGGTTCGACAACACCTTCGGCACGGGAGCCCTTCATGCTTACAATCTGGAAGGCAGCGTGTTTGTGGAATACCTCGGCGCGGAGGTCGCAGGGACGGGCAACCGCCAGTTCCTCGGGGCCGACGTGGTCTCCACCAAGCGCGATGCCGAGGCGGTCACTATCGCGACCCCACTGGGCCAGCAGATTCAACCGTGGCAGACGACTGCTGCGGAGGGAGACACGGATTTGAAGCCCTCCATGGTGATGAACAACGCCCAGGCCAGCGGTAAGCCGCTCTACGGCACCTCGGCGCTTGCCAACGGCGAACTCGTTTACCACGCCGAACGCGAAAATGATAACCCCGACAAGATCCAGATTTACTGGCTGGAGACCAAGGACGCGGGAATCCTCACCGAGCCGAATCTGTCTCTCCAGTGGCCGAAGTATCTGCGCAAATACACCCAAGTCTGGCCAGCGGCACTTTCCAGCTATGAGCCGGTGACGGTGACGAACACCGGCAGCGGTCTGGCGACGGGGCCGGAGTTTGACGCCGCCCAGCTGCCGCAAGTGATTTTCCAGGACGATCCGGCGGAAATCGAGGTCACGATCGATGCGATCAGCCGGCGCCTGCTGGCGGACTTCGCGACCAGCAGCGATAAAACCAGCCGGACCTTGATCAAATTCATGGAGAACGGCACGCCGTGGTATGTGCCGCTTTACATCCAGTCCGAGAAAATGCTCGGCAGCCCGGCGGTGGTGGATACGGACGGGGATGGCCCGATCGTGGCCAAGCCGGCGGTGACCACCATCAACGACACCAACGCCGATGGCGTGGCGGACCTGACGCTGACGGTGAACGTGGGTGACCGGATCGAGCCGCCTGCGGGCTACTTGAAAGGCGGATACATCGCCGGTGGTGACAATTATTATCCCGCAGGTTACATTGATCCCTTCGCCAAGGGCGCAGCGGCGGCCGAGGCGGGGGCGATCATCCCGGTCAATGCCTTGTCCGGCAGCAATCAGCTCACCGTCTGGTGGTTCAAGAAAGTGGTTCCAGCCAGCGCGAAGTTTGCGCCGTTTTACCTTCCGTCCAAGGTCGGCCGCTACACCGCGGTTTATCCCACGGGCAAGCCGCAGATCGTGATCGCTTCGGGCATCGGCACGGGGGATCTCGGGCCATCGCAGCAGGCGGGCAGCGTGTATTATCAAAACGACGCGACAAAGCCCGGCTTCAACCCCAACGAGGAACATGCGTTGCTGCTTGCTAAAAGCGCCTACGCCCTGCGGGACGATTTGAACAGTGGTGCAACGTCGCAGCCCTTTGTGCTGCTGGCCTATACCAACCCGACCGACCAGCGGCCCAGCATCGATGTCTATCCAGTGGTGCGCGAGACTTTCACCTATCCGCTGGCCTATGATGCCATCGCAGGGACCAAGGCTCAGCCTCCGGGACCGCTGTTTGCGCTGCCCTTGCCGTTGGATGGCACGGGCAAGGTATTGAATTACGAAGTCGCCGGTACGCCCGATCTGCCCGGCGGGTCCGATGCTCCGACGAGCTACGATACCTTCACTTTCAAGGATCGCCAAGGCTACGACTGGACTTACCGCGGAGCCCACGCCAAGACCAGCGCCAGCGCCACGGCCAGCGTAAGCAGCGGAACCGTCTCGGCGATCACGCTCGCTGCCGGAGCTAGGGGTAGCGGTTACCTCAGCGCGCCCATGGTCACCGTCGCGCCGCCAGCCAGTGGCGCCACTGCCACCGCGACGGCGATGGTGTCCAACGGGGAGGTCACCGGAATCACTCTCGTCAGCGCAGGCAGCGGTTACACCGCCGCGCCAGAGATCAAGATCGCGCCGCCGGTCAGCTTCGGGATGAAATTCTATTACAACTCGCTGCCCGGCTTTTTTGAGCCAAGCCTCACTCTGGCCAATCAGCGCCCGGTCGGCACGGTGATGCCCTTCGTCGCCGATACCGGTAGCGGCGTGCCCGTCACTCTGACCTATCGGCCGAAATGGCCGGATGACCTGAGCTTGCCGATCGCCCAACGCACGACCGTGCCGGTGCTGCAAACCGCGGAAACCCTGACCTTGCCCAAGGCCAGTCAAATCGCCGGCGCGCTGCCGCAAGTCCGCGGTGCGACCAGTGCCGAGGTGATTTACCAACAGTCGGTCGCCAATACCGGGGCTGACAACAACAGCGTGACCCTGCACGACCCGACCCGCGCCAAGACCGTGCTGCTGGCTGAGGGTGCACTCGACCAACTGCCACCTTCTGTGCTGACCAGCGATTATGCCGGCAAGACCTACTTCCAGAAGCTCTCGCCGAGTTTGCAACAGCGGTTCTACTACGATGCGAATGCCGGCACCCTCGGTGGATTGACTTTCAAGGGTGAATTCGTCGATGAGATCGCCGGCGAGGATTACCTCAATTTGAACGTGCTGGGCGCGGCGGATCTGGCGGAATTGCAAGGTCTCTGCCCCAGCAGCGACACCGGCTACAAGGGCAAGTGGGATGCTGCGATCAACGCGCTGAGCACCCAGTTGGAAACTTTCAGCGACAGCAGCACCCTTCCGATCGACGCCGTTAATAATCCAGTCAAAATTCCGGGCAAGTATGTGGTCGACACGGCCAAGGATCACCGCGCGATCGACAAGTCGACGCTGGCGGACATCCGCGACCGCGACACGGCGGTGGACAGCTACGCCTTGAGTGCCACGGGCAAGGGCACGGGCTACGTCACCCTGATGTTTGAAAATGGCGAGGCCTTCACCGACTCGGGCAACACGGTCGCGATGCAGATCATCAAGGTCGACCCCTCACTCTACAAAGGTGATCTCAAGGTGTTGCTCGCAAGCAATCCGCTCGACGAGCAGGTCACCCTGCGCCACAGCGGTGACTACGCCGGCCACCCGGAGTTGTATGAATTCCAATGGCGCTACGGCTTCCCGACCGATGGCACGAACCCGACGATCACTTCCGACAACATCGACACCGCGGCGAGCACCCCCACTTGGCTCAAGCCCAATGGCGACTTGGGCGGAACCATCCTCGTCGGCGGCTCGCCGACGGCCACGATCAGCAGCCCCGCCGTGTTGATGGGGGATACGTATTTCACGATGAACTATCGCCTCATTGTGGCCGGTCAGGCCGCCGATGCGGGTTGGTCGGGCTGGACGGAGCCTGCCTTGGTCGAAGGCTGGATCAAGCGGGTGCTCGCCAAGATCACGCCGTTCAACCAGCGGATGAGCGATCTCTATAACAGCGAGATCAATACCGACGTCTCGATGCTCACCCAGGCCGGCAAACGCTGGGAGGGCGATGTCGCGCTGAATTTGAACAACATCAACGACGTCGGCCTGATCGAGATTTACGAAACCGTGCTCAACCGCGGCAAGAACTTCACCATCGGCTCAGGCATCGACTTCGCCTCGGCCAACAACGGGCTGATCCTCGCAGCTGGCTATTTGAATGACCTTTATACCATCCTCGGCAACGAGGCCTACGCCGACGGAGCGAACCCGACGATCTCGATCGACGATGCCAGCTCGGCCACCGAAGTGAACACCAGCCGCTTCTCGTTCGAGGGCCAGGTGGCCAGCTCGCTCGATGAGGAACTCGCGCTGCTCAAGGGCCGCGATGATTCGGTCAATCCGGGCGTGGGTACGGCTCCGGCCTACAACCGCCTGTGGTGGAACTACACCCGCGGCATCAACAGCGGCGAGGTGCTCTACGCCACCAACTACAACATCAAGGAAAAGACCGGCAGCAGCACCGCCAACGGTGTGGTCGATGCGGCCGATGCCTATCGCATGTTCCCGCAGGGCCATGGCGATGCCTACGGCCACTACCTGACCGCTTTGAAAGGCTATTACAAACTGCTCGAGCACCCCTACTTCACCTGGCAGACCTCGGCGGAGGATGTGACGGTGCTCGGCAAGTCGGTGCAGATCGACTACAAGGACGAGCGGAAATTTGCGGCGTCTGCGGCCAACGCCGCCAGCAGCGCCCGCCAGATTGTAGCGCTGGTGCACCGCCAGAACTACAAGGACGATCCGGCCAGCGGCTGGAGTCAGTTCCGCGATGGCAAAGTCAACTCACGCACCGGCGTGACCCGCCACCAGGCGCTCGACGAATGGGTTTCGCGCAGCGCGCAGGGCAGTTATGTGAACTGGGTCTCGGCCAATACCTTGCTGCCCGACAAGGACACCAATCCCAACCATAGCGGCGTGCAAATTATCGACCGCACGACCGTGCCGGAGCTCGGACAACTCGCCAGCGCGGGCAACGACTTCCAAGGCACGATCGACAGCGCCAACGCCCACCTCAACCCGCTCGGCCTGAGCCCGGGAGCGATCGCGTTTGATATTTCACCGGCGGAACTGAAAGCCGGTCACTCGCACTTCGAGCAGATCTACGACCGCGCGCTGCGGGCCACGGTCAACGCCAAGGGCGCCTTCAATCAAGCGGCCAAGATGACGCGGTTGCTGCGCAGCCAGGAGAACCAAATCAGCGATTCGACCACCGCCTATGTCGATCAAGAGGGCGCGTTTGTCAGCCAGCTCATCGATATCTTCGGCTCGCCTTACAGCGGTGATATCGGTGTCGGGAAAACGTTTGCCCAAGATTACTCCGGGCCGGATCTCACCAACTTCTATGTCGTGGATCGGCCGACCGAGCTGGTGGATACCTCGAAGGCGGTGACCCTGACCCTCAATGTCCCGACGGGCATCGAGGATTTCAGTGGCAACGCGATCAACGACATCACCAATGATGACGGCACTCCGAGCCACTCGGTCACCAAGACGGTGACGGTGCAGCCGAACAAGAACCTGCTGTGGTCCAGCGAACGGTTCGGCAGTATGAGCGGCAAGCGCACCCAAGTCGGCCGCATCCAGCAGGCGTTGCTCGATTCCTACCAAGCGCAGATCGCTTTGCAGGAGAGCAACCAAAAGCTGCAAGTGCTCAACACCCGCTTCAAGCGCGAACTCCAGCTCTTCAACGAGCAGGTGAAGATGCACACCAACAGCCAAGACGCCCGTGCCACCGCCACCAGCGAGATCAAGAACCTGGAGCAAACCCAAGCTGCGCTGGAATCCTCGGCCGATTTGTGGGATTCCTTGGGTGAAGGAATTGCAAGTATTGCAGACGCCGGGTCGGAGATGATTCCCGAGGTGTTCGGGCTTGCCAATAGTGCGGGCTCGCCGGCCGCAGGAGCGGTGAAACTCGCCGGATCCATTTTTAAACAAATCGCGCTGCTGCAAGCTTCCAGTCTGCGGACCGAAGCAGGCGCACTGAGCCCTGACGTAACCGAGAAAGCCAGCGATCTTGAGAAGAAGATCGAATTCCTCGGTTTCAGTTACGAGGAAAAGCAACAGCTCTACGAGTTTGAGCAACTCTACCGCGAGCTGCTCTCGGCGCACTTCGAAGTGGCGAATCTCGCCACCGACTACCAGCGCAGCAACGAGGCGCTGCGCAACGTGCTCGTCGAAGGTCAGAACCTGCTGACTGACCGCGAGACGTTCCGCCAACGGGCGGCTGGGGTCATCAACGGCTATCGGACCAAGGACCTGACCTTCCGCACCTTCCGCAACGAGGCACTGGAACAATACCGCACCTTGTATGACCTCGCCGGCCGCTACACCTACCTCGCGGCGAAGAGCTACGATTACGAAACCGGCCTGCTCGGCACCACCGCCGGGCAGAAGGTGATCTCCAATATTGTCGCCTCCCGCGCGCTCGGCGATCTCAGCGGTGACCAACCCCAGGCCACCGTCAGCACCCTCGGTGATGCCGGTCTGGCCGGTACCCTGGCCCAGCTCAATGCCGACTTCTCGGTGGCGGAAGGCCGCCTCGGCATCAACAATCCAGACCCCTACGGCACCCTCTTCAGCCTGCGCGGCGAGTTGTTCCGCATCCGCACGGATGAGGCCACCACCAGCGACGACGATGCATGGAAGCAGACGCTCCAACAAAACATCGTCACCGACCTGATGGCGGATGCTGATGTCGCGCGCTACTGCAACAACCTGAAGAAGGCCAATGGCACCGCCGCACCCGGCATCGTCATCTCCTTCGGCAGCACGATCGAGCAGCTGAGGAATTTCTTCGGCTTGCCGCTGGCGGCTGGCGACAGTGCCTATACGCCCGGTAGCTTCGCCACCAAGATTTCCAGCGTCGGCATCGCCCTGCCAGGGTATGTGGGAATGAATTCCTTAGGTTCTGGCGGCACCAGCAGCAGCCCGAACGCGCTGAGCACCACGCCGTACGTCTATCTGATCCCTTGTGGCAGCGACCGCATGCTGGCACCTCCGCTCGGAGATACCAACACCCTGCGCAGCTGGACGGTGCACGACCAGGCGCTGCCCTTGCCCTACAACTTGGGTGCCTCCGCGTTCAACACCACGAACTTCTTCAACGCCAACGGCACCCTTAGCGAACAGCCATGGATCCTTCGTAAACACCAGCCCTTCAGGCCGGTGAGTGATACCTCCCTGTTCTACAGCAGCATCCCCACGGAGTTCACCAACACCCGCCTGATCGGCCGCAGCGTCTGGAACACCCAATGGAAGATCGTCATCCCCGCCTATACCCTGCTCAGCGATGAACAAGAGGGCCTCAACCGCTTCGTCGCCAGCGTGAAGGACATCAAACTCTTCCTCCGCACCTACTCGAACTCCGGCAATTGATGGGAATGGAGGATATTACAGCCGTACGACTGGACGA
>Ga0209400_1001232_pt1 | contig 21015 bp, 17 predicted proteins | sample M_130807_EF_Meta_FD_187313 | JGI IMG/M metagenome (GOLD analysis project Ga0209400, IMG submission 187313) | Freshwater microbial communities from Lake Montjoie, Canada to study carbon cycling - M_130807_EF_MetaG (SPAdes) (version 2) | ecosystem: Environmental > Aquatic > Freshwater > Lake... | reverse complement strand
TATCACGCGCTTCCACGCTATTTTCTGGCCTGCCTTTTTGATGTCAGCCGATCTACCGCTGCCCAAACAAATCGTCGTCCATGGTTTTCTCTTCAATCGCGGAGAGAAAATGTCCAAGTCTGTTGGCAATGTCATTGATCCGTTCACGCTGGCTGATCATTACGGCGTTGACCAGATGCGTTATTTCTTTCTGCGCGAAGTGCCCTTTGGACAGGACGGCAATTATTCTCATGAAGCGATCGTCAATCGCATTAATGCTGATCTTGCCAATGACATTGGTAATTTGGCGCAGCGTTCCTTGTCGATGATCAATAAAAATTGTGAGGCAAAAGTACCCAAGCATGGTGAATTCACCGATGCGGATAAAGCCATTCTCGCGCAAGCCGACGCCTTAGCTGTCAAGGCGCGTACGGCCATGCATGATTACGCTCTGCATACAATGCTGGCGGAGATCTGGTCTGTCGTGGCGGAAGCCAATCGTTATTTTGCGAGCGAAGAACCATGGATCAAACGCAAGTCTGATCCAGCCCGCATGGAAACCATTCTCTACGTGACTGCCGAAATTCTGCGTAACCTTGCTCTTATGGCGCAGCCTGTCATCCCGACAGCATCTGAAAAGTTGCTTAATCTACTTGGCATCGCCAATGATGCGCGTGAATTTTCATATGTGGGTGCAAAAAATCGTCTTGTGTCGGGCGCAGCACTTCCAGCGCCCGCACCGATTTTCCCTCGTTATGTCGAAGCTGAAGGCGAGGCCAAGGTCTGATGCTGATCGACACACATTGCCATTTGGATTTTCCAGATTTCGCCGAAGAACGCGATGCCGTTGTCGCGCGCGCAAAGGCTGCTGGCATTGGTCGGATGATCACCATCTCGACCTTTGTTTCGCGTTATGATCGCTATCGCGAGATTGCGGAAGCCTATGACAATGTCTGGTTCACCATCGGCACGCATCCCCATCAAGCCCATGAAGAACCGGAAGCATCCGTCGAACAACTGGTCCAATTGAGCTCTCATCCGCGTTGCATCGGCATTGGTGAAGCCGGGCTCGATTATCATTACGATAAAGCCCCGCGCGAGACGGCGGCACGCGTCTTCCGCACACATATAGCTGCGGCTCGTGAGACCGGATTGCCACTTGTGATACATGCGCGCGATGCGGATGAGGATGTCGCTCACATTCTGCGAGAAGAAATGGGGAAGGGCGCCTTCAAAGCTCTCCTGCATTGTTTCACGGCCTCGCGCATGCTGGCTGAGACAGCGCTTGAGCTTGGGCTTTATGTGTCCTTTTCTGGGGTTGTCACATTTAAAAATTCAGAAGAGCTGCGCGCCATTGCCAAAGATGTGCCGCTGGATCGCATATTGACCGAGACGGATGCGCCTTTCCTCGCTCCGGTCCCGTATCGCGGCAAGCGCAATGAGCCTGCTTATGTTGCAGCCACAGCAGCAGTTTTGGCCAAGGTCAAAGGCATCAGCGCAGATGACATGGCAGCTGCGACAACACAGAATGCGCTTCGTCTCTTTTCTAAAATGCCGCCGCTCAATTCATGACGTCTCAGATCACCATTCTCGGCTGTGGCTCCTCCGGCGGCGTTCCGCGGGTTGGTGGTGACTGGGGAGCTTGTGATCCCAAAGATCCCAAAAATAGGCGCCGGCGCTGCTCCATTCTGGTCGAGCGTTTCGCAGGTGACGAGCGCACAGTTGTCTTGGTCGATACGTCGCCTGATTTGCGCGAGCAATTGCTCATGACAGGCACGACCCGGCTGGATGGAATTCTCATGACTCATGCCCATGCCGACCATGTCCATGGCATTGATGATGTGCGCCCGCTGGTGATCAAGATGAAAAGGCGGATCGGCGTCTATATGGATCGCCCGACTGATGAGCTCGTTCGCAGCCGGTTCGACTATATTTTTGAGACGCCGGAGGGGAGCAATTATCCCCCCTTGCTCGATCCCTATCCCCTGACTGCTGGGGCGGCATGCTCCATTTCAGGTCCGGGAGGGGCGGTGGAAGCCATGCCGTTCCGGCTGGAACATGGCGAAATGGATGCACTGGGATTCCGCTTCGGGGATGTGGCTTATACCCCCGATCTCAATGCAGTGCCGGAAGAGAGCTTAGACGCCCTGCGTGGTCTCGACATCTGGATCATTGACGCATTGCGCTATACGAGCCACCCGAGCCATCTCACCGTCGCAGAGGCGCTGGCCCTTATTCGGGATCTGAAGCCCAAGCGCGCCATCCTGACCAATCTGCACACGGACCTTGATTTCGAGCGCCTCCGTTCCGAACTCCCCAAAGGGGTTGAGCCCGCCTATGACGGGATGCAGATTAGCTTTTGATCCCCTCGCATTTGCGCATCAGACCGACTAATATGGTTGTGCTTCACAGAAGGAACCCCAACGAGGGGTCGCTGATTCCTAATTGTTAGAATTGTTGGTGGCTGCGCTCCTGATCGCGCTCAACGGCGTTTTCGCACTTTCCGAACTCGCCCTTGTGTCCTCTCGTCCCGCGCGTCTCAAGACGATGGCCGAGGCGGGGCAAAGCGGTGCCCGGACAGCGCTGGATCTGGCTGAAAATCCGGGAAAATTCCTATCTACCGTTCAGATCGGTATTACCCTCATCGGCATTTTGGCCGGCGCATTTTCAGGCGCTGCCTTGGGTGCTGACCTCTCAGCCGCTCTCAAAGACACAAGCATTCCTCCCGCCTTGGTCGAGCCGGTTGGCTATGGCCTTGTCATTGGCATGATTACTTATTTGTCTGTCGTGGTCGGAGAGCTCGTCCCAAAACAATTGGCCTTGCGTAATCCCGAAGGGATTGCCTGTTTTGTGGCCCCCATCATGCTTGGGCTGTCGCGTTTGGCGGCACCGGTTGTCTGGCTATTGGATCGTTCTTCGCATCTTATTTTCTTCCTGCTCGGTTTGAAGCAGCCGCCGCAAAGCGCTGTGACTGAAGCAGAAATCAAAAGTATGGTTGAGGAGGCCACGACAGCTGGAATTATCGAGGTTGATGAGCACCGGATGATCTCCGGTGTGTTGCGTCTCGGTGACCGTGCTGTGCGCGCCGTCATGACACCACGCACAGATGTGGACTGGATTGATCTTGGCGATGAACCAGATCAGATCCGTCAGAGAATATCAGAAAGCAGCCATTCGAGACTGCCGGTGGGTGAAGGTTCGGCGGATAATATTCTAGGCATCATCCACCTCCGTGAATTATTGCCCGCAACGATGGCAGGCGAAGTCCTAGATCTGCGCCGCTACATTCGCCAAGCGCCTGTTGTACCTGACCAAATTGATGCGTTGGAAGCGCTCGGTGTCCTTCGCGAGGCAGCCATACCCATGGCTCTTGTCCATGATGAATACGGCCACTTCGAAGGCTTGGTGACGCCAGCAGATATTCTGGACGCCATTGCTGGGGCGTTTAAGTCGGATGAGGGCGCCACGGAGCCAGAAGCAGTCCAGCGTGAAGACGGTTCCTGGCTCTTGGCGGGATGGATGCCGGTCGATGAAATGTCTGACCAACTTGGCATAAATCTGCCGCGCTCGCGTGATTATGAAACGGTCGCCGGTTTGATCATCGACAAGCTGCACCATTTGCCAGCCACGGGTGAATATATCGAGACACTTGGTTGGCGTTTTGAGGTCGTGGATCTGGATGGTCGACGCATCGACAAAGTTTTAGCGCGCAAACTTGCTGAAGAAGATCAGGACGGCTGATCCAATTAAACACCATAGGCTTAGCTGTCCTTACTGAATTTATATATTAGTTCCATAATACATCTTATGCGTCTTATAGATTGAGATTCTTGGGTTCCCTCAGCTCTACAAAGAACAGCAAAGCTGGGATCAACCATAGGCATGTGACCTTACAAAGCGGTCCTGCCACAGGCACACAAGCTTTAAATTTGGCGGACGTTTCTGGAGTGATTACTAAAGCCTGCCGGAAAGTTGCACCGCAGCAATGAATCAAAATCAATTTTGGCAACGCGATGTGCTGATTCTCATCCTGGTAAACAGGCACAACCCACGTCAAGTCTTTTTTACTTGCCCTGTTGAAAAGCCATAGCCTAACAGCAACATTACTGCTACATTCATACAAGGTGCGCGCATCCTATGTGAAAAAGCGGGCGTTCGGCGAATGCCAAATGTTCGAAACCGGTCCGGGGCACCTCTTGACCGGGTTGTTTCGTTTGAGTGATCAGGCGGACACAGGACAGGTAGCCATTAGGCGGAGACGAGCAGGTAGACATGAGCAAAGGTAAAGATTTCCGAGGCCCAAGAAAGCGTGGCTTCGATGACGATGGCCCGATGGGTTACGAGCCGCGTAACAACCGCCCGTCCCGCTCCTACGGCGCTCCGCAATTTGACTCCCCCCCGATGGGTGATTTCGGTGGTGGTGCTGGTGGCGGTTTTGCCCAGCGTGGTGGCCCCTCTGCTTCGGGCCCTGCTCCTTCCGGTGATCCGGTCGATGCCACAGTGAAATGGTTCAAAGGCGACAAAGGCTTCGGCTTCGTCGAACTCGGCAATGGCACCGGTGATGCCTTCTTGCACATTGGCGCTCTTCAATCAGCTGGCTATGAGACGGTTCCTCCGGGTGCCAAGCTTAAAGTGCTTGTCGGTTCGGGCATGAAGGGTGCTCAGGTGACCCGCGTTCTCGAAGTCGATACATCGTCGGCTGTTGAACAGCGTCCGCGCTCTTTCGATGCGCCTCGTGGCCCGGCTCCGCGCCGCATGCCTGATCCGTCCACTGCGACGGAAATGGGTGGAACGGTGAAGTGGTTCGATGACACCAAGGGCTTTGGCTTTGTGGCTTCGAGCGACGGTGGCAAGGATGTGTTTGTGCACATCTCCATTCTACGCCCGAGCGGCATTGCTCACCTGCCGGAAGGCCAGGCTGTTGTGATGCGCGTTGTCGAGACGCCGAAGGGCCGCGAAGCCGTTTCGATCGATCTCGCCTAAGCGCAGATTTCAATTAGAGCCGGATCACCAGATCCGGCTTTTAAGGCGCTTCATTTGAAGCGCCTTTTTCATTTCAGGACATCACATGAAACCTGCTCGCGATATTTCGCGCCTTATTGAAATCATGGCCACGCTTCGCACACCTGTCTCTGGTTGTCCTTGGGATCTCGAACAGGATTTTTCCTCCATTGCGCCCTATACGATTGAAGAAGCCTATGAAGTCGTTGATGCCATTGAGCGTGGTGACTTCGCTGATTTGACCGATGAGCTTGGTGATCTCCTTCTGCAAGTCGTCTTTCATGCACGCTTGGGTGAAGAGAAAGGTCTCTTTGCATTTCCAGACGTGGTGGAAGCCATTACGCGCAAACTTATTCGACGCCATCCGCATGTTTTTGGCGACACAGCTCATCTCACACCCGATGAAGTCAAAGGCCTTTGGGCAAAGATCAAGGGTGAAGAAAAAGCTGAACGCGCAGCGCGCCGTGGCGGATTGGAGCCACACAAGGGATTATTGGCCGATGTCCCTCGCGCTCTCCCTGCCCTGACCCGCGCAGTCAAATTACAATCCAAAGCCTCGACCGTCGGCTTTGATTGGAATGACGCGCGCTTGGTGCTCGACAAAATCAAAGAAGAAATTACAGAATGCGAAGAGGCTATTTCTGCGGGTAACGCGGCCCATGTGCGCGAAGAAATCGGAGATCTTCTCTTTGCTGTCGCCAATCTTGCACGACATGTGGATGTGGATGCCGAGGATTCTTTACGTGGAACGAATACAAAATTCGAGAAACGTTTTGCCTATATTGAAAAGACACTTGCCGAGCGGGGCATCGCCTTAAAAGACTCCAGTCTTGAGCAAATGGATAAGCTTTGGAACGAGGCTAAGACGAAGGCTTGATCGCGTCTTAATCTTCCTCGCGCTCGGCATCAGGAAAGCGTTGTATCAAGCGCTCGATCTTTTCCGGTGCAAGTCGCACCGTGAGCTCGATCGAACCATTTTCGCGTGTCTCTCGTTTCAGAACTTCGCCATTTTCATATAGCCAATGAAGACCCTGCCCATCAGTTGGCTCAATCATAACAAAGAAACGTGCGCGTCCACGCGCAAGCTTGTCTTCAATACCTGCAAGAAGCGCATCCGTGCCCTGCCCGTTTAAAGCTGAGACGACATAGGGGCGCTCTTCAACACGCCGTTTATCTGCCGCATCCAAAACAGCCTCGCGCGTTGGTTCGTCGAGGAGATCGAGTTTGTTCCAGACCTCGATAATGCGGTCATGATCTTCTGGCCTGATGCCGAGATCAGCAAGGATCAATTCCACATCGGATGATTGGGCCTGTGTATCCTCATGCGATATGTCGCGCACATGCAAAATGACATCAGCTGAAATCACTTCTTCCAAGGTTGCTCGGAAGGCTGACACCAACATGGTTGGTAGGTCAGAAATAAATCCGACAGTGTCCGACAACATGATCCGCGCGCCATGCGGCAAGTGAAGCCCGCGCAAGGTTGGATCAAGGGTCGCAAAGAGCATGTCTTCTGCGAGCACGTCTGCCCGGGTCAATCTATTGAACAGAGTGGATTTGCCGGCATTCGTATAGCCAACAAGAGCGACAACCGGAAAAGGCACATCTTGCCGGCTCTTACGATGCAAACCACGTGTTTTCTTGACAGCTTCAAGATCGCGTTCAATTCGCGTCATACGCTCTTGAATGAGACGGCGATCGGTTTCGATCTGTGTTTCACCCGGACCACCCAAAAAGCCGAAGCCGCCGCGTTGGCGTTCCAAATGGGTCCAGGACCGAACAAGTCGTGACTTCTGATAATTCAAATGCGCCAGCTCAACTTGGAGCGTACCCTCGCGCGTGCGTGCACGTCGACCGAAAATTTCCAAAATCAATCCGGTGCGATCAATAACTTTCGCGCCGAAAGCTTTTTCTAAATTGCGCTGCTGCACGGGCGAGAGCGAGCAATCCATCATGACCAGACCGATCTCATCGTGCTTCACCTGCTCAGCAATCTCCTCAACTTTTCCCTTGCCAAGAAATGTCGCAGGTCTGATCTGGGTGAGCATCGCAAGCTCATACCCGATCACATCAAGATCGATAGCAAGCGCAAGACCCGCCGCTTCTTCAAGCCTTGCGTCAGGCGCGCGTGAAGACGCTCGCTCAAGCTTCAACGCCGCACGATCTGTCAGATAAGGTCCGACGATGAGCGCACGTGTAGATTGAGCGAGTGCCTTTTCAGGCTCGATGATTGGCTTGCCAATTTCCAATGGGCTCACAGGGGCAACCTCGCAGGTTCGCCCCTGCCAGCATTATTTTTCGACGCTATCATCAGCCTCGAACATTTGGATTGGATGTCCAGGCATAATGGTCGAAATCGCGTGCTTGTAGACAAGCTGGGAATGTCCATCGCGACGCAGTAAGACGCAAAAATTATCGAACCAAGTCACAACGCCTTGCAGCTTGACGCCATTCACGAGGAAGATCGTGAGAGGGACCTTGTTCTTGCGTACAAAGTTCAGGAACGTGTCCTGCAAATTTTGGGTGCGTTCAGCAGCCATGTTTTTTCTCTTTCAGTCCATCCCGGGCTGTCGCCGGGTTCAGGAAGCTTGAATCTAGCGGAATACGCTTCCACCCCGCAATATAAAGTTCATTTAGGAACTAAGGCTTTTGGCTAAGGCATTCCCCCTTAATCGATGGAAAGAGACTTCAACTTCCGGTGAAGGGCCGAGCGCTCCATCCCGATAAACTCGGCTGTCCGGGAAATATTGCCACTGAAACGTCCAATCTGGGCAATGAGATACTCCCGCTCAAAGACCTCACGGGCCTCGCGCAGAGGCAGGCTCATGAGCTTTTCACCCCCCGACCCATTCGGAGTCGTGGGTACCATGGTCCCGATTTCAGAGGGCAACATATCAGAAGTTATAACCGCATTCGGATCCCCGGCGCTCAGGATCATCAGACGCTCGATATTATTTCGGAGCTGGCGAATATTACCCGGCCAATCATGTGATTGGAGTACAGCCATAGCATCCTCACCAATAATGCGCTGCGGCATGCCGGTGGTTTGCGATAGCTGTTCCATGAAATAAGTGACCATCTCGGTAATGTCTTCGCGTCGCTCCGCCAAAGACGGAACGCGGATCGGCACAACAGACAAGCGGTGGAACAAATCTTCGCGGAAGGACCCTTGCGCAATCAATTCCTGCAAGTCACGCGCGGTCGAGGAAATCAGGCGAACATCGACGTGTACGCGCGTCGCACCGCCCACTCGTTGAAAATTCTGATCAACAAGCACGCGCAAAATCTTGCTCTGCGTTTCTTTGGGCATGTCGGCAACTTCGTCGAGGTAGAGCGTGCCGCCATGCGCTTCCTCAAGTGCACCAACTTTGCGAAGGCGACCATCAACGCCCTCAGTGCCGAAAAGTTCGATCTCCATATTATCTGGCGTAATCGTCGCTGAATTGAGAACAACGAAAGGACCTGCAGCTCGCCCCGATGATTCATGAATGGTGCGAGCCACCAATTCTTTGCCTGCGCCCGGTGCGCCAGCGATCAAAATACGTGAATTGGCTGGCGCAACTCGTTCAATCACGCCGCGCAATTGGTTGATGGCCGTTGATTTGCCAATGATGCGATTGACAGCCCCTGCCCGGACTTTCAGATCGGTCAATTCACGCTTGAGACGCGAAGCTTCAAGCGCACGATCTGCCACCAGCACCAAGCGGTCAGCCTTGAAAGGCTTTTCGATAAAGTCATAGGCGCCAAGTTTAATCGCGGAGACGGCTGTTTCGATATTGCCGTGACCCGAAATCATTACAACAGGCAAAGTGGGATGTTGTTCCTTGATCACTTGCAAAATCTGCAAACCATCTAGGCGAGAACCCTGCAACCATATGTCGAGAAAAACGAGATGCGGACGGCGTGATTCAATCGCAGCCAAAGCTTCATCAGAATTGCGTGCCGTACGGGTTGAATGACCCTCGTCTGACAGAATGCCAGATACGCCTTCGCGAATATCGGCTTCATCATCAACGATGAGAATATCACTCAACATGATTTACGCCTTTTCAGATGGAAGAATGGCTGAGGAAACCTCGGCCGTTTCTTTTTGAATGGGAAAATAAAGCTTAACCCGCGCGCCTCGGCCCCATTCCGCATCGAGCAATTCAATGCCGCCGCCATGATCTTCCAAAATCTTGGCGACAATCGGAAGACCAAGCCCCGTGCCTTCGGCGCGCGTGGTCATATAAGGTTCAAGCAAACGCTGACGGTTTTCGACAGGAAAACCGATGCCATTATCAGTGATGTCGAGAACAATCTTATTGTCTTCCAGATAGACGGAAACTTTGATTTGACTGCGCTCGCGGTCTTCGCCTTCACGCGCGGCCAAGCCTTCCGTGGCATTTTTAACAATATTTGTGAGCGCCTGCGCAATGAGACGGCGATCAAATTTGGCGCGTAGCGGTAGTTCGGGGATTTCTTCGATGAAGCTGATTTCAGGATGACCAACCTTCATCAAGAAGAGAACTTGCTTCACTGTAATATTGACGTCTTCTTCTTCCAGACGCGGCTTTGGCGTGCGGGCAAAAGAAGAGAACTCATCAACCATGCGCTTGATATCATCAACCTGACGGACAATCGTATCCGTGCATTGATCGAAAATCTCGCGGTCCTCTGTGATGACCTTGCCGTATTTCCGCTTGATACGTTCGGCTGAGAGCTGAATCGGTGTCAGCGGATTTTTGATTTCATGTGCAATACGACGCGCAACATCTGCCCATGCAGAGGTACGTTGTGCAGACACCAAATCCGTCATGTCGTCGAGCGTCACGACATAGAATTGCTCGACAGGAGCCGTGGGCTCTGTCGAAATACGTACATTGTAGATGCGCTCGCGACCATTCCGCAAAATGGTGATTTGAGCCTGATGCAAACGCTGACGCTTCTCGCGAGCTTCAGTCAGGATGGTCGTGAGTTCTGGGATGACCTGCTCAATTGATTTGCCCAAAACAGCTTCCGGGCTGAGTTCGGAACCATCAAACAATTTAAGCGCTGACGGATTCAATACCGTCACCAAGCCCTTGTCATCAATGCCGATAACGGCAGCAGGAACACCGGACAAAACAGCTTCCGTAAAGAGGCGCCGTTCATCAATCATATTGCTCGCTGCAATCAATCTGTTTTGCTGCAAGCGAAGTTCCGAGGTCATTTTGTTAAATGTCTCGCCTAGATGTGCAAGATCACCCTCGGACTGATTGACCGGCACTTGTACATAGAGATTGCCTGTCGAGACTTGATCAGTCGCCGCAATGAGGCGGCGGATCGGGCTCACCAGTCGATTGGCGAAAGACAGGCCAAGCCAAGTCGCCGAAAGCAACATCACGAATGCCAGCAAGACATACATAGTGGCAAAAGCGAGCTGAATATTATTGCGATGCGCATCAAAGCTTTCATAGAGCGCAATCAGGCTTGCGGCTTGCGCTGGAAAATTGACCGCGAAAGGATCAACAGGGCGCGCCACATAAAGATAGGCATTTTCAATATTGCTGAGATCACGCAGCGCCACAAAGGTGCGGCCCTCATCTAGCACGAGGCACAAGGGTTCGTTGCGATTGGCGTCATCAAAATCAGAGGCGTCGGGTGTGACAAAGCGCTGGTCTGCAACGCCCGTATCTGCCCTTTCCAAAACCGTACCATCAGCCTTGATCAGCACTGCCGTGGAAAAGCCGAGGATTTTTGAGCGTCCGGAAAAGAAGTCGCGAAAATTAGGCCGCTCATTTTCATAGATCGATTTGATACGGTCGAGATCACTCGCCATCAATCGGGATTCTTGTAACAGCGAACGGCATTGTGATTCTCGGAAGAGTCGCGCGGCCTCAGCCGTATTCAAAACGAAGCCCCGAACATCCTGCATAAAGGCCGGGTTCAGACTGCGCTCAAGCGTGATCGAACCCACAACAGCGATGATGATCGCGGGAGCCGCAGCAATGCCTGAGAAAAGACCGACAATGCGCACATGCAGACCGGCACCGGCCGCGCCCGCCTGATAGGCGCGCACAAGTCGCCAAACCTCGGCGACAAGAATGCCAAGCAGAATGAGGATAATGATAGCATTGGCCAGAAACAGCGACAGGACCACCTGTGTCGTGGGCACAATCGGCGTATAATCGGCAAAGACAAGAACAGTAAAAATGCCAAGGGCAACAGCCAGCGTCACGACTACCGGACCAAAACGCGACAAGAAGCGGCGCTCACCCTGATAAAAGGGCGCCTTCTTTCCAAGCGTGGTTTCGACTGACGTCATCAAGCTTCCGTTTGTCCGCATCGGGCGTGGCGACCCAAAAAATGGGGCCAACCTGAATAAGCGTGGCAATCATACAACGCTGTTGCAAGATTACGACATTTTCCAGACCCTAAATGGAAAAATAAAGCAATTGCGCTCAAGAAAAAGGCGGGGGCCGTGGCTCCCCGCCTTAATCTTGCGCCTCGAGACCATTTAGCGCGGTGAGCGCATCAGGCGAATGTCGAGGTCCCGTACCTTTTTACGCAATGTGTTGCGATTAAGGCCAAGCAGTTCTGCCGCTTTGATCTGGTTTCCCCGCGTGGCGGAAAGAGCCGCCGAAATAAGCGGGATTTCAATTTCACGCAAAATCCGGTGGTAGAGGCCGGGGGGAGGCAATTGCTCTCCATGGGCACGAAACAGGGCTGTAAGATGGTGCTCCACGGAAACCATGAGGGTGGCATCTTCTTCTCCCGCTCCAGAGCCTGAGGTGGGCAACGGCGCACCTGCAGGCGCTGCCGCCGTGGCACGTGTTGCCAGCGGAGCATCATAGCCAAGCTCGGCCTCGACCAGCTGATCGCTCACCACCTCTTGTGGATAGAGCGCGGCAAGGCGGCGGATCAGATTTTCGAGTTCACGGATATTGCCAGGCCAACGATAGCGCTTCATGCGCTCCATAGCCGCGCCTTCCATATGCTTCTGCGGCAGGCCCTCGGCAGCGGCGAGCTTGAAGAAATGGCGGACAAGATCTGGAATATCTTCGGTGCGCTCGCGTAGAGGTGGCAGGCGTAGAGGCACGACATTCAAGCGGAAGAACAAATCTTCCCGGAAGAGGCCCTGCTGAATGAGGATGCGCAGATCCTTATTGGTCGCAGCGACAATACGCACATTCGTTTTGATATGGGTGCGGCCACCCACAGTCGTATATTCACCCTGCTGCAAAACACGCAGCAAACGTGTCTGTGCTTCCATCGGCATGTCACCGATTTCATCCAAAAAGAGGGTGCCGCCTTCTGCCTGCTCAAAGCGACCGGCCGAGCGCGCATTGGCGCCTGTAAACGACCCCTTTTCATGACCGAACAATTCGCTCTCGATTAAATCGCGCGGAATGGCGGCCATATTGATGGCAACAAACGGTCCTTCGCGGCGCTTGCCGTAATCATGCAAAGCGCGCGCGACTAGTTCTTTGCCCGTGCCGGATTCACCTGTGATCATCACAGTGAGATCAGTCTGCATGAGACGGGCAAGTGTGCGATAAATTTCCTGCATGGCGGGCGAACGACCCACCAGCGGCATGCCTTCGAGTTCTTCCGCTTTTGGGGCGCTAGGGCGCGCACGCGGCTCGCTCAACGCACGCTGCACGATGGCGACAAGTTCCTTCAGATCGAAGGGTTTTGGAAGATAATCATAAGCACCGCGTTCTGAGGCCTTGATGGCCGTCATGAATGTATTTTGTGCGCTCATCACAATGATGGGCAAATCGGGGCGCAATTCCTTGATACGCGGCAGAACTTCAAAAGCGTTTTCGTCGGGCATGACGACATCTGTGATGACCAGATCGCCCTCGCCCGCCTGCACCCAGCGCCAGAGTGTTCCAGCCGTACCGGTGACGCGCACTTCATAGCCAGCGCGTGTGAGCGCTTGGCTGAGCACGGTGCGGATTGCCGCATCGTCATCGGCAACGAGGATATGTCCGGTCGCCATTCACAATTCTCCTCAAGCCCGCTGATGCGGGGCATCGTCCAGACAGACCGTCAAAACCCTTATTCCGCCCCTGCCCGACCGTCGCGCGGCTTGAACATGGGCAACAGAACCCGAAAAGTGGTTCTGCGTGGATGGGATTCACATTCGACGATACCGCCGTGATCACCAATGATCTTAGCAACGAGTGCAAGACCGAGGCCAGTTCCATAAGATTTGTTGGTTACAAAGGGATCGAAAAGATGAGCGGCAATATCAGGCGCCACTCCCGGCCCATTGTCGTGGACGCAAATTTCCAGCGGCAGACTGACCGGAGAAGTGGCACCGGGGGTGCGCAGCCGCACACCGGGACGGAAGGCCGTCGTCAGTTCGATCTCGCCATCAATGACATCCTCGCCCAAGGCCTCGGCAGCATTTTTGACGAGATTGAGGAGGACTTGCACCAATTGGTCGCGATTGCCAAAAACCGGCGGCAATGAAGGGTCATATCGCTCTGCGACACGAATATGTCGGGCAAATCCAGCCTGTGCCACGCGTTTCACATGATCGAGCACGGCATGAATATTGACGCTCTCACGCTCAATGGGCCGCTCGTCTGAGAAGATCTCCATCCGGTCGACGAGCTTCACAATCCGGTCGGTCTCGTCACAGATCAGCCGGGTGAGCGAACGGTCACCCTCGCTCAGGTCTGTTTCCAGAAGCTGGGCCGCCCCGCGGATGCCCGAGAGTGGGTTTTTAATCTCATGGGCAAGCATGGCTGCCAGTGCTGTGACCGAACGGGCTGCCCCACGATGCGTCAGCTGCCTGTCCATTTTATCGGCAATTGTACGTTCTTGAAGCATAATGACTACGCCTTCAGCACCTGCCGAGACCGGAGCCACATTGATATCGACGACCCGCTCGGTCCCGATCCGGGGGGTGCCGATATCCACCCTATATTCATTGACGACCGAGCCTCGGTCCAAAGCATGCTCCACAGCCGATAGGAGGGGCGACCCGAAGGGCAAGATGTCCTCAAGCTTGAGCCGCATGAGCATCGTCCGGCTCAACTGGAAAAAGGTTTCCGCGGCCACATTGGCATCGCAAATCACCCCTGCGCCAGAAACCGCCAGCACAGGATGCGGCAGGGCGTTGAACAGAAGCTGCGATGTGGGAGCAAAGCCGGAGCTATCATCTAGGGTCATTGTGGGGGCTTAAGCATCCATGGTCTCACGCAGCCGGACGCGCGACGAGGCCAGCCCCATCCTCCGCTGCGTTGAAGAAAGAGGCAAGAAGGCCTTTTGCATCGCCGACATTCTCGGTGGTTACGAGACGTATACGATCCGAGGCGCGGGCTGGATGCTGCCCGCCGATATGATCCACATAGGCCGCGAGGTGCTTGCGGGCATGGCGCAGGCCCGCGTGCTCACCCATCAGCTCCACCAAAGTCTCCAAGTGCTCGCGGGCTGCTTCACCACGCCCTTGCAAGCTTGGCAATGGAACAGCAGCGGCATCGAGCCCATGCGCAATCTCACCAACGAGCCAAGGACGCCCAAGCGCCGCACGACCAATCATGACGCCATCAGCGCCGGATGCTGCAAGCATGGCCCGCGCATCGTCCAGATTTTCGCAGTCGCCATTGGCGATGAGCGGAATGGTGATGGCATCACGCACTGCGCGGATGGCCGACCAATCAGCGCGGCCCTTATAAAATTGCTGACGCGTGCGCCCATGCACAGTCACAAGCTGCACGCCTTCGGCCTGCGCGCGGCGTGCGAGTTCCGGCGCATTTTTTGTTGCATCATCCCAGCCCAGACGCATTTTCAGAGTCACGGGAATTTTTACCGCAGTAACCGTCGCGCGCACCAACGAGATGGCATGATCGAGATCGCGCATCAAAGCGGATCCAGCATAGCCACCCGTCACACGTTTTGCGGGGCAGCCCATATTGATATCGACAAGGTGGGCACCTGACTGCTCGGCAAGTCGCGCGGCTTCGCCCATCCAATGCGGATTGCATCCGGCAATTTGCACAACATGCGGCGTGACGCCTTGGCCCTCGGCGCGGATACGGTTCTCTTCGTCGCCCTTCACATATTCGTCTGAGGCAACCATCTCAGACACAACAAGCGACGCGCCATAACGATGCGCAATGCGACGCATGCCAATATCGGTCACGCCGGACATGGGCGCCAGAATAGCGCGTCCAGCGAGTTTTACAGAACCGATGGTCAGCGGTGACGTCACAAAAAGCTCCGAAAGAGAAAGGGCGGTCCGAAGACCGCCCCTCTGATTAAGCCAGCGCCTTGAGAGCTGCGCGACCCGCATAACGGGCCTGCGAACCAAGCTCTTCTTCAATGCGGATGAGCTGGTTGTATTTTGCCAATCTGTCGGAACGCGCGAGCGAACCCGTCTTGATCTGACCGCAGTTGGTCGCAACCGCGAGATCGGCAATGGTCGAATCTTCCGTCTCGCCCGAGCGATGCGACATGACGGCCGTATAGCCAGCGCGTTGCGCCATTTCGACAGCTGCAAGTGTTTCCGTCAGAGAGCCAATCTGGTTCACCTTCACGAGAATGGAATTAGCCGTGCCCGACTTGATGCCCTGCGCGAGGCGCGTGACATTGGTGACGAAGAGATCGTCGCCGACGAGCTGGCACTTAGAGCCGATTTTCTCCGTCAGCAATTTCCAGCCAGCCCAATCGTCTTCGGACATGCCGTCTTCGATGCTGACAATCGGATAAGCGGCCACGAGTGAAGCAAGATAATCGACTTGCTGCTCAATCGTGCGCGTCTTGCCTTCACCTTCATAGTGATAGGCATTGTTCTTGAAGAATTCAGTCGAAGCGCAATCGAGGCCGAGCATCATATCGTTGCCAGCTTTGAAGCCAGCCTTTTCAATCGCCTTCATGCAAAAGTCGAGTGCCGCCTCAGCGGAAGGCAAGTTCGGCGCAAAGCCGCCTTCATCGCCGACGTTTGTGTTGTGACCGGCCTTTTTCAATTCGCCCTTGAGCACCTGAAACACTTCAGCGCCCCAACGCACGGCTTCGCGGATCGATGACGCGCCGACCGGCATGATCATGAATTCCTGGAAGTCAATCGGATTGTCAGCATGAGCGCCGCCATTGACGATGTTCATCATCGGCACAGGCAGGACACGCGCCTGCGTACCGCCAACGTAACGATAGAGCGGCAGAGCTGAGGCATCAGCAGCAGCCTTGGCGACAGCGAGCGAGACACCGAGGATCGCATTCGCGCCGAGCGTTGCTTTGTTGGGTGTGCCGTCGAGCGCGAGCATAGTTTCATCAATCAGCACCTGATCTTCAGCATCGAGGCCGCCGATAGCGCCAAAGATTTCGTCTTGGACAGCCGCGACCGCCTTCAAGACGCCCTTGCCACCGAAACGGGCCTTGTCGCCGTCGCGCAATTCAACGGCTTCATGAGCGCCAGTCGACGCGCCTGATGGAACCGCCGCACGGCCCAAAGAGCCGTCTTCGAGAATGACATCGACTTCAACAGTCGGATTGCCACGGCTATCCATGATTTCGCGGGCGATAATATCGACAATGGCGGTCATATTGGCTCCTGGACGGGGTACAGGGTGGACGGGGTATGGCCGCCTTTTAGGTGAATCGGGCGGGTTCTGGAAGACCTAGAGAGCGCCCATCCGGCGAAAGGTTGATGACAACGGCGCTCAAGCGTAAAGAGGCATCATATCCGGCGCTCAACCGCCCCAAGAAACGAGATTTTCCATGGCCTCCAATCCCGGCACGCCGACCCAGCTCGGCCAGCACGTCCCCATGCCCCAATCGCCCGAAGAGGCTCAATTGGAGCGGGTGCCCAATCCCCATCCCGGCACGAATTATGTGGCGCGCTTCACCTCGCCCGAGTTCACATCGCTTTGCCCTGTGACCGGCCAGCCCGATTTCGCCCATATTGTCATCGACTATGTGCCGGGTGATTGGCTCGTCGAGTCAAAGTCGCTGAAGCTCTACCTTTCATCCTTCCGCAATCACGGTGCCTTCCATGAAGATTGCACCGTGCGGATTGCGAAAGATCTGGCTGATCTGCTGCAACCCAAATGGCTGCGCATCGGCGGCTATTGGTATCCGCGTGGCGGCATTCCGATTGATGTGTTCTGGCAGACAGGCGAAGTGCCCGCTGGCACATGGGTCCCAGATCAAGGCGTGCCGGGTTATCGCGGACGCGGCTAAGGTCCCAACCTCAGCCCCGTTATTGCGAGGAACCGAAGGCGTCGCGGCAATCCAGTGCGCTTATCTCAATAGGCTAGCTCTATGGATTGCTTCGCTGCGCTCGCAGAGACAAGCTGAGAGATTGCAAGTGATCTGACAGAGCCTGTCGGCTCTCGAACTTCGGAAGTTCTTCATAAACCACCGGCTCACCGATCAGCACTTCTACGCTTTTGCCAAGGCGTCGACGCAATTCGTGAAAGAAAAGCGCCAGACGCAACATCGGATGAATGTGGCTTAAAATCTGGAAAAGCCGCGAATTCTGTCCGATGAAATGCACGGGCACGATGGTCGCATTGACCTTCTCCGCCAGCGACGCTGCAATCGGTTGCCAGCGTGAATCCACCGCTGGCTTGCGCCCGAAAAAATCAGGCGATGTGGAGACAGCACCCGCCGGAAAAATCACCACGCATCCACCACGCGCCAAATGCTTGCGCGCTTTGGCACGGCTCTCGACATTTGTTTTGATCGCTTCAGGTGTGGGATCAAAATCGACAGGGAGCACATAAGGCGCAACTTCCGGTGCACGCAAAAGCACAGCATTGGTGAGAACCAGAAAATCATCGCGCACAAGGCTGGTGATCCAGCTCATGGCAATGCCATCCAGTACACCAAAGGGATGATTAGACACAAAGATCAAAGGACCTTGGCGCGGGACCTTTGCCAATTGCGATTGATCGAATTGGATCGACACGCGCATAGTATCGAGACAAGCGCGAAACCAGTTTTCACCCGGCTGCATGCGTGCGCGGTTTTCGAGATACAGCAACTCGACGGCTCTCGCGCCTGTCAACTTTTCGAGAACGCGGATCAACACACGCTTCATCAACGGCGTGTTGGAATCAACATAGGAGAAAGGTGTCTCATTCATGGCCGCGCTTTCAACAGGCTCATGTGACACTTGTGTGTCAGGCCTTGGCGATAGCGTCGAAAGCCATGAGCTGGCGCAAGAGAGCTTCCATCTCTTTCAAAGGCACCTGATTGGGGCCATCCGAAAAAGCCTGCGCCGGATTGTCGTGCGATTCGATAAACACGCCCGCCACACCAACAGCCACAGCCGCGCGCGCCAGAACGGGAACAAATTCACGCTGGCCACCAGAAGACGTGCCCTGCCCGCCCGGTTGCTGTACCGAATGCGTCGCATCGAAAATAACCGGCGCACCGGTTTGTTCCGCCATGATCGGCAGCGAGCGCATATCAGAGACAAGAGTGTTGTAACCAAAGCTCGCGCCGCGCTCTGTGACCAACACATTGGCATTGCCTGCGCCCGTCACCTTGGCGACAACATTTTTCATATCCCAGGGAGCCAGAAACTGTCCCTTTTTAACGTTCACTGGTTTGCCAGTTGCAGCAGCCGCCAACAACAAATCTGTCTGTCGGCACAGGAAGGCCGGGATCTGCAACACATCGACGACTTCAGCGGCGATGGCGCATTGATCATTTTCATGCACGTCGGTGACAACTGGCAGGCCAAATTTTTCCTTGATCTCGGCAAAGACAGGCAATGCCTGCTTCAAGCCAAGTCCGCGCTTTCCATCCAGAGAAGTCCGATTGGCCTTGTCGAATGAGCTTTTATAGACAAGCCCGATGCCGAGCTTCTGGGTGATCTCTTTGAGCGCTGCAGCCATTGTCAGCGCATGGTCGCGGCTCTCCATCGCGCAAGGGCCAGCCATAAGAGCGAGTGGACGGCGGTTGCCAAATGTAACCGCGCCCGCACCCGCGCCGATGATGACATCCGCCTTGGCCTGCATGTGAAATCCTCGAATAAAGCTAAATCTGTTGGTTACGGCCTACACCGTATCGGCCTCGAAGGCCAGAGCGACACCAAAAGCGTCTTGAGGCGGGACGAGCAACCTATGGCCAAATACCTGATGAGGAACATCATTATCCTCAAAAATCTCGGCACAACCGCCAAGATCGCTGACAGCAATGCGGATGGCAGCGACATGGGGGGCACGCACGGGACGGTCTAACAGACCCAGCCCGAATTTTTGGACAAAGGCCGCCTCGGTCAGGACTTCAATGCTTTGCTCATCAGCCACTTCGAGATCAATACCAAGAGACGTGGCAAGCATCTCCCGTTGGCCTGTGACCCCAGATAGAAATTCCCCATGAGCTGCGGGATTTTCCGCCACAAGAACAATCCCGCAAACACCCACAGCGCCATTGGCATGCATCTGAAGCGAGGATGAATAAAATTCTTCCGGAAAATGCTGCTGGCAAGAGAAGAAGCCAATATCAGGCATCAGTTTGGAATGGGCAAAAGCCAGCGTAAACGCCACATGACTATCAGCGCCATCCGCCCGCTTGCCTTTGCGCTCGAAATGAAACTGTTCGAAATCGCCAAGGCCAGCCGATTTGAATTGCTTGCGATCGGCAGCAGCATCTTGAGACGCAAGCGCCAGCATGGAGACGCCTTCGCACTTATCGAGCTGCTGCGAGATAAAACCAGCAAATGAGAAAGTATGGGGATCAAGATCAACCGGCGCGCGAAAACCCGGACCACGTGAGATCAATTCCACAAAATGATCAGCAAATTGAATGATGTGGTTTTCCGTGCCCCACGGATGATGATTGCGAGCCCCCAGAGTAAAGCCAAGCTTACGATAAAATTCGGCTTGTTCTGCCAAATCGCGGGATGCATGAACGACATGATCAATAGCGCGCGGCATGGGGCAACTCCCTGATGGGATACACAGCCTAGCACGTCTTGAAATAAAGCGAAGCCTGCAGGGCTCGAAGGCGGTAACAATCCATCGTCATTGCGAGGAGCGCAAAGCGCGACGCGGCAATCCATAGCGCAAATCCGGCGACATTGGTGCTATGGATTGCCGCGTCGCTTGCGCTCCTCGCAATGACGGAAAAAGGCGCCCGAAGGCACCTTTAATTCTCTTACACCAACCGGCTCTGCGCCTTGGCTGCCTCAATGAAGCTCGCAAACAAAGGATGCGGCTCGAAGGGGCGCGACTTGAGTTCCGGGTGATATTGCACACCGATAAACCAAGGATGATCGGCAAATTCCACCGTCTCCGGCAAAAGCCCGTCCGGTGAGGTGCCAGCAAAGATCAGCCCCTTGGCTTCCAGAGCCTCACGATAGCGCATATTGACTTCATAGCGGTGGCGATGGCGTTCGGAAATTTCTGTTGAACCATAGACACCCGCAATGCGTGAGCCTTCTTTCAGCGCCGCATCAAAGGCTCCAAGGCGCATCGTGCCGCCCAGATTGCCACCAGCTGCGCGCGTCTCAAGTTCGTTGCCGCGCATCCATTCGGTCATCAGACCAACGACCGGCTCTTTGCACGGACCGAATTCAGTGGAATTCGCATCCTTCACGCCAGCCAGTGAACGGGCCGCTTCGACAACGGCCATCTGCATACCGAAACAAATACCGAAATACGGCACCTTGCGTTCGCGTGCGAAACGCACTGCCTGAATTTTTCCTTCTGCACCGCGCTGGCCAAAGCCGCCGGGCACCAGAATGCCGTGGACATGTTCAAGATAAGGAGCCGGATCGCTCGTCTCGAAAACTTCCGATTCAATCCAGTCGAGTTTGACGCGCACTTTATTGGCGATGCCGCCATGAGCGAGTGCTTCAATCAGCGACTTATAGGCATCCTTGAGGCCCGTATATTTGCCGACAATGGCAATGGTCACTTCGCCTTCAGGATTATGGATGCGCTCGGACACGGCATTCCAACGTGCCATATCAGGCTTGGGCGCAGGCTCAATGCCGAAGGCCGAGAGCACTTCGCGATCAAGTCCGGCTTCATGATAGGCGCGCGGCACGTCATAAATTGTGCCGACATCGCGCGCTTCAATCACAGCCGTTTCGCGCACGTTGCA
>Ga0209400_1001227_pt1 | contig 21045 bp, 36 predicted proteins | sample M_130807_EF_Meta_FD_187313 | JGI IMG/M metagenome (GOLD analysis project Ga0209400, IMG submission 187313) | Freshwater microbial communities from Lake Montjoie, Canada to study carbon cycling - M_130807_EF_MetaG (SPAdes) (version 2) | ecosystem: Environmental > Aquatic > Freshwater > Lake... | reverse complement strand
ACATCTGCCAACCAACACGCTGTTCATTGTGCTGACGCTGTTTAATCTCAGGCTCTGACAACTGCTCATTCAAATATGCAGCACGCGATAGCGCCCACTTGATGCACTCTTGCTTGACATCATCAAGGTCTACAAAGGCTTTGTACCTATTGTGGATGGTCTGTGCTACCGATGGTGCTATGTCATATATGGATGGGTGTAGTTCAGTCACTATCTATCCTTTGCTGAGCGATAGCATAATATTCTGCATCCATTTCAATACCTATAAAGTTTCGATTTAATTCTTTACAGGCTAAACCTGTTGTACCTGAACCCATAAACGGGTCTACTATCGTGTAGTCAGGTGGCAAGATACCAACAATTCTTTTCATAACTTCCAAAGGCATCTGGCAAGGGTGAGCAGTTTTATCTTTAGATACGTTTTTAACTTGGTTAATCTCCCACCAGTCATACAGTCTTGCTATCTTACCATCGGCAATTCTTTGCATAATTCTTTTGTCTGTAGGATTTTTATATGGCTGTCCGTATTGTTTGAAGTCTGGCTTAATACCAAAGAAGGCTATGTCTCTGTGCTGTTTTGCTGTATTAGAATTGTAAACCCAACTTACAACTTTGTCTGGAAATTCACCAACCTGGAAGGCTATCTTGTATATTTCTTCAGGGTAATGAATAACCACAAAAGGGGCATATTGAAATACAGAAGCAAGCATTTCATAATACTCTTCTGAATCCATATTATCTTTGTAGGTATTGTAATGATAACCAACATTAAAAGGTGGGTCAGTTACAATTACAAACTTTTTTTCTTTTACTTTTATTTTAGGAAGTTCTTCTAAGGCATCGCCTAGTATAAGTTCTTGTTCAGTCACAGTCAGGTAGCACCAAATCTATAGTGTGCTGGATGTTTAATAGTTTGATAGCAAGGAAGTCTATGTAGTTGCTAGCATCTGCCAGCTCTTCAATCAGTTCTTTAATGGTATCGCCAGTAGTAAAGGACTCGAACTTCTGCCCTTGTGCTATCGCATACTGGTCTGCACCCACACCACGCACACGGCTAGCACGCAGGGATGCAAAGGATTCAATGAAAGATGTAAGGTCATCAGTTGATACACCAGCAGCACGGTATCCAACTACTGCAAGATGGTCTACTAACGGGTTCGGGTTGGACATATTAGTAGCGTCTCCTCTTCTTCGTTGATCTGCAAGATGTGAAAGCCCATAGTATGCAAAGTTAGTATCATCTGTTGCCATTCACTCTTATCCATTCTGCTCTCCTACTAGCAAAGCTCTCGTTGCATCAGCACCATAGGCTAAGTAGTAGTCGTTAATGTCCATATTAGGTGGTAATGTTACTATTACTCCGTTCAATACCTCTTGCTGAACACGCTTACTAAAGTCTGCTCCTGGGTTAGAGCCATCTTCCTTCACATCGTTATCGCCCACAATGAATACACTGTCATAGCCGTTCAGTAACTTAGCAAAGTGTGGCTTCCAAGCCTGTACTCCAGGGACACCCACTGCAGGGATACCAAGGACACCGCTAGTAATGACTGTATCTAACTCACCTTCACAGACCACGATGTAGGGACTACTCACTGTCACATCAACAGCGTTGTATAGATGGGCCTTCTGCCCAGTAGGACTGCCATACTTAGGCTTGCCATCATCTAACCTACGAAACTTAAAGCCTACACACCCACCAAGGGCCGTGATGTAGGGGATGGATAGCCAACCAGCGTGCATTTCGTGACCGTTAATAGGATCAACGACTGTGCCTAGTTGGAACTTAGCTGCTGCAAGTTCAGATATCCCACGTTCTTCTAGCGCGACGAGAGTTTCTGGAGTTATTTCCTGTGCGTATTTCTGCGCCGCTTCTAGTTGCAATTTCGACTGCACGTTTGAGGCCATCGTTAAACTCCAGATTCTCTATGAGGCAAACTATATTTGCGGCGTTGCCTCCCTTGCCACAGGTAAAACAGAAATACAGATTGTCATAGGTGTTAATAGATGCAGACCTATGACTGTCATTGTGTAGTACACAACGCACCGATGCTCCATTACCTTCTCTTACTTCACCGCCATAGAAGGCAATGATGGGTGTTATGGGGATTGAGTTCGCATCAACGGAGCCTTTGAACCTTTTCTTAAAACCCAACCTGGACCAGTCTTGTGCTGGCATACGCACCCCTCGCATTGTTCGTGATGTGCTTTGCTAAGTTTAATCTGATCCAAGCGATTGTATTCGCCTGCATCCATACAAGGCTGGCAAATCATTTAGGTTGCATACCTTTAATAACTTCAACCTTCACTCCGTTAAAGAGCAACCCTGCGTGTGCAAGTCCCCAGTTGTAAGCGTTGTGTTCTAGGTTTGGATTTTCAGGATCTGGTGATTCAACCATAAGAGCTGCAACACCTTCTGCAAATTCTTGTTCAGTTAGTTTACTCTGAGTCATCTTCTGTCTCACTTCCACCTTCGACCACCTCTGACTCTGTGGCATTGGCTTCTTCACTGACGCTCTCTTGCGTCGCCTCTTCAACGGCCTGATTGTTGTTGCCATCTTCACTCCAAATCTGTGACGTTGTAATCATACCTTCTGGTACTGCCATTATTGTTTCTCCTTTAACCATTGCTGTAAGTCTTGGACCACCCAAGCCTTCTCTATGCCAGCGTTGCGACGCTTAACTACAACATAGTGCAGTGGCACTTCTCCGATACCACGAGCCTTAGCGTAGTTAAGCGCCTCAACTTCTGCTTCTCTCCAGAACTGAGGCAGGTCTAGTCTTGCCGTGTTCTTGAGTTCTAGTATGTATGTCTGTCCCGCAACCACGCATACTAAATCACCTTCGTCGTCCTTGCCTGCTAAGCGCAAGCGCTCAGCTAGTACACCCAGACTACGAAACCATTTCATTACATCTATTTCGAAGGCTGCACCCTTGGCCTTATTGTACTTCGGGTTGCTCATCTACAAGCACAACCTTATTAGTCTTGTAAACCATCTGACCTTCTTCGTCTTTAACTATCTCAACCACACCGGATTGAATTAAAGCATTGAAGAAGTTTGCCAAGTCCACTTTAAGAATAGCTACTTCTCTATCTAAATGACTCATTAGAACTCCTGTCCAAAATACCAAAAGCCAAGATCAATATTCCAATGATAATCAGATATATCAAAGCCAATACCAAACCCTCGCTTACGACCATACGCCCACCAAAATCCAGCAATTTTCTTCTCACTCATTGTTCTATCTCATTTCCATATTCATCTACGATGTAGTCCCCAGTATAACCTGCTCGTGCATCCCGCCCTAGCATTGCACCGAAGGCGTTTCTATCTGATATCTGACAAGCTCCGTAGTTAACCATTAGCGATGTAAAGTCAGAAGCATCAGCCGTGTGTGGCCCAAACCTATTCTTTACTGCTGCAATGTTTAACTCTGCGTTCAACGGATCATAACCCAGGGTTAGTATCAACGCTGGCAACTGGCTTACCTTGCCGTGAATAGCACGACGGGCAGGTGGCTTAGTTGGTGAGCCATACTCTGACTGCTCAGAGACGTGGTGCAGGACTAATACACAGGCTTCTGTCTTACGTGCCATATCGTGCAGCTCCATCATAATCGCACGTAAGCCTGCCCATTCATTATCAGTCTCTGCTGCCACGTTCATCAAGTTATCTATGATGATTAACTCTGGAGCAATTCCGTATAACTCCACGTACGCTCTGATCTCCAACTCGATATCATCGAGTGACGGACTGGAATCAAAGACCCATTTAATATGACCCAACTTACTAAGGTGGTGATTGTAGTAGTTGCTATCGTTAGATAAGTTCTGTTCAACGTTGACCTGATTATGACCTGATAAGTGTGCTGCACTTCGCATCATCACCGTAGTCGTATCAGTATCTGCTGAAAAGAATAGTGCTGGTACGCCTGCTTTAATTGCGTAGATAAGTGCGAACATAGACTTACCAGCGTTAGGGGCTGCAGCTACCATACAGACCTGTCCCCTACGGAACTTAATCTGCTTAGCTGCTAACCCACTCCATACATCAGGAAGTGGCGTTGCTTTAGTGAGCACAGTTCCCCAGGCTCTATCTAAGCTAAGCAACGTTTTCCCCCTTCAGTATTATATTTAATTGTTTCCGAATAGGTACACGATCTGCCTGTGTTAGACCACCCCAGATACCAAATTGTTCTTTATTTATTCCCCACTCTGCACACTCAGCTTTGTGTGGACAGGTATGGCAAATAGATTTTGCCATCACCATCTCTACAGTATTCATTGAACCATCGGTTCTTTCCGGAAACCAAAATTCACCTCCTACTTGAGCGCAGCTTGGGTTCTCATAGAACCTCGGCGAACGCATTCAGTCATCGAATCCAGATTGTGTCGCACTTCTCCGACTTCGGTAATTCCTTCGGTCCTGCACACATAAAGCCTTGCCAAGGACCCTTCTCTCCAACTCCTGAACGGTAGTTCATCTGTCCGTGACGGCACATCTTCACTGATGGGTCTGATGATGCTGCTACTGGTGTTGCAGCGAACTGTGCTTGGATGTTCTGTACTGCTGTTGCAGTTGCAGTTACTCCACCTGATAGTTCTACTGATGTTGACTTAATCATTGTTGCAACCATTGCAAGGTCTGTAAGACCTGTCTCAAGTTCCTTTACATCTGATGCGTAAAGATTGATAAGAGTTCCATCAGCTAACTTGTAGTTGATTTGGAACTTAGTGTTCTCGTTTGCAGCCATTTACTTTCCTCCACTGTGTTTGATATTTATTCTTACAGATTCATTGCCTACTAATTTAGGAACAAACCCCAGAAGTTTCTCAACCTCTTTTGCATTAACTGTCTCACGACCTTTAACTGTTGTCCAACTGATTTCAACACCACTCATAGTGATGCCTGTAGATCCTTCAAGGCTAGCCTTCAATGAATCTTTCTCTTTCTCCAGCTCTTTAATCTGTGTGTCTAACTGTAAGTAATGCAGTGCGTGCTTGTCAACTTCTTCGTCCTCAATCACTACTTCACTAAGGACGATACGTTCTTTTTTTAATCCAGTACAACCCATCTCACCGGATGCGTCATAGTACTGGCAGTAGTCCTTACAGAAGGACTCATCCTTCTCAGGCTCTGGCAGTGTCTCTGAAGCCCTTACAGATGCCAACCAAGCAAATGCCTCTAGTGCTATGGCCTCATCGTATGCCTCGCTATGTACCTTTACATCCTTCTCGTTACCATCACGTGCTATTGCTACAAGGTTAACTGTCTTGACCTCATAGCCATTCTTAGATAGCAAGTAACCATAGACCTGCACCTGCCAACGCTGTTGCTTTGATGGGAAGTAACTAAGGTTCTTAATCTTAGAAGTCTTCCAGTCAATGACTGCGCCAGTACTAGGTACAAATAAATCTACGTGTGCTTTCATATCACCGTAGGCAACTTCAGTTTCTACTAAGTATTCTTTACCTTCAGGATCAAGTGAACCTATAGCATCTTCGATAGCTGCGTGTATGGCAGTACCCATAATGGCAGCCAACTTAGATTGGTTGTCATTCGTATGAGGCTGTGCGTTCAGTCTGTACCAGACCTTACGACGACAGCCACCTATCTCTGATGGACCCACCTCTGTCTGCATACTGCGGTCACGAGAAGCATCCTTGGCGTGCAGTACGTGTAGCAGTAATTCCTTTGGATCTGCTATCGCCATTTGCGGTCATCTCTCCAGGTCAACCAAGTATCGAAGCCATATGCTGCAACGAAACCTAGTAGAAAGCTGGTTAAACAAAGTGCAATTATCTCTTTCATTTATACCCTCACTTGTCCGATTACTTGTATTGGTGGATGCGTATTGATATCTAGTAAGGATGCAATCCTGACCGACTCTTCTGCTACCACACTTGCCGTAATGAGTTTATTGTAATTCTTAAGTGGCAAGGAATACAAGTACCCAAGAGCATAATTTCCACCTGAGCCTGCCGAGAACAGCCCACGCTCAGATGTGTTAAACGATAGGTCGCCACCAATGGAGAACAGGTTAGCGTTGAATGAGATAAGGAACGAGAAGTTCATCTCCTTGTTATCAATCTCGTAGTTACCTTCTTTGAAAGCTGCTGAGATACTAGGAAGTATCTTGCTACCCATAAAACGAACGGGATCTTCACCACGATATAGCGGTGGCTTCCACGAGTAGGCAAGGATGTCACCTGGACGTGAGTCACCAGTAAGGCCCAGCAGGTACTTACCTACCGAGATTATCTTGGGCGTCTCGATAGAGATGATGCGTTGGTCGCCATCTGTTATCTGACTATCTGCTGCAAAAACTACAAAGTCTTTACCTTGAATACCTACTAAGGTTGTCATAGCCTTATCGTACCATTGCGTGTCGTAAGACACATTACTCAGATGGGTATGTGTATACTACGAGCCGTGAGGCGAGTTAAGCAGACAGGGCGCCCTTTAGGGGCGCAGCAGACGGACAGTACCGTACTGCTGGTCCGGCTCCGTCTACCAACCCTGCCAAGAATGAAGCACAGAAACCCACTACGTGGGCTACCACAGGTCACTGGTGCCGATCTGCGGGACTTAGGACCAGTCCACGTGTGCATATGTGGCTCCCAAGTATTCAACGTTGCAGCGTCCTTTGATGACTTCGAGCTATCTTGGTACTTCCTAGACGCTACCTGCTTTTCCTGCGGTGCTTTGGTACGAGTTCCTTGTGAACCTGACAGGTATGAAGCACAGACTTTCGGAGATTGATGAAGAGTCCAGGACTGGTATCTGCTCAGTCTGTGGGCCTACTAGAATCAAACTTAGGGACTCAAGGATGTCTACAGCTACCAGTAGATTCAGATGCTTTACGGTTTACAGACGCAACATCATTAAGAGTCAATATCCCTACGCAATCCATAAGAAAGATTACTGCCAGCGCTGTGACTTCAAGCCAGTCCACATCAGTCAGCTTGACGTGGACCACATTGACGGGGATAGATGGAACAACGACCCATCAAACTTACAGACGCTCTGTGCAAACTGCCACCGCCTGAAGACCTACTTGAGTGGGGACTCTAACTCAGGCATATTTTAGGCATAAAAAATAAGCCCCCACCCAGGATTTCTCCTGAGTGAGGGCTGTTGCCTCGCGCTTATGGGCTAATTACTTAGCACCACGACCAAACTCTTTTGCGTTTGGGTCAATCGCCTTAAGCAATGGACCTGCAATAGCAGCAATTCCTGCTGTTGCCAAAGCCTTTGGATCTGTAACTCCTGCAAGGTAAAGGGCAATTACTGCCGCAATACCAGCACGAAGATATGTTGCTGCGATAGCTTCTAATTTCTTCTTGTTCATTTGTTCTCCTTTTTCTTAGGTAAAGGCTTGGGTAGGTTAGCCTTTACTTTATTTACTACCTTGGGCTTGGGGAGCCAAGTAAACCAAGGCGATGTGTCATCCCCACAGTTCTCTTTTATGGAGATGTGAAGATGTTTGTGGTGCTTGTTGGGTCCGGTATAGACTTTGCTACCCTTCTCCTTTGACCAAATCCTGCCAGCGAATATTAAGTACTTAACGCGTGGGTCTTTCTGAAATTCTTGATAAGCAATAACGCAATCAACACCATTGACAGAATCGTGTGTTATGTCTACCGCGTACCCTGAGTTGTGGTCAGAGTTTGGGTTCTGATGTACGTGTGCTGCCGATGGCAGTAGGCCATCACTTGCCTTCTTGCGCTTAGGAAAGTGCGCTGTTGCTTGGCGCAGTACTGCAATAGCTGCAGGTGTTGCACGCTTTGCTAGTGGAATCATTACTTCTCCGCTACCAGTTTGTAAAGATCGTCAATGCGCTGTTCCATACGGTTCATAGAATCCTTGATTGAGCTGCCACCGTTCGGTTTAAGTTCGTTAAGGTAGTGCTTGACCATCCATTTGACGGCGCCAACGAAGCCACCAAAGATTGTCATTACTGCAACTGCTATTGTTGTATAGTCTTTCAGTTCCATTAGACCGTCCGAATCGTGACTAGAAGTGTGCCGCCAAAACCAGAGAACCTTTTATCCTCTGGTGTCTTATTCATAAAGTCCATCTCTTCGATGATACCAAGGTATGACTCACCGGTTCTCATATCCTGAACGCGGATAGTATCTCCAGCATTTTCAACGGATTCTAGTTGTGACATACGTTCGTATGCAGATCCTTCGTAGCCAATCTCATTACCAAACTTGTCGCTCTCGTGGTCATAGCAGAACACTGGGTACTGAATCAGGCGCTGGCGTGGTGTTGCAGGTAGGGAACGTATCTGATAACCAGTAAATAGTGGACCCTTGGTTACATCGGTACTAGAACGATTCAGTGTAAACTTAAATCCAAGATACTCTTGGGCAGCTTGTGGGTAGCTGATATTGATTTGAGGCACTGTAGCCCCTTGTGAGAATGTACCAATACGATACTCAGTATCTACCGAGTCAATAGAATCAATGTTAATTCCACCATTGGTTGTATCTACACGAGCTTGCATTAGTTTGTAAATCTTTGTCTCAAGTGTGTTATAGCGAATAAATCCGGTACGCAGGTAGCCACTTGCTACTAGGCTGGTAGTTGATTCAGCCCAAGTGTTATTGCCATTGGTAAAGGCTGCTCTGTCTGAGTTGCCAAAGAAGGCAACCTGAGATGCAGTGGTAGTAGTACCAGTTGCTATCAGATCCCAAGCCCAAGGAAATAACAGGCTGTTTGTTATGACAGTAGTAGATAAATCTACACGCACTAGCCCTGCTTCACCATCTACAAGGGTTGCAATGTAGGCATAACTATCCCTAAAAGCAATAGCGTTACAGGCTGCATCTCTAAACAGAAGTGGTCCGTACTGGATATCTCCGGTAGCATCAGAGACACCTACTCTAAAACCTAGACTGGTGGCAAGGATTGCATAAGCACCAAGGTATACATCAAAGTCATTGATGCGCTCACCTTGTGGCATATCAATAATAACAGTGGGTGTTTCTAGTGTAGGAAAACCTAAAGAGTTACTAATTGTAGGGTCTAAGGCAATCTTAAATACAGATGATGAAGTACCGTTGGGATCATAGCCAGAGATGTAGATAGCCTGTGGTCCTTCAGAGATGCTAGACCATACCCAAGAAGTATTAGGATGTGTATATAAAGCAGCAGGTAGCGCACCAGATGCGTTATTGGCATCTAGTTCATAGATTTTGTTATTGATAGCAGCAATAAGGCGTTGCTTTACATAACGAATAGTTCCACGAGTAGTGCTAGAAGCGTTATAGATTTCAGTATCGCTAGTAGTACCAGCAAGGTTACCTCGGTGTACGTGGCTGCCATTGATAAAGAAGTACTGCTTACCATTAGTAGTAAGGCTAAAGATAGTAGCTGGTGTGCCAGCCTGTGTGTAAGTACTTGATACTCCAGCGCTAGTAATCTTCTTGAGCGCTGTGCCATCTGTTACCAAAATGCAGTCACTGGTGCCATCATTGACACCGATAAGTTGTGCAGCAGCAGCACCAGCATAGAAGCTGGCTGTGTCATTGAGCAGGGTTGCCTGTCCTCTAGTCCAGATATCTAAACCTTTAGACTCTGTGTACTGGAAGCGTAGCGACTCTTCTTGCTGTGGTTCAAAGAACTTAATGCCAGCACCAAGGTGAAAGGATGATTGGCTGCGTAGCCACCAACCAGTCAGAGTCTGTTCTCCAGCCTCACGTGTCTGGTCAATCTGTTGCTTACGATACTGAGCAGTTACACGGCGATACGGTTGCTCGTCAGAGTTAGCAAGGAAAAATGGCAACGCAGCAAAGGCTACTTCGTATGCTGGTCCGGTTGGAGTGTAGGTAGTAGATCCCGCAGGGTTGGAGAGGGTATACGGGATACCTTCGGTTATGTCATCGCCGTATGGCATTACTTCTCCTTAAATAGAAAGATTAAACTAGAGAACGAGCGTGTTTGCTTCTGCTTCGGTAAGCGGTGTACCTGCAACAAGCTTTGCCTTTGCTGATGCCTTAAGTGCAGCAAGTGCTTCTGCTGCTGCATCTTCTTCAGCCTTCTTCTCAGCTGCTAGTTCTGCTGCGTAGGTCATCTCTGCTACTTCAGCATCGGTCAATTCGATGATTGACTCCACGCCTGTCTCGCAGTTGATTTCGATTCGTGTTGGGTTACTCATTCTGTCTCCTTTAATAGATGTGGTGCGTACAGGATAATCATTTCCAACGCCCATTTAACTTTGTCTTCTTGTCTTTGTCCTGCCGGTTGTGCGCTAGACCAAAGTTCAAGATTTTCTAATTGGTTATCTGTTCTATCACCGTTAACGTGATGAACACTTTCACTTTGAAGTAAAGCCCTACCAAGATGGTCAGACATTACTTTTCTGTGTTCTAGTACATATCCATTACCTGCTGCGTTAGGATGTTCTGGCTCATAAATACTGATGTAACCAGTATTAGTTACCATAACTTTGTTACCTCTAGGATTACCTTTAGTAACTAATGGATCACCGTATAGAGCCTTGCGCCTATAGTGCATTTGGCATAGACCTTTAGCTGCGTGCTTTTTATCGCATCCATCTATTGTGCAACTATGATGTTCAAAGCGATAGTCCCACCTGGCTTTACCAAGCGGATCCCCGTACTTCTTGAACCTAGCATTATGTGTTGGACAGTGCAGTTTGGTTCTTCGCTTGCGTTCGCAACCATCTACGGTGCAAGCGTAATCGTTTGTATATGGCATAGGTTAAGTATAGCCGTTAACTTGACTTTACTCCATATAGGTAGGCGGTTGAGTAGGTTGCAAAATTAGAACTTCCATTAGGTTCGTTCAAAGATATAGTGGAAATTGCTGCACTGTCAGCCCAAAGTCCAGCAACTAGATTTGCATATGCGGTTGTTCCGTTTTGCTCTGACACTGAATCAGCCGAGATAGATTTATTATTACTGCTTGCGTAATTTGTAAAATAAATCATTTGATTGCCAAAAGTGCTTGCTGTTGCAGTATTAGCAGGAACAGTCAAATCGGCAATTCTCACTAATGATGTACCGCCGCTAGATGAAGCGGCACTCCCATCACCGCTTAATGTTTTTTGTGAATATCCAGTAGCAGAACTATTCACTGTTAAACCAATCGTGGAAGCAGCATAGGCTCTAGTGACTCTTAATGACAAGACTAAACACAAATCTGTAAAAGTTGCTGGAATAGAAGTGAAACTAATCGTGGCGGCTGGGCTTGCTAAAGTACTAGATGCAATAAGTTCGAAGGTATTTGCCATAGTTGCTCCTTAAGCCGCCGCGATTCCGTATAGGGTAAAGGTAGAGCCGACTGAAAATGTGGTTGCACTTAATGTAAGAATATCTATTTGAGTAATGGCAGAAGTAGAGCGCCATAAACCTACAAGCGCATCAGTACCAACTGCCGAGTTATTAGCACGGCCTAGTACGGTTTTGTATGTAGTCGCATTGGAATAGTTTTGAATACTCATAACTTTGTTTGTAATGTTTGATGGATTGGCATAACCATACACGTCAATAAGAAGGCGTGTTTTTGTGGTTTCACGACCCGAAAGAGCAGAGGTTCCATCACCTGCCATCCACGTCATAGAGTAATTAGTTCCACTATCAGAGTTGAAACGCATAAATGAGTTAGCGATTGCGCTTGTGTTGCCCGAAAAGATAAAGACTAAATCTGTGTAACTTCCTGAAATACTTGAAAAGGTTACTGTTGAGGTTGCGCTTGCCAGCGTAGTAGTCGCTATTGGGGTATATGTACTAGAAGCAGCCACTAGATTCCCACCTTTGCATTGATCTTAGCGTTGTGTACTTTGCGACAAGTTGCGCAATCAACACGCCCTGATTTTCTAATGACCATATTCTCCTCAATCCAAGGATGACCCTTACGACAAGTGCCGCGCTTCTCACGGCGATTCTTTCTACTGCTTGATGGGAACTGCCCACCACGCCACTTCTTTGCTAGCTGTAAATTCATCTTAAATGTAATTGCCTGTAGGTGTGCTGGGTTAATACAAGCACGATGGATACAAGCGCCACCTTCGCAGGCTTCTGTATCTTCACTGTGACACATATGGTCAACAACATATCCTTCAGGGATTGCTCCGTTATGAATTGTGTACATCAAGCGGTGTGCAAACATAGTTACAGACTTGCCGTTCTTCTTGCGCTTGATAAATCCATAACCTTCTGAGACTTTTGCGCCTTCCCAAATCCAGCATTCTTCGTGCATCTTTGGAGTAACGCGGTCAAGGAACTCTGCAACATCCCAGTCGTTAGCGAGTAACTCGTGGCGCATAATGTTTGATCCTGCTGCCATTCTCCGTTACCCCTTAATCCCGTAAAGCGCAAATGATGAGTTAGCGGTAAAAGAACCTGTCGATGCAGTTAAAGTGACGGTTGATATAGCTGAAGTAGAACGCCAGTTTCCACTATAAAAGAAAACCACACCAGTTCCATTTCCGTCCCACGATGTAATTGAACGGCTAGTTTTATATTTATTTGTATCTGCATAATCTAAAATATCTATAACTCCACCCGAAAATACTGATGCTCCTGCTGTTGTTCCTGTTGTGGCAAGTTCGGCATAAGTTGCAGAAATACTGGCAGTAGCTAATGCTGATGTACCGTTACCATATAAAACGTGCATTGAATAGTTCGCGCCAGTATCAGAGTTAAATCTCATATAAACGTCTTTGCTTGCGCCAGCCACGTTTATCTGTGAAATCTCTCGAATCTGTAAATGCTTGTAAGTTGCTGGAATTGAAGAAAAGGTAATGACTGACGCAGCAGCACTAAGAGTCGTTGTCGCAATAGACTCGTAAGAGTTAGTTACTGCCTTACTGCCGCTTATTGAACTAGCCATAATGCCTAGCATTGGAGTCATTAGCTCAAGTCCCCAATCACCGTAAATGTATTAGCAGCAGTGCAGACAACTGTAGCTGCAGAGAACTGCGCCCGTAGTTTAGGAGCTGCAGATGTTGCTCCGGTTGAGGTGATGGTAACGCCAACACCTGCTGCCAAGGTTACTTGCCCTGCGCCAATCTGTTGAATGTTTACCAACTGTCCAGCGCTAAATACTGATGGTGGTACAGTGAGTGTAATAGCAGCAGCGTTGCTGAGTGTTACTAGCTTGTCTTGATCTGAGGCAACCAAAGAATAAGATGTGCCAGTCTGAGCATTAAAATCTATTGTTATCTTAGGTGTGGTAATTGTCGGGCTAGTTAAAGTCTTGTTAGTCAGCGTATCTGTAGTTGCCTTACCTACCAAGGTATCATTGCTTGTAGCAGGCAGGGTTAGTGTGTTAGTACCAGCTACTGCAGTTGCCTGCAGCGTGGTAGTTCCAGAAGTGGATCCGCTAAATCCAAAGGATGCTACCGGTGAGGCATTATTACGGAAGAAGATTAAGTCAGATGAGGTAAGTACGTGCTTAACAGTTGCACCGGCAGTATGTGATACACCAGATACTCCAGCAGTTCCTGTGCCAGCCTGACCTCGACTAATCGTTAGTGTGTCACCAGATACCTGCGTGACATATACAATTTCTTCGTTAACCGTATCGGCATCAAGGGCTACGGTAAAGATGTCTACGTTACCGCTAGCTAAGGTAATGCCACCCATTAGGGCAGTAGCAGTACCAGTTGCCACTGTGATAGTAGTAGCAGTTGTATTGATGCTACTAGCCAGCGTTGTCTCAACGCTGATAGAGGAATACTGTCTAGTCACGAAGCCACCTCGTTTGTCTTATATTGGTTTAGATACATAATTGCTTTCTCCATAAACTCAGCATTATCGTTAAAGTGTCCTAGTCCTGCATTGCACTTGCGACACAGGACTCCCCGTTTTGTTCCGTTTGCGTGGTCGTGATCTGCACAAAAATCTAATTTACCTGGGTTGTCTGTGCCACAAATTGCACACACCCCACCCTGTTCTTTTAACTTTAAGTCAAAATCTTCTTGGGTAAACCCAGTAGCCTTAAATCTATTCCAAACCCTGAGTCTTTCAGTGTTCTTTATTCTTGATTCTTCTGATGGTTTGAATTTGCTTCTGCACAACTTGCATTGTGTGTGATGTCCGTCAATGCGATTTCTGCTTTTGCTAAAATCTTTAAGATACTTTGCTTCCTTGCAGGAAGAGCAAACTTTGCTAGGCGGTCTTTTGTTCATTTTAGGTAGTGTATCCTAATTGGATATAGATCTTGCAGTTTGAGCGCTTCGTCAGTGAGTCTTTGTTGGTATAGAGCGTAGATATAACGTGATGAAGCAACACCTGCTGTGCTTGGAATCTTGGTATCGTTTAAGTCAGCTTCTGCTGAACTTAGGTTGATACGACCAGCATCTACATAAGATAGTAATTTGTAGCAGGCACCAAGTGTTATGACCTCAACTGAAGAAGCAGGTAATCCTGTTACATCTGCAAAGTCATCTGTTGGGTTATCTAAAGTATTAGGAGTAGTTGTGTACCACACCTGTACTGTTCGTCCTGGCTGGATATTCTCGTATAGGTTTATAGTCTTTTGTGTATTAAAAGTTGCTACATTTGCCATTAGATCAACGCGCCAGCGGTTGATAGGTAGCCATTCAAGGCTTGAACCTGTTGTTTGCCAAGACATATAAAGAACTGACTGCACATCATCAGGTAACGCATAGGTAGTCTGGCTTGCATTAAAAGTAAAAGTATATGAGGCAACAGACCAAAGTTTAGGATAAACGCTGTTAATGACATCGTTGATAGCCTTCTTAATCATTACCTTTGGAAAAGTTGGAGTAAGAGTTACTTGGGCATACTGTGCGTGTGGTGAAGCGTTAGTGTTCTGATAGCCTCGACCAAAGCCTGGAGCTGCATTAAGCGTGTTGCTTGCTTGGCTAAAGTTATCAATCCAAATAAGTTCATCATCAATTTCAATGATACCTTTTGCTAGGTTGGCACTTGAGCCAATAGTCATAGCGGTAGCAGTAGATGTTATAGCACTATTTAAGTAGGTTATTCTATCTTGACGCAGGGTATAACCTGCTAGAGATGAGCGAACCTCATCTATCATATCGCTAAGTGTTGGCATTATTTCCTTTCATACCAGCCATCTCCCCATAGAGTCAGCAGTCTTGCAAAGTATTGTTCGTATTGTGGTGCAATAGCATCTAATGAATACAACGCTACAGCTCTCTTATGTATTGCAACTGGATCTAACTTCTTAACCCATTCTGTTGCTACTGCAAATTCCATTGCATTTCTGCAACGGTATCCAGTAACACCTTGTGGGTTGGTTTCTGTGAAAGCTCCCCAGTCTGTAGTAATCGTTGGAGTACCACAGGCTTGTGCTTCGATAACTACATTGCCAAAAGGTTCTATGTATAGCGTTGGTGCAAATAGGGCAATAGCACCACCCATTAACTTTGCTCGTTCTTCTGGCCCTACTGGTCCTACCCATTCACCATATTCAAGTTTGGGTTTACCAGGACCTGCCAAGATAAGTTTTAAGCCTAGTTCTTTGCAGACGTGTTGAGCAATGATGATGCCCTTGCGGTCTACCATACGACCTACATACAGGTAGTAATCTTCTTTCTTCTCCTGCAATGGGAACATCTCTGGTTCTAAGTAACCAGGGATTACCGCATCGTAGAAGTTGCCATCTACTAGAGTCGGATCCTTATACATTGCATAGATGCTATGCATCCAAGCGTAGGACTCAAAGACTCTGTACTTGCTAAATACTCCGCCGTAGCCAACACCAAACTCTACGCTCATATACTCTGGGTAAGAATCTGCGATAGGCTTCTGTGAAGCACCACCAATAAGACAGATAAAGTCTTTATGCTGTAGTCGCTTACCTAGTTCGTGAATTGCGTTCTGATTAAATATCTGCCAGTGCGGTAAAGTATTATCAAATGCAGCTTCGGTATAATGCTTATCACCAAGTGCTTCATCTTGCTGTTCTTTAGTGATGCAGGTGATTAACTCATCAACTGGTGCTTCGTTCTGATCACCAGCATAGAGATAGACCGTATGGCCTAAACTCTTCATCATTATGCAAAAGCGCCTTACCTTTTCAGTATAGGCACAGTTGACATAATCTTTAGTTGTCTGCGTGTGAGGCAGGCTTATTACGTGGAATCTCATACCACAAGTCTACGCTAAATCTCCAAAAACAATCCAAGAGTTGGCGGCGATTTTCTTACAAGTTGCGCCAGAGTTTACCACTCGGAGCTTCGGTGTTGCGCTGGTGGCACCTGTTGAAATGACCGTAGTGGTTGCAGGGGTTACCGCACCGATGGTTGGCTGGCCTGCACCAGTTATCCAAAAGACGTTAATCTCTGTACCTACGGCAAAGTTGAAGGTGGCATCTGTTGGGATGTTGAACTGTACAGATGCAGCGTTGTTCATTGAGAACAACTGACCTTCATCACCGGATGCAAAGGTATATGCAGCAGTCTTGGCTGTATAAGTTGATGAAATCTTAGGGCTAGATATTACTGGTGTTGCGATAGTTGGGCTAGTTCCGAATACTAATGATCCAGTACCTGTCTCATCTGTTAGAGCTGAGGCTAGGTTTGCACTAGATGGTGTAGCCAAGAAGGTAGCAACGCCAGTACCTAGACCAGATACACCGGTTGAGATAGGTAATCCAGTAGCATTTGTAAGAGTTCCAGATGCTGGAGTTCCTAAAGCGGGTGTTACTAAAGTAGGGCTAGTTGCAAAGACTAAAGCACCAGTTCCAGTCTCATCTGATATAACTCCTGCTAGTTGAGCAGAAGTAGTAGCAGCAAATTGTGATAATGGACTAGCAGTTAGACCAACACCTGTAGTTGGGTGGACGTGATCATCCTTAGATGCTGTAGTTCCTACACCTGCTGCTGCTGTACCTAGCGCCTGTGGACTAGCTGCTGAAAGACTTGGTTGTGGTCCTGTTGCACCAGTAGGACCGGTAGCACCCGTAGCACCTGCTGGACCTGTGGCACCAGTTGGGCCAGCAACGGTACTTGCAGCACCAGTTGCACCTGTTGGTCCTGTAGGACCAGTCGCACCAGTTGGTCCAACTAGGTTGACACCAGTAGGCCATACACCTGCTGCCTTTGGTCCAAAAATTTTATTAGTTGCTGTGTTGATATAGAAATCGCCATTGACGCCTTGTGTTGTTGGGTCTACTGCACCATTAAGAACGGTATAGCCAGCAGTACCAGTAACACCGGTTGCGCCAGTGACTCCGGTAGCACCTGTAGGTCCTGTGGCCCCTGCAGGGCCTGTAGGACCCGTAGGACCAGCAACTGTGCTAGCAGTACCAGTTGCACCAGTAGGTCCTGTTGGGCCTGTAGCGCCTGTTACACCCGTTGGACCGGTTGCACCGGTAGCACCTACGCCTGTAGGTCCGGTGTTTCCAGTGGCTCCTGTAGGGCCAGTAGGCCCTGTAGCGCCAGTGACACCTGTAGGTCCTGTTGCACCTGTAGCGCCAGTAGTACCATTGGGACCAGTTGGGCCTGTAGCACCGATAGCACCTTGTGGGCCTTGCTGTGCTGAGAATACTAAGGATTGGTTGGGAGTAATGGATTCAATAACTACATAAGTTGTCATAGCGTTACAGCCCCCGTTACGATAAATAAGCCTTCAAGGAATCTAGTAACAGTAGATCCGCTATCTAGTACTAAGTCATATGAATAACGACCTGCTGTAATCTCTTCCGTAAGAGCTGCAGAAATGGTTACGGTTACTGTGCCAGTAGCACCAGTAATTACCATACGACCATTGGTAGTAGTGGCAGTTATGGTGGTAGTGCTAGAGCCAACGAATGGGCGCACTGTCATAGTTCCGGTGTAACCAGTAAGGTTGATTGGAACAGCGTCGTTGTTGATAGAAAATTGAAAATTAAATGTGGTTGCTTGCTCGCAGATTAAATTGAATTTAGCGCTCAAGATGAGATTCCTCTGAGAGCCTGCGCTGCAGGTAGTTGAGAAGTACCAGCGAGAGCGTTGCATACGCCATTAAAGTCAAGACGATTGGTGCTAGTCGTGCCTTGAATTGCATTTAATACTCCCACTGTATCTGTTAAATTTGTTGTTACTGACTTTAGAACTGCCCATTGGCGAGCAGCCAAGGCTTGTCCTACCATCGCCCCTGGTGCTCGATAGGTGCCACCATTAGCCAGACGATTTAGTTCATCTCTTAGCGTTGTTCCTGCTACTCCTAGTGCCACCTATGTCTCCTTACTTCTTTTTGCGAGAAGCTGCTGCGTTATCTATTAAGTTTGGATAAGGTCGTCCTGCGGCCTTAGCCTTTGCTTTTGCTGACGCCTTTTGTGCAGGCGTTAATGTCTTTGACTTTGCTTTAGGATTCTTTGTATCCCAAAATGCTACTTTCTTTTTCATTTTTTTCTTCTTGCGTTCTTGCAAGTAGCACAGGTGCATTTACAACCCTTTTGAGGATTGCCTGCTTTGCATTTACAACCACATTTAGCGCACATTATTTTTTACCTTTATTTCTTTTAGATATGGCTGCTGCTTTAGATCTTGCATCTGCTTTACTAGATGCACCCCACGCTTGCAGGGATAAAAGTAATCTGGTTGGTTCTCCATTGGGCTTGCGTTCAGGTCCTGGATTACCAGCAGCGCGAGCAAGGTAACTTGCCCTACGTGGATTATCTCCAGACTTAACAGGTGCTTTAATATTTTGACCTAAAGCCTTTAATGAGGCACGGCCTTTTGCATTAAGTCCACCTTTAGGATTTTGTCCTTCTTTGCGTTGCCACGCTGGAGTCTTTGCCATTTACTTCTTCTTACCCATTTTCTTGTTAGACATCTTTGCCGAAGATAGTGCAATAGCAATCGCTTGCTTCTTGCCCTTAACTATTGGCCCTTTGCTAGAACCAGAATTCAGCGTTCCCGCCTTAAACTCTTTCATTATTTTAGAGATCTTGGCTTTCTTGGCTGCATTGTTCATTACTTAGCAGCCTTGCCCATTGCACCTGTCTGTAGTTCTTCATAAGTTTCGTACTTAAGGTTGCTTGGATATTGCTTATCTGCTGGTGGGTAAACAAGATTATTTATGTCTGTTGTTAATTCTGTGTTGTTATTCATTGTTACTTACCTTTCTTCATAGAGGAGTTCTTCATCATTTTTCCATTAGGCATTTTGTGCATACCTTGTTTTACTTCTTTGGCTTTTTGTGCCTTAGTTTCGCCTTTTTTAGATTCTTTCTTTTTCATTGCTTTTGGTTCTGTTTTTTCGTAGGCTGAATAAGCCTTCATCATCTTAGGTGACATCTTTGCCATTATTACTCCTTAAAGGTCATTTGAATTCCATCAAAAGCCTTGCCAGCTTCGTTGGAAAGTTTAACTGCTGCATCTATATCTTTACTCTTTGTTGAACGCGGTTCTATGCCCTGTCTTGTTGCATCATAATAAGACTGTAGTTCCTTATCGTGCTGCTTAGCAGTAGGCAATCCTCTATGGTTTGCCACTCCTACGCTCAACTCTAACTCGCCTATCTTGCAGCCAAAGCATCCTTCTACATATTCAGGATGTTTTTGTATTCTGTGTAAACTCATACTATGGGTGTCACATAATCGCCATAGCCAGCGTTAATAAGAACTGTTGCCTGTGCATCACTAATCTCATACTCGTGTCCACCAAGGAAGTAGTAACTAGCTGCAGCCAGATCATCTTGGCTAGGAGTTAATGTCAGAGTTACTGTGGTGCCATTGACGATCATTGTCTGACCACGTGCTACATCTGTAAGGCTAATTGGAATAGCACCGTCAATAGTTCCACCGTTGAACCGGCGACCAGCAAGGCGTGAGTACTCACTGTATACACCAGTGCCTGCGCCCCAAGTCTGCCATTGGTAGGGTGTTACTAATGTGTATGCCATATCAAACCTTTCCTAAGTGACAGAGGTGGGCTTGACCCCACCCCTGCCGTTGCACTAGCGGAATTATCCGTTTGTTGCTGCAGACTCAATGCGATAGAGCGCTGCTTCACGAAGGCGTGCAAAGCCTCCGAAGTAGTACCAACCGATTGTGCGGAAACGACGGAGTGCATCAATCTCTGGACCGATAACGGTTGAGATGTCTGCAGCCTGTGCTTCAGCCAATGCTTCACGACCAGCGACGATTGCGCGGTAGTTGTTGGTAAATGTTACAGTACCTGTATCAGCAACAGAAGTAATATTACTTGATGTTAGTGAATAGGTAAATGTTGTTGTTGTAGGAACAGATGCAATGGTGTATGTACCATTGATAGCTGTGTTAGTTGTAGCAGCAACTGTTACAATCTGGTTTACACCAAGACCGTGAGCAACTGCTGTTGTAACTGTTACAACGTTTGATGTCAATGCAACGTTGGTGATAGTTGTTGTAGGTGAGATACCAGCAGCGAGCTTTAGACCATTGAGGACACGTGGTGTCTCAACGATGAAAGCGCCTTCGATAACTCCTACTGCGCCAGCAACGAACGGTGTACGTTCTACGTACTTTGTTAGTTCCTGGAATCCACCGGTGCCTGTTTCAGCGCGAAGATCGGCTGACTGACGTGGGTGTAGGTATGCTGCATAGAGTTCACCCATACGAGGCAATGCCTTGTTTGTGCGTAGAGATACAACAGCGTTGCGGATATCTGCAACTGTCATTGTGTCTGCTGCTAGAACTGTTGCAGATGTTGTTGGAGCAGTTCCTGATGGACCATTTGAGTAGATTACGTTAGTTCCTGCTGAGAGGACCTGACCTACTACGTTGTCAATCGAGTCTGCTGCGTTGTACGCGATGATGTCAGCAAGAGCTGAATCAACGTCGTTGAAAGAAGTTAGGTTTAGCTTCTTTGTTGTTGTAACTGCTGAACCGTATTCGTTCAGAGTTACTGTAACCTGTGATGGGTTACCGAGAGCAATGGAAGATACATCTGATGTTTCTGTCAATGTAGAAGTAGCTTGTGCTAAGTCTGAATAGATTGAGAATACAACTGATGATCCTGGCATTGCCTGTTGCACTGGCTTGACGTCAGCGAGAGAACGCATAACCGGAATGGAGCGAAGCGCCATTCTTACATATTGGTCGTATGCGGC
>Ga0209400_1001226_pt1 | contig 21070 bp, 17 predicted proteins | sample M_130807_EF_Meta_FD_187313 | JGI IMG/M metagenome (GOLD analysis project Ga0209400, IMG submission 187313) | Freshwater microbial communities from Lake Montjoie, Canada to study carbon cycling - M_130807_EF_MetaG (SPAdes) (version 2) | ecosystem: Environmental > Aquatic > Freshwater > Lake... | reverse complement strand
AAGTCTTGAGATCTTTAGTAAAGCCAGCGCCATTGCTGCAGAGGCAGGTCTAATTCTGGCTGACACCAAGTTCGAATTTGGCATTGACCCTGCTACCAACCAGATCACCCTAGGTGACGAAGTCCTCACGCCAGACTCAAGTAGATATTGGTCGAAGAGTGCCTGGGATGCAGGAGATCGTAAGGATAGCTTTGATAAGCAGATAGTCCGCAATTGGCTAGCAGCTAATTGGGACCCAACCAGCGCTACCAACCCTCCAGCACTACCTCAAGAGATAGTCGAGCAGACAAGCGCTAAGTATGCTCAACTGATTGACCTACTAGCCCGATAAACTAGAGGGGTCCGCACCCGCCAAAGGTGACGCCGGCGGACATAATATCTGAGCCCCACCGACCTTCGGGAGCATTCTGTGCCAAAAATCATCGTTGAAGTCATGCCTAAAGCAGACCTACTAGACCCAGCTGGTAAAGCTGTTGCGAATGCTCTGCAGCGCAAGGGTCACTCAGAAGTCACGAACGTTCGTATCGGTAAGCGCATTGAATTGCACTACGAAAACACTCCAACTGATGCTGATCTGCAAGCTGCTAAGCAGATTGCAGCAGACTTCCTCTCTAACGGTGTTATCGAAGACGTAGTCAACGTTTCAGTGGAGAACTAATCTTCATGAAGATAGGTGTTGTTACATTCCCAGGAACCCTAGATGACAGAGACGCTCAAAGAGCCGTTCGTCTAGCCGGAGCAGAAGTTGTCAGTCTTTGGCATGCAGATACTAACCTGCACAATGTTGATGCAGTAGTGCTACCTGGTGGCTTTAGCTTTGGTGATTACCTACGCTGCGGTGCTATTGCAGCACAAGCGCCAGTCATGGAAAGCATCATTGATGCAGCTAACGGTGGACTACCTGTTCTAGGTATCTGCAATGGCTTTCAAGTTCTTGTTGAATCACATCTACTACCTGGTGGACTAATCAGAAATGAACACCAGCACTTCATCTGTCGTGATCAGAAACTGATTGTTGAGAATGTTGACACTGCTTGGACCAATGGTTTCAAACTAGGTCAAGAAATTACCATTCCCCTGAAGAATGGTGAAGGCGGATACATCGCAGATGCCGAGACTCTTAACCGTCTTGAAGGTGAAGGGTTAATCGCTTTCCGATACAGCGAAGTAAATCCAAATGGATCAGTAAACAACATTGCCGGATTGAAAAACAAGAAGGGCAATGTTGTTGGTCTAATGCCTCACCCAGAACATGCAGTTGAACCTGGCTTTGGTCCAGACACTGCTGTTGCAATGCGTTCAGGTGTTGATGGTCTAACTTTCTTTACTTCCGTAATCAACCAGTTGGTGAATGCGTAATGACTACTTCTGTTGACACAACCAAAGATGCAAAGCAGTCTCCCGAAAAAGCACAGCCTTGGAAAGAATTAGGCCTAAAACTTGAAGAGTATAAAAACATCAAACAGATTTTAGGTAGAAGACCAACCAGTGCTGAACTAGCAATGTATTCAGTGATGTGGTCTGAACACTGTTCATATAAGAGCAGCAAGATTTACCTCCGCCAGTTTGGTGAGAAGGTAACACCAGAGATGACTAAGAACCTAGTGGTTGGTATGGGTGAGAACGCAGGTGTTGTTGACATCGGTGAAGGCTGGGCTGTCACATTCAAAGTTGAATCACACAACCACCCAAGCTACATCGAACCTTTCCAAGGTGCTGCTACTGGTGTTGGTGGAATCGTTAGAGACATCTTGACCATGGGTGCAAGACCTATCGCAGTGATGGATCAACTACGCTTTGGTGCAGTTGCTAACCCAGACACCGCAAGAGTTGTCCACGGTGTGGTCTCAGGTATTAGCTTCTACGGTAACTGTCTAGGTCTTCCAAACATCGGTGGAGAGACAGTCTTCGACAAGGTTTACCAGGGTAACCCTTTGGTGAACGCCCTATCTGTTGGTGCTCTAAGACACGAAGATCTAAAGCTTGCAAAGGCTACTAACCCAGGCGATCTTGTAATTCTGTTTGGTGCTAGAACTGGAGCCGATGGTATCGGTGGAGTATCAGTACTTGCCTCTGAGACCTTTGATGCTGATGGTCCATCTAGAAGACCTGCTGTTCAGGTTGGTGACCCTTTTGCTGAGAAGGTACTTATCGAGTGCTGTCTAGAGCTATACGCAGCACAGGTAGTTGCCGGCATTCAAGACCTAGGTGGTGCGGGTCTTTCTTGTGCAACTTCAGAACTTGCCTCTAACGGGCAAGCCGGTATGCGAGTGCAACTAAAGAATGTATTGCTTAGAGATGAGTCTCTAACTCCAGAGGAGATTCTGATGTCTGAATCCCAAGAGCGAATGATGGCTATCGTGCCTAAGGAATCACTAAAGGCTTTCACGGCAATCGTGGAGAAGCATGAAGTGGAATACAGCGTGCTTGGTGAAGTTATCAAAGAACCAAGACTGTATATCAACTGGGGTGACGAAGAGATTGTTAACGTTCCTCCTCGCTCTGTTGCTCACGATGGTCCTGTCTACGAAAGACCAGTGCTATACCCAACCTGGTTAGATCAACTAAACAGAGATTCAGTAATCAACAACAACCTACGCAGAGCAACTGAAGCTTCAGAACTTGCAGAGCAGTTAGTGCAGATTGTTTCTTCTCCTAACCAAGCATCTAAGAGCTGGATTACTGATCAGTATGACCACTACGTTGGCGGCAACACAGCACTTGCTATGCCAGACGATTCTGGAATGGTTAGAGTATCTGAAGAAACAGGACTAGGAGTTGCAATTGCAACAGATGCCAACGGACGATACTGCCAACTCGATCCATACCAAGGAGCAAAGCTAGCTCTTGCAGAGGCATACAGAAACGTAGCTTCATCAGGTGCAGTTCCAGCAGCCGTTACTAACTGTCTAAACTTTGGTTCACCTGAGAACCCAGAAGTAATGTGGCAATTCAAGCAAGCAACTGCAGGTCTTGCAGATGGTTGCCTAGAACTAGGCATCCCCGTTACCGGCGGTAACGTATCGTTCTATAACCAAACCGGTGATGTTGCAATTCACCCAACCCCTGTAGTTGGTGTTCTAGGTGTTATCGATGATGTTGCAAGAAGAGTTCCTTCAGGCTGGCAAGACCAGGGCAACAACATCTATCTACTTGGAATCACAAGAGATGAACTAGACGGTTCAGTCTGGTCAGAAGTAATTCACGATCACTTAGGTGGTAAACCACCGGTAGTTGATCTAAAGGGTGAGAAAGCACTAGCCGAATTGCTACACGGCGCATCACTGCAAGGGCTAGTCGCTTCAGCACATGACCTTTCAGAAGGTGGCCTTGCTCAAGCAGTAGTTGAAAGCTCACTCCGCTTCGGTATGGGAGCTAGATTCTGGCTAAACGAGATTCTAGAACGCGACAACTTAGATCTAACCGCAGCGCTATTCTCTGAATCAACTGGAAGAGTAATCGTTTCAGTCGGTAGAGAAGACGACGTCAAGTTTGTTGGACTCTGCGAAGCAAGAGGAATCCCAGTACTAAGAATCGGTGTCACCGATGCCTCTGAAAAACTAGAGATTCAAGATGTTGCAACCTGGAACCTAGGCGATCTAAAGCAGGCTCACAGCTCAACTATTCCTGAGCTGTTTGGCTAAACAGCAATAGCTGTTTGATTTCGAATATCTGCTTTTACGTTAGATGAACTTATCGCGTCGACAAGTAGTGCATACGCGCTAGAGATTGCTGATGGAAGATCTGCGGCAGTTACCTGAACTCTGATGTCAAGCAATCCTGTTGTGGCCTCACCGCCAGCGTGAACGTCACCACATTGTTCAGACTTATCGCCAAAACCATAAATAGCATCAACTAGCTTGTCGCTGTCTTCGTCGAAATTTTGAGGACTAAGAACTAGCTCGAAAGCTACATCAAATTCATTCATTTCAATTCCCCGGCTCTCTATAACAAGTGCGGTTGCGCAAATACTGTTTGACCTTATTTAGATAATAAGGGTCGCTTGGCGTAATGTGAATCCACTTTCGAAGCTTTATCGGGCAAGGACAAAAAGCTCGATAATACTTTGGCGGGCTAAGAATCTACCATCCTTGAAGGTGAAGATCTCCTAGGAGTTCCTGGATGTGTTTATCAGGATGTTTAACCCACTTTTGATTACCACTCGGCACCTGAACAGCATGACAAAGGCAGTATTTTCTAGTTGGGCTTATACACAAGAACTAAATATCGTCTTTCACCTTTAGCTCTTCAGGCGCAATACTTTCTAGCCAAATCCCACGGCCCTCTATGCTCCACTTTTTCCAAGGGTCAACTGTGGTCCTGACTCTTGGGCGATCATCGTAGAACTTCACTATTTCCCAGTTGTGGTTGTGATATTGGATCTTGGCTAGTACCCAGCCTTCTCGAAGACCTCCGACCGCATCTTCCCTCTTCTCGAAGTTGAATAGCGGGTAGAGAACTCTTCCTGGGTCATCTACAGATACCCAACCCCAAGCCTGAAGGCCTTCTTTCCATAAGCTCTGGTGCATATTTCCCCTCTCCACTTATCAAAGTAGTAGGGACGTGTGACATCCATAGAGATACAGAAGCCGATAAACCTTTTTAGCTAGGTTGGTATACAGATAGAGGGACCTCGATTAGCTTCCCTCCGTGGACTGCCGAATACTTTGAGAATGTGTCATTAGATATCTCATACTGAACACTTTCGCTTGGGCGGGGTTGGCTCTTGGGTGCGAAATAAAAGCTTCCCCAGACTTGTTCAATCTCATCGTCCAGTTGGAACTTTGAGGTAGGTGGTGGCCCCCATTCTCCGTCTTCATCCATCACTAGCCCGCCGCTACTCTCTCGCAAGAACAAGGACGATTGTTCCAAAACTGGAATTAACAGGTCTCCAAAATTTGGAGTCTGGGAATAGATCTCCGCTCTCCCAGTAACACTTGATACTAGGAGTGTGCCGATTTTAGATAAATTGCCCTGAACTTCAGAAAAATCGATTCGACGAATCTGATAAAGAATCTCAGAGAATACCGACATTTGAATTCTCCATTGTCCTAAGGGCCAATCACGCAGATCACATTGGTCCATGTGCTCAGGGCCATAGGTCTCAGCGTTGCAGAACTCGCACTGGTGGTCAGCCTCATAAAGAGAAGCCTGACATTTAAGACAACGCGGAACATCAAAGTCCCCTGGCTCCCGACCAAAACACCCAACGTGTAGAGGTTCAGAGCACTTTGCGCAGACATCCCTGAATTCACTCGCTCTCCAAAGAACTCTGAATGGTTCGCGTTCACCTGTGACATGGTTCCTGTGTCCAAAGTGGTGAGATCTAGACAAGAAGTAGTCGTCTTCCTGATAAAGACCGCATGTACACGTCACAACGCCATCCAGCCTACGCACGAAATAGTGGTCAAAATATGTTGGTTCAGCCAAATCAGGTATTGCGTTTTCTTGACCGGCTAATGAGTTTGGGTAGTAATAGAATTTTGTTTTCATGTGCTCCTTAAGTTAATAATCTGTAATTTACAAAATTTGTTGCTTCGGATTCTGTATCTCTATGGAGTTATCTCATACATCTGCAGGCATGAGCTGCCGCATCGCCATCACTTTCCAGCTGAACTGCACTGGGGTAGATGAGCATCCATTACAGATGCCGGCCGGCGGCTGATCAAGAGAACAGACTCCCCGGGGCAATGCTTAGGGTGTGCTAAATAGTTATGTTTGGATTTACTGAAGTTCTGGTTTCTTCAGTTATTAGATCTATCGGTATCTGCGACTCATTTTGCGCTCTGATTTACTGCGATAGAAAGATAACTATACAAGAACGCTCCGACAACGCAACCCCATTTGGGGAAAGTTTTCTCCAAGCGAAACTTGCGAAAATACATCAGCGTTCACCTAAGAGTTTCCTAGCAGGAACATTGGCTGGACTAGAATTCTAGGCACGAGCGCAACCCAAGAATCGAGGCCCAAATGGCGAGGATGATTCCACCTGAATACAAAGGTAAGCAGACATCGGCAGAGCGACTCATTTATGAAGCGATAAGGGATTCCAAGTTAGCTAAGGATTGGACTGTATTTCACCATCTTGAAATCAGCAAGCCACACATAAAGAAAGACGAAGAAATCGACTTTATGGTACTCATCCCTCAAATGGGGATAGTCCTAATTGAGGCCAAAGGCGCAAAGGGATTCGATTGCGATGAAAAAGGGGTCAATCTTGTCGGAGTTCCAGACCCACAGGCTAATCCTTGGAACCAGGTTCTAACTGCTGAGAAGAACATTCAGTTTGAACTGCAATCAATTGAACTTGATGAGAAATCCATCCCCATAGCGAGGCTCGTTTGGATGCCAAAGATGTCCAAGGATCCAAGTGAGGTACCTAAGAATCGCCCTGGTCGAGGATTTATGGACTACGAGATTGCCTTCATGGGTGGTTTGGATAACCCATACCAAACAATCGTTAATGCTTTAGAAGGCTCTATCAAGGACTATAAGAGAGGGAAATCGAGCACTCCGAAGCCAGAGGAGTTCACCTCAGAAGTAATCAAAGCCATCACGAGACACTTTGTCGCCGACTACCACGTTTCCCGAACTGTCGCTGACAAACATAAGGAACGCGAGAGGGAGCTTAGGAAAGTTTCCGAGCGTCAAAACTCGTTACTTGAAATGCTGCGAGATAACTCTCTTGTCTATTTCAGTGGTCCAGCAGGCTCAGGAAAGAGCAAAATACTGGCAAAACTAGCCTCTGATACAAAGAATCTTGGTCACAGCGTTTTGGTTACTTGTCACAACATCATGATGGCCAACTGGATGAGAGAGCAGCTTCAACATTTGGAGAATGTAAAGGTTATTGCCTTTGATGACTTGCTTCTAGAAATAGCCGGACTGAAAACCCACAGAAAATCAAACGAGGGAGCTTGGTACGGAACGGATTTACCAACCGCCGCTCTAAACGCCTTTATCTCCGGGACAGAGGTAAAGAAGTACTCGGCGATACTCGTCGATGAGTTCCAAGACATCGCAATCAATGACCTAAAGCTACAAGTGCTGCAAAAGCTTCGCGGGAAATCAAAAGCTCTCGAGTCCAGGGTCTATCTAGCCGGTGATGATAACCAACAAATCATGAATGGATCTCTTCCAGTTGACTCGATTGAAGTAGCAAGAAAGATTTTTGGTGCTCTCACTCACATCCAACTCAAGAACAACATTAGACAAACGCCAGCTTTGTCGGCAGCCATCTATAAGTTGCTTGATAGAAAGTCACCTTTCCAATCGCATGAAATAAATGAAGACATGAATGATGATCTAGAGGTGATTCATGTCACTAAAGAGAACCAGCCGAAGCGATTAGCCAAAGTGTTGGAGCGATTGAACGAAGACTATCCACTGCCAGATATCCGAGTTCTTCATTTTGATAATGCAACCGCAGTGCTAACTGAACTATTCAAGAAAGCGGGAAACATTGATTCTGCTCCTGAGCGATGGCTAGCGAAGCATTGCAAGGAGACAACAATCAACCCAGCGGGTGAAATCAAGTGGCGTAGCATCAGAAAGTTCAAAGGACTCGATGAGGATGCAATTGTCATAACTGACATTTCTAAAGATAGCGCGGCTTGGGTAGAGAAGACTCTTCAAAGAACCCTAGATGATGCTTTGTATGTTGGCATGACTAGAGCTAGATTCAAGCTTGTACTTCTGGTTCAAGATGATCTTTTCCCAGCCACACATAACGCCGACGGTTCAGCATTCAAGACTCAGCGTTAGTTAGCTACAGAGCCCAGGTGATTGCTTCGTCTTTCTTTGCGTGAATAATGAGGACTCTTGCAACCGGCACACCTGTGATGTCCTTGAGGATGTCAGCATAAGCGCCCAGTTGTTCCCTGTAATGGTCCATCGCTGCTTCTAAATCAGCGTCTGTCTTGTAGTCAACCAGAACGTATCCATCGTGAGCTTTGTAGACAAGGTCAGCGAAACCTTCAACGAATCGTATCGAGCCCTCATCAACTTGCTTAGCTAGGTGTAGTTCTGGCCAACGCAGATCTGAAGAGAGTGCCTCCAAGATTTCCTGGTTTACAAGCAAGGACATAATGCGAGACTCAACTTCATCACTAACATCTTCGGCTTGCTCTTTCTCAACCATTTGGGAGACATAGGCCTGAACTTCAGCTTCTGAAGGGACTCCACTACCTAGCATCACTAGTTCCATCACCCCATGAACAGCTCTACCTAATGGGCGCCCATCTGGAGTCTTTTCATCCTTTGCAACTGGTTTGAAGTGCTCCTTAGCGACCGCTCGACTCTTTCCGTGCGTCGATGGTGCCCGCATAATAGGTTCAGCTGATTGTTTGCGTACCATTTCCACTCGCTCTAGTTCATCGTTAGGAATAGCACGATAAGATTCCGTGAATTTCTGAGAGCCGACCTGAGGTACTTCATAACCCAAAAATTCCTCATAGTAAAGATCGATGTATGGAAGTGCCTTGTTCAATCGGTAACCTCGAGACACAGTGCTAGAAGTATCAGATCCTGGGCCAGAAATAGTTGAAAGAATCAGGTGGTCTTTAGCTCTCGTGCAAGCTACATAAATCAACCTGCTCAGTTCTTCCATTGATGACGCTAAGTGCTCGCCCTTCTTCAAGGCGTCATAACCATCGCTCTCGTAGTAACTCCTAGAGTCCTTCTTGATGAGAGTGAATTCAACATATAGATTTCCCCCTGAATCGGCTTTATGGAAAAGAAGCTTTGGTCTTTCGCCCTTCATGCCGCTAGCCAGCCCCGTCACGACAGTGATAGCAAACTCGAGACCCTTGCTCGCATGCACAGTCATAATCTGGACGGCATTAGCATCTAGGTCATCCGCATCGGGCAGGCTTGCTCTTGTTGATTCGGACAACATTGTGTTAATCCAATCCAAGTAGGCAAGAAGGCCGATGTTTCCATCCGATAACCACTGCTGAGCGTGGGCAATAATCATTCGTAAGCACGATGCCTCAAACTCCCCAAACTGATCTTTGGCAAGCACTTGGTAGATTGCCAAGCGGCCAAGGAGCTCTGAAATCAGCCAAGCTGGATTGCTGGAGCCTGGATTTTCAGATAATTCATGAAGCATTTCTAATGCAGTATTCACCTCGGCTAAACCGTTTTTTTGCCCCTTACCAATGACCCAATAACCACCTGCCTGTTTGTGTTCAAACAGTAACTGATCGCTGAAACCAAAGAGCGGACTTTTCAATGCGCCCCAAACCTTAGCTTGGTCATCGGATTTGGCAATGACGGCAACCGCGTCTCTGATTCCAGCAATTAGCGGACGGTTATAGACAATCGATGGATCTGTCGAGCGATAAGGAACTCCTGCTGATTCAAATTCCTTGAGCAAAGTTTTCAGATGCGTGCGAACTGGGACAAGGACACAAACATCTCCAAAGTTAGCGGCTCTGCTGTACACCCTTTGATAGCCGATTGCTTGGCCCTTGTCTGTCACCTGCCATTGGTCGTCTATCGCTTTTCTGACAGCTAAGGCGGTGTTCTTCATTTCCAGCGCTACGTAATCGAATTCCCTTTTGGCTCTGGCAAGTGCTCTTTCATCAGGGTTGTCGATACCGGTCTGCGCTTCGAAGAACTCTTCAGTTGGGTTCGTTAGAAGTACTACCTCTGGGCCAGAATCTGAATGCTCTGGGTTGTGGATGTTATCCAATGCTTGATAGTCAACACCCATGTGTAGAGGATTTCTATCATCTGACGCAACATCATCTCTGAATGCCAGGTTTATAAAATCAAGCACACCCTGGACGCTTCTGAAGTTTGCAGAGAGCCGCAGCTGAGTACCAAATGTTGGAAACTCTGTCCGAGCAGCTAGGTAAGTGTTAATGTCTCCGCCTCTAAAGGCATAGATTGCCTGCTTGGGGTCGCCCACAACAACGAGCCTGCCTGGTAGTGGCTTAAGAGTTGAATCTGTCGGATCACTAGTAACTAGCTTGATGATCTCCCACTGGACCGGATCAGTATCTTGGAATTCATCAACAACAAGAATCTGCACTTTGCTATGAACAATCCCTCGCACTTGATTGTTACCTTGCAACAGCCGAAGAGTTATAACAAGAAGGTCGTCGAATTCGATGTCGCCAGACTTACGTCTGTCTTCCATCTGAATCTTAAGTTCTTGGTAACTGTTGTTGATGAAATTGATTGCAGCAACTTGATGCGCTTCTTGATTATTGGCTTGATCAATTTTGAAACCACCAACCAGTCGTGTGAACTTTTGGTCCATCAACTCCGCCATTTCCTGCATCATTTTGCTATCAAAGCCGATCTCATAAAAGATTTGCTTGTCCTTGGCAGAGAGTTTCGCATAAGCGTTTGAAACCACTGTTCTAGATCGCGTGACACGAAGTGACTCAGACGAGTTCTCATTGGCAATTCTGAATCCTACTGGGATGCCAGCGGCCACTGAATGTTCGGTCAAAATAGACTTCGCAAAGGAATGAATCGTTCCAATCGCTGCTGTATCTAGGTTTTGAAGCAGCTCAGTGGCTCTTAGCTTGATGGTCAAGTCTTTTGAATTAGTGTCTGCCGACAAAATCTTTCTAAATCTTGCTCTGAGCTCCGCTGCGGCCTTCTCTGTAAAGGTGATAGCAGCAACCTGATCCATGTTGAGCTGCGTGTTCAAGAACAGCTGGTTGACTATACGTCTAACGATGGTCTCAGTCTTGCCGGTTCCAGCGCCTGCCTCTATGAATACATTCTGGCTCAGTGCGCTTTTGTTATCGCCATCCCCACTTGCTAGATCTCTATCTACATGGTCTGGTAGAGGGCTCGGTACCTTCTTAGGTTCACTCATCTTCATCTCCTCCAGCAACTAGTCCAGATTTGTTCATATACTCAAGACGCAATTGCTCTGAAACCCAACCAAGTCTTTGGCAGACGTCACAGTATGTGTTGTCACCTATCTTGGAGGAGTGGCTAACAGAGAACTCTGCGTTCTCTTCCGCTTGATAAATTTTTTCAAGGATTTCAGCTAATTTGTCTTCTGCTGGTTCCGCCCATTCAGCCTTCACGTATTCGGTCCTTGTACCACTGGAAATGTATGCGAAGGTTACTTCTACCTTATTGAGAGAGGGGAACTTTTTTCTCAGAGCAACTGTGTAGACCAAGTCCTGTACCTTGGTTCGTTTCACAATCCCCTTGTTGGGCTCTCTAGTCTTAGGTTTACCAATTGCAGTCTGAAGTTCGGACAGTCTCAACTTTCCGGACTTGAAGTCTAAGACGGCAGCACTATCTTTAGCGCTGTTGAGATCTACCCGGTCGATTCGTCCCACCAACTCGACAGGTTCTCTACCAGGCACAGCCAAGGTAGTTCTGTCCTTCTCAAGCTCCTCTTTACCAAAAGCCAACTCCGACGCATGAACCGCAAGCTCGTCAGAGGATCGAAGGTTCACTAATTCGGTAGCAAAGAAATCTCTAAGGTTTGCTCTAACTCTTTCCATCAGTGCCTCGAAGCCCGCTCGCCAAACATCATGGCCTTTAGCGTAGAAATCTTTCAATTCTTCATCTAGATGGTCTTTGAAGAAGCTGTTTACTTGGTCCTCGCTGAACTTAGTTTTTCCATCAGGCAGGTCGCCTCTATCAGACAGATCGTTAAGGAAATGTTCCATACTGTTGTGAATTAGATTTCCGAAATCCTTGGCTCTCCAAATATCGAGTACGTCTTGTCGCTCACCTGTGTAGAAACCAAGTGTCCTTGTAACAAAGAATTTGTATTCGCAATCGATAAACGCTTCTATCGCACTCGCTGAGAGTGGGTTATTGCCAATGCTGTTTGCCTCAGGGATGCCACTTACTTTGCCAAAGTAACCCGTGTTCGCTGGTGACCTGAAGATAGACAACGTCTCTAAGGTCCGAACTTGGGAAGGGTCAAGGGCAATGTTGTTTGCTAGGGACGCTGCAGTGTGCTGAATTGATTTTGAAGCAACAACTAACCTCACATCAGATTTGTGAAGTGATGAATATGACGAAATAACGATCTCGTGAGGAAGGGATTTCAAGTCCAGGAAGCGGCTCGGAACATCATCAAATTTCCCAGTCATTGCGGATCTAGATCTAGTAACAACTAGATTCTTTCCATCAACTAGGGCTTTGAGCTGCCTGCCAAGTAAGTCAGGTTTATCTGAAGTTGGAGTAGCGCTGTGTCCAAGTTCACCGAGGCTTTCTAGCATCTCATCTGTTAGGAACGGCGTTTCGTTTGCCGGGGAAGGTAATAGACCGTCAGTAGCGCCGACAAGAATTAGCTTTTTGAAATTGAGAATGCGCATTTCCTCGATAGAAGAAACGTGCACTCCAATGGATAGTGCCCCATGTCTTGAATTCTTTTGCCCAATTTTTTTCTCAATAAAACTTCTAACCACGCTCGCAGTTGGGGCTAACCCGGAGTTGCCCTCAGGTTGGAGCAAGTCCAGTTCGGGAAGTTCTTGGATCAAGATGTGCTTGAACATCTTGACAACGTTCCTCTCATCATCAGAGAGATTGTCTTCGTTAGCGCCTAAATAGAATTTGCTAACTACCTCAAATAGCTCGGCACCAAAATCAGTCCAATTACTCGATTCTGCGATGCCTTGCAAGGCTTTCTGCAGTGCCTTCAATAACGCTTTCAATTCACCCGCGGCTTTGACTTCCCTCGGCTTTGAGTCCTTAGGAAGTTTTCCAATAACCTTCAACCAGGGAATAGCATCGCCATAGATTTCCTTATCTCTGACGAACTGGCGACATAGATTTGAATCAAGCAGCATGTCGTCTACAAAGAAATCTCCGCTTTCCAGGAGCCTCATAACCAAAGGTCTATCTGCTCCGCTCTTCGTCGCTGTGCGGTTTTCAAGCATCTGAAGAATGAGGTCAAACCCACGATAAAGATTTGAAGTCTGAGAAATTCTATCTACTGCCCCATTCCATGAAATCCCCGCGTCATCCAACGCAGTTCCAAGCAGCCGGGCATATTGTGGACCATTTGAGTAAGCAATAGCAACATCAAACGGATCAGTGTCAGCATCGATTAGTTCGACTAGCTGCGAAACAGCCAGAGTCGCTTCTGTCTGAGGATCTGGTGCAGTAAAGTACTTCTCCGCGGTTTTTAGCTTGGGCTCAGAAGAGGATACCTCGTAGCGCACACAGAAATTAAGTGTTTGGAAGAGCTTACCTACGAGCTTAGGAAGGTTCTCGGTGAGAACTAGATAAAGTACATTTGACTTGTCTGGCGCTGCCCCCGAGTTAATAGCAGCGATAACTGATTCAATTTTCTCTGGCAGTTTCTCAAGCCCCAGTTTTTCCTCAAGAATGCCCCTGGTAGCAATTACTGACTCGATAACGGCTTTTTGAGTGTCAGAGAGCCTGCCTGAGAGTAGAGAATGAAGCTCGGCATCAGTATTGAACCGCAGTTTTGAATAAACACTGGCAATGCCATTAGCCGTTGTGAGCGCATCCGAACGAGCGGATGCAAAGGTTGGGTTAGTTAACATCGCTGAATAGCAGGCTGCATCTAGAGCGGCTTCTGAAGGAAAAGAACTAGTGCCTATCCCCATGTTTCTGAATACATCAGAAATGACCCCGTCAAGAACCTTCGTTTGGATGTTTCCAACAGCACCTGATTCACCTGCTTCGACTAGCTGTCTCCTTAGGAGCAAACCTTGAAGAGGTGAGTCAGTAACCAACACAACAGGGGCCATTGGTTCGCTTCTCTTATGCTCTCGAATTCTCGCCTGGATATCCGAGTGCAGGCCGACAACTGAAGCGTATTCAATAATGTGCATCAATAAGTTCCTCCGAAACAAACTCTATAGTTAGCCAAAGACATCTCACTAAAGAGGCTCCTTACCGCAGTCGAACATGTCGACCCTGTGAGTGCAGGACTTATCAAACACAATCCAGCTGCCTCTTGGTGCTGACCTTGCATCCAGAGTGTGCTGATCACACATGAATTCGAACTGTCCGCAAGGACAGATGAGCCTGTGGGTGGCCTTCCCTTCACAGTCTCTATAGTCACATGTGACGTCAAACTTTAGGTGATCTAAATCGGTGAAATCCGTCTTCACAACTGTGTTTCCGGCAGAGTTAGGCATTAGCTAGTCTCCAATAAGTAAATCGAGAATAAATCCGTCAAGGCCACCATCGCTATTAGGCATTTCTCCAATATTCAATGTCAGTCTCATTTAGAAGATACTCCTCAAAGTGACGATTAGTGATAGCCCCTTCACAACGAGTGCTTCTAATTAGGTCAATAGCTTCTCTAGGAGTGTGGCCATCTCTAATCAGCACTAAGGCGGTGATTAGCCCTGATCTGTTGATGCCTGCCTGGCAACGAATAAGAACCTTCTTGCCAGCCTTCCAGTCAGAGTGAGCTTCTCTAACTAAGAACGTTAGATCACGCTCTGGGTCAAGATCTCTCATGTCACCATCGTGGAATGTAAAGCGCAGCTCCTTGACGTTTCTGCCTGCAGGGTTCGCCTGACTGTATGCAGTGACAACGGTGTCGAAGTCCTGCTTAGTCACTTGGGTCCGGATGTTGGCAAAAGCTCTTAGGCCCTCGCCTCTGCTTTGAGCGCCAAGCTCGTCATACTCATCGGTTCCTCCTTGGTAGAGGCCATTGAGAATTTCACTCCATAGAGTGTTTGGGTAGTACGGTACTGCCATAGTGTTTCTTGTTCCTTCTCTAAATTGGTTAAGTGCAAACAGCCTGACAAGATTTGAGATCTCGCCAGGCTGTCCAACTGATTGGTTTTACTCAGAGTCTTTGTCTCTGAAGTCCTTGCGGTCTCGCTGGCTGCGGTTGCTGTGTTCGTTCAAACGCTTCTTCTTGGTGTTGAGATCATCCATCATCATGTATGACAGCAACGCAGTGCTCTCACCCTGGATACGCTTTCGCTGTCTCGGACTCATGTTGCTCATCTTCATGTAGAGATCAAGTTCGATACCGGCAGCCTCAAGTAATGCATCAGCTTCCTTGTCTTTACCCTGTTCGTAAAGTCTCATTGCCTGATCCTTCAGCTGCTGCAAACGAACCAGCTTGAGTTCTGCGACGATGTCGTCGTCTCGAGTTGGTTCAACCCAGTCTGCTGCTGCAACAAGCTCAACTTCGAAGGTTTGGCTGTCAGTAACTTTCTGACCTGTCAAAACATCGGTGTATTCCCAATCAACCTTGACTCCGGTCTTAACACCTGGTTCAGCTAACTCGTGGCTATCAAGAATCAGATCGAACACTACGTTCTTCTGCTCCCCACTGGCAACATCTCCCAGTGTTGAATCAACTCGACCGTGGCCTAGCTTCCACTTCTTCATTCTTCGTCCAGCAATGATATTGCTGTTCTTTCCTGAGAAGTCTGGGCCTAGGGAGATCTTGATCTTCACATCTAGCATGGTCTTCTGAAGCAATCCATCGATTTCAGCCTGTAGACCATCGATAGCTTCAACTAACTCAATAGCTGCAACGTGGTTACCATTACCTCCATCAGCTAGAGAGCTCATGATGTTCTCGTCATAGCTGTGACCGATACCGATGGTGCTGGTTGAGATGAAGTGTTCAGTTGCTGCGGTAGCAAGCTTTCCCAGGACCTGAGGGTTGATCTCACCTGAGTTAGCGTGCCCATCACTTAGCAGGATGATTGAGGTCTCGATGCCGGTTGGGGCGTTCTTTGCCTCTTCAAGAGCGGTCTTGTATCCAAGCTCTAGGTTGGTGCTACCACCATCTCTAAGAGCTGCAACAGTCTTAGCAACCTTTGACATGTTGTGCTCAGCGACTGTTTTCAGAGGAACATCAACAGTTGCCTCGTCATCAAAGCTGATTACTGAGATTAGATCGTCTGACTTTAGTCTCGGTAGTGTCTCCAGGATGGTTTGCTTAACCATCTCTAGTGGGCCATGAGCCATAGATCCGGAACGGTCAACCACAAAGATGATTGCCTTAGCCTTCTGCTTGGTACTTTCCAATACTGGTGCAACCGGTGCGGTGATTTCTAACATCAAGCCGAGTTGTGTTGGCTTGCCTTGCTGGCACTTGTTGTGCTCGATTCTTGTATTGATCATTTATCGTTTCCTTATTTGTCGTCGTGCCTTGTGAGCACATTATGGTAAACAGCTAAAAGGGAATATTTATTCCCGAATGGATTTACTTTGGTTCAACGCTGCATTTAGTTCTAAGAACTCTGTGATCACAGCTGCAGTTGAAAACTAAGACTTCACCAATACGCGCATTCTGAATCATCACCGCGTGTGGAGTGCAGAGTAGCTCTTTGGATGAACAGACCGGACAGATCAAGTTGTGAGTTGCCGTATCCTGGCATGTCTCCCACTGACAGTGTTCATCTGCAGCAAAATCCTCTTCCGTGTGGATCTGCTCCAAGATAAGTTCATCTAACGCAGCGTTAGTCACGTCTGTTCTCCGCGCTGTCCTGGTGTAATTCAAATTCAGGGTGAGAACCTTTTAGACCAAAGATTGAAGCTCTTGGGTTTCCGCTGTGTGCCTGGTAACGCTCAAGCTTGTCGAGTGAATGAATCTTCTCGTGAACACCGTGGTGGATACCAAAGTAAAACATGTTCTCAACCGAGACGCCGTAGACCAATACCAATGTTGACAGAGTCATCTCGACAACCTCAGCAATAGTTGGAGTTGTCTCAATGACCTTCACAAACGAAGAGTGGCTAGTCTCATCAATATCATCTGGATCAATTGCGTAGTCACCGCCTCGACACAGCGGAGCGGTAAAGCCTAGAAACTCAAGCTGCTGAAACTGGTAGTCGTTCAGAGGTGGATTCATCTTGTCATTTGCAGATGCGAACATGACTACTGAACCATCGCTTAGCCAATCAACTTTGATTGTTGGCCCACCTTTGCCGGCACGACGAATGAATCGATCTCCGTAACAGTGGATTGAAGCTCGGTATCCTCCAAAGAGGTTTTCGTTTAGGTACGCCAATACCTCTGCTAGCGGAACCCAGTCCGGGCCTAGCAAAGGATTCTTTGCAATATTGTCCGTAGTAACTCCCTACTCTGCACCTAAAGTGCCACGATAGATGGTGCCTACGACATTCGCCCAGGTCTCTGGGGTCTCCTTATATGGTTGATAGCCACCAGCACCACCAATAAGAACTCGTCCCGAAGCATATTTATTCGCTAGTTCAACAACTCTTTCGGCGGCTGCTTTGTATCCAGCCTGAGTGAATTGGTTATCAGCTAGTGGTGAACCAACGTGTCCATCTGCTCCTGCTGCAAGCAGGATGATGTCCGGCTGGTATTCCTCGATGAGCTCGGTAGCCGCATCCATGGCCCAAGCAAAGCCCTCATCACCGTCGGTGTTAGTCAGGTTGATGTTGTACCAGTGCTGCTCTAGGTTATGGAAGAAGTGTCTCTTCCCTACCTGATCTCTATCTCTGGTTGGGCTAGAGCTAGGGAATATAACCCCGTTGTGGATTGAGATGGTTGGGATATCAGTATCAGCCAACATAGCCTGCACCCCATCCCCAGCATGGATGTCCCAATCTAGATAAAGAGGTCTAAACCCCTTTGATTCAAGTTCTCTAGCTGCCCAGGCAAAGTCGTTGAAGACACAGAACCCACTGGAATGTGACTTCATGGCATGGTGTTTAGCCCCTTGGGGGTTGAATCCAACCTTTATGTCCCCTGCAATCAGAGATTTGACCAGCTTGTATGTTCCGCCAAACATAGCCAATAGAGCTGCTGCGTTACCAGGGTTCTCCCCGTCCCAATGCCCATCTCGGTACTCATCCAGAACGGTAGAGACATAGTCCCGATCGTGGATTGACTCAATAGCAGCCCTGATTTCAGGCTTTAGCTCCTCTGAGATTGGCTCAATCACTAGAGCATCAGAGCCTAGTTCGGCCCTAATGAAGTCAGTAGCCAACTTGGCTCTGATCGGTTGCATAGGGTGGCTTTCACCTAACGACCAATCTAGGTAAATCTGGCCGAATACGGTGTGGAGGGGGAGTTTTGTCTTCAAATTGTTCCTTCTATCTGTGTATTACATAAAGAGAACAATCGGTTAATGCAAATTATTCCCTATTGAGAACGCTGGTCTTTATGGGTAGGTTTAGGAACGTTGTGTTAATTACCATGCGGGAACGCAATTGACTGGGAGGTCACTCATGGCGGCAAAGGCATCATTTAATAACCCAAGCATTCCGAAGAAGCTCTCTTACTGTGAGATTCTAAAGATCCGCAGAATGGGTAGACGCGATGCAAAGAAGATGCAGGGTCTAAAGGACTTTACACGCACCCAAGCCATCAACGAATTTGAGTCTTATTCACAGCGCGGAGAAATCGCACTAAATGACTGGCTGCTAAGAGTCTCTTCTCCTTACGTGACTGGTAACTCAAGAATTGAAGCAGAGCTAGACCTACTGTTTGTAAAGATCGACAAGCAAAAGGCCAACATGGGCAAGACCGGTCGCGAGCAAAAAGCTGCAACCCTACGTCTAGCTGCACTAGAACAAGAGATGTCTGACCTAAGAAGCCAATACTCTTCAAACAAGGAAACCGGTCTAGCGCTTATTAGACGTGCTGATGAGGTCAAGCCTCTTTGGGAGAACCTATACAGACTCAAGGGTTCTATCTACAACCAGGCTAGAGCAAGAAAGCTTAAGGCAGATGTTGAAGCTGCAGCAGCTGAGCTACCTGTATACAGAGTGCACCCTTCAGTCGAACTAGATCAATTTGATAAAGAACTTCCTGAAAGAAAAACTAAGTAACACATGGCTGAACTATTCTGGCGCTTCAGAGTTAAGAGGCGCGCACGCAAGATCTTATTAGCTCTGCCTGATTTGCCTGCCGATATTGATGACAACGTGTTCATCGCATTGGGCACCCAGGCCGCAGAGGCTGATAAGAACTCTAAAGCTTATGACGAGTTCCTCTTCTCTGAAGAAGGCTACGAGCAAATGCCTTATGAGGACAGCGTGCAAGAAATCCTAACTTTGCAACAGGCAAGAACCCCTGAGCGTAGGGGAAGAGCTGAACTACCCCATCGGATGATGATTGAGTACATTGAGAAGCTCATTGAAGTTCACAAGAGAAACGTTGCCGATGCGGCAGCAGAACGTGACGCAATTAGACAGCAGCTACTCGATGAGTCTGAAATCCTAACCGGTCAAAAAAAGGGTGAGGATGGCGGATTTTGGGAAGGCGTCGCTCCGGACACAACTTCAAGAACCAAGCACATAACAGGTGTTATTAAAGAGTGGGGAACACTCGTCCTAGTCGCAGCCGCCGATGCATTGGTTGTTTTTCTATCGTTGAGAACAGTAACGAGCAACCAAGAAGAAGCTTTGATGTTGTCTGCGCCTGCAATCGGTGTTCAGATTCTATTTCCACACCTAGTTGGTAAAGCACTGGCAGATGCGAAGAGTAAGAACGCTAGAAGCATAAAAGACTGGTCTATAGCCGGAGTAGTCTTTCTTGCCTGGGCTGGATATGTTTACGGCATGACAGTACTTCGTTTCAACCTGATGCTCGATTTCTACGCCACTCGTTATCAAAAGCCGATGCCCGATGACATCCAGATCGCCGTTTTCATTTTCAGCCTTCTGATTCTTGTAGGCCTTGGTTTGTGGATCTTGATTCGTTCAATGAATAGCAACCCTCACAAGGGCAGATACTCGAGACTTCTTTTTGTTTACTTCAACAAACTTCGTGCGCTTCGCGTAGCCGAGGCCAGACTCCAGAAAACTGAAGCTGATCTTGAAGCTAGCCGCAAACAACTGGAAGTTATAAGTGAACAGTGGGATAGGCGAGCTGCGAGCTACCAACAGGTGGGCGAATCAGCTAAATCTGTTTATCGCCGTGCTCTGGTGAACCAACAGGGTGCTCCTGAGTTCACGACCCAGTATCTGCCTGAAAGTAAGTTCAAGATCAAGAGAGCTAAGAAACAAACTAATGACTAATTTCAAAACTCCTACTCTTGTCGCATTGAGTCTCGTTCTAACGCTTGCCCTATCTGGCTGCGGGGGCAAGAAGGAACCAAATGCAAACGGAATCATCGTGGACGACAGTGACAGCCACGTCTACTGCGAGCTGTCTGTTCAAAAGTCTCCTCAAAACATCCCTTCCCAGACAGTGGCTGTACTAGCCCCAACCACAACTTTCGTTGATTTCGAAACTCTTATCACTGCAGCTGAGACTGAAGTTAAGGCAACATTAGGCGGATCACTTTCTGGGGCTCGACTAAAGGAAGCTAAGGGTAGAGAGTTTTCTGTCGTTATGGCTGATGGAAACCCAAAGATGCTCTCTAAGCTGTCAGTTCAGCCAATGGGTGATGCCGAGTACGACATTACAAGTGCGATTGATAGCACCTTTGGAATCTTCAAACTTGCCAACAATTGTGCCGCTGGTGGATTCAAACGTCCGCAAGACCAGATCAAGACAGTCCCAGAAAGCAACTTGCTCAAGGCTCTTAGTATCGCTGCTGACCAACTGACTATCACAAGTGGTCCTAGAAAGATATTTGTTCTCGGCAATGGAATTCAAACTGCTGGTGCTATTGAAATGCAAACCCAGGGATCTTTCCCAAAGAGCCCTACAACAGCAACGCTGCTTGCAAAGCGCTTGAAAGCATCAGGAGAGCTTCCTGACCTGAACGGTGCTGAAGTTTATTGGTTTGGATTAGGGCAAGTTGATGGAGAGAACCAAGCATTGTCAGAGAGCGCTGCGACTTCACTAACTTCTTTTTGGAAGCAAGTAATTGAACTGGCTCATGGAAATCTTGTTGAGGTGTATGGTCAAGTTGGAGCGGGTAGCCCCCACCCACAAGCGATCCCTGCAACATCAATCGAGATCCCTGAATGTAAGACTCGTTTGTACGAATCAGACGGTGTTGAGTTCAAGCCCGATTCTGCTTCGTTCACCAACAAGAAGCAAGCTATTGCTGCGGCTAAGCAAATTACTGCCAACTTCAAGAGCAAGGGCTGTGACGAAATTGCGGTTACTGGATACGCTGCAGCTGGTGTCGACAAATCAACATACATGAAGAAAAAGTCCAAGATCGATGCCACCAACAAGACTCTAACCAAGAGCCGTGCT
>Ga0209400_1001224_pt1 | contig 21091 bp, 15 predicted proteins | sample M_130807_EF_Meta_FD_187313 | JGI IMG/M metagenome (GOLD analysis project Ga0209400, IMG submission 187313) | Freshwater microbial communities from Lake Montjoie, Canada to study carbon cycling - M_130807_EF_MetaG (SPAdes) (version 2) | ecosystem: Environmental > Aquatic > Freshwater > Lake... | reverse complement strand
AGCACTCCCAAATGCGAAATGCCTCTGACTCCTCCACCAGAGAAAGCAATTCCAATGCTTGGCTTAGAGTTCATCGAGTCGGAAAGTTTGATCGACACGCACGCCCTTTTCAATCATTTTCACGGTGCAACACTCATTTACCGAATCGTGCTCTAGAAAAAGCACATAATTGTTTAAGGCTGCCTCTTCCAGAAATAGCTGCTTCTCCTGTAGGGTGAGCAAAGGCCGGGTATCATAGCCCATCACATAAGGCAAAGGAATATGTCCCACAGAAGGCAGTAAATCGGCCATAAACACCAGCGTATGTCCTTTGAACTGAATTTTGGGAAGCATTTGCTTATCCGTATGCCCATCCATGGTGAGGAAATCAAATCCTGGAAATAAGGATTTAGTGGCTAGGTCGAGGTACTTGAGCACCCCATGCTCTTGCAAGGGAAGGATATTTTCTTCCAAAAAGGATGCTTTTTCTCTTGGATTTGGAACCGTTGCCCAATTCCAATGATCTTCGTTGGTCCAATAGGTCGCTCGAGGAAAAGTAAGTTCGTATTGCCCATGAGAGCCATACTTCACACTGCCCCCACAATGGTCAAAATGCAGGTGCGTCAAAAAAACATCAGTGATGTCGTTAGGATGTACACCCAGCTGCTGTAAACTTTTGGCTAAGCTAGCATCTCCATGCAAATAGTAATGCGAAAAGAAGCGGGCATCTTGCTTGTCTCCTATGCCGTTGTCGATTAAGACCAATCGATTGCCATCCGAAACAAGTAAGCAACGCATGGCCCAAGGACAGAGGTTGTTATCATCCGAAGGATTGGTTCGTGACCAGATGGACTTGGGAACGACTCCAAACATGGCCCCGCCATCCAATTTAAAAAAGCCTGTGTCTACGGTAAAAAGCTCCATATCTGGTGATTAAGCACAAGTTAAAATCCTGTCAACTAGTTTGAATTCAAGCGGGATCACTAAGTTGGAAATGGAAAAATCAAAATAACTTATTCCACGACTACACCCATCGCACAGAACTTGTCTATTCGCTGGGAGATGCGTTCTTCTGCCTCAATTTTATCTAATTCAGCTAATGCCTTACTGATCACCTCCTTGAGGGTTTTTGCCATTCCTTTGAGATCTTTGTGTGCTCCTCCAAGTGGCTCTGGAATGATACCGTCTATCAGTCCATTGGATTTCATATCTGTCGCGGTCAACTTGAGCGCTTCTGCGGCTTGCTCTTTGTAATCCCAAGATCTCCATAAAATAGAGGAACAGGATTCAGGAGAAATCACAGAATACCAGGTGTTTTCCAACATGTAGACTTTATCTCCGATGGCAATGCCTAAAGCACCCCCGGAAGCTCCTTCCCCTATGATGATGCAAATCACGGGTACTTTGAGCATAAACATTTCTTTGATATTACGAGCTATGGCTTCTCCTTGGCCTCTTTCTTCTGCTTCCAAACCAGGAAATGCACCAGGAGTATCGATAAGCGTTACGATAGGCTTGTTGAACTTTTCGGCCATCTTCATCAATCGAAGGGCTTTACGATAGCCTTCTGGATTGGCCATTCCAAAATTACGTTCTTGACGTTGCTTGGTGTTTCTACCTTTTTGCTGTCCAATAAAAAGGACTGTTCGGCCATCTATATCACCCAAGCCACCAATCATGGCCTTGTCGTCTTTCACAGTCCGGTCCCCGTGCAATTCAATAAAGTCGTTGGTGATCTCGTAGATGTAATCCAAAGCATAAGGCCTGTCTGCATGTCTTGAAAGCTGTACCCGCTGCCAACGCGTAAGGTTTTCGAAGGTTTCCTTCTTCAAATCCAAAATTTTACCCTCCAAAGATTGAATGTCCTTGCTTAGGTCGATGTTTCTCCCCTTTGCCAACTCCTTCATCTCCTGCAATTTTTGCTCTAAATCAGCAATGGGTTTTTCAAATTCTAAGACCATTTCCGTAAATTTTTGAATAACAAATATAAGGATTAGTCTTAATCTCCGATGGAAATATTAAGTGAATAGGTAGGACAACACAAGACTTAAAATCCAGTATTGAAAGTTCAAAAGAAAAAATTTAAGCAAGAAATCCCTCAGTTTTACCTACAACCGGCTCAACCTACCCGAAAACAAAAAAGTCCCTAATTTCTTAGGGACTTTAAGCGGAATGGACGGGACTCGAACCCGCGACCTCCTGCGTGACAGGCAGGCATTCTAACCAGCTGAACTACCACTCCAAGGTTAGAAAAGACAAGAAATTAAGGATTAATTGTCCAAATAATTACAAGTAACGAACTCAAAATAAGTAAGTTATAATCTATGCGGAATGGACGGGACTCGAACCCGCGACCTCCTGCGTGACAGGCAGGCATTCTAACCAGCTGAACTACCACTCCGTTTCCCTTCACTTTTGAAGTGGTGCAAAGGTAGAAAAAGGGAACTTATCCGCAATAAATCAACTTTATTTTTTTAATAAAGTGCAAGTATGTCCTTCGCTGTCAAACAAATAAATATGGTTTGGATGGCATCAAACGGCACGCTGGTCCACTAAGACCTGCACATTGGGGTGAAGCCAAAGAAAGGATGCTGGAAATTGACCAGATACCACTGGATTCTGCAATCGCTCAAAAGCTTCTTTTTTGCCAGAACCCGCAATAAATAAGAGGATGAGCTTGGTTTGCATGATTCCTCGAAGCCCAATCGTCATTCCAAAACTCGGCGGTTGCTTCAAGGTCTTCAGCATCCCATTGGCTAAGGTAGAAGGAGCCAATTCACATACATGATACGGAAGTTTGTGGGCATCCCCTGGTTCATTGAGCGCAATGTGGCCATTGACTCCTATTCCCAAAATGCAAATATCCAAAGGCCCCTCTCGATCCAGTGCTTGCTCCATTTTTAGACATGCTCCCTCAGGATCCGAAGTATCCGGATCAATGGTCCAATACCTATCTGCTGAAATACCCATGGGCTGCACAAATTTTTGCTGCACATCCAATTCAGAAGTAAAAGGAGAACCAGGTTCCAAACCTCCCCACTCATCTAGTTTGATGACCCGAAGCTGCTCCCCAAATTCAGGGTATAGTTTTTTGTGAGCCGCCAGTTGGGCATAGGTACCAGAGGGTGATCCACCACTGGCTACACAAAACAAAAGGTCCGGCTTTTTTTCCACCTCTTTTTTGATCAATTCAAATCCTGCAGTACTCATTGACTCAAAGTCAGAAAAATAATGAAAGTTCATAACTACTGCTGTTTGATGGGTTTAAATAAAGATTAGTCCTTTAAATGTATCACATCCTTCGATGGAAAAACAAAAAATACCCAGAGAAAACTGCCTCCCATCAATTAATTTTCTCCAAATCCAAAACCCTTCTTATCTTACTTTTCAATTTGACTAGCATACCTACTACTTATGAAAAGACATCACCTACTCCTCTTACTAGCGCTGCTCGTACTTGGGCACCCGCTACTTGCGCAGAAAAAAGCACCTGTAAAACCTAATCCACTCAAACAAGCCGTTCAACAAACCATCGATGCACAATTTGCAGACATGACCGAGCTGAGTGATAAAATTTGGGCCTTTGAAGAGATTGCATTTCAAGAAACCCAATCTTCGGCCGCCCTTTCTGCCTACGCAGAAAAACTGGGCTTCAAAGTGACCCGAGGCGTGGGAGAAATCCCAACTGCCTTTGTAGCTGAATATGGTTCAGGAGCACCGATCATCGGGATTATGGGTGAATTTGATGGGCTTCCAGGCCTATCTCAAAATAAGGTTCCTTTCAAAAGTCCCTTGCATGCTGGAGCACCAGGCCATGGATGTGGACACAACCTATTTGGAGTAGCCTCCTTGGGCGCTGCTTCAGCCATCAAGGACTTGATTTCGAAAGGAGAGCTGAAAGGAACTATTCGTTTTTATGGCACCCCAGCCGAAGAAAAATACTTTGGCAAACTTTGGATGATTCGAGCTGGCTTAATGAATGACCTAGACATCATGATGGACTGGCACCCAGCCGATGAAACCAAAACCGAAGTGCAGAAAGGACTGGCCTTGGTGGATTTCTTGGTTGAATTTAATGGGCAAGCGGCACATGCTTCTGGCGATCCTTGGAATGGCCGCTCTGCATCCGATGCACTCGAGCTTTACACCAATGGAATTAACTACTACAGAGAGCACATCAAGCCGACCGTACGCATCCATTACCACATTCAGGACGGTGGGCAAGTAGTCAATGTAGTTCCTGATTACAGCCGACTGTGGGTACGCGTACGTGACTCCAGTAGAGATGGACTGCTACCTGTTTGGAAGCAAATAGAAAAAATGGCTTCTGGTGCAGCGATCATGGCCAATGTAGATCATAAAATCACCTTGGTTTCAGGAGTACACGAAATTTTGGTAAACCGCACCGGTTCGGCCGTCATGCAAAAAAATATTGAGGCATTGGGTGCCATCTCTTATACCGAAGAGGAACAAGCTTTTGCTAAAAAAATCCAGGAAGCGAATGGCAAACCACAAGTAGGTGTGATTTCTGAAATCAAACCTATGGAAGAAACGCAAGAGCATAGCATGGGCGGAAGTACCGACGTAGGTGATGTGAGTTGGGTGGTACCTACCATCCGCATGGGAGCCACAGTAGCTCCAACTGGAACTCCTTGGCACTCTTGGGCAGTTGTTGCCTCAGTAGGCATGTCTATCGGTCACAAAGGCATGGGCTATGCTTCTAAGGCGCTTGCAATGACGATGGTAGACCTCTATCAAAACGAAGTATTGCGCAACGAAATAAAAACCGAATTCAAGCAAAAGAAAGGAGACTATATTTACAAAGGAATCGTTCCTGATGGTCCTCCCCCTTTGAAAGCTGGCTATTAATTTTTGACGCCCTCTCCTGCTATACACGTTCGAGAGGGCGTTTTTTGTTTTAGTTAAAAAATAAAACATCTTCGGACAACCTGTTTTTTAAACTAAATCCTTGGTTTGCAGTTTGGTATCTGTAAACTAAAACACTATAACACCAATGAACAAATTTAAACTTGTAACCCTAGCCGTTTTGGGTTTTGCTGCTACTAGCCTTGTAAGCTGCAATGCACCAAAAGAAGGTGGTGAAGAAACTACTGACACCACTGTTGTTGCTCCTGTAGAAGTAGAAGCTCCAAAGACTGTTGTTGACATCGCTGTTGGATCAGCTGACCACACCACCCTAGTGACTGCAGTAACAGCTGCTGGCCTAGTAGAGACCCTTAGCGGAACAGGTCCTTTCACTATTTTTGCACCAACAAATGCTGCTTTTGCTGCATTGCCTGCAGGAACTGTAGAAGGTCTATTGAAGCCTGAAAGCAAAGACAAATTGACTTCTATCCTAACTTACCACGTTGTAGCTGGTAATGTATTGTCTTCTCAATTGACAGACGGTCAGAAAGTAAAGACATTGAATGGTCAGGAATTGACTGTAGCCATCAAAGGTGGTGTAGTAACAATCAACGGTATTAAAGTAATCGCGGCTGACCTTGCTGGTAGCAATGGCGTGATCCACGTAGTGGAAGGCGTAATCTTGCCTAAGTAAGTTTCGGCATTAACTCCCATTAAAAGTCGGCTTTCGTAGCCGACTTTTTTTATGCCTTCACCAAGCCCGGTTGATTTTAAATTAGTTTTCAACTCCAACTTGATTTAATTCCAATATTGAAATGAGTAGCCTGTTAGGCGAAAAGTTTCTCCAGAATCTTGTAGGTAATTAAGTAAGTTGGACGCACGCCATCCATTCCCAATGCCCCTGAAGCGAGTGTACTGCCTGTTTCGAGGGGATTATCGGAAGCATAATAGGCATACAACACCTTGATATTCGACCGAACATTAGCTCTGATTTTGGAGGCAGACTGTATTGCTTTCTGGTAATGAGCACCTTCCATCTCCAACCCTACGGCCTTCCAAGAGGATTCCATAAAGTAGGTAAGGATGTCCCGATTTTGCAGGGAAGTTCCGAGCACCGTAATCATGGATCCTGAATACACTCCCAATCCATACCCTTTGAAATCGGACTTTTTCAATTCATTTCGAAAAGGATAATTGTCTGCAGTTCCTTCAAAAACATGCGAGTTAGGAACCATCAAATCCCCCTTTCCTCCATGCAGAATACCTGCTTTTCCCATGATGGAAGTAGAGACCACATTCAAAAAGTACTTTTTATCGGCTTTGGTATACGGCTTTAGCAACTCATCAAAACATTCGTAGGCCTGCTCTCCAAAAGCATAATCCATCACCACAAATACCGGACGCTTTTCCTTTTCTTTGGGTAAAACCACCCCAGGAAGAAGCGTATCGACATCCATTTGAGCGGTATCAATGAGTTGTGCCCCAATATTGGTTCCCGACTCATCCGGAAGGTCAATGAATCCCTGTTTCTCCGCATAGGCCAAAATCTTCTTGCCTTGATTGTTTTTTGCCTTGATGGAAATCGCTGTGGCAAGCTCCTCTATCTCCTCAAAAGAATTAGCTCCCAATGCCTGATGCCCATAAATTGTATTGAGCACGCTGTGCATGTTGGCAGAGATGATGTGGATGGGACGATGGATCAAGTTTCTATCAAGAAGGGCCTCCTTGATTCGATTGGCCCAAAGTTCCCCATACACGTGATGCCCTACCCGCTCTCTTAGGGTGGCAGAAAAGCTAATTTCTCGGTCCAAACCCTGGTTTGATTCCTCCATGGCTATTTTGCCTAGGTGGTACACGATGGAAAAGAGACTATTGGAATTACTGCTTTCGGCAAACTTCTGTACCGCCTGAACGGTCTCTTCGTAGGTTCTACCTATGATATGACTTAAGTAGGCCGCTGCACTTTCAATTTCCAACTCCTCTCCCAACTTTTCTCGCTTCACAAATTCCTCCAGCATCTTCCAATTGGAAGAAATTTTCCCTTTGGGGTCGGTGCTATTTTGTTGGATTTTTCGAGACTCAATATAGAGAAATGTGAGGTGCGTTAGAATGTCATAAATATCTGATCTTCCACGAGTCATCTCTACATACATAATCTGTTCATCTAAGCGATAACAGTTTCTTTTTCTCCGTGCGGGGACGATGGGAGTTAAGTGGGATGTTTCATATCCTTCCCTACTGATCAAGCGAACAAATCGACATTCTTCGATGCCTTTGGGAAGGCGTTCCATCACATAGAGCAGCCCATCCAATTCTATTTTCTCGGGATCGGTTAATTTGCCATAGATCTCTGGACTCAGCACCATCAAGGCCTGAATCAAGCCTTCCCCAGAGACACCCATGGGCTTGTAACTTCCCCGATTAAAAAGGTGACGCATGGTGATGTACAAGCGTTCAATTGCTGCTCGGGATTCTTGTGCTCTAGTTCTATGCATGTTTTTTTTTAGCGATTAGTTCAGAAACCTACCCACTACTAATCAAGTTGAAGGCAGGAATAAAATTAACCTTCTTGATTGAATAAAAAATTCAAGCTATGCTGGAATTACAATTACTCCTAGTTTAACAAACGATTAAAAAAGAGGAAATTGAAACTAAAATCAACAAGATAAATTCTTCAAAATTACGATTTTTTGGGACAATGAAGAAAGGATCTAAGCTTAAGGATGAACAATCAGTTCATCAACCCAATTAAAACGATTTAAATAAAATTTTCTACCAGAAGGAAGCCCAGCTATTTTAGAAGATTTCCAAAAAGCTGGTGCAACTTTTCTACTTTTGGCCTTACCACATATTGGCAATAAGGTTGCTGCTCATGCAAGGCATAGTAGTTGTGGTGGTAGACCTCTGCTGGATAGAAATTAGAAAAAGGCGTAACCTCTGTTACAATCGCTGAATTATAAATTCCCGACTGATTCAATTTAGCTTTCAAACCGCGCGCAAGATCTCCCTGCGCTTCTTCCCTGTAAAAAATGGCCGAACGATACTGGGGTCCCACGTCTGCTCCTTGTCTATTCAAAGTTGTAGGATCATGAGTGGCCCAAAATACCGCCAGCAGGGTTTCCAAATTGATTTGCTTTGGGTCGAAAAGCACCTGAATCACTTCTGCATGGCCCGTAGTTCCTGTACAGATGGCTTCGTAACTGGGCTTCTCCACGATCCCACCCGCATATCCAGGAATAACTTTTTCTACCCCCTCCAATCGCAAAAAAACAGCCTCTGTACACCAGAAACAGCCACCTCCCAATAAGATTACTTCCAGTCCTTCCGGACAAATTAATTCGGTTTTCGGGAGCATGAGGGGATTGTTCATCGTTTTTTAATTTGAAGACTAAACGATAAAAACAGCATTAAGTTTATCCGATTTGGTCCTATCGAGAGTTCCTTTAAATAAATTAGGAATGGGATTGGGTAATTCACTTGAAGTTCTATTTTTGGTAAGTGGTTGGTCCTAGTCTCAATTTTCTGAAGAGCAGTACTTACCAAGCTATTGTACCACTAATCCTTTAAAAAGGATTTATAAAAAAAAAGATGCAAGAACTCTTCTTGCAATTTGTATTTTTCTACTTAAAGTTTAACCAATTCAAGAATGAACAAACAATTTCTAAAGGCAGGAATGCTGGGATTGTTGGTAGCAGGATGGCTCAGCCAAGCTGCTTTGGCACAAAGTGATCCTACTGGGAAACGTAGAGTTACGAGCACCTATGCCATTACCAATGCCACGGTATTCAAAGTTCCAGGTGATCCTGGAAGTAAAGCCACCATCCTCATCAAAGACGGAGTTATTTTTGGAGTCGGCAACTCCCTACCGCTACCCAAAGAAGCTAAAATCATCGCTGGTGATTCTCTTTTTGTTTATCCAGGCTTTATTGATGGCGCTGGTACCATGGGCATTGTCAAGCCAAAAGATATAGAACGTCCTAAAGATTTTGTTTCCTCCAATCCTGCCGATGAGATCGCTGGGATTACCCCTTGGAGATCGGCAACTGATATGTACACTGCTGCGAGCACCCAAGTGGACGACTGGAGAAAAGCAGGATTTACATTGAGTCAGGTAGTTCCTGATGGAGGCATGCTTCCTGGTAAAACTGCCCTGGTACTGCTTGGAGATGGGAAAATGAACAATTTCCTAAAGTTAAATACTGCACTTGCTGCTAATTACAGAAGTTCCAGAGGCATGTATCCTGCTACCCTTGCTGGGGTAATGGCTAAGTTCCGAGACATTTATCAAAATACTGCCTTGGTACTAGAGCACGAGCGACTATTCAGCTCGACAGCGGGAGTCAAAAGACCTCAGGCTACTCCAACACAAATGGCCATGATGCCAGTAGTTCAAAAACAACTCCCTGTATTATTTACTGCAGGTTCTGAACTTGAAATCCGCCGTGCATTGGCCCTTCAAAAAGAATTGGGATTCAAATTGATTCTTACAGGCTTAGAAAATTACGAATCAGTAATCGGCGCAATCAAGGCATCCAACACATCTGTTCTGATCAAGTTGCAGGTTCCTGACGACAAGTCTATCAAAGCACAAAAAGCAGATGGCGTAACGGAATCCACCAAGGCGCAGTATGCTCGAGTGAAGGAATCCTACGACAAAGCACTGAAGCAAGCTGCTCAATTGGAAAAAGCCGGTATCCCTTTTGGTTTCAGTACAGTAGATGCCAAAGCAACAGATGTACAGAAAAACTTGAAAGCAATGATTGACAATGGATTGAGTCAAAAAGCAGCATTGGCTGCCCTAACCACCAATCCTGCAGCTATCTTGGGAGTAAGTGGAATGGTTGGAACTCTTGAAAAAGGAAAACTTGCCAACCTGGTGTTGACTACAGATACGCTTTTCAAGGAAGAGGCTCAAATCAAGCACGTAATTGCGGATGGCTATGTATTCGATTACGAGGTCAAAAAGAAAGCCGTAAAGGCTGAAGCTACTACGGCGAAACCTGAAGCAGCTTCCAATGCAGTTACCGTTGAGGGAGTGTGGGAGTATACTTCAGAAACTCCTGCTGGAAGTTCTGGTGGAGAAATCACTTTAAAGCGTGATAATGGCGTTTTGAGTGGAACCATCACCTACGATGATCCAACTGGATCAGGTAAAGCTTCTGCTCCTATCAAGAATGCCAGTGTCAATGGGAAAGCGCTAAGCTTTGAATTTGATGTGGCTGCTGGAGGCATGAGCCTCACAGTGACCATTTCGGGAGAAATAAATGGAAAATCCATGGAAGGATCCTTGTCGGTTCCTCAAATGGGCTCTTTCCCTGTGAAAGCTACTCTCTCTTCACCAAGCCAAACTAATTCGTTATGAAAAAGCTCAACCTACTAATTGCTGCTTTCTTTGGCTTGGGTGTACTTGTGGCCCAGGCACAGATTCAAAAAGGCAATGTATTGATAAAGAATGCCACCGTATTGACCGTAACCAAAGGGAACCTCGAATCATCAGATGTGTTGGTGCAGAATGGCATAATCACCCAGATTGGCAAAAATCTAACTGCACCTGCTGGAGTTACTGCCATTGATGCCACCGGAAAATATGTAATGCCTGGCATCATCGACGCCCACTCACATGTCGGCTTGGATGTAGTCAATGAGGGCTCGGCCCCTATTACTTCTGAAATCCGAATGAAAGATGTAGTCAACCCTACTGAAATCGGCATCTACCGTGCTTTGGCAGGTGGTGTGACTGTTTCACATGCCATGCACGGCTCAGCCAACGTAGTGGGAGGACAAAATGCTACCCTAAAACACCGATGGGGAAGCATGGATCCTGCTGACGTCATCATGCAAGATGCTCCTCGTACCATCAAGTTTGCTTTGGGAGAAAATCCTACACGCGTACATGGTAGAGGAAATAACATCCAACCACGCTCAAGAATGGGTGTGGAAGCGGTGATCCGAAATGGATTTAACGAAGCCATCCAATACAAGAAGGCCTGGGAGGCTTACCAAATTGCCAAGGCTCAAAAAGGCAATACTACTCCTCCCCCTGCTTACAACGAGCGACTACAAACCCTTGCAGATATTTTAGATGGTAAAATCATCATCCATTGCCATTCCTACCGAGCAGATGAAATCTACATGCTCATCAATGTGGTGAAGGACTTCAATATCAAAAAAGTGGTTTTTCAACATACCAACGAAGGATTTAAAGTGGCACCAGAAATTGCAGAGTACACCATGGGTGCTTCGGTATTTGCTGATTGGTGGGCATACAAGATGGAAGTGTATTATTCCACTGCCTTTAATGCTGCCATACTTCAAAAAAATGGAGCCATCACTTCGATCAACTCGGATTCTGCCGAACTTATCCGTCACCTATACCATGAGGCTGCCAAAACCCAGCGTTATGGCGGCTTGACCGATGAGGAGGCCTTAGCCATGATTACCATTAATCCTGCCAAGCAATTGGGTATTGAGGACAAGGTAGGATCTATTGAAATAGGCAAGCAAGCGGATCTTGTAATCTTTGAAGGACATCCCCTATCCTCCTATGCCGTTCCACAAATGACTTTCGTGGATGGAGTGAAGTATTTCGATCGTAAAGCAGATCGAGAAGATCAGCGACAGTGGGTAGCCGCTACGGAGATGGTAGAACCAATCTTTTTGCGTGCAAACGAAGAAGCACACCGTTGCATGCAGGATGTAGACAAGTACTTTGAAGCATTTCAAGGTGCATTTGTAAATGAAAAACACTAATCACCCCGAAAATTCAATCGAACATGAACCGAATGTATAAAATCTTTTGCGCCCTACTAATTGCACTACTTCCTGTAGTGGCAATGGCTCAAATTGACGGGGAATTTGTAAAACCTCGTACTGGAAAATTTTTACTAAAAAACGCGACAGTAGTCACAGTTACCAAGGGAACGCTCACCAATACTTCTGTCTTATTGGAAAATGGTAAAATTGCCCAGGTAGGCACCAACCTTTCCTCCGAAGGAGCAGAGGTATTTGACTGTACTGGCTTATTTATTTATCCGGGAATTATCGATGGCGGTACCCGCTTAGGATTGGTGGAAGTAAGCTCCGTACCTGAGACCGTAGACTATGCCGATGTGGGCAATGTCACCCCAAACATGCAAGCCTTGACCACGGTCAATCCAAATTCTGAGGCCATTGGGGTGACTCGAGTTTCTGGTGTCACTACCGTACTTACAGTTCCTTCAGGGGGATTATTCCCAGGCACTGCAGCCCTAATCAACCTGAATGGCTATACCCCAGACCAAATGTACGGTGGCTTTAAGGCTGTAGCCATGATTTTTCCAAGCTCGGGAAGACGTGGTCGATTTGACCGCAGATCCGATGAGGACATTAAAAAGGATGGTGAAAAGGCACTAAAAGAAGCCAATGACATCTGGGATAATGCCAAATCTTACCTTGAACTCAAAAATTCAGGAGCAGCACTCACCTACTTCCCTGAAATGGAGCAGCTTTCCAAAGTGATTTCGGGCGAACTCCCGCTACTTATCGAGGTCAATGCAGCTTCAGACATCCAACAAGCAATCAAATGGGTAGAAGGAAAAAAAATCAAGGTGATTTTCACAGGTGTTGCAGAAGGCTGGAGAGTGGCAGACGAAATTGCCAAAGCCAAAATTCCAGTAGTCACTGGACCTGTTCAAGAGCTACCAACACGTTCCTCTGATCGATACGATACTCCTTACGCCAATGCAGGATTGCTTGCCAAGGCAGGAGTTAAAGTGGCACTTCGTACAGATGATGAAGAAAATGTCCGCAACCTGCCCTTCCATGCTGCCTTTGCTGCAGCTTATGGACTTGGAAAAGAGGAAGCTTTGAAAGCAGTAACCATCAACCCTGCTGAAATCTTTGGCGTAGCAGATCAGTATGGATCTGTAGAGGCTGGCAAGCGTGCCAACCTGATTGTGTCCACAGGTGATCCTTTTGAGACAAGATCACAGATCATGCACGTGTTTATCGATGGATATCGAATCCCAATGTCCAACCGACATATCCGACTGTACCAAGAGTTTTTAGAAAGGTCTCCCGGATTGAAAACTAATTAAAACTACAGGCCATGGAAAAACCCCATGGCCTTTTTTTATTTCCTTGCCAAAAATTCTAACTTGAAGGTTCCCCAAGAAGTTTTTCAGGAATCACCAACAACCTATGAAACAAAAATTACTTTACCTCGCTGCAGCATCCCTCCTTTCCTTGAATGTGCAGGCACAGCAAGATGGATTTTTCACATCCAAACTTGCATCCCAAAAGAAATTTGAAGCGGACTACCTCAAAGCTGTCAACTACGATCAATTTAAAGTTCACCTCACCGAACTCACCAAAAATCCACACATCACAGGTACCCCTGAAAATGAGTTGGTGAAAGATTACATGGTGCAAGTCATGTCCAAGGCAGGGATGGATGTGAAAGTATGGCCCTACGATGTGTATTTACCCAATCACCCAGGAAAGTCTGAACTCCAAATCGTTAGTCCCGTGCAACTCACCCTTTCTCAAAAAGAAGGGGAACTTGCAGAAGATCCTTTCTCCACAGATCCAAGATTACACCTTGGCTTCAATGCCTTCTCAGGCAGCGGCGACGTCACAGCCGAAGTGGTATATGTCAACTACGGTACCCGTGAAGATTTCATGAAACTGGTAGAAATGGGCGTTCCACTAAAAGGAAAAGTCGCCATCGCTCGCTATGGAGGCAACTTCCGTGGCTACAAAGCCAAGTTTGCTGAGCAAAACGGCATGATCGGCTTGGTGGTGTACACCGACCCAAAGGATTCTGGATTTACCAGAGGAGATGTGTATCCCAAAGGCCCTTTTTACAACGAAACCACTATCCAACGGGGATCTATGTTGACCTTGGACTTTACGGGTGACCCATTAACTCCCAATAGACCCGCTCTGCCTTTAGATGGTCCAGAAAAGGTGAAACGAGATGACCCAGCAACGGTAGATTTCCACACCATCCCCGTAACTCCAATCGGCTACGGTGCTGCCAAAGAAATATTGAGTAGAATGACAGGTGCGGATGTGCCTGCAGCATGGCAAGGAGGTCTTCCCTTTCCTTACAAATTGACAGGCGGTCTTGACTTGAAGGTACGGGTTATGGTGGATCAAAAGCCAGAATTTATCCGAGCCAACAATGTCGTAGGTACCTTTATTGGAAAAGATCATCCTGATGAATGGATCATCCTAGGTAGCCATTACGATGCTTGGTCCTTTGGTGCTACCGACCCAAATTCAGGTACTGCGATGCTTTTGACCTTTGCAGAGGCCTTGGGCGAGTTGTATAAAAATGGCCAAAAGCCTTCTCGTTCTATCTTGATTGGACATTGGGATGCTGAAGAGCAGGGAGTAATTGGATCTACCGAATGGGTGGAACATTTGAGAAAAGAATTGGGTGCAAAAGCCATCTCGTACATGAACTTTGACGGAGGTGCCTCTGGGCGAAACTTTGGTGCTTCAGCAGCGCCAACCTTGAAAAAGCTCATCATTGATGCTTCCAAGGAGGTAACCTATCCAGATTCTGCCAAAACAGTATTTGAAATTTGGGCTGGAAAAAATCCAGAGCCGGGAATTGGAAATTTGGGTGGTGGATCTGACCACATCGCCTTCTACATGCACGTGGGCATTCCATCTTTGAGCGGAGGCTCTGGAGGAAATACAGCCTACCACTCCAACTACGACAACATCCACTACTACGGCAAGTTCTCCGATCCAAGCTTTAAAATGGGCGGTGCCGTGGCACAAGTGTTTGGGCTAGTCGCCATCCGTCAAGCCAATGCAACAATCATTCCTTATGATGTACCGCGCTATGCGAAAGATTTGAAAGGGCACTTTGAGCAGGCAGTAAAAAATGTAAAAGCCATGGACGCAAATTTCACTGGGTTTGATCAGGTACAAACTGCATTAAAGACACTAGAAGAAAGTTCGGAGGTATACAAAAACTCCCTTCAAAATGCACTTGCGGCGGAAAAACTTACAGCCGCCAATTTGAAAAAAATCAATGCTGGGTTGATCGACTTGGAAAAAAGCTGGATCGATCCCAAGGGGATGTATTATGGGGAATGGTACAAGTCCTTGTATGTGTGCAACGATCCCTTCTCTGGCTATGCCTCCTGGATCCTTCCAGGTATACAGTACGAGGTGGCAATCCAAAATACCAGCCGATTGGAAGAGTGGGATACGCGCTATGCTAATGCAATTCTTGACCTTAGCAAAAAAATAAGTCAGCTAAGCAGTCAACTTCAGTGATCAATGAAAAGATTAAACACAAAAACCGCGGAGGTAGCTCTCTGCGGTTTTTTATTTTAAGTGCAGTTGGTTTCCATAAAAGATCCTGTAAGGGTCGAACCTTGAATAACCACGGGTGAAACCCGTGGAGGAAGAACAAGCGGTACCCTCGGGTTAACACCTGTAGGTCGATCACTCTGTACCCGCAGTAAGCAGCTATCCTTCAGAATAGAAAAGAAAATAGGAGGATTGGTAAAAAATAAACAGGGATAAAAACTATTCATTCAATCGCCTATTCACCTCCCTTCCCTGCGTACATATCGTACTTCAGCAGGCGACAGTCGATAGTTCCGTTCCAAAATTCAATTCGCCGACTTGCTTTTAGGCCTACTTTTTTGGCCAAATCCATGTTGCCTGTAAAGATATATCCTCGGTAACCCGCGCATTTTTGCTTCATAAAGTCACCCATGCGCTTGTAGGTTTCTTCCAACTCTCCTAACTCCCCAAGACGCTCTCCATATTCGGGGTTAAACATGATGACTCCTCGCGGTTTCTCAGGAATTTCAGTTTCTGCAAAATCCCCAGTTTGAAAAGTAATCATATGATCCACACCCGCAAAGGCTGCATTTTCTTGAGCAAAGGAAATCGCCTGCAAGGATATATCGGAGGCAATGATGCGGACTCCTGGATCGTGAATGATTTTATTTTCTAATTTTTTCTTTTTAGCAAGAAAAGACTCGGGTGTATAACCTAAAATATGCTGAAAAGCATAGTCCTCTCGGTACAAGCCGGGATAGCGCTTGGAGGCAATGAGTGCCGCTTCAATGGCCAAGGTACCTGATCCACACATGGGATTGATAAAGGGAACACGCGTATTCCATTCGGTAGCAAAAATTGTGGCTGCTGCCAAGGCTTCCATCATGGGCGCTTTTCCTGGGATTTTGCGGTAGCCGTGCTTAGCCAAAGTTTCTCCAGAAGTATTCAAGTAAACGATGGCTTGCGTTTCTTTCCAATACACTTGTATTACCAATCCGGAGAAATCAGATCCTGAGTCAGGTCTTCTCCCCTTCAACTCCCGAAAACGATCGACAATGGCATCCTTTACCTTCACATTCACAATCAATGGCGTGGTAATCGATTCATTTTCCGCAACCGAGTTAACCGAAAAATATCCATCTACATCCAAATAATCCTCCCAAGGGATGGCCTTGAAGCGTCGGTAGATATCGTCCGCATTTCGGAGATAAAAGGATTTGATTTCGTAGAGCACGTGAGAAGCTGTGCGCAAGTGCAAATTGAGATCCATACACTCCTCCAGCGAGGCAAGAACCTCTAGGCCTGTACGCGTGACTGCTACGGGAATGAAACCCAATTCACGCACTTCCTGCTCAAGGTAAGTCACCGAACGATCCTTGCAGGTAATGAAAACTTTTCCTTTGGTATTGAAATCAAGCATGCACAAAAGTAGTAAACGGATGACGCTTTCTGTGGCAATTCAAAAAAATCCTCACCACTCCTCACTTTCGGACTAGCAACACATCGACTAGATTTTGTATCTTGATTTCCAATTTGGGGCTGACAACTGTTGTGCTCCAATGCTAACATTAAACCCAAGATTTCATGCAATCCCGTTTTTTAGCAAGTTTTCTCCTTTTTCTCCTTACTTTTTCCATACAAGCCCAGGAAGGAAACTGGAAAAATCTATTCAATGGCAAAGACCTGAGTGGTTGGAAAGCTGTAGCAGGTAAAGCCACTTTTACTGTCCAAGATGGGGTAATCGAAGGATCTGCTGTCTTTGGAACAGGAAACACTTTTCTCATCACCGAGGAACTTTACGGCGATTATATCCTAGAAGTAGACCTCAAAATCAGCCATACCTCCTCCAATAGTGGAATTATGACCCGCGGTCAATTTGATCCAGCAGGTCAAGGAGGCAAGGGCCTGGTGTACGGATACCAAGTAGAAGCAGATCCAACTCCTCGAGCCTGGTCAGGAGGAATTTATGACGAAGCACGACGCGGTTGGTTCTACCCCTTGGATCTCAACCCCTCAGCTAAGTCTGCCTTTAAGCTAGGGGAATGGAATCGCTACCGAATTGAAGCTATAGGCAATACCATTAAAACCTGGGTCAATGGACAGGAAGTGGCCTACTTTGTGGATGACCTCGATGCACGAGGCTTTATTGGGCTTCAGGTGCACAGCATCCAAAATAAGGAAGACGAGGGCCGAAAAACGTATTTTAGGAATGTGCGCATACAAACTGAAAACCTAAGTACACTGGCTTTCAAAAAGCCTGTTTTTGTGGTCAGTACCATAAATAATGAATTGACGCCAGAGGAGAAATCTCAAGGCTGGAAACTCCTCTTTGATGGAGTTTCTTCTACAGGTTGGGAAAGCGCTCGAAAAGAAGCCTTCCCAAAAGAAGGATGGACCATTGAAGAAGGAATCCTAACGATCCAAAAATCCGATGGCAGTGAAGCAAGAACTTTTGGTGATATCGTCACCACCGAGCAGTACAGTGCATTTGACCTCGCTTTTGACTTCAAACTCACAGACGGGGCAAATAGTGGCCTGAAGTATTTTGTGACTTTAGCAGAAGGCAATACAGGCTCCGCGATAGGTCTCGAATACCAAATTCTGGACGACGCCCTGCATCCAGACGCCAAAATGGGCCGCGATGGCAACCGTACCCTTGCCTCCTTATACGACCTCATCAAAGCGGAAAAGCAAGCAAGATTTGTTCGTAAACCCGGAGAATGGAACCAAGGCAGAATTGTGGTGTATCCCAACAATAAGGTGGAGCATTACCTCAACGGCGTAAAAGTATTGGAGTACGAACGAGGCTCTCAAGCTTACCGAGACCTAGTGGCCATCAGCAAATATGTGGTTTGGAATAAATTTGGTGAGGCCCCATCGGGTCGCATCCTTCTCCAAGATCACGGAGATCAAGTGAGCTATAAAAATATTAAAATCAAGACCCTTCAATAAGACCATAAACCCTTCCAATCATGTCGAAGTCAAACCGAAGAACCTTTATCAAAAAAAGCGCAGCTGTAACGCTAGGATTTTCTGCCCTCGGATCGCTTAGCTTTTCTCCCAAATCCTATGCGCGAATTGTGGGCGCAAACGACCGCCTGAACGTAGCAATTGCTGGATTAGGTAGGAGATTAAGCGCATATTACGAGCCTATTGGCTTGAAAAGTAGCAATGTGAATTTGCTGTACCTCTGTGATGCGATGCAGTCCCAGATGCCCAAGGCAGCCAAAGGATTTGAAAAATGGATCGACTACCAACCTAAGCAAGAGCAAAATATCTTCAAGGTTTTGGATGACAAAGAAGTGGATGTATTAATCAACGCTACACCTGACCACTGGCATGCACCAGGCACCTGGCTGGCACTCGAAAGAGGCAAACATGTATATGTGGAGAAGCCTTGCTCCCACAACCCGCGGGAAGGTGAAGTGCTCGTGGCTCTCCAGAAGAAATACAACAAGGTAGTTCAAATGGGCAACCAGCAGCGCTCTGCCCCCGAAAGTAAGGAGATCATTAAAGCCATCCACGAGGGAGTGATTGGAAAAGTGTACTTTGCCAAGGCTTTTTACAGCAACTCTCGAGGATCGGTGATTAACCCAATTCAACAAGCACCTCCAGCAGGCTTGGATTGGGACCTTTTCCAAGGCCCAGCACCTCGAAAACCTTATTTTCACGACACTTGGGACTACAATTGGCATTGGTATGGCTGGGATTACGGTACTGCCGAAACAGGCAACAATGCAACCCATGAATTGGATATAGCTCGTTGGGCACTCCAAGTGGAATTTCCAAAAGCAGTATCCGTGGTAGCAGGAAAAATGCACTACCCAGAAGACGGATGGACCATGTACGACACCATGGACGCTACCTTCGAGTTTGGTGAAGGAAAGGTGATTCAATGGGACGGAAAAAGCCGAAACAACTACAAAACCTATGGTTCCGACAGAGGAACAATCATTTATGGTTCGGAAGGTACAGTGTATGTAGACCGAGGTGGCTACCGACTGATAGACAGATCTGGGAAAGAAATCAAATCCAATCAGGCCAACAACAACGAAGGGGGTACTGCTCTTGGCGGTGGAGGTGACATGAGTACACTGCACATTGTCAACTTCTTCAATGCAGTGCGAGGCACAGAAAAGCAAAACTCGACCATTGAAGAGGGCGCTGTATCTACCCTACTCTGTCATTTAGCCAATATCAGTAGCCGTACAGGAGAATCCTTGACCTGTGATCCAAGCAATGGACACATCATCAATTCCCCGAAGGCAATGGCCTTATGGAGTAGAGAGTACGAAAAAGGTTGGGCTCCACCAGTGATCTAATTTTCTTGCTGAAGAATACTTAGATAACAATTTCTGCCATTACGTCAAAATTCAGTAACTCATCTCCTAGCATTTCATTATTCTAGATAATGACCCAATTAATCCAAAATTCCCAGTTCCTTTCGGATGATTTTTTATTGAAAAATAAATTTTCCCAGCGGCTCTTTCATGGATATGCGAAGGATCTTCCCATCATCGATTACCACAACCACCTCCCACCTGCCGAAATAGCAACCAATCGGAAGTTTGAAAACATCAGTGCGCTTTGGCTAGCTGGAGATCACTACAAGTGGCGAGCGATGCGAACCCTAGGAATTGACGAATACTTCATCACAGGAAATGCTTCGGATGCGGAAAAATTCGATAAGTGGGCCTATACCCTACCCTATGCACTCAGAAACCCCCTATTCCATTGGAGTGCGCTGGAGATGAAGCGGTATTTTGGGATTACCGATCTCCTTTCACCGACCAATTCGTCTAAAATTTATTCCACTACCTCAGAAATTCTCCAAGAGGAGTCTTTTCGTACACGTGGGCTACTCGAACGCATGAAGGTGGAAGTGGTGGGCACCACAGACGATCCCACAGACGACCTAAGCCATCACCTTGCTTACAGAAATGAAGGCTTATCCATGGGCATTTACCCTACTTTTCGACCAGACAAAGCGTTTGCGATCGGGCATCCCCAAAACTACAAAAACTATCTTCTGACCTTAGGATCTGCTGCAGGAATGGAGATTAGTTCCTTTGATACCTTGATGGAGGCACTCTACAAGCGAATAGACTTCTTTCATTCCATGGGATGCCGAGTAGCGGACCATGGCCTTGAGCGCTTGAGTTTTTCAAGGGATAGCCACTTAGCTACGGATCGTATTTTCCAAAATACCCTAGCCGGTAACCCTCCTACAGCCACTGAACAAGAATTCTTTACCTTCCAGGTACTTACCCTACTTTCCAAACAGTACCATGCCAAGGGTTGGGTCCAACAATTCCACCTCGGTGCGCTCCGCAATACCAACGAGCGAATGGCCTTGCGCTTGGGTGCAGACACTGGATTTGACTCCATTGGAGATTTTGATCAAGCCAAATCCCTTGCTAGCTTCTTCAATGAATTGGACAAAACGGACCAATTGGCCAAAACCGTGATCTATAACCTTAACCCCAGAGACAACGAGGTATTTGCCTCCATGATCGGCAACTTCAACGACGGTTCGATCAAAGGAAAAATGCAGTATGGCTCTGGATGGTGGTACCTAGACCAGAAAGATGGCATGGAAAAACAACTGAATGCCCTTTCAAATCTGGGCTTATTGAGTTGCTTCATCGGAATGCTCACCGACTCGAGAAGTTTTCTATCCTTTCCAAGACACGAATATTTCCGTAGGATCTTGTGTCAACTAATTGGACAGGAAGTGGAACAAGGGGAATTGCCATGGGATGAGCAATGGCTTGGAAAAATCATCCAAGACATCTGCTACTACAATGCCAAAACCTACTTCAATTTTAGTCCACAAAATTTTAGCCCTACCTCATGACATCCAGAGATTTATTTGACTTAAAAGGAACGAAAATTCTATTTTCTGGAGCCACAGGGGTACTTGGAACAAACATGGCCCTCTACCTAGCGCAGCAAG
>Ga0209400_1001219_pt1 | contig 21188 bp, 32 predicted proteins | sample M_130807_EF_Meta_FD_187313 | JGI IMG/M metagenome (GOLD analysis project Ga0209400, IMG submission 187313) | Freshwater microbial communities from Lake Montjoie, Canada to study carbon cycling - M_130807_EF_MetaG (SPAdes) (version 2) | ecosystem: Environmental > Aquatic > Freshwater > Lake... | reverse complement strand
GTTTACGTTTAGTTTACCCTTGTAATAAGGTGCTTTTTCATTTCCTTTCTGGTCGTTTGTAAATAATACGCCTTTGTTTGTGTTGTCGTAGTTTGACATTTTGATCTGATTTTATTGGTTAATAGTTATTAAATCCTGCGTTTTTAAATTTCCTTTTTAATTCTGTCAAACAGGCATCAAATCCTGCTTTGTGACCTGCTTGGAAGAGTTTTAGTAAAGTCATTGGATCTGCATCTAATAATTGAATCCTTGTGAACTCAATGTCTGTGTCTATTACTTGGCATTTATCTCCTAATTCTTGCAGAACGTAATTAGCTCTGTCTGTCAGTAGTGTTAGTCTCATATACGAGTTTAGGGGTTTGTTTTAAGTTAATGTTTTCCGATCCATCTCCGAATGTGTCAACGCAATAAGATGCTGAGTTTACGTGCATTTTCAACTTATCCCTTGCAAATGTAAAAGCATTCATGACCTGAATGCTTTCGATCCTTTTGCATTCACGATATGTTGCTAATATTCTCAATGCTGACTCATGATCAATCTCTAAGAGTTTTAGCCAGAACATATCTACTGCTGATTTTTTTACTTCCATTGTTTAGGTTTTAAATTGTGATTAATTCTTTGCTGTACAAGTTTATGTTGAAATATCCTTCCTGAACTACCTTTTTGTGAGCTATGTGCAGTCTGTGATAGTAATTAACAGTTGAGGCATCGATGTTCAGTTTACGTGCTATTTCGATCTGTTTGAAATTACCTGAAGATAACATCGTATTAACTTCTTTCAGCTGTTGGTTAGTTAATTTTGATACCATCTAAAGCGGTTTTAAGTTTCATAAATTCGTCATGCGTTTCGGCTTTGTTTATGGCTACAATAGCCTTTACCTTTCTATCTTCTGGTAACTTTTCAGTCTGTCTAATCAATGCATCTTTTTCATCCCTTGTTGGTGTTTCCTTGCCATGTGTATTATTAGCGTCGGCATCCTTTGTGTCATCTAAAAGGAATAATCCTGAAAGCGCATATTTACGGGCGTAACTGCCAGATGCCCCAAAACTTTGTGCGATATGCATTCCCTTTGCGTTCGGCTCAATCCCTGCCTGTGCGTTTACTGTAATGCAATCGCTTTCGTGGCATAAGGTAGCGGTTGATTCTACATAAACCATCCCGCCAATTTCTTTTATTTGATCTGATAATGTTAAGGTGCATCCGTATTTAGAAAGTAGGGGTTTTACTGCTTCTAAAATGTCCTCAGCATTGCGGTACTTGTATTTACCAAATGCGTTAAACTGATTTTTGGGGGCTTTTAATTCGCCCTGAATTTGTAATAATTGTTTCATGTGTTTAGATTTATTGTTTAAAATGGTAATGGAGTGTTGGCGGGTATTGGATCATGCTTTGCGCCTATGCGCTTACCTTGAATGAGCAAATCCATCAGGAACATCTCAAGCCTTTTGATCTCTATTTCAACGAATTGAAAGCCTGTTTCAGTTACAGGATGAACAGCGACAAGTTTAGCTATGATGCTTTCATCTGTATATTCAGCATCGTTATAGCAGATAGATTTGATATGATCTAAGTCTGTAGACTGAATTAGGAATTTAACGAGCATTGTAAGATGATTTAGACTGTTTTAAGGCTTGTTTATGTCTATGAGTGCGGGCGTATTTGCCTTTCCAGATAGGCATCTGTTTGACCTTCTCAATGTTTATTAGGTCGTAAAAGTAAGCGAAGACGATAAGTCCGATAATCCAAAGTAGCATAATGTTTAGGTTTAAATGTTTAGAATAATTGCTATCTGAGTACAAATATATACACTTTATCAACATCATCCAAATATTTTTTTATATTTTTTTATATTTTTATATTTAAATGGGAAACCCTATATTATCATCCCTTGATAAAATAGCCTCTATATTAGAGATAGAATACGACGCCCCTAAATTTAGAGAATCCGACCTGAAAACAAAGAATTTCGATAAAGCCAGATACATTTATATCTGGTATGCCTTTAACGAATATAACGCCCCAAGATCAATTATAAGGGATACGCTAATATGCTATAAATATAAAAAGACCATTTACCAAGTAATTAGAAGGATGTACCTTCGTAGAAAGAATCCAGAACTATTAGCGGATATTTACGCTGTAAAACAAATGCTAAAATAATATGGCCAAAATAAGTTTTGATTACGACGGGGTGCTTTCTACTGCTAAGGGTAAAAAATTAGCAAAAGAAAAGATTAGCGAAGGCGACCAAGTCTATATTATAACGGCAAGGCAACAGGAAAACAGCGAATCGGTATATTCTACTGCAAAAGATTTAGGCATTAATAGAGATAAGGTACATTTTACAAACGGCCAAGATAAATGGAAAACCATTAAAAGATTAAATATAACGGTTCATTACGATAATAATCCTGAGCAAATAGATAAAATAAATGAGTTAACTGATTGTTTAGGAATACTTTATAATCATTAAAGACGAATAAATTATTATGGCTTTAATAAAAATAAACCAAATCAAAAGCAATCCTAATAACCCAAGATTGATTAAGGATGACAAATTTTACAAGCTTGTTAAGTCACTTGAGGAAGACCCTGACTTCTGTAATGTGCGACCTGTTGTAGTAAATAAAGACATGATCGTTCTCGGTGGCAATATGCGACTAAAGGCTGCAAAGGAGTTAGGCTGGAAAGAGATACCATGCGAGATAGTCGATTGGTCAGAGGAGAAGCAAAGAGCTTTCACGATTAAAGATAACGTAGGTTACGGTGAGTGGGATTGGGATATGCTTGCCAACGAATGGGATGCTGAAAAGCTTAATGAATGGGGGTTGGATGTACCTGACTTTAAAGCGGAAGTACTTGAAGCAGAAGAAGATGATTATGAAGCTCCTGAAGGTGGAATTGAAACAGATATAGTGCTCGGTGACTTGTTCGAGATAGGTGAGCATCGTTTGCTTTGTGGGGATAGTACGGATAGCGATCAGGTCGCAAAGTTAATGAACGGACAAAAGGCGGATATGGTATTTACTGATCCTCCTTATGGTGTAAGTTATGAAGGAGGTCATAATAAAAAGAAGCGGAAAGGTATTGAGAATGATACATTGGAAGGCGATAATCTTACAGACCTTTTCTACGATTCTTTAGTAAATGCCGAATTATTTTCATGGGAACACGCAGCATTTTATATCTGGTATGCAAATGGAAAGGCTGTTGAAACATTTAAATCATTTGATCAGTTATCATTAAAGGTTAGGGCAGTTATATGTTGGTACAAGATTAAAAGTGGATTAGGGGCATTTATGAGCCAATACATTCCAAACTACGAACCTTGTATATATGCTTTTAAAGATGGTCATGCGCCGCAATGGTTTGGGCCAACTGATGAAAAGACTGTATGGGAGCTTAAAAAGGAAAATAAAAATGATTACCATCCTACACAAAAACCAGTAGAGTTACCAGAAAGAGCAATTAAAAATAGCAGTAAGATAAATCAAATAGTTGTGGATTTATTTACAGGCAGCGGATCAACAATGGTCGCTTCTCACCAACTGAAACGCAAGTGTTACGGTATGGAACTCGATCCTAAATACTGTCAGGTCATTATAGACAGGATGCTTAAACTTGATCCAACGCTGCAAATCAAAAGAAACGGAAAGCCTTATAAAACAACGAACTAACAACGAATGCCAAATCCTGAAAACATATTAAATCAAGGCTTTCATACTAACCCAGAACGTATAAATAAAGAAGGTAGACCGAAGGGAGTACGTAATAGAGCAACTATTGCAAAAGAATGGTTAGAAGTAGAACAATCATTTAGAAATCCTATTACAGGCAAAGAAGAGGTTTTGCAACAACAAGATATTATGACGCTGGCATTAATAAAAAAGGCCAGAGAGGGAGATGTAAATGCGTTTAAAGAACTTATGGATTCTGCATACGGCAAATTAACTCAGCCATTAATACATGAAGGTAACGAAGAAAAACCTTTATTATTTCTTAAACATGGAAGCAATCCCGATAATAGTAACAGAAATATTTGAGCGCAATTTTGAAGCATATAATGAAGGCTGGTCTATAATATGTAATGAGGGCGGAAGTAGAAGTTCTAAATCTTACAGTATTATTCAGCTTTTAATAGGTATTGCAGATTCAAAACCAAATATACGTATCTCCATAGTTAGCCATTCATTGCCTCATATTAAAAGAGGTGCTTTTAGGGATTTTAAACAAATATTACAAAAATGTGGCAAATGGCGAGAAGATAGGTGGAGAGCCACAGATTTTTATTATACATTCCCAAACGGTAGCTATATCGAACTTTTCGGACTTGAGGACGAAGGCAAAGCAAGAGGGCCGAGTCGTGACATCCTTTTTATCAATGAAGCTAACCTAATCAATAAAATACTATTTGACCAATTAGCCATGCGTACTACATGCACTATTTTTATGGACTGGAACCCTGCCGAATTTAGATCGTGGGTTTACGACATTGCAGACAATACCAAAAATAAAAAGATCCATTCTACCTATTTAGACAATATCTATAACCTATCCCAACAGCAAATAGATTACATAGAAAGCTACAAAGATTTGCCAGATGATTTTATGTGGAAAGTGTACGGGTTAGGGCAAAGGGGTGCATCTAAGGAACTGATATATACTGCATGGAAAATAGCGGATGAATTTCCAAACAAGGGGCAGACATTTTACGGCTTAGATTTTGGTTATACAGTACCCACAGCATTAGTAAAGGTAGAGCATTACGAATCGGCTAATTATGTAAAGGAATTGCTTTACAGCCCTAAGTTGACAATTTCGGACATCATAAGCAAATTAAAGGAATTAAATTTGTCAAGAAGTGAGGAAATCTTTTGTGATGCCGCAGAGCCTAAAACAATAGAGGAACTTACAAGGGCGGGTTTTAATTGTAAGCCAGCGAATAAAGATGTATGGGCGGGCATCATGAAAGTTAAATCATATCCTTTGCATATTGTACAAAATAGCAATAATCTGAAATCTGAATTGCAATCGTACAAATGGAAAACAGATAAAAACGGGGAAATAGCGGCGGATGAGTCACCGGTCAAAGAAAACGATCACTTATTAGATGCCATGCGTTACGCTATCTTTACAAAATTAACCACTAAATCGCCCAGTTGGGTAGCTTTCTAATGAGTTGGATTACGAAACTTTTAGGCATGGAAAAGATCAAAACTAAGGCAATGACTTTTCCCAGCGTTTACATTGGCCATCAAGCTAATTTTTTTAAATGGGATAAAGATTCAAACGCATACAGCAATAACGATACTATCTATACGGTAGTTAAGAAAATAGCAAAGAAAGCGTCGAATGTGCCTATTTATACCTATCTGCCAAAAAACGAAACAGCATTAAAAAGATACAAAAATTCACCACTAAATAACATATCTAAGTATCAGATTAATAAGATTAAGGCATTGGATGAAATGGCGGTTAATACGCCTTTATCAATGCTTATAAATAACCCTAACCCATCGCAGGGATCGGATAGTTTTTTTGAGGCTATATTTTCTTTTTATACACTTTATGGTGAGGTTTTTATATGGCTTAATCGTGGCGGGATAGAAAACGGCGAAGTGTTGGAAATGTATGTATTGCCGCCATCAAAGGTTGAGTTAGTGCCAGATCCTCAGGATTTATACGGCGTTACGGGATATCTGCTAAATATAGGCGGTAAGTTTATACCGATTAGCAAGTCAGAGATTATCCATTGGAAAACATTTAATCCAAACTTTGATGCGGTAGATCGTGAGCATTTACGTGGATTTAACCCATTGCTTCCCCTTAAACGTAGATTACAACAGGATAATGATGCAATGGAGGCGGCGGTAGCTATGTTTCAAAATGGCGGGGCAAAGGGCGTTATGTTTAACGAAACATTGGATAATTTAACCCCTGAGCAATCGGGTCAGCTAAAATCTGTTATTGATAATAAGATCAATAATACGGCAATGAAATCGGCTGTAGCTACTTTGCAGGGCAAATGGGGCTATTTAGATATTGGTAAGGATTCTGTAGATATGCAACTTTTAGATAGTCAGGATAAGACAATGGAGCGCATTGCAATGGCTTTCGGTGTAGATCCCGATATTTTAGTATCTGGTCAATCTTTTAGTAATAAGGAATGGGCGCAAAAGAAATTTGTTACCGACCTAATTATGCCTTTGTGCAATAGTCTAAGGGATGAACTTAACAGGCAATTAGTACCGTTTTTTAAGGGAAAGGAATATTTAGATTACGATTTTTCTGCCATACCTGAATTACAGGATGATTACAGTAAGATGTCAACAGTCTATAACGGCATGTTTGACAGAGGCGCAATTACAGGCAATGAATACAGGCAATTGTTAGGTTTTGAGCCTACAAATGAGGATATGCATAGTAAGTATTTAATTACTGGGCAATACAGTTTAATTGAGGATGTTGACGTACCTAATGAATCGGTGGCAGATGAACAAAGCGAGAAATATAACGATTATTTGGGCTAAGGATTACGGGTGGCAGTTTGTGAATGCAGATATATTTAAGGCTTTTATTAACGTGCCGGCAATAGAGTTTTACAAGTTTATAGAGTACAATGTCAGAAATAACAGAAATTAAAAAGTATTGTGACAGTATCGCCAAACGTAAGTATCCTGAAACAGAAAAAGAGAAAAACTGCATTAACGAATATGGCAAGATGGTAATTAAAAGAGGCCAATTTAGTAAGCAATTAATTAACTTTATTACAGAATATGACGGCAAGACAGAGGCGAATATATTGGAACAGGGAAAGGAATAAAGCCGTTAAATACATCACAAAGTATCAAAAGAGGTTTTACAATGCTTTACAGTCTGATATGTCAGATTTTAAAGATGCGTTAAGGGACGGCGAACAATCTGCCAGAAAGTTTACTAATAGTTTACTTTTTAGCGATAGGATAAGCCGTACATTAGATCAGCTAATACGTGAAATAGGGGTAAGGTATGCAAGGCAGAATTACGATACTTTACGCAAAGAAAAGCAGTTTAACACATCTGAGGAATGGGTGCAAATGATACTTGACTATTTAGGCACTAACTTTTACAATCAGGGGGTTTTGCAGATAGTAAAGACAAGTAGAAAAATGATGCTTGACATATTAGAGCGTGGCAATCGGGAAGGGTGGGGTTATATGGATTATGCAAAATACATTTCAGAGGCCGTACCTGAGTTAAATAGGAATAGGGCGGAAATGATCGCTCGTACTGAGGTAGGCAGGGCTATACATGCCGGCGCATACGTTGGGGCGGATAAGTCATTGTTTCAAAAGCAAAAGATTTGGATAGCCGCAAAGGATAATAGGACAAGGGGTAACCCTTTTAAGGGGCAAAAAGATAAAGCCGACCATTGGCATTTAGATGGGCAAACGGTAGATTTTAATGATAAGTTTATAGATAGCAAATCGGGTAGTGAGTTAGATCATCCACACGATCCACAAGCGCAAGCGGTAGATGTGATCCGATGCCGTTGTACTTTTGCCATTACAAATAAAAGGGATGCAAACGGAAGGTTAATGAGAAAAAATCCTATAGTTGACAGATTAAGATAAAAAATACAATATATCAATTCAATTTTGTTAATATGCCAAGTCCGAGAGCAAGCGAAAATAGAGATCAGTTTTTAGAGCGTTGTATGGGGGATAATGAAATGGTGGGAGAATATGGCGAAAACGATCAAAGGTATGCCGTTTGCATTTCTTATTGGCAGAATAAGAAAAGTATGAATACGATACAGCACAAAGTATACGATCTGAAAGCATTGGATGTTGACACATCTAATCGTAGCGTAAAGGTTGCCATTGCTGAAATGGAAAGCGTAGATAGAGACGGTGATGTATTCGAAAAATCTGCATTTGATAAAACAATAGCAGAGCGTGGCCCTAATGGATCTAATGAGATATGGCATCTAGTAAACCATGAGCGCAAACTTGAATCTTCATTAGGTAAATTTCAAAAGCTATATAAAGAGGGGAAATATATCGTAGGTGAAAACAGTTATAGGGATATGTTCCTATGGAAAGAGGTTGCATGGCCTTTATATGAACGTGGCGATATTACACAACATAGCGTTGGGTTCTCTGTTCTCAATCAGCAAAAAGGCGTTAATCACAATGTTATTACTCAGGTGGCTTTATGGGAAGGTAGCGCAGTTCTATGGGGTGCTAATCCTAATACGCCGACATTTGAAGTAGTTAAATCCTTTTTAGAGCAAAAGAAAGAAACAGCCGTAGATTATATGGCATGGGTTATTAAAAAGCTAAAAGAGGGTAAATACACAGGCGAAAACGAATCTTTACTTATAAACGAATTGCAAGAAGTTTCGGCTTTATTTGTGCCGCAAGAAATTGCACACGAAGAGGTCAAGCCGCAGGAAACTGCACAAGACTTGAAACAGCTAAAATCTGCAATAGATATATTAACATTAAAATTTTACAAATAACACAAAATGGCAAATGAAATTTTAGATGCCTTGAATCCCCTTGTGGATGGCATCAAATCTGAAATTAAATCTGTAGATGCTAAATTAGCCGCAGATATCGCTCAACTCAATGAAGATGCGCAAAAGAAAAATGAATCAATCGGCGAACTGTCAGCAAAAGTAAAAGAAATGTCTGCATCCGCTAACCGTTTGAAGTCTGGACTTGAAAGTTCTGCAAAAAAAGACTGGTCTAATTCCGACAAATTCAAATCTGCTATTTATGATATCGTAGCTGAGAATTTCGATAAAATTAAGAATGAAACATCTTTTCAATCTACTAAGGTAGTAGGTGACATGACATTGGGTAACAACCTTACAGGAAGTTCACAAATTAGTTATGTTCCTTCTAACTTACTTCGTTCTTTCTATAATCCTCACCTTTACGATGTTTTCCGCATCATCCCTACTGCTACAGGAAGCGTAACTTTCCCTCGTGGAAATAACCCTGTAGGTGAAGGATCTTTCGGGGCGCAAACAGAAGGCCAAAGTAAAGCACAAGTAGATTACGATGTAACAATGGTAAACGTTGCTGTTCCTTTTATCGCTGGTTTTGCTAAGGTTAGCCGTCAAATGCTACAGGATCTACCTTTCTTACAGGCCTATCTTTCTCAGTCACTTGTTGAAGACTGGAACAGAGCGGTTAATACACGTTTCCTGAACACTATCGCTTCTGGTTCTACTGCACTTTCATCTTCTGCTACTGTTAATGCTGAGAAAATGATCGATGGCGTTGCACAGCACATGGCATTAGGTTTGGGTATGCCTAATCTTATTCTTACTACCCATGCTTCATGGGCTAATCTGATGAAAACTAAGCCTGCTGATTACAGCGTGCCGGGTGGTGTAACTATCGGTGCAAACGGTGAAACACGTATCGTTGGTATCCCTGTAGTTCCTCATGCTCAGGTAACCCCTTCACGTTTCTATGTTATCAATACAGAAGCATTCGGAATCGCTCAAGCGTCTGCACTTAGCGTACGTAGCACAGAATTTGATGATACAGATTTCCAAAAGAATCTTATCACTTATCGTGCTGAAGCCCGTATCGAACTGCTTAGCTTCCAGCCAACTGCCGCCGTTTACGGTACAAGCGGAACAGCATAATATCCTGTTTGTTTTGTTAGGTTGCAATTAGAGGCCCTCCATTTTTGGGGGGCTTTTTTGTATATTTGAAATATGAAAGCCATTTGCCTAAGCCTTGCAAGCCGAAACGATAGATGGGAACTTGCACAAAAGCAATTTAAAGAACAGAATTTAGAAGTAGATAGATTTTTAGCGATTAAGCATGAAGATCGTTTTACATCTTTTAATTTATCGCAAAAGGCTATTTTAAAATCAATAACAGAAAATACATTGGTATTTGAAGATGATGTATTGTTTGTAAATAATATGCTTAAATACGTATTAGAAACAGCCCCAGATGATTACGATATATTGTATTTATCGGGTCACGTATTAGCCCCATTAAAACATATTCAAGATCATTGGTGGAGGTGTAAACAAACGCACACGACACATTCTGTTATTTATACCGAAAAGGCGGCACAGTATATTTACGATAGATACGATCCATATAAAGACGGGATTTATGATGATTATCTTTTGCGCAAAATACAGCCTGAATTAAAGTGTTATATTTGTAAGCCTTTCATTACTACTCAAAGGGCGGGGTATAGTGATTTATGGCAGACGGATACCGATTACGGGATATTGCATACACAAAGTAAGTTAATATGAATATTACCCATATCACATTTAGCGACCAAAATATGTCACAAAGCGGAATTGTATGCCGCAATAGTGCGTTAAATAACGGGGCGGACATATCTATTATGTATAATCAATCATGCTATTCTGAGGAATTTAAACGGATGAATCATGATGTGTTAAGCAAAGAAAGGGGTGCGGGTTATTGGCTATGGAAGCCGTACATTATAGAAAGGAAATTAAGCGAACTACCTGAAAATGACATATTTGTTTATAGCGATGCGGGGGTGGAGTTTGTAAATAGTCTAAAACTGATAATAGAGCGGATGGATTCTGATGTATGGCTATTCGGTAATAACTACAGGCATTTAGATTGGTGTAAAATGGATGTAATGGATTTTATTTTACCGAATTGGGAACTTTCGTACGACATGGAGGCAAGGCAAGTGCAGGCATCTGTTATTATAATTAAAAACACTTTACAGGCAAGAATGTTTGTTAGGGAATGGCTTAAATTATGCCAAGTAAACGGGTTTATAGATGACAGTCAAAGCAATACACAAAATTATTTACATTTTATAGAGCATAGGCATGATCAGGCTATCTTAACCTGTTTGGCTTATAAATACGCAATTAAATTACATTGGTGGGCGGCGCATTATAACGGCGGTCAATTTATTTATGATAAGCATCCGCAATTTGCTGAAGATAATTACCCTGTAATATTTAATCATCATAGAAAACGTAATAACGAATGGTAACGGCTTTAAGCATAGGAAACGGCGGGTTAGGTAGGTTTGGAAATCAGTTATGGACAATTGCAGGCGTTATAGGTATTGCAAAGCGTAATAATACATCATTTGCCTTTCCTAAATGGGTGAATAGAGATAACGCCTTGTTTGGGGATTTTGCAGATACTATGGATAGGTTTTTTGTAAATAAGTTACCTATTTTGCCAGACGGCAGACATATAAATAGTTACGGGTATTTTTGGGGATATAAAGATGTCGATCTGTCAAATTGTGATTGGAATATAGATGCCCATCTACAAAGCCCTAAATTCTTTGAACATTGCATGGATGAAATAAGGCATTATTTTACTATGGTAAATGAGCCTAAGCAAAATAACTTTTGTGCTATTCATGTTAGGGCGGGTGATTATTTAGACGATCCAAATGCTTATCATCCCAGATGCTCAGAGGAATATTACAAAGAGGCATTTAAATTAATGCCGGCAGATACACAGTATATCGTTTTTTCAGATGATTTAGAGTTTGCAAAAAAGAGGGTAGGGATTGAGGCTTTATACTTATCTGGTAATTACATAGACGATTTTAGGCTAATGAAACGATGCAAACATTTTATAATAGCAAATAGTAGCTTTTCGGCAATGGCGGCTATATTAGCAGATCATCCCGATAAGAAAGTAATTGCCCCATCTAAATGGTTTGGGCCTCATGTAGATATTTCAGCAAAAGACATTTATCACCAAAATTGGATAGTTATATGAAAATTCTATGGTCTATACATTTGTACTTCCCAAAACATGGAAGTGGGGCGGAGGCAATGGCACGCAATATTAATAGGCATTTAATAAGTCAAGGCCATGAAGTTAAAATATTGCTTCATCAAGCTAATCAGTATAAAATTACTGAGATGTACACATATGAGGGGGTAGATGTATTCCCCCCAGATGAATACATTATAGATAAACTATTTACATGGGCGGATGTCGTTATTTCACATTTAGATTACAATAAATGGACTACCCATACTTGCCAAAAGTATAATAAACCATTTGTTCATATAGTACATAACGATACATCCTACCCAAGTGTAAAAGATTCGCCTATTCCTGTTAATGTTATTTATAATTCTGAATGGTGCAAATTATCATTGGGCTATAAATGGCCTTCTATTGTTTTTCCACCTCCGATTGATGAATGGGTCAAAACAGATGATAAGGAAAGGAAATATATTACTTTGATTAATTTAAACCAAAACAAGGGCTCAAGATATTTTTATGCAATGGCAAAAAGGTTGCCACAATTTCAATTTTTAGGGGTAAGGGGTAGTTATGATGGCCAGCATATTGAAAATCTGCCAAACGTTAAAATATTACCAAATACGCCAGATATTCGTGAAATATATAAAGTGACAAAGGTGTTATTAGTGCCAAGCCATTACGAATCTTGGGGCATGGTTGCAGGTGAAGGGATGATAAACGGCATCCCTGTAATATATAATCCTACAGCGGGATTACTTGAAAACGTAGGGGATGCGGGTATTTGTATAAATAGAAAAGATACCGAAAAATGGGCATCTGAAATAAATAAGTTAATGACGGATGATGTCTATTATAAAAAATGGAGCAAAAAGGGATTAAAGCGGGCAGATCAGTTAAAACCTAAGTTTAAGGAATTAGAAGATTTTATCTGTAAATAAAAAACCCGCCTGTAGAAACAAGCGGGGAACATAAAACCTAAACTATATGAGAAAGCCAAAATTAGAAAAATGTTAGTTGACAAACTATATTTTTTAGCCTTATTGTAAGATTAATTTTGATAAAATGAATAATATTTACGAAATAAAGGTATCGGACGGTGCAGAGCCTGTTAATCTTGCAACTGCAAAAGACTGGTTAAGGGTTAGCACAGAAGATGATGATACAATAATAACGGATCTTATTACGGTAGCCCGTAAAAGAATAGAAGCATATACTTTGCGTTCCTTAGTCGCTAAATCTATAACCTTAACAGGATATGTTGACACTGCTTTTATGCTACCTTATGCGCCTATTTCTGCGCTATCTGCGGTCAAATATCTGGACGGGCAAACGGTAGACACAGGCGTTAATGAATGGGAGACATTAGATCCAGATGAATATCAGGTTATAGGATACAATGACAGGCAATTTAGGCCGCATTTTGCCGCTATTTATGAAATTACCTATACAACTACTGCAAATGCAGATTCAGGGCTTAAAACGGACTTAAAACGAATTTTGTTATGGTTGTACGAAAATAGAGGGGATGATAGCGATAATATGCCAGACGAATTAATGAGCAATGCCAAAACATTAAAAGTACTGACATGGGTATAGGTGTTGCCAGAAAGGTGAAAATTGTTGTAGTGGGTCAAACTGAGGGGGTAGACGGCCCAGATGTGACATCGGACGAAGTAGCTAACCTATGGGCGCAAATTAATACCATTAGTCAGTCAAGGGGATTTGATGCCGGCAAAGCTAACTTTAAAACATCTTATGAATTTTTAATAAGGTACGATTCTGCCATAGAAATATCTATCCGCTGTATGATTGAATACAGCAATAGATTTTATTCTATACAAAGCATTGACAGGGTAGATAGGGTAAGGGCGGAGGATAAATTTGCAAGCCAATTGCAAAATAATCCTGAAGGTAGATATTGGCGAATTATTGCCACATCCCAAGATATAGCCTAATGTCTAAGTTTACTTTTGAAATACAAGGTTTGGATAAGCTACAGGCAAAAATCAAAACTTTGCCAAAAGATGTACAGGAAGAGGTTGTAGGGGAAATACAAGCATGGGGTTATGAGGTAAACGGCCAACAACTTGCATTAATAAGCCAGCAAAAGATACAGGATTTAGGGGCATTACAACAGAACACAAAGGCAATGCCAACAAAGGACGGGGTAGAACTTATTAGCAATGTTTATTATGCCCCATTCATAGAGTTTGGTACGGGTGCAAAGGTTAAAATACCTTCTGAGGTTACGGCTTATGCGGCGCAATTTAGAGGTAAAAAACAAGGTACCTTTAAGGAGTTTGTGGCTAAAATGAGGGCATGGCTTAAACGGAACGGATATAATGAGAAATTAGCATTTATTGCGGCATTAAATAAGATTAAAAATGGATCAGAGCCAAGACCGTACTTTTTCGATCCTTACCTAAAAAATAGAAAGAAATTAATAGAACGCATTAACAAGGTAATATCTGATTTATGAAAGATCCAATTAAGTTTATTAAAGACGCATATTTTAACGCCTTAAATGGGGCTGTAACGTACAATGGTAGCGAAGTGTACGTATATGACGAAGAGGCGGACGAAACGGGCGGGGATTACTATATTTTAATTTCTACCATTACAGATGCGGATGCCCCTAATAAGGCTAAGTTTATGAATGATGTGCAAGTGCTGATTGATGTGGTTAGCCAAAACAATTTTAGGGTAGATCTGGTAAAAAAGATAGTTGACAGCATAACGGAAAAGGTTTTAAATGTGATTATACCTTCGGTAGGTAATAGTTCCTTGTCAGATAATACGGATTTTCAGATTATAGATGTAAGGAAAAGCGGAAGTCAGCACGTGCCGATTATTGATACAGGAACTAAAAAGATAGTTAGGAGATTAACAACATTCACACAATTAATAATAGAAAAATAAAATGGCAACAATTCAAGGTACATCGGTCACTTTACAATTAAGAGAAAGCGGAACTACAGGCGCATATTTAAACGTAGTTTGTGAAACAACAAGTAGCCTGTCAGGATCTGCTTCTGTAACTACAGCGGTAACAAAATGTAACACAATCACATCTGTAGCCGCCCCAACGATCACTTTTGCGATTGATGGTGTAGCTGAAACAGCCCCAAGTGCAGGGCAAGTTAGTGTTGAAAATATGCTTTCATGGTTTAAGGGAAACAGTTTGTTAGATATTAAATATGAAGATCCTGAAGGTTCAGGAACAAATTTTTATGTTCAAGGTAGTGGATATATTACTGAGTTTGGTATAACTTCGCCTGCGGAAGGTGCTGTAACTTTTACTGCTTCTTTCCAATTAACAGGAACAGTAGATATAACCCCATAATATGAAGATAAACGATAAACAAATAAGCCTCCGTTTTGGGATGCTTTCAGTTGAGATTTTTTTAGGAGAGGCCGCTAAAGATAACGGCCTTTCTTATTATAGTTCTTTGCAAATGGCACGAATTATTTATGCCGGCATGGTCAATTATTACGAAGTCAAACAGCAAAAGTACCCGATCACTTTTGAAGAGATTTACGATTTTGTAGAAAGCCGAATGATGTCAAGTGAAGATAATAGTGAGTTGATTGAGGTAATTAATGATTTTAATAACTGTCAAGCCATACAGAAAAAAAAGGATGCTTTAATAGAGGCAAATGAAGAGGTAGAAGAGATAAAAAAAAAGCAGATTGGCATAATACAAGAATCACAGCCTATGCAGCCGGATTAAGGCCTGAAGAGTATATGTGGATGAAGCCCAGCGATTTTTATCAATTTATCGAAGGGTATAATAAAAGGCTCATAGATCAACATGAAATAGCAAGGCGGCAAGCGTATTTTACAATCGCCCCTCACCTTAGCAAACAGTTGAATATGAGCCAATTTTATAAAAACTATTGGCCATTGCCTGATGATAAGATAGAGGAAAACAGCAGGGAAAAAAGATTAATGGATAAGTTAAAAAGGTTAAAAGAAAATGGCGGCGGAAGGATTACAAATTAAAATATCTGCTGACGTACAGCAAGCGATTACTAACATAAATAAATTCAATAGTGAATTAATTAATGCAAGTAATGCCACAGAAACATTAGGGTTAAAGAGCATTAATATTTTAAATAACCAACTGGAAAGGTTACAAAGGTTAGCCGCAAACCCAAATTTATCTACAGAACAATATCAGAGATTAGGGTCGTTAATTAGTAAGACATCAAAAGAAGTAAATGTCTTAAATAATTCATTATTAATATTAAACAGAAATAATAGTAATACAACACAAGGCACAAACCAAGCTACTGTAGCCTTAACAAATTTTAGTAGGGTTGCATCGGATGCGCCTTTTGGATTAATAGGTATTGCCAATAACATAGATCCGTTAGTACAATCATTTATAGCATTAAGAAAAGAAACAGGATCTGGTAAAGCGGCATTATCTGCATTAACAGCATCATTAACAGGTGGGGGAGGTTTAATAATTGCCGTTTCGTTAATTACATCTGCTTTGCAATTTGCACAATTAGGTTTTAGTAGATGGGGTGCAAGTGCGCAAAAAGTTAAAGAAGATCAAGATAAATTAAAACAGGGGACAGATCAGTTAGTTACTACAATAACTAAGCAAAGGGTAGAATTTGAGGCATTAGTAAATATTGCAAAAAGTGCTAATAATACCGAAAATGAAAGGGCGCAGGCATTAGAAAGACTTAACAAAATACTTCCCGATACCATTGGTAAATTAACGGCTCAAAATATAGCCACACAGGAAGGCGCACGCATTACAAGGGAATACATTAAAGCGATAGAGGGAAGGGCTACAGCGGAGTTACTTATAAATAGAATTGCGGAAAATAACGTAAAGCTATTTGATAATAGAAATAATGCCCTGCAAAAGTCTTCAGAAATAGAAAATAAGTTAGTAGAACTTAGGGCTAAGTATAATAAGGCATTAACGGCTACAATTCCTAACTACCAAGTTATTGAAGCATTTTCCGCAGAAATAGAAAATAATGAAAGCAGAAGGAATCAGATACAAAAAGAGGGTAGGGATATAGCATCTCAGATTTTAGCAGATAATCAAAAGTTAAGAGCCGAATATGAAAGGCAATTGCCAGCTACAAATGCCTTAGCGTTGGGTAATGAAAAGGCGCAAAAGTCTGCTTCAAAAGCCACAAATGAAATTGTTGATTTATTAAAGCAATATAATGAGCAATTAAAAGGCATTAATTGGGATGAGCAAAACAGGCAAATAGACGGAACAAAGAAAAGATTAGAGTTAGCGGGCGAAACATTAAAAACCCTTTATTTAGCTGGAGTAAAAGAAACAAGTGCCGCATGGATAAGAGTTAAAGCCGATTTTGATCAGTTCCAAAGTGCATTTGATAAGTTTGTAAGAGATAAAAGATTAGCCGAAATAAATGCAGGCGTACAGGAATATACTAACAATATCGGAAGCTATACAGAAAAAGCATTAGGCGAAACACAAAAGAAAGTAATAAAGGCTCTTAATGAAACAGGCAAGCTATTTTTAGAAAACTACAAAGCGCAACAAAAGGCTTTATCTGATTTGCAGAAAAAAAATGAAGAGTTAGCAAATACTATATCTGGATTTTTAAGTCCTGCATTGGAAAGCGTATTTGAAGCGGTAGTCAAAGGCGAAGATCCTTTTGAGGTATTGCAAAATAGCGTAAAACAATTAGTTATAGAATTAGGAAAAGCCGTAATAAAATCCTTAATTTTAAAGGCGGTTACATCTGCAATAGGTGGCCCAGCGGCAGGGGCAGCGGTAAGCGGTACGGGTCTTGCAACTATGCGTGGTGATGTATTTTCTTTTTTACTAAGTAGGGGTAGATAATGGCATATAACACAAAATATAGAATAGAGTTTGATACTGTAAAGGGTAGATCTATTAAAATAGATATAGAAGAAGATGCCTTTGCCGGTAGCATAACTAACCTAACAGCATCGGGTGATATGCCGTTGGAAATATCCTACCCAGACGGGGAATTTGACAAAATGTGTGGTATCAGAGAAAGCAGGCTAAGGATAAAGGTTATATCTAATAATATCAATACGGACGATTTACTGATTACATCCGATACACAATACAAGGTAAAAGTGTATGTAAATAATAATGTTGAGTGGGTAGGGTGGCTGGATAATGATTATATTACTGAGCAATTTTTAGATACTACAAACGAAATAGAATTATCCGCATCGGATGGCTTATCTCTTATCAAATCCATAGAATTAGCGGATTTATCAGGTAATGAGGTATGGGGCATTTATAGGGTTAAGGATTTTATAGCTTATGCCTTAGATAAAACAGAATTGGGGTTAGATTATTGGAGTTATATCAATATGTACCCTGCTAGCGCATCTCAGAGGGCTACAAACGGCGATTTTGACGCTTTCTATTATTCTCATGTAACTTCACATACATTCATTCGTGGCCCACGTGAATTTGACGACTGCTATACCGTATTGTCAAAGATCATGCAGGCATATGGATGTACTTTGTTTCAGGCAAGGGGGGCATGGTATATTTTACAGACTAATGACAGAATAGCGGCGGATCTTGACGGAAATAGGCGTAATTCATCAGGAACATTTCAGCAAACGGTCACAAATCAGGATTTCAGCATAGATATTGGTTTGGATAAGGTTACTAAGCTAATAAATGCGGATGCCTTAACAAGTTGGGAAAAGGAATTTAAAGAAACTGTAATAAAGTATAGTTTTAAAATGCCTCCCATATTTTTTAGGAATTGGGATTTATTAGACGGTACATTTAGCAGTCCTTTGTCTGGAAACATTACAAGGTTTATAATAGTTAATAATGTAATTACAGCCATAACACTACAAAGGCAAGTTTATAGCATTTTATATTGGCAAAACGGAGAAAATCCAACATCCACAGGAAGTACAGCATATGTAGGAGTAGAGGTAGATAATACAACTAATGCAGAGCTAACAAGGTATCTATTGTTTTATGAAGATACTAACCCAAATAATGATAATGCAAAACAAACTACAGAATATTGGGTAAATGCAAATGATGTATTAAATTTATCTTATTCTACAAGGGAGAAAAATACAGGCTTTGTTAATACAAATCAGTTTGTATATGTCAAATTAGAATTGGCAGACGGTAATTTTTATACTTTATCTTCTACAGGAACATGGTCGTATAATTTGTGGCGTAGGGTAGGGGTTGCATGGTCAAGTGCTGAAGATCGTAGGTTTTGGAAAGACTATGAAATACAGGCACAGCCTTTCCCAGAAAATGGTAAATTAACAATTGAGTTTACAAGTATAGGGCATAGCAGAACGGCTAATAATGAAGTGCATTATAAAGATATGTCTATAGATATTAGGACATATTTTAACGAAATGCTTGAGGTTGACGGGTACGAATATAAAAATAGTCAGGTTAGCGAATTAAAAAACTTATACGATAATGAGATATTTTTAAGCAAATCAGATAATATAGGCACACAGGGCGCAATACTTGCAAGCAATTATACGCAATTAAATAACTGGAAATATTACAGCGCAAACGACAATACAGCCGTAAACTTTGCTAAGTATAATGCAAGGGGATATTGGCGGGCGATGTATCGTAATTTTCAAAGAATGGAGGGTAGATTATATGATTTATATCAGGGAAGTAGATTAATTTCACCGTTAAATACAGTTGAGTTTTCTGCTATTTCAGATAAAGAGTTTATGATTACTACATTAAATATTGATGTACGAAATGAATCGGCAGAATTTACAATGGTTGAACTTAGAAACACATCTAATAATAACGATTTTACCCAATTAGGAAATGAAGCATTTAGATATTTAAATGTAAAGGCGCAAAATTATGATGATGTGATTAAAGAGCCACGAACGCCAATAGACTGGAAATATGGCACTATGGGTATTATAATGAGTTTATTAAAAAGAAACAAAAGGAGAAGATTTAATAATTATTCGTAATGCAAGTAGTTAAAATTATAAGGACTGTAGATATTACGGAATTAACCGAAACAGAAGATCAGTTTATAGTTCGTGATCTTGTGGACGGAAAATATTACATAGGTGATGGTAGCAACTTACTTGTTGAAATAACTACAGACAAATCCAATAAATGGGCAAAAATATTTTTCTATGGAGGTGATTAAAGTTTTAGGTAAGGTTTCGCCAAGTGCAACCATATTAACCACTTTGTACACAGTACCTACAGATAAAGGGACGGTAGTATCTTTTTTAAATATTTGCAATAGAGATACATTAGACGCTACCATTAGAATAGCAATTTATCGTACTGAAACGCCTGCAACTGCTGATTATTTAGAATATAACATGACAGTTTATGGTAACTGTTCGGCTCAAAGGTTGAAAGGGGTTACAATGGCTCAGGGGGATATTGTTAGCATTTACGCATCTTCTCAATATATTTCTTTTCAATTATTCGGTAGTGAATTTGATCAATCATTTGAATATCCATAATTATGGCAAATCTTAACGGAAACGAACTTGTTTTATACGCTTATGAAAATTTATATCCAATAGGATGTGAGGAAACATTTACCCTTAATCTGACGTCTAATGAGATAATAACTACAACAAAGGGAAGCGGCAGGGCTACAAATAGGGAATATGGCAGTTATGACTGGAAAATACAGGCAAGCGGGGTTATTACAGTTGACGAAGCTACAAAGGTCAATCCATTGCATTTTAACGATAATCTGATAAAAGGTAAAAAGGTAGCGGTTAAAGCAGTTTACGGATCTGATTTTTATTTCGGTATTGGCATCGTTTCAAGTGCAACTAATACCGGCACATCGGGGGAGTTGGCTAAATATGATATTACGATAAATGCAGATGGGCCGTTGTATAGCACAAACGACCTAAAAAATACAGAAAATGAGCCGACATATTTAGAGTATAGCACTACTAATTTTTCCATAACATATTCATCTGCAAGCCTTTTAAACGCTACTATTTTAATGGTATTTGTTCTATCGGTAGATTATTTTTTAAATTTGGTTCGATTAATTTTCCATTTGCGTCTTTAATCGGATTAGGAATGGGTTCCTTTCCCTCTGGTGTTATCTGGTTAAATACCTTATTGATGTGCTGCCATTTTCCGTTTTTCCATTTAAAACCTTCATAATCTCCATCGGGTATAAAAGTCCATTTTTTTGATGGCTCGTTGGATTCTGATTCAAGGTGTTCTAAAATAATAATCCCTAATTGATCATCGTAGTTGACTCTGGCACCAGTATTTTTTTTAAATTCTAGAATGTATCTACTCAGGGGTGGTTTATTTTTAGACTCTTCCGTAAAACTAAAAAGGTGAGAACCAAAAATAGGTTCTCCATTAATAAATTCTAGTGTTTCGATTATTTTTTTTGTACTTCTGATATTGTTTTCGTCATATCCGAT
>Ga0209400_1001218_pt1 | contig 21199 bp, 7 predicted proteins | sample M_130807_EF_Meta_FD_187313 | JGI IMG/M metagenome (GOLD analysis project Ga0209400, IMG submission 187313) | Freshwater microbial communities from Lake Montjoie, Canada to study carbon cycling - M_130807_EF_MetaG (SPAdes) (version 2) | ecosystem: Environmental > Aquatic > Freshwater > Lake... | reverse complement strand
AGCCCGGTGTAAACAAAGAAAACACCAGCTATGCCAACGAGAATGGGTGGTTCTACTCCCAGTGGGTACGGTTTCGCCAAGGCACGCCTGAAAAAATTGGTGGTTACGTCAAAATATCTTACAACACCTTTCTTGGTACTTGCAGATCGCTATGGTCTTGGGTAACTCTTGGGGGTTCTAAGCTTGTAGGTGTGGGTACAAACCTCAAATTTTATATAGAAACTGCGGGTGTGTACTATGACATTACCCCAATTCGGTCAACCAGCACACTAGGTGCAAGCCCAATAGCTACAGCACTTAACAGCTCTACGATAACAGTCACGGATGCTGCGGGTGGGTATGCGACAAACGACTTTGTAACCATGTATTCAACCTCGTCGGTTGGAGGAATTACATTGTTGGGGAACTATCAACTCACTGTTGGCACCGTAGCTAACACATTCACAGTAACTGCGGCAAGCACGGTAGACATCACAATTGCTAACCCGGCGGTATTCACAGCCCAGTACAAACTTGCAAATGCTGTGCGGGTTAGCTTGACTACAACAGGGGCTTTGCCGAGCCCATTGGACACAACCACATCCTATTACGTGGTTAACACATCAGGGTATACGTTTCAGTTGTCTTTAACAAGTGGCGGCGCGGCTATAAGCACTGCGGGTTCATCTCAATACGGACAACACACAGCAACGGCATTGGCATCTTCGGCATCTACGGGTGGCGGCACAGTCTACGCTTCATATGAGATTACTACGGGTAGCGCGGTTCCTACGGCTCAAAGCGGGTGGGGTGCTGGTGGTTGGGGTGCCGGTGGTTGGGGCGTCGGCGCTACTTCAACATCTTCCATGCGCTTGTGGCAGCAGAGTAACTTTAATGAAAACTTGATTTTTGGGTATCGCGGCGGGCCTTTGTATTACTGGGATGCCAACTACGGGTACAACAATAACATTGCTTTTACTGTAACCATTGCAACACCAGCGGTGCTTTCAACCACGATAACTCTGGATAACGGCTCACCCCTGCAGTTTTTTACCACGGGCGCTTTGCCAACTGGCCTCATACCGGGCACGACGTATTACGTCATTAACTCATCAGGAACAACGTGCAACCTATCCACTACTGTGGGCGGGTCGGCTATAAACACTTCGGGATCCCAATCCGGGACTCATACTATTTCTTCGAGGGCTTATAACTACACGCAAGTGGCCGGGGCGTCTAACGTACCTACTGTGCAGAATTGGGTTACTGTGTCGGATGTGAGTCGGTACATCATTGTTTTTGGCACAAACGAGTTAGGGTCGGCAACACAAAACCCCATGCTCATCCGCTGGTCTGATGCACAAGATCCCGCAAACTTTACCCCTGCTGCTACCAATACTGCCGGGTTTTCATACCTTTCGCACGGCTCAAAAATTATTTCCGTAATGCAAGCCCGCCAAGAGATATTGGTTTGGACAGACTCGTCTTTGTATTCAATGCAGGAAATAGCCACAGGATGGCAGATACAGTTGGTCGCCGACAACATTTCAATCATCAGCCCCAATGCAGTTGCGTATTCAAACGGCGTTGCTTATTGGATGGGCGTGGATAAGTTTTATAGGTACGACGGTCGCACTCAGACGTTGATTTGTGACTTGCGCCGCTGGGTGTTTGGGAACATGAACTTAACCCAGACAGACCAAATTTTCGCTAGTACAAGCGAGGGCTTTAACGAAGTGTGGTGGTTCTATACAACTGCTACCGGCGTAAGCCCACAGATCAATAGCTACGTTGTTTACAACTACATAGAAAACAATGGATGCTGGTACTATGGCACCTTGGGCAGAACGGCATGGCTTGATAGCGGTCTTCTTCCCTACCCCCTTGCAGCAACGTATTCCCAAAACCTTGTGGAGCATGAAAACGGCGTGGACAATAACGAAGGAACAACAACACAGGGTATACCCGCATCTATTACGTCTTCTCAGTTTGACCTAGACGATGGGCACAACTTCGGGTTTATTTGGAGAACTTTACCCGACGTGTCTTTTGAAGGCTCTACATCCGAAAATGCGCAGCTAACAATGAGCCTGTACACAATGAGAAATTCAGGTTCAGGCGTAAACATTCCCGGGTCAGTCGGCGGATCATATTCAGCTTCTGTGCAATCATCGGGATACCAAGCTACACCAAGCGGATCAAGCTACCCAGTCCAAGCCACGTATACCGGTCAGGTGTACACAAGAGTACGAGGCCGACAGATAATTTTTGAAATCTCATCCGACATGATGGGCGTGAATTGGCAGTTGGGCTTCCCGCGTATTGATATCAGACCGGACGGCAAGCGATGAATAACACCTTAGCCCCACCAGCCCTGCCGCAAGCCCCACGGGAGTACATGCCTGCGTACCAAGATCAGTTCAACAGCATACTGCGGTTGTATTTCAACAGGATAAATGGGTCGTTGAATAGCACAAATACCGCCTATACAGTGAGTACTTTACCTAGCGCTGCTGCGTTAGGTTTGGGGGCTAGAGCCTTTGTGACCGACGCTAACTCAACAACCTTTGCGGCTACAGTAGTGGGTGGCGGAAGCAATATCGTGCCGGTGTATTCTAACGGAACCAACTGGAAAATAGGTTAGTCATGAACTTTGATGACGACAGCATGAGCCTAGATGAACTCCGAGACATAGTGTCTCAAGGAGGGAAGAGGGACGAGCCTGTCCACGTCAACAAACAAGAAGAGCATATTTTAAAGTCACTCGGCAATCCCGGCGCAATTGACTCCCCTCTTGCCGACTACGGACGCAACGGCGATACAAATATTGTTTTGGTCAACCCAAAAGAAAAAAAGGCGTTGAAAAAACTTGGCGGCTCGGGTACGATAAACCCCAAAACAGGTTTAACTGAATACGCTGAATTGCTTCAAGTATCTACCGGGTTTAACAAGCCAGAGACCGCAGCTTCTAGCCCACAAACTATAAGAACAGCCGTTGTAAATATAGGAAATCAACCAACAAAACCTGTTAAATCTTATGGCATTTATTACACTCCAGAAAGAAAAGCATACGAAGCACAAAAAGCAGAAGAAGAAAATGGTTTAGGTCATATATTTGGTGAGGCAATTAACGATGTTTTTGGGGGGGCTATAGGAAAAATAGCTAAGAACATAGGCGCACAATTTGATAAAGACCCCTTATGGTTTGCGGCGCAAGTAGTTATAAGTTTAATTGATGGAGTTCCAACTTGGGTAATGCCTGCAGCTACTGTAGTGCATGATGTATCGCAAGGAAAAAGTCTTAATGATGCTTTAAAGTCGGCGGGTACTTCATACTTAGCCACTAAAGCGGGTGAATGGGCAATAAAAAGTGATTTTTACAGAGGCGGTGTAGATGGGTTAATGCAGACGGAACTTTTCAAATATTCAGAGCAAACCGCTAACGCATGGAAAAATGTCGCTGCAACAGCTACATCTAGTGCAGTAGCTTCTTTAGTAACCGCAAAAATAAATGAATCTAAAGACCCTTGGGGAGATATGTTAAAAGGGGGGCTAGCCGGAGCTGCAAAAGCTGGGTCGTCTGAATTTATAAATGCGTTGGCAAGAAACACGGATAACGCGTTTATAAATAGCAATACATTTAAAAACTCAGCTGCTACTCTACTTGAATCAAAACTTTTAAAGAGGGATGAAAAAGCAACTGTTGCGGCCATGTCTGGGTCACTTATAAATACATTCCAAAAATACGCAAAAGAAAAAACATCGGAAGAAAAAACAACAAAACTAGATAGTAAATATAACGAACAAAAACAAGCCAAAGAAACGTTGGAAGATTATGCGCAAAACACAATGTCGCCATTGTTTGACAAACAAAAAGAACAAGTAGAAGTTCTTCAAACCCCTGCAAAAGTGCAAAGGAATATGGATGTCTATAACCAGCGTTTAGATGATATATGCAATCATTTTGGTGGCGGCATGGAGCGGTGGCAAGCAGAACGAGGATTAGAAAATGGGTCAATTATCTTTAAAAACCCTTATTTAGAAAAAGATTTTTTTGCGGCGGCTAGTACTTTAAACAACGACTTTCTTCCTTTGTATAACTCAGGTGAATGGCAAAATCAAATTGATACCGCCGCTGCTGGGCTTAAACAAACACAAGAAGAACTAGAAGCTGCTCAAAAAACATATGGGCAATACTATTTAAATTATGCTAAATCAGATGCAGAATTAAGTACGCTTGGCGCTCAGTACTTACAAGAACAAAATAAAAACACAATAGTACTAAGTAATCTTTTAAATTCCGCTGTGTTGTATAAAGACGCTACCGGCATGGATATGTCTGTGGATAAATTTGATAAGTTGATGAGCAACGCGGATCTTTCTTCAACTCAATTTATTAATAAAAATTTATATGATCTTACGGCGGCGGACTTTAAATCAAATACCGGTAAAGATTTTACCCTTTTGCATTGGGGCGCAGTTCAAGACCCAGATACACCACATCTGTCAGAAGATGATATTAAAAAAATATATGCTCAAGAAGGTATTGATAACCCAACACAAGCACAGATAGACAAGTACGCTTATGACTCTACAAAAAATCTAACTCAAGACCAAACGGCTGTAGATCAATCTTACCAATCACAGCCAGAAATTCAAGATTACTTTAAAAATAAAATTAACCGCGATCCTACTGATGCGGAAATAAAAAATTTGCTTGGTCAAACTGACAACGCAGCAACTACACAATTGCACACAATAGATGCTAACGAAACAAGCGAACAAGAAATTCAAGATTACTTTAACCAAGCTATTGGACGCGCCCCCACGCCTCAAGAAATAGAAGACTTCGAACAAAAAAATGAAGCCGATGCAATAAGAGCCATGCAGGTAATTGATGCGGACGAAGTAAGTAGGGATGAGGCAATACAATTTTTAAAATATCAAGGTATTGAACCAACGGCGGAACGCATTGCCGCGTTAACAAATAGCGATAGCGAAACAGAAGCTCGCACACGGGCAACTGATATTGATAAGAGTTACACCGATGTTGATGAAGCAGGATATTTTTATAGAGCTCAAGGTATATCTAATCCCACACAAGCACAAATAAACGCGTTAATTAACGACCCCGAAGCGGAAGCTCAAGACATATTAAAAGTATTAAACAGCAAAAACGCTCTTAACTTACCAAATTCAGTTGATTTAATTACTGAATTAGAAGAAATATATACATCTGATTCACGTTTGTTTAAAGATATTTCTAAAGGGTTTAACGCACGCCAATATAGATCTGAATCTAATAACTACGGTTTATCTGATGCTCAGGCACTTGCAGATTACTTGTTGCATGGAAGAGACCAAGGGTATGATTTTTATAGCCCTTCCCAAGAAGTTACCGCCGACGAAGCAAAAAAATACCTGCAGTCTAAAGGTCTGATAAATCCACCAGAAGAATTAATAAATCAACTTGTTGGTAAAGGGTTCGACATAAGTGAATTAGCTGCTAAAAATCGGGCGACATCATTAGCCGACCCATATGTTTTAGATTACAGCGAAGCACTAGCCGCGTTTAAAAAAGAAAATGGTGGGGTTGAGCCAAATAGAGCACAAATGGCAGCACTTCAAGATTATGTTAGCCAAAGTAAAACAGGAACTCAAACCGCAGACAATGAAACTCTTTTTACCAAAAAAGTACAAGACTATACCGACCCACTATTTACGACAGAACAAGAAGTTAAGGATCAGTTTGCAAAATATGGATTAACACCTAGCGATGCGGATTTAAAAGCTTACACAGGGATAGCAGAATCCAAATCTTTTCCCAAAATTGAAAAGTACGTTGATCCTCTGTACACAGACCAAGAAGAAGCCAAGACCGCGTTTACTAAAGCTTTTGGTAGACCCCCAACACCAGAAGAACAAACCAAAATTGATTCATTCGTTGGCCCGCATCCAGAATCTGGGTTGACTAAATACATCAACGATAATTTTATTACCCCAAACGCATCAGACAAATTTCGTAATTTGTTTGGCCGCGACCCAACCGCCGCCGAATTAACTAGCATAACAGGTGGAAAAACTGAAGCCGCTCGGCAAGCCGTGTTTGATAAATACACAGACCCTTTATACACAGACAAAGATGAAGTTGATGCTGCGGTTAAAAAAATATTGGGGAATGCGGCAACGCCAGAAATACTTAAAAAATACGAAGACCAATATGTCGGTGTGGCGAACGAAAGAACACAACTGGGTAATGTAGCCACAGATGTAAACGATCATTACTTAACCGCCAAAGAATTTACCAATGCTTTCAAAACGCAATATGGTATAAAACCCGATGATGCCACCATCAATAAATATATTGGATACACAGGTGATGTAAACCAAGCGGATAAACTACAGTCACAATTTAAAGAACTTGATCCTTTTATCACAACCAGAGCAGAAATAGATGCTAAATTTGCCGACTACAAAATAACACCCACAAGCAAAGATTACAAAGCTTACATGGGGTATCACCCAGATACCGAGTTAGACACATATCTAGACACAAAGTACCCCGGCGTAAAACCAAAACCTGTAACTCCACCGGTTGTAGAACCAGAAAAACCTACGACCCCACCAACACCCACGGAACCTCTAAAACCGCTTGAGCCCGAAATCGTAAATCCGCCACCGCCTGTAACACCCGTAGTTGTAGAACCAGAAAAACCACCGGTTGTGGAACCAGAAAAACCTACGACCCCACCAACACCTACACCCGAGCCAGAAAAACCACCGGTTGTAGAACCAGAAAAACCTACGACCCCACCAACACCTACACCAGAGCCAGAGCCAGAAAAACCTGTAACTCCGCCTGTAACACCACCTACACCCGAGCCAGAAAAACCTGTAACCCCACCAACGGACGGAACCGAAGGAACTTTAGATGAGGTAGTTGTAACACCTAAAGAAGACGAATACACCTACGATGAAGTGGGCAACTTGTATAAAAACGGTACGCTTTATCGTACTGCGGATAGCGCTTTGGGTGTTCCGGTAGAAGGTGATGAGTTCACTACGGATTCGCTCGGCAACATATTTAAAAATGGTACGCTTTATCGTACGAAAGAAAGTGCAAATGGCGGCGATGTACCTGTATATGACCCAACCAAAGTAAAACCTATTGTTTATAAATCCCCAACAGGGAAACCAATAACTAAAAAACCAGTAGTTACACCACCAACAACGCCAACAACGCCAACAACGCCAACAACGCCAACAACACCGAGCTTCGACCCCACCGCATTTTTGCCTACAGCATACATGCCGCAATACACCCCGCAAAAAGCACAAGTTGTGGAAGAGAGCCCATACTTTGACATGAGAAAGAAATTTGATCCGGGTGTATTTGGAAGCTATACCCCAATGACAATGTATGGATCATCACCTAGCACAAATACTCGCACAAATCAACCTAAAGTAGCTACAATGGCCACTGGCGGTTATCTAGACGAAAAACCCATGAGTATGGAAGAAATACTTAACATTCTTGAAAGAGGTTAAAAATGGCCGATTCTGATTTTAATGATTATTACGGAGATGACTCCAGTGATGTTTATGCAACTGGACAAAATACTTCAAATGACTTTAATAATTATTACGGAGATGACTCCAGTGATGTTTATGCAACTGGACAAAATACCTCGACCGACTACGACGATGCGCAGATACCCGGTAATAGTGGATACAGCGGATACGGTTCAAATCAAAGTGACGCGGAAACTGAACGCTTGCTAAGACAAAATGCAGCCGACCCCGCCGAAAGAGAACTTGTAGAACAAGCAAAAACTAATCCGTCATTGTTTGGTTTTTTGTCTGAAGCTGTAAGTACTTTTGGTAAAGATGCGTTAAATTATGCAAAAAGCGCCCTTTATACCAACGGTAAACTTGATCTTGCAAAAATAGCCACCGGAATAGCTGCAATTAAAGCTTTAAATGGCGGCGACAAACCAAAATCAAATGCCTATCAAGGAAAAATTCCTACGCTAGCCGCAACTAGAACTCAAGTACCTTATGACTATGTGAACGAGCAAAGAGAGCCGGGTAGTTATGGGCGTGACTATTTTTCCGATATAAACTATTCAGCCCCAGATAAAGCCGGTGAAGCAAACACCGCGGGAGCTAGAGAAGCGCAAGCAATGAAAACTCAGAACGATGCGGTGCAAGCAGCAGTCGCCGCAAAACGAGCGCAACAAGAACAAGAAAGCCAACAGTTTGCTATGCCTTGGCAGAGCCATCAAAAATTTGCTAAAGGTGGTCGGTACTTGAATGGCCCCACTGACGGCATGGCGGATAAGATTCCTTCAATGATTGATGGTCACCAAAAAGCTGCGTTGAGCCACGGCGAGTTTGTTATCCCTGCCGACGTTGTATCTCACTTGGGTAACGGCAACTCAAACGCTGGCGCACAAAAACTTTACGCCATGATGGCTAGGGTTCGCAAAGCACGCACAGGTAATCAGCACCAAGGTAAGCAAATTAACCCCGATAAATTCCTAGGTGGCGGCATTGCTGGCTATGCGGATGGTGGCTCTGCCCCCGATTACTACGGCCCAAATTTTGTTTCTGAAGTTAACGAAAGAGGCGAAAAAAACTATGAAACCCAAGCTGTGGTAAACAGCACAGGAACCACAGCCGGAGGCACAGGGACAACATCCTCTACAACCATCCCATCCCAAGGTAGCTCGGTAGCCGAGGGTCTTTCTACATGGGCGGGCCCGTACGTTTCTGAATACTTGGGTAAAGGTCAAGCGCTTGCAAACACACCATACCAAACATATAAAGGCCCCCTGACTGCCGGTGCATCCTCACTCCAAACTCAACAATTTGGTGGACTTTCAAACTTAGCCAAAACAGGTTTTACTCCCGGCCAATTTAACTACCAAGGGTTTGATGCTAATGCCGCGCAACAGTACATGAACCCGTACACTAAAGCAGCCCTTGATCCACAAATTGCCGAGTTGAATCGCCAAGGACAAATCCAAAACGTCCAAAACCAATACCAAGCGCGTAAACAAGGTGGATACGGTGGCTCTGGCGCAGTGCTAGCTCAAACCGAAAACCAAAGAAACACGCTAGATAAAGTGCAGTCGGCACTTGGCCAAGGCTACAACACTGCGTATAACAACGCAATGGCTCAGTTCAACGCGGATCAAAATCGTCAACTTCAAACCGGCCAAGCAAACGAAGCCAACCGTCAGTTCAGCGCAAACTACGGACTGCAGACACTTCAAAATCTTGGCACCGCCGGTGCTACACAACGCGATATTGCCAACCAAGGTATTGCCGCCGACAAGGCTCAGTTTGAAGAAGCTAGGGACTTTCCGTATAAACAGGTGCAATTCCAAAAATCTTTGCTTACCGGTTTGCCAATCACGACCACAGAAAACACACAGATGCAAAGCCAACTTAGCGACATCGCAAACAAAATTTCTGGGTTGGCGACTATTTACAAATCTCTTGAAGGCTTGGGACAGACAAAATGAACTTAATTCAAATTCAAGAACACCTAAAAGACCTACCCGCGCAGGTTATCCAGTCGTACGCCAACGGGGCAAACCCAGAAGTCCCTCCGTACATGGCACTTGCCGAAATGCAGCGTCGGCAAACTATGGAACAACGTGCGGGTCAGCAACAGCAGGCGCAACAAGGCCCGATGCCGACTGTAAAAGAACAAATAGAACAAAGCGCTGGTCTGGCCGGACTCCAAGCAAAACAAGCGCAACAAGCGCAAGCGCAGCAACGAGCGCCTCAAGGTGGCCCCGTCCCCGGTGGCATCCCACAACCCCAAGCACAACCCCAAGCACCATCCCCAGAGCAGCAAGGGATTGGCGCACCCCCACAACCACAGCCACAACAGCCACAACGCATGGCCGAAGGGGGCATGACAACTGCATCACAAGGTATTGAGAATCTTCAAGTTCCTATGGGTATGTTTGAGTATGCTGAAGGCGGCATTCTTGGGTTTGCTGGGGACGAGCCACAAGGCTCGCAAGTTCCCGTTGTCAGAGACCCGGAAGAAGAAAAGAAAATGAAGATCATGCAGATCCTCAACGAAAACAGGCAGTACGAAGAATACAAACCCAAAGAATTAGACCCAAGGGCAGATAAACCGCAACGCCCCGCACAAAGCGAAAAACCAAGCGACTTCCTCAACGACCCGGATTACGTGGCGGCGGTAAAGCGCGGGATGGAAGTAAAAGACGCGGTTGGACAGGTAGCGGATATAAAAGCGGCGCAAAGGGCAGCCGGTGCTAAAGAAAACTATGGTGAAGACCAACGAAAACGCTACGAAGAAGAAGATGCGCAATACAAGGAAGCCCTTAAAAATAGGGGTTTCAATAACTTTATAAATGTGATGTCCGGCATTGGTCGTGGTGGTCTTGGCGGTGCAGCCCCAGCGTATTTACAACAAACTGCCGCACAAGAGGCAGCCGACATAGCTCATAAACGTCGTTTGAACGCAGCCCGTAATGAGCTAGACAAACAAGAACAAGACACAGCTTTAGGTATTGGTAGCAAAGGGTTTGAAGTTTACAACACACAGCGCAACGCAGCCACCGAAGCTGGTGGAAGATTATTTGCGGAACAACAAAGAACATTGGCTAACCAAGCGGCGGAAGTCGAACGACACAAAAACGAGTTAGCAAGGCTAGAGCAAAGCAACGCAAACGAAAAAGAGAGGGCAAAAGCAAGAGAAAGATTCGAAGCTTCAGAAAATGCCTTAAACCGTTCGGCTCAAATGCAAATTGCCAATATGCCACCCGCAGAGGTGAAGAAATTTGAATACTACTTTAAAAACATATTTAGTAAAGACCCCGCAAATCAAAAAATGGTCGGCAACGTAGCAACGGGTTATAAAGGAGTTGTTGACGATACATTAAAAGCAAAAGCGTATCTTCAAATGAAAAAAGATGATGCCACTGGTCTAATCGTAGCCGCTGACACTAAAACAAACGCAAACCTACAAATAGCGGCTATGAAAGCTATTAGTCAAAATGTAAACATTGGTAGGTTAGAAAGAGAATTATCTAGGGCAACTGACCCAGCCGAAATAGCTAAATTAACTAACGATATAAATGTGTTACATAGTAGACTAACGGGTGGCATTGGCCAAGGAGCGCCTAGCACGGGTGGGGGTTCAGGCAGATTTCCCAATCAATCATCTGGAGTAACATCATCTGATTTCCCCACCAAATAATAAAGGATAGTCAATGCCACGCGATATAACGGTTTATTTTGCGGACGGGTCAGCTCACATCTATAAAAATGCGCCGGATGACACAACGTCGGATCAAGCTTTAAATATTGCCCAAAAAGACTTTCCCGATAGGCAAGTGCAGCATATAAATGGCGGAGAAAAACAACGCCTTAGCCAAGTAATGAAAAAAGAAAAAAGCTGGGGGGATATTGCCCAAGATCGTGGGGCAGACCTTGCAGTTGGAATTGGCGGGTTAGCACAAATACTACCGCAGGGTTATGGTTTAATTACGGGTGATTTTAGTCAGACAAATATTTTTGGCGGTGAAGATTTAGAAAAGTATGGGGAAGGCTTGCAATCTGAGCAGCTAAAAGCGGCCAAAAAATTAAGTCAATTAAAAATACAAGAAGCAGAACAAAAAGGCGGGCAGCTTCCCGCCGCCGGTACAGCAATTAAAGAAACATTTACAAACCCCCAATTACTTGCAAGTTTTTTGACGGAACAAGTACCACAACTAATCCCAGCTATTTTAAGTGGTGGAATAACCGCTGCACTGACCCTTGCAGGGTTTACGGCAAAGCAAATTACAAAACTAGTAGCAAGTGGTATGGCAAAAGAAGCCGCCGAAATTGCTGCTAAAGAAATAGCTGCAAAACAAGCAGCAACCTTAGGATCCGCAGTAGCAAAAGGAACTGGTGCTATTCAACAAGGTACAGATGCTGGCGCACAAGTATACAAAGACGCATATAAAAAACTAAAAGAAAACAACGTTTCAGACGAAGAAGCAGCGCAACGCGCTTTAAGTTTGGCCCGTGGGGCGGGCGCTTCCGCCGCTGTTATTTCTGCGCTGGCCCAAAATTTGCCCGGTGCTGGTGCTATTGAAAACTTGGCTGCTGGCGTACCCGGAAGATTTAAAGGTCGTTTAGCTAATGCGGCTGCTGGTGTTGCCGGTGAAAGTGTTGGCGAGGGTATTGAAGAGGGTGGTGGTAAGTTTGCACAAAACGTAGCCATGCGCGAGGTTGACCCCAATCAAAACTTGTATGCCGGTGTCGGCGAAGCTGCGGGTATGGGTGTTGCAGGTGGTATTGGTCTTGGCGGTGTGGCTGGCGCGTTAAGAAAACCGGGACATCCGGAAGCAAAAATTGATGTTGATAAAGTTCAACGCCCCCCTGCCGGTACACAACAACCCGAGTCGCCAACTTCACCAGAACAAAAAGCACAAGAACGCGCACAGCTTGTAGAAGACCACATTGCAGATTTTATAAGGATGGGGTTAACAAGAGAAGAAGCCCAAGAACGAGCAGAAGAGATAGTTGCCAAAAACGAAGCGGCAGAGGAACAGCAGGCAGCACAACAGGCAAAACAACAGGAGGCACCAAGTGATGTACAACAGCCTAACGCAGAACCAGCTGGAGCAAGCGTTCCAATGGCTAGCGAGCCCAGTGCAGGAGCCCCCACCCCCGGAGTTGGAAGCCCTGAGTCAACAGGAGTGGTTTCTACTGCAGCGCCTTCTGGACAGCCTAATGCGAGAGAGAGTCAACAACGTGCTCCATTAACAAGTCAACAAACAACCAAAGGAAACATTAATGGCACTGAAGCCACTCAAACCCAGCAAACAGAAACGCAAAAACAAGAAGCACCCATCCCCGCAGACGAGCTAACCGACGAAGAAAAACAAAGCTTGCAAGCGGAGCTTGATGAAGAACAAAACAAACCCACCCAAACAAAACCATTAAGTTTTATTGAGTATTTTGAAAAAAGGGATGAGCTTGTTAAGCAGATGGATAAAGCGCACGAAGAAAACTCGGCTCTATCAGAAAAAATATATGAACTGGGTACTGTTCGTGCGGGCGATGTTTTGGGTGACGATGGCAAGCCATTAGCCCTTGATGAAAACGGTAAATATGACTCAGACAAAAGATACGAAGCCGTAAAAACTTTAAAAGCCAAACTTGCTGAAGCTACGGTTAAACTTGACGCTATTTTTAAACAAATTGACGAACTCGATGCTACCAGACAAACATCAAAACAAAAAGCTACGGCTAAATCCGCCATCAACGGCCTAACGGAAGACCAAAAGCGCACAGTACAAGCAGAGCTTGATGCCGAGTACAACGATGCGGTGGTTAAAAAATCTATTTCGGCGAGCATTGGAAAACCCGATCTGGCGTTCCACGGGTTTAAAACTGCGGCAGAGGCAATACAGCACATAGCAAAAACAGGTAACGTACTTCAAAAATTATTTGCCAAACGATTGGCGTCTGCGCTTGAAGGTGTTAAGTTTGTTGTTGTAGAAGGCGAAAACCTACCGCCGGAATTAGGCATACCCGCAAATGAATGGAACGGAGCTACTGGCGCATTTGTACGGGATGGAAAAGGCGGCACATATATTGTAGTGCGAGGGATAGATACAAATAGCAGCAATCGTTTATACCAAGGTGTTAACAATATAACCGTGCTACATGAAGCTTTGCACGCAGCTTTACAGCAAAAGATAGATGCTGGGTTAAAAGGGTTGGATGCTGGGTTAACCAAAGCAATAAAGTCGCTAGAAAAGACAATGGACTTGGCGCGTGAAAGAGCGCAAGCACAGCTAGACGAAGACAAACTACCCTTGTTTTTGCACGATCTTCTTTTGGATGGCAAGGTGTTTGATGATGTGCATGAGTTTGTATCCTATGCAATGACCGACCCTAAGTTTCAAAAGTGGTTAATGGAGACACCGGGCCACATAGTCAAAACTCTGTACAACCAATTTGTCAATAATGTACGGCAATTTTTTAACATGAGCGCGAATAGCGTCAATGCTCTGTCGGACATCATTAACATAACCGATCAACTGCTATCTGCAAAAGCTACGGAAAACACAAAGGCGCAAACTGGAAGAGTGCTAAAACAAGCGCAAGGTAAGTTAACCGAGGCGTTTAAAAAGTGGTTTGGCAATAGTAAAGTTGTTGATGAAAATGGTGACCCGCTTGTTGTTTACCACGGCTCAAGGAATTTTGAGGGAGATCAATTTAAGCCTGACGTTACGCGCATAAACAGGGCGGGAAATGTTGCTGGGTATTATTTTACTCCAGACCCAGAGGAGGCTTCAAAATATTCCAAGACTAGGGCTACAGATACCTACGAAGAAGGCGCTCAAGTCGTTCCTGTTTATTTAAGCATCAAAAATCCATACGAGATTAAAAAGAGTCGCGTTACTCCAGACATGGTCAATCAGTACAGAAAAGAATTGATTGATTTGAACCAGCACATGAGCGATGAAAAAGTTGCAGCATGGGCCGAAACAAAAATAAAGTTTTTAACCGAACAAGGTTTTCCAAGCTCCAACGCTTTAAATAGTGATGGTGATGCAATCCAGCGCATCCTCAAGGCGGGCGGGTATGACGGCTTTAAAGACGGCGGACATTGGGTTGCTTTTGAACCTTCACAAATTAAATCTTCGACAGGCAACAACGGCGAATACGATATAAACAACCCAAGCATTAAATTCAGCAAGGCACCCAGAGTAACAGAGGCATCAAAGACAGAAGAGAAGTTGGGCAAGGGGAATTTTGCCGACGACCTAAGAGAGCTGTCTACACTTACCAAACTGCGTGACCAAACAGAATTTGTTAATCTTGCCGTAAGCCGATTCGCTTACATGGGTCAAAATTTTATATATCAGCTTTTACCAACATTGCAAACCAGCGCTGTTGTTGAGTGGGCTGGTAGAGTTGGCATGCACCATATTGTTGACGCACACAAATTTATGGTGGATATGGCGGGGGAAAAGAACAAGCGCCTGAACCAGATGCTCCCCAAATTTGACAAACTAATATACCTTAGAAGAAAGTCTTTGGCACAGTACAAGCAGTTGCATAACGTAATGTCTTACACCACGCTATTGTCAAGAGACCCAACAGATGCTAAAGTTTTGGCCGGAGATAAAGTGTTGCAGCGTATGTGGGGTGGCCTTGATGAAAATACAAAAAAACTTTACGAAGAAATACGCGATCACTACATCGAGCAACATACTGCGTATTACGACGTACTTACAAAACAAATTGAAGAGTCGGGCTTAGAAGAACCCGAGAAAAGCAAGCTCATTGCGGCTATCAAGCAGGTGTATGAGACCGGTAAAACAATGTACCCCTACTTCCCACTGATGCGTTACGGTCAGTATTGGGTGCGCGTCGGCAAGGGTGTAGGTCGCGAATTCTACATGTTTGAAAACAAAAAAGACCGCGATAAATTTATAAATGAACGCGCTAAACAACTAGGCACTACTTGGGAAGAAGCAGTAAAAGATGGAGTTATGGATGCGGGTAATGATTTAAAAAGTGCTCGTACTTCAGATAACATGGTGTCTACAGAATCACTTAAAACCATATTTACGGCTATTAATAATGGGACTAAAAATGTAACTGACGAATTTGGTAATGTAGTATCCAAACATGGGGTAGTAAATGCGGAACTATTAAAAGACCAAATCTATCAAATGTTTTTACATACATTGCCAGATAGAAACTTTCGCAAACAGTTCATCATGCGTAAAGGCATTGCAGGTTTCTCAGGCGACATTGCACGAAACTTTGTTACCAACGGCATAAACATGGCAAACCAATTGACCCGTATTGAGTACGGCGGTAAGGCTATGAAAGAACTTGAGTTGGCAAAAGATGCTTTGCAGGGTGACCCAGAAAAACTAAAAAAAGAAATGTTCCTTAATGAGATGACTGAGCGCATTACTATGCAAGTACGCCCTGACGTTGATGATGACCTTTTACACAAAGCCGTTAATCTTCTTAATACTTCTTCGTATTTGTGGTTGATGACGTCAACTAAAACTGCGGTAGCACAACTCTCATCTTTACCTATTTTTGTAGGCCCAACGCTTACAGCAAACCACGGGTTCAACCCAGTTAAAGTAGCGGCGGCGCTGGCTAAGTCCCTTGCTGTGTTTGGTACAAATGTAAAAATAAAGAAAAACCCAGATGGGACTACGGCGTTTGAATTTCCTACTATGTCTATGGTGGGTGCTGCAGAACTCACGCCGGATGAAAAACTTGCTGCCCAATACATGGCTGATCGTGGTATTACTGAAAACACCAACACTTATTCATTAGTTGGACGCAGAAATATACCTACTGCAGAAGCTGAAAGTACCTCGGCAAAAATTGGTGGCACAGTAGTGAGTGTAATGACCGCGTTATTTCATCATACCGAACGAATGATTCGTGAAATTACTTTTATGACTTCTTATCGGTTGCATAGGCAGGATATAGGAGGAATCCATAACGCGCATGAAAAGGCTTTGGAGTTGGCTGAAAAAGAAACCAATGAAGCTTTGGGTGCATACAGCGCTTACGAAAGACCAAGAGGCGCGGTTCAGTTTGGCCAAAATAAAGTGCTTCTCAATGCACATCAACCAATCGGTAAAGCTCTTTTGCAATTCAAAATGTTTGCTGCGTTTGCAACTACGTTTTATGTACGGAATGCCTATCGTATGTTTGCTGGGTTAGGTGTTAAAGATAGAGCGCAAGCTATGACTAAGCTTTTGGGCTCCGTGTTTATGTCTTTATCTTTAGCTGGCTATGTCGGCGTTCCCGGTATCGCTTTGGCTATGGGCGCTGTGCAAGGGATGATGGATGGGTTAAAGGGACTTAGCGGAGATGACGACGATGAAAAAATTCTAGAACAAGAAGATTGGGAATTATGGTTCCGCCGCATATGGTTGCGCGAAACTTTTGGAGATGTGTTGGGTGGGATACTTGATAGAGGCATAATTGCCGAAGCTACTGGGTATGACATTACAGGTAGCTTATCATTTCAAAATATGTGGTTCCCTGAAGTACATGACCAAGCAACAGCAAAAGCAGCAGTGACGGAATTCCTTGCCTCTCTTGCGGGGCCGGGGCCTAGTTTGATAGTTAAGACTGTTCCAGATGCAATTGATTGGTTTAACAAAGGCGAACTCATGCGGAGTATGGAGACTTTGATGCCCGCGTTTGTAAAAGGTGCCTTTACCGCTGAAAGATACGAAAGAGAAGGCGCTACCACTTCAGCTAGGTTGCCGATTATAAATGCTAAAGACTTTACTCAAGGACAGTTGCTAATGCAAATGCTTGGGTTTGCTACAACAGAATTAGTTGCACGAAGAGAGGCTATTTATAAACTTCAAGGCGACAAAATAGCGGTTACGCGTAAAAGAAATGAATTGATAGACAAACTTAGCAGAGCCGAAGAAAGCGGGCGAAATAACGATTACGACCGAGTAATGAAAGAAATCGATAAATTTAACGCGCAGTACCCCACTAACGATATTGGCAACGACACTATAATGCAATCTATGCAAAGACGCGAAAAAGCATTGGAGTATGCTCAAAAAGGTCTACCCTACGACAAAAATTTTGAGGGGCAATACGACAGAATCGTTGAGCAAATGGATAAAGAGTTTGGTAAGAAATAAAAAAACCCCGCACTAGGCGGGGTGTAAAAAGGGCATATACCCTTAAAGGAGCGTACTAGCAACTGCTTACTAGTGGGGACATTATATCTCAAACTCTCCAGACGCGCAAGCCTTTTATGCCGTCCTCCACCACCACTTTGGTCTCGACTTTTGTACGCAGTCGGCGAGTCACTTTCTTTAACATTTCTCTTGCAGCCACATGGTCGATGCAGGGGACAAAGAAAGATTGCCCCACCCGAAACTTCTCCCAATTAAGGCTGTACGTCAGGTTCTCGATTATCATTTTCAGGTAAATCTAGATGCAAAGAATCTACGCCTGACACATCAAAGTGCAATGCACGCACCACAGGGGTAACAACTTTCATACCTTTGGATATACGTTTGTTGACTGGCCCCTTGTATATGCCCATCTCAGTAAGTTGTTTTAACAGTCCGTTGTAGTGCGTTTGAGACTTCACACAGAATTCTTTGAACTGCGCCGCTGGGATATACACCTGCTTTGTATCCGGCTCATAACGCCCCAACAATTCACCACGGGGTTCCTGCAAAGGCAAAGCCGACAAGCCACTACGCGCATCAACATCGCCGTTCACAACCAAAATATTCTGTATGTGGGCGTTCATGAATTCGCCAATAGCTGAGTCGGGAGTAATCTCTGGACGTTTAACTTCTACACGGGTAATCTTTAGGCGAATTGTAAGCCAACCATATATAGCGGGCATATCATATTCATGCAAACCCAAGTTCTTGGATATCAAACCTGCGGCAATATTACATGCGGCAATCGAAGACCAATACCGTTCCTTTGCAGAAATCTGCACATCCCTATCAATTCGGGCCTGCACCTTCAAAAGCAACGCAATGCAGCTCTCCAGATTGTTAACAAGGTGGGAAATAAATATCTCTCCCGCGTGCCCATAGTTTTCATTTAACACGTGGTCAAATATTTCTTTACCTTCGGCAACACTGATGATCTCGTTAGGTTCAATCTCATATTCAAATACCCGCATGTTCTCACCGTCCGGAGACTTCTTAAGCGCCGACAGTTTTTCATAGAAGCTAGCGTTCGCCGACGCCAAAGTTAAGTTCCGCCACTTTGTGTTGTTGATGCGCATTGAGTTCTCGGAAGACTTAACCCGATCTTTGCCACGACCCTGTGTTACACCATAAGCAAAGTCAGAGAAGTCTGCGGTCTTCATGTTCGTGATCTCGTCAATCGTGAGCGCCAAGTTGTTCATGACTCCAAGACGAAGCATCTTTGCATTGATCGTATCTTTATCAATCGCCATCAATTCTTTTGGTGAGCCGTAAACGCTATTACACATGCGCAGGATTGTTGACTTGCCCGTGCCTGAGTCGGGGTGGATGACGTTGATGATCGCGCCATCCAGACCTGTAAATTTAAACAACAACGCACCAAATGCAGTCAAGGCACCAAATGCGTGCGCTTCAAGACCCGGTCGGCTATACATATTAAAAGCCCGTTTCCATTCCTCAAACGAACCTTTGACGTGAATCTTTTCCGCAATAAGCTTTGTGTCCGCTGACGGTGGAGAATAGAACGTGCCGTCCTTGGTAATCTCTTTGTCGCCAAAAATAAATTTGCTATCGTTGTCTACCCATCCAAATTGTGTTCTCATGATGTCTGCTCTTTTCTCATACTGTAAATTTTTGATTGCCATAACTACATAAGTAGCCAGATGTTTGTACTGACTCTTGTGTGCTACAACCCCTTGTTGCGCTAGTTGCCGTTTTAATTCATCCTCCGAAGAAATAACAGCTGTGCTAATCGCAAATTCTTTTATGCCATCATGCGGTAAATGCAACCTAAACAACGCCACTTCCCCAGCGCCGGGGTCACGCATACGCTTGACTACATACAAGTCATGTTCATAGACCAATACAGGCTCCGCTTCCTCGTCCTCTTTCGATGGTCTTTTGTAAATGCCACCTTTCTTACCCCTCACAAACGGAAATGGATATTCAGGTATCACCACCTTCACCGCAGAGTTGTTGTTCTCCACGACTACTACGTTGTCTTCTTTTTTGGCCTCGGCAATCTCAATACCAAGCACCACCGGAGACTTTATCTTTCCCTTGTTAGGACACCCTTCGCAGCCCTTGGGGTTTTCCCGTTCAAACACAGCACAGCTATGCGGGCCACCATTTTTTCTTAGGCTTCTAAGTTTTTGCTCTACTTCGTTCTCGTTGTAGTCTGTGTATTCCTTGGATATCTCATGCGCATACTTGTCCCCATCAGAACAAAAAGCAGCAACGGATAAAGCAGAAAACCACAGCGGTTCCGATACTTCATTCTGGTTGTTCTTGCAGTAAAGCAGTTGTGCGCATCCTTCACCCGCCTCTGATTTTGTAAGAATGGTTTCAAATTTCTTTACTTTATTTCCAAGTAAAGCGAGCATCATCGGGCTCAACGACGGCGGTGCAAACTCAGGCTCCTTGGGTTCTTCTGTCACGCCCAATATTTCTTTTACCTGCGCATATGTCATGCGGTTGGTTTTGGGGTTCATAACAGAAACCGAGGTAACTGGTTTGTTTGGCTTTATGTTCAATGAATCGGGGACACGCAATATCCTCGACTCCTCAAAGACCGACGGGTCTACAATAAGGCCGCGTTCAACACACAAGTCCTTGAGGCGTTGGGCAAGTGGTTTCCACTCTTTTCTACCCAGCGTTTCTTCAAGAAGCCAGTATGCGTGTATCCCGTTTCCGGAATTTACAAGGATCGGCAGGGGCAGATTTACCGCACCGCAAAACTTTCGGAGTTCAAGCAATCCCGTACGCTGGTCAATATACCCCTCGACTTTCCCATCCGAGTTAGGTACACCCTTTGTAGGGCCACAATCAATATCCAACCACAGCGCTCTAATAGCAGTTACGTTACCCTGAGTGCGATTGTCGTCTTGTCCAAATTTAGAGCAACCAAAATAAACATTGATCTCTTTGTCTCTAAATTCTTGAATGATTGTTTCTGCTTGCTCCCTTGTGTCTGCGAACCGTTGATCTACGTAGCTACCAATCCCTACCACACAATATCTACCGGTTGAGGGCAGTACTGCGTCTAGCAGGTCAAATGATGACATTGTTATTTATGTTCTTTGTAGCGGGCCATGAAGAGTTTGATTTGCTCTGAGTTTTCGCGGGACGGGGTGCTCTCACCCCAAAACCAGTTGTAAACCGTCATGCGGCTCACTCCCAATTCTTCCGCTACGCGAGTAGCAGGAATCCCTAACTCAATGCACATACGACCAAAAGCTACGCCCAAAAATTCGGGATTGGCATTTTTGTTTGCCTCAACCAAATTGTGGCTGTAACCATAGGTCATATTAATCTCCGGTTGTCCATGCGTTTAACACGGAATCCAAGTCCTCTTTTGCAACAGGCTCGGCAAGCTTTTTAGACTCGCGTTTCTTTGGCTCCACGTCTTCAACGGTGGCTTGAGCAGCTTTAGGGGCTTCCAGCTTCGGGGCTTTACCGCTCACATCTGCTTGGTAAGGCGTCAT